>JACCDY010104832.1_pt1 | contig 81935 bp, 71 predicted proteins | sample 7446391 | NCBI WGS metagenome assembly JACCDY01 (sample SAMN15323451, study PRJNA562643) | freshwater metagenome | isolation source: river surface water | place: USA:Blue River Watershed | collected 2017-08-18
CTCCTTCCCATCCCGAACAGGACAGTGAAACGATTCAGCGCCGATGATAGTGCGGGTTCCCGTGTGAAAGTAGGACATCGTCAGGCTCTTATAGCGAGAAACGCCCCATAGTAATATGGGGCGTTTTTTTTTGCGTCTAAATTTAGGCAGTGTGAAGCATCTATTCAGAGATAAGACCTTCCAAGTCTTTTAGACGTTCAGCAACCATTCATCCTGAAATTCAAGTGCGTTGCTTCTTTCCAAATCTTTGAGCATCTCTAGTACCCAATCTTGCACACTTGAGTTTGGGCTGTAGGTTTGATGCAGCACTTTGAAATAACGCACTTCTGTTGCCCAAGCTACAAACTGTTGCAGTGGCACTTTGTTCATTTCTAAAAGTTTGTACTTCAGCAACACCTTGGCGCCATACTTTGCGTGCTTGGCTGGATTTTGGACAAAGCCATTGAGTTTTTGCCTTGCATTGTTCAGTGCAACTTCAACGTCAAAAAACAAGGGGCCGTGACCAGGAATGACCCACTGCGCATCCAATGATTCAATTAAATCAAGTGTGGCAGCCACCTCATCAAAGGCTGACACACCTTCAAGTTCAGGAAAGACGACACCAAATCCATTAGCCCACAATGCATCAGCTGAAATCAAAATGCGGTGTTGGGGTTCAAACAATATGACCGAGTGTGGGTCGTGACCAGGGGCGGCCATGACATGCCAATCAAGCTTGGCCATCTTCAAAGATTGGCCTGCGCACAAAACATCGGTGTATTTAAACTTGGGACATTCTTGGCCCGTGGACTCATAACTCAAAGCATCTACATCCCAACGTGACACAGCTTCAGATTCCCCAATTGGAATCAAAGTGGTCAATTGTGGATACACCCTTTGAAGTAAGGCATTGCCACCGCAATGGTCGCTGTGCAAGTGGGTGTTTACCAACCTGTCTAAAGGCTTCGTGCCCAAAGCATTTTGAAGCAGCATCAAGGTTTGATCTTGATGCGTCACATATCCACTGTCAATCAGCGTGCTTGAGTCTGAATCGGTCAACAAAATGTTGTTGGCCGAAAGCCAACCGCGCTCAAAAACTTGGAGGCCAGGAATGTTGAGCGCTTCTTGCATCAAGTTAGCAATGTATCAATGTTTCAATGTGTATTGGTACGCAATTCACGGCGCAAAATTTTGCCCACATTGGATTTTGGCAACTCGTCGCGGAACTCAATGTACTTGGGTCGCTTGTAACCGGTGAGGTTGTCGTGACAATAACGAGCCACGGCATCTTCCGTCAACATGCTGTCGCTGCGAACCACAAAGACCTTGATGGCCTCACCTTGCATGGCGTCTGGAATACCGATGGCGGCGCACTCGACCACACCAGGGCAAAGTGAAATGACGTTCTCTAACTCAGAAGGGAACACATTGAAGCCGCTGACAATGATCATGTCTTTCTTGCGGTCCACAATTCTGAAGTAGCCTTCTTCGTCCATGATGCCCACGTCGCCAGTGCGCATGAAGCCATCGGCCGTAAAGGCTTTGCGAGTTTCTTCTTCTTGTTTGTAGTAGCCCACCATCACGTTGGGGCCTCGAATGCAAATTTCACCAGACTCGCCTTGTGCCAAGCTGTTGCCTTCTTCGTCCTTGATGGCCAAGTCAATGCTGGGCAAGGGCAGCCCAATGGTGCCGCTGAAAGAGGTTCTCGTGACAGGGTTGTTGGTGCCAATGGCGCACGTCTCACTCATGCCCCAACCTTCAATCATGGCACTGCCAGTGGCGGCTTGCCATGCGCGAGCTGTGCCTTCAGAAGCGGCCATGCCACCTGCTTGTGTCAAACACAAATTAGAGAAGTCGATGGTCTTGAACATGGGGTGTTGCAACAAGGCATTGAACAAAGTGTTCACGCCTGGCAGCATGTGGAAGGGCCGTGTTTTGAGGGTCTCAATGAACTTGGCAAAATCGCGCGGGTTGGGCACCAGCGTAAGGTGTGAGCCTTGACGCATGGCCAAGAAGCACAGGGTCAGGGCAAAGATGTGATACAGCGGCAAAGCCGCAATGCTGTTGACTTTGCGCAAGTCGGGCAAGCGCGAAAGTGCAGGCGCAAACCATGTTTCGGCTTGCAAAATGGCCGCCACAATGTTGCGATGCGTGAGTACAGCGCCCTTGGACAAGCCTGTGGTACCGCCGGTGTATTGCAAGAATGCAATGTCGTCCAAGCTTTGGGTAACAGGTTTGAAGCTTAAGTGGCGGCCCGCTGCAACCGCATCTTTGAAGGATGTGACCTTGTGCTGCTCGCCCAGTGGCAGTTCAAATTCGGGCACCATTTTGGCCAAGTGACGAACGGCAAAGGTAATCCAGCGGCCATAAAACGGGCCGAGCAAATCGCCCATAGAGGCCAACACGGTGTGTTTGATCTGGGTGTTCCCAATCACTTCAGAGAGCGTGTGAGCAAAGTTTTCCAGAATCACAATGGCACTGGCACCAGAATCCTTCAACTGGTGCTCCAGTTCACGGGCCGTGTAAAGCGGGTTGACGTTGACGCAGGTATAGCCTGCGCGCAAGATGGCCGCCATGGTGACGGCAAATTGCGGAATGTTGGGCAACATCAGGGCAACACGATCGCCGGGTTGCAAGCCTTGCGATTGAAACCAAGCGCCCAGCGCTTGCGACAACTGGTCAAGCTCGCGGTAGGTCATCCACCGTTCCATGCAAACAGAAAAGGGGTTGTCGCCGTGTTGCTGAAAAGCGCGGGTTAGCAAATCGGTCAATGAACTGTATTCATTGGGGTCGATTTCGTGTTTCACATTGGCGGGGTAATTCTTAAGCCAAATCTTGTCCATGTACTGCTCCTAGGAATTCTGGCATTGTCACCAATCTGAGAGGGGACCGCCATGAGGCATTACCCCTGATGGGGAATTGAAAAGCGCATTTCGTCCCCTAAGCGACAAGACCCTCAGACTGCACGCAAAAAGCAATCGCGCCAGAATGCTGAAGTTGTGCAAGAATACGGGAAAACCCTATGTTCCAAATCGCTCAATTGACTCGAATCACCGGCGCCATGTGGCGTCGATGGCTGCGCTGGATCCCCATTCGCATCCTGAGTGACAAGCATCGACCCAAAATTGCGGCGCATTTAAAAAGCTTAGGGCCCCAAGACCGCTACCTGAGATTTGGTTATCCCGCCACAGACGAGCAAATCGACGCCTATGTGGAACATTTGGATTTTGTGCGAGATGACATTTATGGTGTCTTCAACCGCAAACTCGAAATTTTGTCGATGGCGCACCTGGCTTTTTCTGTCGATCCCCAGTGGGCTACCTGTGCCGAATTTGGTGTGTCAGTCGACGTCAAATTGCGCGGCCGAGGCTTGGGCGGCCGCATGTTTGAGCGCGCCGTGATTCATGCTCGCAACCAGGGCGTGGCTTTGCTCTTCATTCATGCCCTCAGCGAAAACACCCCTATGCTGAAAATTGCACGCAAAGCGGGTGCTCGCGTCGAGCGCGAAGGCAGCGAGAGTGATGCCTACCTCAGCTTGCCGCCCGCCAATTTAGACAGCCAAGTGCATGAGTTTTTGGAAGAAGGCATGGCCGATTTGGACTTTCAAATCAAATCGCGGGCCAAGCAGTTCATGCAATTTCTCAAAACAATGCAAGAGGTTCGCAAAGGGGTGCGCGAGTCTCGTCACCAATCGGGCGTTTAATCCGCTATCCTAGAGGCTTCGCAACAACGGCCTCATGCCAAACCCACTGTGTCCGACCCCCACCCCGCGCGTTTGAACGAACGTGACGAAAAACGTGATTCAAAGCGCGAAGACAAGCGCTCTTTTTTGCAAAAACTGGCTGAATTCATTCACCCCGGCCCCGACTCCAAAGACGAGTTAATCGAAACACTCGCAGAGGCCGAAGACAACCACATCATCAATTCTCAAAGCCGCTTCATGCTGGAAGGCGTGATTCGCATGGCCGACATGACTGCGGGCGATGCCATGGTTGCGGCGCCGCGCATGGAGTTGCTGTCCATTGATGCGCCCATCGATGAGTTGCTCAATCAAGTGATTGAAACAGCGCACTCCCGTTTTCCGGTGTACGAGGACGACCGCGAAAACATCATTGGCATTTTGATGGCCAAAGATTTGCTCAAGTTGCAACGTGCGCCCGAGCTAAATATTCGCGCCCTGTTGCGCCCCGCTGTGTTTGTGCCCGAAAGCAAGGGGCTGAACGAATTGCTGCGCCAATTCCGTGGCAACCGCCAGCATCTGGCCATCGTCATTGATGAGTTTGGCCGTACGGCGGGCCTCATCACCATTGAAGACGTGCTCGAAGAAATTGTGGGCGAAATTGAAGACGAATTCGACATCGACGAAGAAGCCGGCGACATCTTTGGCCTGGCCGATCAAACCTACCGCGTCAGTGGAGACACTTCACTAGAGCGAGTGTCAGAAGCCTTTGGCGTCAAGCTCAACCCCGATGTGGTTGACGAAGAAACGCACGACTTCGACACCATCGGCGGCCTCATTGCCCACGAGATGGGGCATGTGCCGCAGCGCGGCGAAAAGTTCAGCCTCTCGGGACTCGACTTCGTGGTCTTGCACACACGCGGTGGTGCCGTGCGATGGTTCAAAGTCTCACCGACCCACAAACATAAATAAACATGTGGGCCTACGGCGCATCAGTGTTGGCCGGTGTGTTGCAAGGGTTTTCAATGGCTTGGCCCAGCTTTGCGTTTGGCGAGGCCTTGGGCATTGCAGGGCAATCATTTGGGCTCTTGCAAGTCTTCAGCTTGGCGGGTCTTGGGGCCTTGTTGTTGCATGTCGCGTCTCACGAAGTTGAGTCATCGCTTGCAAAGCGTCAAGCCCCAAAACGCACATGGCTCAAGGGCGCAAAAATTTCGTGTTTGTTTGCCACAGCCGCCATGTCTTCTACATGGGGTTGGTTGTATGTGTCGATGCATCAATACGGCGGCTTGCCGTCTTGGTTGGCCGCTTTGGCCGTGGTGCTCTTGGCGATGGCCTTGTCTGTTTACTTTGCAATAGCGGGTGGCGTGTGGGTGGCACTTTATCGCAAGTGGTTCTTGCATGCGCGGCAACACGAAGGGCGCTACGCCACACATGCCAAGTCATTTTTGTTGCGCTCAGAAGTTAACTTAGGCCTGGCAGGTGCGGTCATGTTTGCCGCGCTCTGGACCTTGGCCGAGTTGGCCAGAGGGCAGTGGTTCACTGGTTTTCCTTGGGGCGCTGCAGGTTATGCGCATGGCAACAGCTTATTGGCCGTATATGCCCCATGGGTGGGGGTGTATGGCATGGGTGCCATTGCGGCGCTGGTGGCCATGGGCGCACCCCTCATGGTGTCTGTGATGTTGTCGCGGCGCACGCGAGCAGGGTGGGTTTTGTTGGCTGGCGGCGTGCTCTTGCTATTTGTGTTGCCGGCCTTGCTCGTGCGTTTTGTCCCCAGCTTCACGGCCCCTGCGGGCACGATGTCGGTCCGTTTGTTGCAGGGTAATATTCCGCAAGACGAAAAATTTATCCCAGGTACCGGTGTGCAAACCGCCCTCACTTGGTATGCCGAACAACTGTTGGCCAACCCTGAACCACTGGTGGTCACGCCCGAAACGGCCATTCCAGTTTTGCCGCAACAACTGCCTGCTGCTTATTGGCAAAGTTTGAACCACAAATATGCAGGGCGTACAGACCATCAAGGCGCACAAAACGCTGAGCCAGGCAATCGGCAATTGGCACTGATTGGCTTGCCCATGGGTGGCGCCAATGTTGGTTTTAGCAACTCGGTGCTGGCACTTGGGTCAGGTGCTCTGAAGTACCGATACGACAAACAACACCTTGTGCCCTTCGGTGAATTTGTGCCGCCATTTTTTCAATGGTTTGTGCGCATGATGAACATCCCTCTGGGCGACTTTGGCCAGCAGCGCACCTACGCCAGTGTGTTGTCTTGGCAAGGTCAGCGTTTGTTGCCGCAAATTTGCTATGAAGACTTGTTTGGCGAAGAGGTGGCCCAGTACTTTGCGAATGAAGATCAAGCGCCCACCGTGCTGGTCAATATGAGCAATTTGGCGTGGTTTGGCAACACCACGGCATCAGCGCAACACACTGCTATTTCGCAGTTGCGCGCGCTTGAGTTTCAGCGGCCTGTCATTCGTGCCACCAACACAGGTCTCACCGCGCTGATCAATCACAAAGCTGAGGTGACAAAGTCCTTGCCAACATTCACCAGAGGCGTGTTGGTGGGCGAGTTTGAGGGGCGCACAGGTCTTACGCCCTATGCGCAGTGGACCTCGCAATGGGGTTTGTGGCCGCTTTGGTTGCTTTGCGGCGCAATTGTTCTGTTTTTAGGGGCGTTTTTTCGGCGCTCTCGGTCTTAGGCGCTTTAAAATCAAGGGTTGCCACCGATGTTCGGGGGCGTAACTTTTTTCAGCCATGTTGACCTTCCAACAAATCATTTTGAAACTGCAGTCCTACTGGGATGCTCAGGGGTGTGCGTTGTTGCAACCCTATGACATGGAAGTGGGTGCAGGTACTTCACATACCGCCACTTTTTTGCGCGCCATCGGCCCCGAGCCATGGAAGGCAGCGTATGTGCAACCCAGCCGCCGTCCTAAAGATGGACGCTATGGCGAAAATCCAAACCGCTTGCAGCACTACTACCAATACCAAGTGGTCTTGAAGCCAGCGCCTTCCAATATTTTGGATTTGTATTTGGGCTCGCTCGAAGCTTTGGGCTTTGATCTCAAAAAGAACGACATTCGCTTCGTTGAAGACGATTGGGAAAATCCAACACTGGGTGCTTGGGGCTTGGGTTGGGAAGTTTGGCTCAATGGCATGGAAGTGACGCAGTTCACCTACTTCCAACAAGTGGGCGGCATTGATTGCAAACCCATCACCGGCGAAATTACCTATGGCCTCGAGCGTTTGGCCATGTACCTGCAAGGCGTCGACAACGTCTACAACTTGAAGTGGACCGACTCCCTCAGCTATGGCGATGTGTATCACCAAAACGAAGTGGAGCAGTCCACTTACAACTTTGAACACTCCGATGCCGAGTTCTTGTTCACAGCGTTTTCTGCCTACGAAAAACAAGCGCAGCATTTGATTGCTGCGCAACTTGCACTGCCCGCTTACGAGCAAGTGCTCAAAGGTGCGCACACCTTCAACTTGCTCGATGCACGTGGCGCGATCAGCGTCACAGAGCGTGCCGCCTATATTGGCCGCATTCGCAATTTGGCGCGCGCCGTAGCGCAAAGCTATTTTGAAAGCCGTGAGCGTTTGGGCTTCCCCATGGCGCCGCGCGAGTGGGTCGAGCAACTCAACGCCTTGAGCAAAAAAGCAGCCTGAAGGTAAGCATCCAAATGACACATCAAAACCTTCTCGTTGAATTGTTTGTAGAAGAGTTGCCGCCCAAGGCGCTCAAAAAATTAGGCGAATCATTTGCCAGCGTGTTGTTCGAGCAACTGCGCGATGCTGGCCTGGCCGATGCGCAATCGGTGGTCACCGCTTATGCTTCGCCACGTCGATTGGCGGCGCATGTCACGCAAGTGGCCGCACAAGCCGCTGATAAGGCCATTCAGCAAAAGCTGATGCCTGTTGCTGTGGGTCTCGATGCCAGCGGCAACGCCTCACCTGCGTTGCTTAAAAAATTGCAAGCACTCGGTGCCGATGTCAGCAATCCCGCCGCTTTAGTGGCTTCTTTGAAGCGCGCGCCCGATGGCAAAGCAGAAGCTTTGTTTTACGACAGCGTGGTCAAGGGTGCCAACTTGTTGCAGGGTTTGCAAAAAGCCTTGGACGAAAGTTTGGCCAAGTTGCCCATTCCAAAGGTCATGACCTATCAATTGGAAACCGATTGCGAAATGCCGGGTTGGACCAGCGTCAACTTTGTGCGCCCTGCACATGGCTTGGTAGCGCTGCATGGCAAAGATGTGGTGCCCGTCAAAACATTGGGCCTCAAGGCTGGTCAGCAAACGCACGGCCATCGTTTTGAAGCCAATGTGTCGCCCGTGGTCATTCAAGACGCCGACAGCTATGCCGCCACCTTGGCGCGTGATGGTGCCGTCATTGCCAGCTTTGCCGAGCGACGTGCAGAAATCGTCAAGCAACTCAATGCGGCAGCTGCCAAAGTGGGCGGTGGTGCCAAAGCCATTGAAGACGATGCCTTGTTGGACGAAGTCACTGCATTGGTTGAGCGTCCCAACGTGCTCACCTGCGAATTTGAAAAACAGTTTTTGGAAGTGCCTCAGGAATGTTTGATCCTGACCATGAAGGCCAACCAAAAATACTTCCCACTGCTGACGGCAGAAGGCAAGCTGACGCACCAGTTCTTGGTGGTCAGCAACATTTCGCCATCAGACGCCAGCGCGGTCATTGGTGGCAACGAACGCGTGGTACGGCCACGTTTGGCCGATGCAAAATTCTTCTTCGACCAAGACCGAAAGAAAACTTTGGCATCGCGTGTCGAAGGTTTGAACAAAGTTGTGTATCACAACAAACTGGGTACGCAAGGCGAGCGCATGGCGCGTGTGCGCGGCATTGCCAAAGCCTTGGGCCAAGCCATCGGTGGTGATGCATTGGCGCATGCTGCCGACACCGCCGCACAATTGGCCAAAACCGATTTGCTCACCGACATGGTGGGCGAGTTCCCTGAGTTGCAGGGCATCATGGGCGGCTACTATGCGCGCCACGATGGTTTGTCTCATGACATTGCCGATGCCATTGAAGATCACTACCGCCCCCGCTTTGCCGGCGACGAATTGCCACGCAACAACGTGGGCTTGGTCGTGGCCTTGGCCGACAAGCTAGAAACCTTGGTGGGCATGTTTGGCATTGGCAACTTGCCAAGCGGCGACAAAGATCCATTTGCATTGCGCCGACATGCCTTAGGCGTTATTCGCATGCTGATGGAAAAAGATTTGGCGCTCGATTGGCGTCAGCTCTTGGCTTTGGCTGTGCCTGTGTTTGGCGACAAAATCACCGACCCTTCAGAAGCCCTCACCACTTTCTTGTTCGATCGCTTGGCTGGCGCTTTGCGCGAGCAAGGTTACAGCGCGCAAGAAGTCGACGCCGTGTTGGCATTGCATCCTGCACGCTTGGGCCAAATTCCCAAGTTGTTGTCGGCTGTACGCGCCTTTGCAGCCTTGCCCGAAAGCCCTGCATTGGCAGCGGCCAACAAACGCATTGGCAACATTTTGAAGAAGGCCGACGAAGTCGATCCGCATGTCAATCCTGCGCTGCTCAAAGAATCCGCCGAGCAAGCATTGCATGAGGTGATGCAACGTTTGTTGCCCGAGTCTGAGGCCTTGTTCAAAGCCGGTGACTACACAGGCTCTTTGCAAACATTGGCTGCACTGCGCTCGCCAGTCGATGCGTTCTTTGACGATGTCATGGTGAATGCTGAAGAAATGGATGTGCGTTTAAACCGTCAAGGTTTGCTCAAGTGTTTGCATGTGGCCATGAACCGCGTAGCCGATTTGTCGCGCTTGGCCTAAGCTTTGCTGCACACGCCAAGGCCAACTATGAAACTCGTCATTCTCGACCGCGATGGCACGATCAATCACGACAGTGATGAGTTCATTAAGTCGCCTGAAGAATGGCAGGCCTTGCCCGGCGCCTTAGAAGCCGTGGGGCGTTTGAACCACGCCGGTTTCCACGTGGTGCTGGCCACCAATCAATCGGGTTTGGGCCGAGGCTTGCTCGATGTGGCGTCCCTCAACGCCATTCACACACGCATGCTGAAGCAATTGGCCGCGGTTGGTGGGCGCATCGATGCCATTTTTTATTGTCCCCACGCGCCTGAAGATGCTTGCACCTGTAGAAAACCTTTGCCAGGCTTGATTGAGCAAGTGGCCGATCGGTTTGGCATCGACGTCAAAGATGTCCCTTTCGTGGGCGACAGCTTGCGTGACATGCAGGCTGCGGTTGCAGCGGGCTGTTCGCCACATTTGGTCCTGACGGGGCGATCTGAAGTTTTGCGTGGCGCTGCCTTGCCACCCACATTTCCAGCAGACACCCAAATGCACACAGACCTCAACGCATTTGTAGATGCGCTCTTGAAAAAATCTTCGGAACCCGCGCTATGAACTTCATCCGCTCTCTTGTTCACATGGCTTGGATGACGATCACAGTGATCCCTTGGGCCTTGGTGGTGGTGGCAGGATCCTTGTTCATCAGCAGCAATCGTTTGTATTGGTGGTGTGCAGGATGGCTGCGCAACGCCATCAACAGTGGCACCTTCATTTTGGGCATTGAGAACCGCATCACGGGCATGGAGAATTTGCCTCTTGGTGAAAAAGACCCCGTCATCTTGTTGGTCAAGCACCAGTCCACTTGGGAAACTTTTTTGATGCCAGCCATCATGCCGCACCCTCTGGCCTATGTGTTTAAAAAAGAACTTTTAAGCGTGCCATTTTTTGGTTGGGCCATGGGCCGCCTCGACATGATCCACATCGACCGCAGCCAACGTGCGCAGGCCTTTCAAAAAGTGGTCACCCAAGGCAAACGTTTGATGGAACAAGGCGTGTGGGTCATCATGTTTCCAGAAGGCACTCGAATTCCACGCGGCCAAAAAGGCGTCTACAAAACGGGCGGCACACGCTTGGCGATAGAAGCGGGTGTGCCCGTCATTCCCATTGCTGTCACCTCTGCCAAATGCTGGCCTACCAAAGCCTTCATCAAGCGACCAGGCATTGTTGACATCTCCATTGGCAAGCCTATCTCTAGTGTAGGCCGTCAGCCTGAAGAGATGATGCAGGAAGTCGAAAATTGGATTGAAGCAGAAATGCGGCGCTTAGATCCAGAGGCGTATCTGCAGGCAGACACCGAGCCTGCCAAGCCCGCCTTCTAAATTCATTTGAGTCAAGCCGGAACAAAGAACACCGATGCGCAACCCGCTGCAACTTGTTCTTGATTTTTTAAGCCCCCCGCCTGTGGTGGCTGCGCCGCCGCCAAAACCAACCCCTCAAGGCGCTCAATCTGAAACGCCTCTAGCTTCTGACACGCCAGACAGCGGTGTTGTGTCATTGACGCACCCTCGCGCAAATCGCGAAACCGTTCTGGAAGGCATGCGCGTGAACTATTTGTTTCAGCGCGTGCGCAGGCGATCCATTGGCTTCGTGGTAGGCCCAGATGGACTCGAAGTCAGGGCACCTAAGTGGGTCACCTTGAAAGAAGTTGAGTTGGGTTTACAAGAGCGTGGCGAATGGGTGCTGCGCAAATGGGCCGAAGTGCAAGAGCGCCAAAAAAACATTCGTCAAATTGAATGGGCCGATGGCGCCTGTCTCGATTATTTGGGCTCGTCCATCCGTTTGCGACTCAGCCCAGAAGTGGGCCGCAGTGAGTTGCATGAAGGCATCGAACTCAGGTTGGCCTTGCCCTTGAATGCAGAAGCCTCACAAATTCGCGATGCCGTTCAAGCTTGGCTGATGCGCGAAGGTCGCGCCTTGTTTGAAGCGCGTTTGAATTTCTTTGCACCGCTAATGGGGGTGCAATGGCGCAAACTCAGTTTGTCAAATGCGGGTTCGCGCTGGGGCAGTGCGCGCATCGATGGCGCCATTCGCCTCAATTGGCGATTGATTCACCTCAAGCCAGACGCCATCGACTATGTGGTGGTGCATGAGTTGGCGCATTTGCGCGAGATGAACCACAGCCCTGCATTTTGGAAAGTAGTGGCCGAAATTTTGCCCGACCATGTAGAGCGACGCAAAGCTTTGCAGAAAGAGAATTTGGCCAACTGGGCTTGAGAGTCGTCTGCTGGCCGTTCAAGCTTGATGCGTCAAATTAGGGCAAGGTTTTAAATTGCCATACACCTTGCGCGTCTTGATGGCGCGACATCTTTCCATCAAACCAAAGTGCATGCAAATGCGCCACAGACTCGCCAATGGCAAACGTGGTTTGATGAAAATCCAAAGGCCTTTTGAAAATCACCTTCAACATGTCGTACGCGCTGCCTGCTTGTTCACGGCAAGCGGCCAAGACTTCGTCCAACCGATCTTCGTGGTGCTTGAGCAACTGCGCGATGCGTGTGTGCAAGCCTACAAAAGGCCTGCCGTGCGATGGCAGCACCAAGGTGTCGACTGGGAGTGAGTCGAAATGATGCAGGGAGCGCATGAACAGCGACAGCGAATTGGCCTCGGGCTCTTGGGCATACACACTCACATTGGTCGAAATTTTAGGCAGCACCATGTCGCCGCTGATCAGCACCTTGGCCTCGTCGCAATACAGTGCCATGTGCTCGGGGGAGTGTCCCCAGCCGCTGATGCAGCGCCAAGTTCGTCCGCCAATTTGCAACGCACGGTCGTGCATCAATCGGTGATACGCCTCTGGCACGGTGGGCACCATCTTGGCGTAATACGAAACACGGTCTTTGATTTGTTGTTGATCGGATGGTTCACGCCAGCCATGGTCAGCAAAAAACTTTTGGGTGCTCGGTCCGCCAAAGTTGGATGCGCCTGTCGAGGCCAACAACGCCGCTTGGTATTCGGTGGCGCTCATCCACAGCGGTGCATTAAATTGTTCACACAGCCAATGCGCCAAGCCCATGTGGTCGGGGTGCATGTGCGTCACCACCACGCGCAAAATAGGCAGACCTTTCATGGGCCCCGCCATCACTTGGCGCCAAGCGTCTTGCGTGCCAGGATTGGTCACGCCGCAGTCCACAGCAGTCCAGCCGTGTCGCACGCCAGTGGGCGTTTCTTCTGTATCGGCCAGCAGCCACAAATTGATGTGGTCTAGGGCAAAGGGCAGTGCCATGCGAATCCACCAAACCCCAGGTGCCACTTCCAAGGCCTGCCCCAATTCTGGCAAGGTGGTGCCCAAGGGAAAATGCAGGGCTTTTTCGCCTGCCAGCAAGTCGGCGGGGGACACTTCGGCAGTGGGAGAGACAGTTTGGGTCATAGCAATTCTGAGTTTGGGAAAAATCCCGTAGATAATTGACGTTTACGTCAACGTCAATTACATTTGGGGCATTGTAAGACGCATCAGACGACCCCGTCTGTCGCCTGTGCGCAAGCAAGAACGAAGCAGGAAAGTAGCAGCATGGCAACTCAATTCTCAATCAGCGACTTGGCCAAAGAATTTGACCTCACCACGCGCGCCATTCGTTTTTACGAAGACATGGGCTTGCTAGAGCCTGAACGCTCTGGACCGGGCGGCCGCAACCGCGTTTACTCCTCGCGCGACCGTACGCGCCTTAAGCTCACCTTGCGCGCCAAGCGACTGGGCTTGTCATTGACAGAAGCCAAAGAGCTGATCGACATGTACGACAGCCCTCGCGACACAGGACCGCAACTGAAAAAGTTTTTAGTGGTGCTGGCCGAGCACCGTCAGCAATTGGAGTCGCAATTGGCCGATTTGCATGCCACCTTGGAAGAAGTGAAAACGCATGAAAAAGATGCGCGCACTTTGCTAACGCGCGCTGAGAAAGTGGCCCAGAAAAAAGGTGCGGCATGAGTGCACACGATTTGACAACGCCCATGGCGCAGCGTGTCGCTGCCAGCATGGCACGCCAAGGCATGATGAGGCACTTGGACGCCAAGCTTGTGCGCGTTGAAAAGGGTGAAGTCGAAATTGCCTTGCCCTATGCCGACAAAGTGACCCAGCAACAAGGCGGTTTCCATGGAGGCGCCATGGGCGCGTTGGCCGACATCGCAGGCGGCTACGCCGGCCTCACAGTCTTGCCCGAGGGCATGGAGGTGGTCACTGTCGAGTACAAGATCAACTTTTTAAGTGCCCACCAAGAAGGCGAGTTGCGCGCTGTGGGCAAAGTGGTCAAGGGTGGCAAACGCATTGTGGTCACCACTGCAGAAGTATTTCACATCGATGCACAGGGCAAAAAATCTACGTGCGCCGTGATGCAACAAACCCTTGTGCCCGTTGCACAAACCTATTGATTGAATTTGGAGATATGAACATGAACATGCCAGGCTTGAACTTTCAATTGGGCGAAGACATCGATGCACTGCGCGATGCTGTCCGCGATTTTGCCCAGGCAGAGATTGCCCCTCGGGCGGCTGAAATTGACCGTACCGATCAGTTTCCGATGGACCTGTGGCGCAAGATGGGCGAAGTGGGCGTGTTGGGCATTACGGTGCCCGAAGCCTATGGTGGCGCCAACATGGGTTACTTGGCGCACATGATTGCCATGGAAGAAATTTCGCGTGCATCGGCCAGCGTGGGCTTGTCGTATGGCGCGCACAGCAACTTGTGTGTCAATCAAATCAAACGCAACGGCACTGAAGCGCAAAAACAAAAATACTTGCCCAAGCTCATCAGCGGTGAGCACGTCGGTGCATTGGCCATGAGCGAGCCAGGCGCTGGCTCTGACGTCATCAGCATGAAGCTCAAAGCGGAAGACAAAGGTGGTTATTACGTTTTGAACGGCAACAAAATGTGGATCACCAATGGGCCAGACGCCGACACTCTGGTGGTCTACGCCAAAACCGAACCCGAGATGGGCGCACGCGGCGTGACTGCTTTCTTGATTGAGAAAAACATGAAGGGCTTTTCGATTGCGCAGAAGCTCGACAAATTGGGTATGCGCGGCAGCCACACCGGTGAGTTGGTCTTTCAAAACGTAGAAGTGCCCGCTGAAAATATTTTGGGCGGCCTCAACATGGGCGCCAAAGTTCTCATGAGCGGCTTGGATTACGAGCGTGCGGTATTGGCTGCTGGCCCACTGGGCATCATGCAATCGGTCATGGACAACGTCGTGCCGTACATTCACGACCGCAAACAATTTGGCCAAAGTATTGGCGAGTTTCAACTCATTCAAGGCAAAGTGGCCGACATGTACACCGTGTTGCAAGCGGGCCGCGCCTTCTGTTACACCGTGGGCAAAAACCTGGACATGCTGGGCACAGACCACGTGCGTCAAGTGCGCAAAGACTGCGCCAGTGTTATTTTGTGGTGCGCCGAAAAAGCCACCTGGATGGCCGGTGAAGGCGTGCAGATTTTTGGTGGCAATGGTTACATCAACGATTACCCCTTGGGCCGCTTGTGGCGCGATGCCAAGTTGTACGAAATTGGTGCAGGCACCAGTGAAATTCGCCGTATGTTGATTGGCCGTGAATTGTTTGCGGAAACATGCTGATTCAAACCTCAGGTTTTTGAAACATTGAGACAATGCAGGTATGACTTCAAAACACCTTTCTCATCTCTTTGACAACAACCGCGCATGGGCTCAACGCATGGAGCTTGAGCAGCCCGGTTTTTTCAACCATTTGGCGCAACAACAGTCGCCCAAGTATTTGTGGATTGGCTGCTCTGACAGTCGAGTGCCCGCCAACCAAATTACCGGACTCGAACCCGGTGAAGTGTTTGTGCATCGCAATGTTGCCAATGTGGTGGTGCACTCCGATCTCAATGCTTTGTCGGTCATTCAGTACGCTGTTGACGCGCTCAAGGTAGAGCACATCATGGTGGTGGGCCACTATGGCTGTGGCGGTGTGTTGGCTGCCACACGCGGTACACGCATTGGTTTGGCCGACAACTGGCTGCGCCATGTGCAAGATGTGCGCTTGCGCCACCGTCAACGCTTGAACCACTTGCCGCAACAGCAACTCGAAGATGCCATGTGCGAAATGAACGTCATCGAGCAGGTGGGCAACGTGGCTTTGTCCAACGTCATGCAAGACGCTTGGGGCCGCGGTCAAAAAATTGCTGTGCACGGCTGGGTTTACGGCCTGAACGATGGCCTTGTCAAAGACATGGACGTCACCATGACGGGCTCGCACGAGGTTGTGGATGTGTTCCGCCGCGCCTTCAAACGTTACCCGCGCGGCGCCTGACAAAATTTATTTTTCAATTGATCTGGAGAACTTCAAATGACCACCTCTCATGACCCCGTCGTCATCGTCAGTGCAGCACGCACACCTATGGGCAGCTTTCAAGGCGACTTTGCCTCTTTGTCTGCACACGACTTGGGCGGCGCAGCCATCAAGGCAGCCGTAGAGCGCGCAGCAGAAGGCTCTCAGTTCAGTGCAGAGTTGGTCACTGAAGTTTTGTTTGGCAATTGTTTGATGGCCGGTCAAGGCCAAGCGCCTGCGCGCCAAGCTGGTTTTAAAGGCGGCCTGCCCAAGAGTGCTGGGGCCGTTACCTTGTCCAAGATGTGTGGTTCTGGCATGCGTGCCGCCATGTTTGCGCACGACATGTTGGTGGCCGGTACACACGATGTGTTGGTGGCTGGCGGTATGGAAAGCATGACCAATGCGCCTTACCTCATGCTCAAAGGCCGTGGTGGTTATCGCATGGGCCATGACAAAATTTACGATCACATGATGCTTGATGGTTTGGAAGACGCCTACGAGGCGGGTCGTTCCATGGGCACTTTTGGCGAAGACTGTGCTGCCAAGTACAGCTTTACGCGCGCCGAGCAAGACGCCTTTGCCATTGCCAGCGTCGAGCGCGCCAAAGCGGCGACAACATCGGGTGCCTTCCAAGCTGAAATTACGCCGGTCACTTTCAAAACGCGTGCGGGTGAAACAACAGTGTCTGTGGACGAAGGTCCTGGCAAAGTGAAGTTGGACAAAGTGACAAGCCTAAAGCCTGCGTTCAAAAAAGACGGCACCATCACAGCCGCCTCTAGCTCCTCTATCAATGATGGCGCAGCAGCTTTGGTCATGATGCGTCAAAGCACAGCCGACAAGTTGGGCTGCAAACCCTTGGCGCGCATTGTGAGCCACGGCACGCATGCGCAAGAACCCGAATGGTTTGCCACAGCGCCTGTGGGCGCCACACAAAAAGCCTTGGCCAAAGCGGGCTGGCAAGTTGGTGACGTCGACTTGTGGGAAGTGAACGAAGCCTTTGCGGTGGTGCCTATGGCCCTCATGAAAGAGCTCAACGTACCGCATGACAAAGTCAACGTGAATGGCGGCGCTTGTGCGTTGGGCCACCCCATTGGCGCATCTGGCGCGCGCATCATGGTCACCCTCATTCATGCGCTCAAAGCACGTGGCCTGAAAAAAGGTTTGGCCACGCTGTGCATTGGCGGTGGCGAGGGCACCGCGGTTGCCTTGGAATTGGTTTAAACACAGGCACAGCCAGGCCCTCAGCGATGAAAACTGTTTTGATCTTGGGCGCCTCGCGCGGCATTGGCCATGAGTTTGCACGCCAATACGTGGCCGATGGCTGGCGCGTGCTGGCCACCGCGCGCAATGATGAGGGCTGTGCCAACTTGCAGGCCCTTGGCGCAGAAGCTTTCAAGCTCGATGTGGCCAAGCCCGCCAGTGTCAGTGGCTTGTCTTGGCGTCTTGATGGCGAAAAAATTGACGTGGCTTTGTATGTGGCAGGCGTGATGGAACGCGCCTCGCCGCAAACACCGCCCACACAACAAGTGTTTGATGAATTGATGCACGCCAACGTGTTGGGCGCCATGCAAGCGCTGCCGCAAGTGGCGCCTTGGGTGTCCGAAGCCAATGGCACCTTTGCCTTTATCAGCAGTCGCATGGCCAGCCTTGAGTTAACCGACAGTGGCCGAGCGGCTTTGTACAAAATTAGCAAAGCGGCACTCAACATGGTGGTGCGCACTGCGCCCTTCGATTTTCCCAATGTGACGTGGCTGGCGCTAAGCCCAGGTTGGGTTCAAACCGACATGGGCGGTGATGCCGCACCCCTCAGCGTAGAAGACAGTGTGACGCACATGCGCGCTACGCTTGAAAATACCTGTGGCGCAGACAAACGCCCAACGGTTCAAGGCCAATTTTTGAATTACGACGGAACCACTTTGCCTTGGTAGGCAAAGTTTTTAGAAAGAGCAACATGCTGTTGACGCCCGACCAAGAAATGATTCGCGACGCCGTTCGCGACTTTGCCAAAGAACAACTCTGGCCTCACGCAGCCAAGTGGGACAAGACACACGAGTTTCCAAAAGAAGCGCACAAGGGTTTGGCCGCTTTAGGAGCCTACGGCATTTGTGTGCCCGAGTCTTTGGGCGGTGCCAATTTGGATTACCTCACCTTGGGCTTGGTGCTAGAAGAAATTGCCGCCGGTGATGGCGGCGTTAGCACGACCATTAGCGTCACCAACTGCCCCGTCAATGCCATCCTCATGCGGTATGGCAACGATGCGCAAAAGGAAAAGTGGCTCACGCGATTGGCCCAAGGTGAATTGCTCGGCGCGTTTTGTTTAACAGAGCCCCACGTAGGCTCTGATGCCTCCGCCTTGCGAACCACTGCTACCAAAAAAGGTGATGCATACCTCATCAATGGCGTGAAGCAGTTCATCACCAGCGGCAAGCATGGCGATGTGGCCATTGTCATTGCCGTCACCGACAAAGGTGCAGGCAAAAAAGGCATGAGCGCTTTCATTGTGCCCACCACATCACCAGGCTATCAGGTGGCGCGCTTAGAAGACAAGCTGGGTCAACATTCAAGTGACACAGCGCAAATCAATTTTGAAAATTGCGAAGTGCCTGCCGAAAATATGATCGGCCAAGAAGGCGAAGGCTACAAGATTGCATTGTCTGCGCTTGAAGGCGGCCGCATTGGCATTGCTGCGCAAAGCATCGGCATGGCACGCAGCGCCTTAGAGGTGGCCATTGAGTACGCCAAGCAACGCGAGAGTTTTGGCACTGCCATCTTCAACCACCAAGCGGTGGGTTTTCGGTTGGCCGAATGCGCCACACAACTCGAGGCTGCACGTCAACTGATGTGGCACGCAGCCACTTTGCGCGACGCCGGCTTGCCGTGTTTGAAAGAAGCCGCAATGGCCAAGTTGTTTTCCAGCGAAACGGCCGAAAAAGTCTGCAGCGCGGCCATCCAAACCTTGGGTGGCTATGGCGTGGTCAGCGACTTTCCTGTTGAAAGAATTTACCGCGACGTGCGCGTGTGTCAAATTTACGAAGGCACCAGCGACGTGCAAAAGATCATCATTCAAAGGGCTTTGGCTTGACCTTGCCAGCGCCCAATGCGTGCCCCTGCGGTGGCGCGCCTACCGCCTTCAAGCGCAAGGGCGCTGACGCAGTCTACTTGGATTGTTGCGGCCGCTTTATTGAACAAGGGCAATTGCCGCCCGATGCGCTGCACCTCATGCGCTCTCGCTACACCGCCTTTGCTTTAGAGCACGAGGCTTACCTCCAGCACACATGGCAGGCTGCGCATCGGCCCGAGACCTTGGACTTTGACGAAGGTGCCAAATGGTTGGGCTTGGAGATCAAAGACTTTGTAGATACAGGCGTTCAAGAGGGACAAGCCACTGCCGAGGTTGAGTTTGTGGCGCGAGTGCGGGTGGCAGGCAAAGCCCACCGTTTGCATGAGCGCAGTCGATTTGTCTGCGAAGACGGGCAGTGGCGCTACGTTGAAGCGGTTAACATCGGCGCATGAATTTTCAAGCTGTACTCTTTGATTGCGATGGCGTGCTGGTCGACAGCGAGCCCATCACCAACGCGGTGTTGCGTGACATGCTGGAAGAGCGCGGCTGGGTCATGTCGCCAGAGGAATGCTTTCGTTACTTTGTGGGCAAAGCCGTCAAAGATCACAAAGCCGAAATTGAAGCGCGCACGGGTTTGCCATTGACCGAAGAATGGTTGCACGCTTTCAGAATGCGCCGCAACGATGCCCTGCAAGCTGGCCTGCAAGTGATGCCCGGCGCGCACGATGCGGTGGCGGCGGCCTATGAGTTAACGCAAGGGGCCATTGCCTGTGCTTCTGGCGCTGACCGGTTCAAAGTTGAAATGCAACTGGCGCATGTCGACTTGATGCCACATTTTGAAGGCCGTATTTTCAGCGGTCATGAAATGGCGCGCACCAAGCCCGCGCCCGATGTGTACTTGGCAGCGGCTGCGCATTTGGAATGCGATCCTGCGCATTGCTTGGTCATTGAAGACAGCACAGCTGGCATAGAAGCCGGTGTAGCCGCGGGTGCCACGGTGTGGGCTTTGTGTGCCGATGACGCACTGGCGCCCGTGCTGTTGGACGCTGGCGCTTCCAAACTGTTTCCTCACATGGGCGCTTTGCCCGAGCTGTGGCGCGCATCCCGAAAAGCGGCTGGCGTTTGACCAGTCCATTGCTTGAAGGCGCGAATGAAACTTTTTTCATTTTGAAACCCCGCGCTTTCGGCCACCTGCTTCACGGGCTTGCGCGTTCTTTGTAACAACTCAATGGCGCGCTCGCGCCGCACTTCATCTTTCAAAACTTGCAGGCTGGTGCCTTCTTCTTTGAGCTGTCGGTGCAAACTGCGCGGTGACAAATTCAACATTGGCGCCAAGTCGTCTGCGCTGTGGGTGTCTTGCGGGTGCATCGCCAAGGCTTGTTTGACCTGTGTCAGCAGCAAACGGTCTTTGCGGTATTGCAACACGGTCAGGGTGAGTGCGGTTTCTAGCATGCGTTGTAAAGCAGCTTCATCGCGCCTTAGGGGCAAGGCTAAGTAACTGGCGTTCATGACCAATTCAGAAACAGGGTTTGCGTGACCAAATTGCACCGGCCCTTGAAACATCAGGGGATACACCGCTTGATGCGCTGGTGCATCAAATGCAAAGTGAACTTGTTCAAGTGTGATGCGCGAGTCAATCAGCCAACAAGCCACGCCATACAAATTGCGAAGCACCGACAGCACGCCAAACTCGCGCTGCTCGCCCAAGTCTTTCAATTCGCGCAAACAAATGTGCGCTTTGCCATCGCGTTCTTCTATCGTGAGTTCAATGTCATCGGCTACCAAGCCGTGATGCCGACACCAGCGCTTCAGTGCCACACCCAATGTGGGCGATGTGAGCGATGCGCGCACCAGCATGCCGTAAGTGCCCCAAGGCAACTGTCGGCTGAGACAACCCAAGACCTCGTCGTTGAGTTCGTGCATGGCAAAACTGGAGATGCGCTCCATCTGCAGGGCCGTGATATGCGCATTGGCTTTCTTGGCCTGTGATGGCGTAATTTGTGCAAACTCCAGTGCTTTGGCCGGGCTTCTGTTTTGTGCCGCATAGGCCCGCAAAATAGCTTGCACAAAGGCCATGGGCGTGGCTGCAACAGGCGGGCGTTGGGCAGGGGTTTGACGCATGACCTATTCTGCGTCATTTTTGGCGCAATTTGCAACCTAAGAGTTCCCCTATTTGAGTGGGCTAGGTCTATCCTTGCGCATCAGGAGATTTCAAACATGTCGGTGCTTCAAACTCAGCTCAACACCCGCTCAGCGGATTTCTTGGCCAACGCAGCCGCCTTGCAGGCCGCCGTAGACGATCTGCGCGTGCAACTCAAAAAGTCGGCTGCCGGTGGTGGCGAAAAAGCCCGCGCCAAGCACGTGGCCCGAGGCAAGCTGCCCCCGCGTGAACGCGTACAAATGTTGCTCGATCCTGGCACGCCCTTCCTAGAAATTGCACCCTTGGCCGCGCACGCCATGTACCTCAGCAAAGACGGCACCGAAGACGCCCCTTGCGCCGGCATGATTGCAGGCATTGGCCGCGTCAATGGTGTGGACTGCCTCATTGTGTGCAACGACGCCACCGTGAAGGGCGGCACCTACTACCCCATGACCGTCAAGAAGCATTTGCGCGCCCAAGAAATTGCGCAGCAAAACAATTTGCCCTGCATTTATTTGGTCGACTCGGGCGGTGCCAACTTGCCCAACCAAGACGACGTGTTCCCCGATCGCGAACACTTTGGCCGCATCTTTTACAACCAAGCCAACATGAGCGCCTTGGGCATTCCACAAATTGCGGTGGTCATGGGCAGCTGTACGGCAGGCGGCGCGTATGTGCCGGCCATGAGCGACGAAACCATCATTGTTAAAAACCAAGGCACCATCTTTTTGGGTGGCCCACCTTTGGTCAAAGCCGCCACGGGCGAAGTGGTCAGTGCCGAAGATCTGGGCGGCGGCGATGTGCACACGCGCCTCTCAGGCGTGGCCGATCACTTGGCGCAAAACGATGCCCATGCTTTGGCTTTGGCACGCCAAGCAGTGGGCTCGCTCAACAGAAAGAAAAACATCGACGTGCAATTGCGCGAACCGGTGGCCCCTTTGTACGAGAGCCAAGAAATCTACGGCGTCATTCCAGCCGACAGCCGCAAGCCTTTTGATGTGCGCGAAATCATTGCGCGCATTGTGGACGGTAGCGAGTTTGCAGAATTCAAAGCTCGCTTTGGCCCCACCTTGGTGTGCGGCTTTGCGCACATTGAAGGCATGCCCGTGGGCATCATTGCCAACAACGGTATTTTGTTTTCAGAGTCGGCCCTCAAAGGCGCGCACTTCATTGAGCTGTGCTGCCAGCGCAAAGTGCCCTTGGTGTTTTTGCAAAATATCACCGGCTTTATGGTGGGCCGCAAATACGAAAGCGAAGGCATTGCGCGCAATGGCGCCAAGATGGTCACGGCTGTGGCCACAGCCAAGGTGCCCAAGTTCACCATCATCATTGGGGGCAGCTTTGGTGCGGGCAATTACGGCATGTGCGGCCGCGCCTTCAGTCCGCGCTTCTTGTGGATGTGGCCCAACGCGCGCATTTGCGTGATGGGCGGCGAGCAAGCCGCGGGCGTGTTGGCCACCGTCAAGCGCGATGGCATTGAAGCGCGCGGCGGTGCCTGGAGTGCCGAAGAAGAAGCCGCTTTCAAGCAACCCATCTTGGACCAGTTTGGCCATCAGTCGCACCCTTACTACGCAAGCGCGCGTTTGTGGGACGACGGCGTGATCGACCCGGCCGATACACGCCGTGTGCTGGCGCTTGGTTTGTCGGCGTCCTTGAACGCGCCCATTGAAGACACGAAGTTCGGCATTTTCCGCATGTGATGTTTTGGCAAGCACAGCATCAAGAAAGCACAGCATGACCTACACCTTTGACAACATTTACACCACCCCCGAGCACACCTTGCTGCGCGATCAAGTGGCCAAGTTCATTGCGCGCGAAGTCGAGCCATTTGCGCAAGCTTGGGAGGACGACGGCAAGGTGCCGCGCGAGGTGCTGCGAAAGATGGGTGACGCAGGCTTGCTCGGCTTGATGTACGACCCCGAGCTGGGCGGCGCCGGTGCCGATGCCATGGCCAACTTGGTGTTTGCAGAAGCCTTGTCGCAATCTACGTTTGCAGGCTTCATCATTACCGTGCTGGTGCACACCGACATGGCCAGCCCGCACTTGCACCATGCAGGCACGGCCGCGCAAAAAGTCAAGTACATGCCGCGCATCACTTCGGGTGAATGCATCACAGCAGTGGGCGTGTCTGAACCCGGCGCAGGCTCCGATGTGGCAGGCATCCGCACCACGGCCAAACGCGATGGCGACCATTGGGTACTCAACGGCACCAAGATGTTCATCACCAACGGCGTGCATGCCGATTTGTATTTCATTGCCGCCAAAACAGGCGATGCGCGTCATGCCATGTCGATGTTCATTGTGGAAAAAGGCACACCAGGTTTCAGTGTGGGGCGTGCGTTGAATAAAACGGGTTGGTTGTCCTCAGACACCGCCGAGTTGGTGCTCGACAACGTGCGCATTCCCGATCATCACTTGTTGGGTGAAGAGAACAAAGGCTTTTACTCGGTCATGAAAAATTTCCAGACCGAGCGCATTGCCTTGGGCGCCATGGCCATTGGTCATTGCACCCGTGCGTTAGAACTCACCTTGGACTACGTACGCCAACGACCCGCATTTGGCGGCACCTTGTGGGACAAGCAAGTGATTCGTCAACGCTTGGCCATGCTAGACGCCAAAACCCGAGCCGCCAGGCAGTTCATGTACCACTGCGCGTGGAGCGTGACGCAAGACAAAGACATCGTGCAAGAAGTGTCCATGCTCAAAGCACTCACTGGCGAGTTGGTCAATGAAGTGGTGCAAACCTGCCAGCAGTTTCATGGTGGCATGGGCTACATCCGCGAAACCGCCATTGAGCGTTTGTGGCGCGATTCGCGCATTTTGGGCATTGGTGGCGGCGCCACCGAAGTGATGTTGGACGAAGTGGCCAAGCGCTACTGATGACTAGAAAGTATTTTCATGACCACCGCTCAAAAAACACTAGACATCCGTCGCCCCTCCAAGTGGGTGGCCGAGGTGTGGCTGAATCGGCCTGATGTACGCAACGCCTTCAACGACGACGTCATTGCCGAGCTCACACAAGCCTTCCAACACTTGGGCCAAGACAATGACTTGCGCGCCATCGTGTTGGGTGCGCATGGCAAAGCCTTTTGCGCAGGCGCCGATTTAAATTGGATGCGTGCCATGTCGGGCTACAGCTGGGAAGAAAACCGAGCCGACGCCCAAAAACTGGCCGACATGTTGTGGACCTTAGACCAATGCCCTGTGCCCATCGTGGGCCGCTTGCAAGGCGACTGCTACGCTGGTGGCATGGGATTGGCGTCGGTATGCGATGTGCTGATTGCTTCCGACAACGTCACCTTCTGTTTGTCGGAAGCCCGCTTGGGCTTGTTGCCTGGCACCATCAGCCCGTATGTGGTGCGTGCCATGGGGGCGCAAGCCGCCAAGCGATACATGGTGACTGCAGAAAGATTTTCTGCAACACAAGCGCACGCCATGGGCATGGTGCATGAGTTGTGCACTTCAGAAACTTTAGATGCCAAAGTGGCCGAGGTCGTAGGCACTTTGTGCGGCAACGGCCCGCAAGCTTTGCGTGCATGCAAACGCTTGGTGCAAGACGTCACCCACCAACCCATCAACGAAGCATTGCGTGCAGAAACCGCCAGACGCATTGCCGACATCCGTGCCAGCGATGAAGGCAAAGAAGGCCTGCAGTCCTTCTTGCAAAAACGTCCTGCGCAGTGGACTCAAACGAATTAAAACATCAGGCCGATCATGTTCAAAAAAATCCTCATTGCCAACCGCGGCGAAATTGCATGCCGAGTGGCCGCTACGGCCAAACGCATGGGCATCCAAACGGTGGCGGTGTATTCCGATGCCGACGCCAACGCCAAACATGTGGCCGCGTGCGACGAAGCCATTCATGTGGGCGGCTCGGCCCCCAAAGACAGCTACCTGCGTTGGCAAACCATCATTGAAGCCGCCAAGGCCACAGGCGCCCAAGCCATTCACCCCGGCTACGGATTCTTGAGCGAAAACGAAGCCTTTGCCGAGGCCTGTGCCAAAGCTGGCTTGGTCTTCATTGGCCCCCCTGCATCCGCCATTCAAGCCATGGGCTTGAAAGCGGAGTCCAAGCAGCTGATGGAAAAAGCCGGCGTGCCTTTGGTGCCGGGCTATCACGGCGCCGATCAAAACCCTGAACTGCTTAAGCGCGAAGCCGATCGCATTGGCTACCCCGTGCTAATCAAAGCCAGCGCGGGTGGCGGCGGCAAAGGCATGCGCGCAGTAGAAAAGTCTGAAGACTTTGCAGAGGCCTTGGCGTCGTGCCAACGCGAAGCGCAAAACAGTTTTGGCGATCAAGCGGTGCTGATTGAAAAGTATGTACAACGCCCCCGTCACATTGAAATTCAAGTGTTTGGCGACACGCAAGGCAACTGCGTGTACCTCATGGAGCGCGATTGCTCGGTGCAACGTCGTCACCAAAAGGTGTTGGAAGAAGCGCCTGCGCCTGGCATGACTGACGCCCTGCGCAAGCAAATGGGTGAGGCTGCCGTGGCCGCTGCGCGTGCTGTGAATTATGTTGGCGCGGGCACTGTTGAATTCATCGTAGAACAACGCGACAACCCATCGACGGGTCAAGCCGAGATGAACTTCTTCTTCATGGAAATGAACACCCGCTTGCAGGTGGAGCATCCAGTGACAGAAGCCGTCACAGGTTTAGACTTGGTAGAGTGGCAGTTGCGCGTGGCCAGTGGCCAGCCCTTGCCCCTGAAGCAAGAGCAAATCAAACTCACAGGCCATGCCATTGAAGCGCGCATTTGCGCCGAAACCCCCGACAACAATTTCTTGCCCGCTACAGGCCATTTGCAGGTTTACAAAAAGCCAGCCCATACAGCCTTTGAGCGAGGTGCGGTGCGCTTTGACGATGGCGTAAGACAAGGCGACACCATCAGTCCTTTCTACGACTCTATGGTGGCCAAGCTCATTGTGCATGGCGACACGCGCGAGCAAGCCTTGGCTTTGCTTGATCAAGCCTTGGCGCAAACGCAAGTCGTGGGCTTGTCTACCAACGTGCAATTTTTACGTCATGTGGTGCACAGCTCCTCGTTTGCAGAGGCGCGTTTAGACACCGCCCTCATTCCACGCGAAGCCGCCGTATTGTTCAACCAAGAAAAAGTGGGCTTGAATGTGGCAGCCGCAGCTGTGGTGGCGCACACCTTGCATCAAGAAAATGCCAAGCAAGGCAATGATCCGTTTAGCAAAAGCGATGCGTGGCAAACGCATGCCGAAACCAACCGTCGATTTCCACTTGAATTTGCAGGTGAGACACATACCGCGTGGTTGCACTACGGCCATCAAGGTCGCATGCACTTAACATGGGGCGATGCAGCGGGTCCTGGGGTGCAAAGCGAGCCCGATGCATTTGAGTTTTCTCTGGCCACGGGCCAAGCTTCATCGCCTCCTTCCTCTGCGCTGAATGTCAGATGGCAAGGCCAGCGCATCACCAGCGAAGTGGTGTTGCAGCTGGGCAAGCCCGGCCAACCCGCAGAGCTGGCGCACGTGTTCACGCAACAGGGCGCCACACGCATTCGCGTGGTCAATCCTTTGGCCCACGCCGAAGGCGCACAAGATGAAAAGGGCGGCTTAACAGCGCCTATGCCCGGCAAGGTGGTGTCTTTTGCCGTCAAGGTGGGCGACAAAGTAAAGGCAGGCCAAAGCTTGGCCGTGATGGAGGCCATGAAAATGGAACACACCATTGCCGCACCCAAGGACGGCGAAGTGAAAGAACTCTTGTATTCACCAGGCGATCAAATTGCAGAGGGAGCAGAGTTGCTCAAGCTTGCGTAAACTCAAGCTTTTCAATCACCCTTGCGTTTGCCATGAAAATTGTTTTTTGCTGCACCAACACCAAAGCAGAACCGTGGCTAGAAGGTTTTCGCCAAGCTTTGCCAGGTGTTGATATTTGGGAATGGCAAGCGGCCCAGCCCGGTCACGCGCCTAAGTTGGCCGACCATGCTGTGGTGTGGTCGCCCCCGCAAAATTTCATTGACGAGCAATCGCAATTGCAAAACTTGTTCAACATTGGCGCAGGCGTCGATGCATTGCTCAAGTTAAATTTGCCTGCCACCCTTAACATCGTGCGTTTGAACGACGCTGGCATGTCGGTGCAAATGGCCGAGTACGTGTGCCACGCCGTCATTCGCCACTTCCGTGAATTTGACCATTACGACAAAGACGCGCAATCGCAACGTTGGTCTTATCGCAAGCCTTCTTTGCGCTCCGATTTTGCAGTGGGCGTATTGGGCGCAGGCGTGCTGGGCAGTCATGTGGCCAAGTCATTGCAAACCTTTGAGTTTCCTGTGAATGTGTGGAGTCGTTCACCCAAGCACATCGAAGGTGTCAAGAGTTTTACGGGCGCTGCCCAGCTGGCCGATTTTTTAAAGGCCACGCGGGTGTTGGTAAATTTGCTACCCCTCACGCCAGACACAGAAAACATTTTGAACCGCGAACACCTGATGCAATTGCAGCAAGGCGCGTACTTGATCAATGTGGCGCGCGGGCGTCATTTGGTCGAGCAAGATTTAATTGACGCAATTGATGCCGGTCACATGGCTGGCGCCACCTTGGATGTGTTTCGCCAAGAGCCCTTGCCACAAGACCATGCGTTTTGGACGCACCCCAAAATTAACGTCACACCCCACACCTCTGCACGTACCTTGCGCGACGAAAGCATTGCGCAAATCGCCAGCAAAATCAAAGCAGTGTATGCAGGCCAGCCCATTGAAGGCCGCGTCGACAAAGTTCGCGGTTATTGATCAGCCATTGAATTGACAGAGAACACCCATGACACTTCCTTCATTTGTTAAGTTGGTTGACGTTGGCCCCCGAGACGGCTTGCAAAACGAAAAGCAAGCTGTGCCGGCCGCCGTCAAAATTGAACTGGTGCATCGCCTTCAAGCGGCAGGCCTCAAAGAGATTGAAGTCACCAGTTTTGTCAGCCCCAAGTGGGTGCCTCAAATGGCCGACAACGCCGCAGTGATGGCCGGCATTCAACGTCAAACAGATGTGCGCTACTCGGTACTCACCCCCAACATGCAGGGCTATCAAGCGGCGGTGCAAAGCAAGCCCGACGAAATTGTGGTGTTTGCTGCGGCCAGTGAAGCCTTTAGCCAAAAGAACATCAACTGCAGCATTGAGGAAAGCATTCAGCGCTTTGCGCCTGTGGTGGAGGCTGCTCGTACCGCTGGCATTTATGTGCGTGGTGCCATGTCGTGTGCCGTAGGCTGCCCTTACGAAGGCGATGTGGCGCCCTCGCAAGTAGAACGTTTGGCAAAGTTGATGAAAAGCATTGGCGTGCAACACATCGGTGTGGCCGACACCATTGGTGTGGGCACGCCCCTCAAAGTTCAAGCGGCCTTGGAGGCCACACTCAAGCATTACGATTTGAACGATGTGTCGGGCCATTTTCACGACACGTATGGCCAAGCGCTGTCCAACACGCTCATCAGTTTGCAAATGGGCGTGTGGCAATTTGACACCTCTGTGGCAGGCTTGGGCGGCTGCCCATATGCCAAAGGCGCAACGGGCAATGTAGCCACCGAAGATGTGGTCTACATGCTGCACGGCATGGGCATTGACACAGGCATTGACCTCGACAAGTTGGTCGATGCTGGCGCTTACATCAGCGACTTTTTGCAGCGCAAGTCGGGTTCGCGCGTGGCCACGGCGCTCTTGAACAAACGAGCAGCTTAAAAACCTGCAGCTTCAGCAAGTTTTTGCGCAAAGCGATATCCTCTGCATCATGAGCCAGCTCACCCGATTGCAAACCCGCGCAGACCAAGTCTTGAGTTCAGACTCGGTGCATGTGCCGTCGCCTTGCGTGTCTGTTTGCGTTGTCAATCCAAGTACCCAATTGTGTGAAGGTTGTTTGCGCAACATTCAAGAAATTGCAGCTTGGGGCCAAATGCCCAGTGCGCAGCAGCGCGGCGTGTGGCAACAAATTCAAGTGCGATGTGCCGAAAAATTAAGATCTCAAGCGTGATGAAAGAAATCCATTTCTACTTTGACTTCATCTCGCCCTATGCATGGCTGGCATTTCAAGCGTTGCCCAAAACACTCGAAGGCATCAGCCACCGCGTGCACTATCACCCTGTGTTGTTTGGTGCCTTGCTCAAACATCATGGTCAATTGGGCCCAGCCGAAATGCCAGGCAAACGCGACTGGACCTATCGCCAAGTGATGTGGCTGGCCAAGCAGCAGGGCACTGTTTTGAAAATGCCAGCCTCACATCCTTTCAATCCGTTGGCCTTGCTGCGTTTGGCAGTGGCCACCTCCGCCAATGGCGAGCCCAATCGGTATGTGGTCGAAAGCATTTTCAAACACGTGTGGTGCGAAGGCTTAGAGGCAACCGACCCTGACCGCTTGGCCACACTGCAGCAGCATCTCTTGTCGCAAGCAGTTTTAAAAGACGCGGTCAAAGATCCGCAGTCCGATGACGTCAAGCAGTTGTTGCAACAACAAACCAACCAAGCCATTGCCTTGGGCTTGTTTGGTGTGCCCAGCATGGTGGTCGATGGGCAAGTGTTTTGGGGCCAAGACGCATTGCCCATGTTGCGCGCTTATCTAGACGGCGACACCTGGTTTCAAAGTGCTGAGTGGCGCGATGTGGGGCAGTTACCAGTCGGCATTCGCCGCGCACCTGCACAAAAATAGTCTGTCTTTATTCTTCCAGGTCGGGTTCGGCATTGAAGCCAATCATTTGCTGTTCCCAGTGGTTCACCCACAGGGCGTAAACCCAGACGATGAGCAGGAAGACCAGCACAGAACCTTGTGCGGCCATCCAAAAGCCCAAGGGCCTTTCAAACCACAAAAAGTTGAAGTCGCGTGCAAAGTACGCCACGCAAAATGTCACGCCAAACCAGACACACAACAACGCCAATCGCAGTCGATTGACGCGCTTTAAAAAGTCTTCTTGTGACCATAGGGCTGTTTTCATAGCATGCCCATCGTAGGGAGAATTGACAGAATCACTGAGCAGTCTGTGTCTATTGCGCCCTAGTAGTTACCCGTGGTTAGCCACCGTATCTCATGATGCGAAATAAAATCCAAGGGTTTCACCTCAAGCTGTCAGCTAGCGTTGGTTTGGTGTCAGAGGGTGGTCAGAGCTAGCTCCAAGAATCGCCCCCAAGCCTTCGTGTCGAGGGCTATTTTATGGAGACAGCTAATATGGCTACAACTGATCCCCGCCCGATGTCGGCCGAAGAGAAGAAGGTTATCTTCGCTTCGTCGCTGGGTACCGTGTTCGAGTGGTACGACTTCTACCTCTACGGTTCACTCGCTGCAATTATTGCGAAACAATTCTTCAGCGGCTTGGATGAAGGTTCTGCTTTCATTTTCGCGCTGTTGGCTTTTGCTGCCGGTTTCATCGTCCGTCCTTTCGGCGCCATCTTCTTTGGCCGCTTGGGCGACATGATTGGTCGCAAGTACACCTTCTTGGTCACCATCCTGATCATGGGTATCTCCACGTTCATCGTGGGTATCTTGCCTAACTACGCCAGCATTGGTGTGGCCGCTCCCGTCATCCTGATCTGCTTGCGCTTGTTGCAAGGTTTGGCTTTGGGTGGTGAGTACGGTGGTGCTGCTACTTATGTGGCCGAGCACGCGCCTATGGGCAAACGCGGTGCTTACACTTCTTGGATTCAGACCACAGCCACATTGGGCTTGTTCTTGTCACTCATGGTGATTTTGGGCACACGTACCATCATCGGTGAAGACGCCTTTGCCGATTGGGGCTGGCGCGTTCCGTTCATCGTTTCTATTCTGTTGTTGGCCGTGTCGGTTTACATCCGTTTGAGCATGAACGAGTCACCTGCTTTCGCCAAAATGAAAGCAGAAGGCAAAACTTCTAAGGCACCATTGGCCGAATCTTTTGGTCAGTGGAAAAACCTGAAAATCGTGATCTTGGCTTTGGTTGGCTTAACAGCCGGTCAAGCTGTGGTTTGGTACTCTGGCCAGTTCTACGCTTTGTTCTTCTTGACACAAGCCCTGAAAGTGGACGGCGCTACTGCCAACATCATGGTGGCCATTTCTTTGATCATCGGCACACCGTTCTTCATCTTGTTCGGTTCACTGTCTGACAAGATTGGTCGCAAGCCCATCATCTTGGCGGGTTGCTTGTTGGCTGTGGTCACGTACTTCCCCGTGTTCAAGGCTTTGACAGCTGCTGCCAACCCAGACTTGGCCGCTGCACAAGCTAAATCACAAGTGGTGGTGGTTGCCGATCCAGCAGAGTGCTCATTCCAGTTCAACCCCACAGGTACGAAGAAATTCACTTCTTCTTGCGACATTGCCAAGCAACGTTTGGCTGGCGCTTCTGTGAGCTACTCCAACGAAGTGGCACCTGCTGGCACACCCGCCATCATCAAGGTGGGCGAGACAGTTGTGAAGATCAAGTACACACCTGAAGACATCGCTGAAGCCAAGGCCAAAGCCGAAGCCAAAGTTGCTGAACTCACTGCTGCTCAGCCACAAGACGCCAAAGCGTTGGAAGCTGCTAACAAGTCTGTCAAAGATTTGAGCAACGAGAAAACTGCAGGCACGACCATGTTGGCTTCCAACTTGGGCGCTGCTTTGAAAGCTGCTGGTTACCCACCTAAGGCAGACATGGCCAAGTTTGACAAAGTCAAAGTCATCATCATCCTCACTTACTTGGTGATCTTGGTGACCATGGTGTACGGTCCTATTGCTGCCATGTTGGTAGAAATGTTCCCAACACGCATTCGTTACACCTCCATGTCCTTGCCTTACCACATCGGTAACGGTTGGTTCGGTGGTCTGTTGCCTACAACCGCTTTCGCGATCGTGGCGCAAACAGGTGACATGTACAACGGTCTCTGGTACCCCATCATCATTGCTGGCGCTACCGTGGTCATTGGTGGCTTGTTCATCAAGGAAACCAAAGACGTTGACATTTACGCCAACGACTAATTTGTAAGCATTCCGGGGCCTTCCCGGTGCTACATTCGAGCCCTCCCTTCGTGGAGGGCTTTTTTAATTGGGGGCAGTTTTAAATGGGGTCAGATCAACATTAATTTCTAATCAAAGGACATAAAGGCTAATGGGGGCTTCCTCATACTGGAGTACCAGAAATCGTTCAGCCCCCATTAGCCTTTATGCCCTTCGATTGACAAAATTAATGTTGATCTGACCCCATTTAAAATGGATTCCCATTGCGCAAGAGCCCTGACCTCACGTAAGTGGTTAGACCAGACCTGATAAACAATATTTTTTGGAGAAAATTATGTGGAAAATTGCTGTTGGATTTGCTATCTTCGCCGGCCTGGCTTTGTACGTTATCTCTAAAGGCGGCGACAGCCTCGATATGAGCGGCGAGAAGCATGGCGCCGATGCCGTGCACGCTCCTGCACCCGCCGAAGCACCTGCTGCTGCAGCGCCTGCGGCGGCACCCGCTGCGCCTGCCGCCGCACCCGCACCTGCTACCAAGTAATTGCAATAGGGCGCTGGTCGCCAAAACAAATGGGGTCAGATCAACATTAATTCAAAGAATTAATGTTGATCTGACCCCATTTGTTTGACCCCATTTGTTTGACCCCATTTGTTTGAGATAGCCACACGCAAAGCAATTTAATTGTGATCTGACCCCCATTAAATTTTTCGCAAGCCTAGAATGTTGGGCCTCCACCCACAAAGCTTGCCTTATGTCCAACGGTTTTATCAAGATTCGCGGTGCTCGTCAGCACAACCTCAAAAACATTGATTTGGACATCCGTACGGGGGAGCTGACCGTGGTCACCGGGCCCAGTGGGTCGGGCAAATCGAGTTTGGTGTTTGACACGCTGTATGCCGAAGGTCAGCGGCGTTATGTGGAAACTTTCAGCGCTTATGCTCGGCAGTTTTTAGACCGCATGGACAAGCCGGCGGTGGACAAGGTGGAAGGGGTGCCACCGGCCATTGCCATTGACCAAACCAATCCAGTCAGAAGTTCGCGCTCCACCGTTGGCACCATGACGGAACTCAACGACCATTTGAAGCTGTTGTTTGCACGTTTGGGTCATTTGCATGATCGGGACACAGCGAGGCCAGTGAAGCACGACACACCTGAGTCTATTTTTGCGGAGCTGGTGAAGCGTGCCGAGGCGGCAGGGGATCCGCGATTGGTGTTGACGTTTCCTGTGGAGTTGCCAGGCAACACAACTGCCGAGCAGGTTGAGCAGTGGTTGTCGGCCAGTGGCTTTACCAAGGTGCAAGCTGAGCGAGAGGTGGCTACGCCTACCGGGCCACGCAAGGTTTTGGATGTGGTGGCTGACAGGTTTAGGTTGGGGAATGCGGAGAAGGCGCGGGTGGTGGAAGCCATTGAGGTGGCGCTCAAGCGCGGAGGGCGCTTGAATGTTTATGTCATCGCCGAAGGCGATCAAACTGACATGTGGCGATTCTCGGCAGGCTTGCATTGCCCCGAGAGTGACTTGCGATATCCCGAGCCATTGCCTTCGATGTTTTCGTTTAACTCGGCGGTGGGGGCTTGCGAAACTTGCCGTGGATTTGGACGGGTGATTGGTGTGGACTTGGGCTTGGTCATTCCGAATGACAAGCTTACCCTGAGAGCGGGTGCCATCAAGACGATTCAAACACCTGCATGGAAGGAAGCGCAAGATGACCTCATGCGGCACGCCGAAGCCGCAGGCATTCCGCGCGACACACCCTGGTTCAAGCTGACCGCAGAACAGCAAAAGTGGGTGATTGAAGGTTCGCCCAACTGGAATGGCAAATGGAACCAGCAGTGGTACGGTGTGCACCGCTTTTTTGGCTACCTCGAAAGCAAAGCCTACAAGATGCACATCCGCGTGCTCTTGTCCAAATACCGCAGCTACACCGAATGTGGTTCGTGCGGGGGTGCAAGGCTTAAAACCGATAGCCTGATTTGGCGCATCGGCAGCGCAGAAGATGCCAACGCCACATTGCCCAAAGAAAAACGCTTCATGCCCAAAGGCGTGAAGTGGACTCGCGAACAACTCGAAGCCTTGCCTGGCCTCAGCCTGCATGACCTCATGATCATGCCCATCGACAAGCTGCGAAACTTTTTCGATCGCATGTCGGCTACGGCCATTCAAGAAAACAGCCAAGACGGTGAAGCGCAAGCACTCAAACTCTTGTTGGAAGAAATTACCAATCGACTTAAATACCTGTGCGATGTGGGCATTGGCTACCTCACACTCGATCGCCAAAGCCGCACACTCAGCGGCGGTGAAGTGCAGCGCATCAACCTGACGACTGCATTAGGTACATCACTCGTCAACACGCTGTTTGTTTTGGACGAGCCCAGCATTGGCCTGCACCCCCGCGACATGAACCGCATCACGCAAGCCATGCACCGACTACGTGACGCAGGCAATACCTTGGTCGTTGTAGAGCACGACCCCGCCGTGATGCTTGCCGCCGATCGCATGATCGACATGGGCCCTGGCCCCGGCGAGAAGGGCGGCCACATTGTGTTTGATGGCAGCACGCAAGATTTAAAAAACGCCAACACCCTCACGGGCGATTACTTGGGCGGCCGCAAGCAAGTGGGCATGGGCTTCAAGCGTTTGGTCACCGACAACACGCCGCGCCTCATCTTGGAAGGCGCCAAAGAGCACAACCTCAAAAACGTCTCGATCGATTTCCCGTTGCAGCGTTTGGTGTGCGTCACGGGTGTGAGTGGCTCGGGCAAATCCAGTTTGATCCAAGACGTCTTAGCCCCCGCACTTTTAAGACACTTTGGCAAGAGCACCGAAACACCCGGCGCACACGACCGTTTGTTGGGTGCCGATCATTTAAGCGACGTGGTGTTTGTAGACCAATCACCCATCGGCAAAACAGCGCGTTCAAACCCTGTCAGTTATGTGGGCGCATGGGATGCACTGAGAGAGATTTTTGCAGTAGCGCCACTTTCAAAACAACGTGGCTACACCGCCTCCAAGTTCAGCTTCAACAGTGGCGATGGCCGATGCCCCACCTGCGGCGGCTCGGGCTTTGAACACGTCGAAATGCAGTTCTTGAGCGATGTGTACTTGCGTTGCCCCGATTGCGATGGCAAGCGCTACCGCCCCGAAATTTTGGAAATCACCATTGAGCGTCAAGCCATTGGCGATTTGCGCGCACGTCATTTGAATGTGGCCGATGTGCTCGACCTCACAGTCAGCGAGGCAGCAGCCTTGTTCGCGCAAGACCGCGATGTGATTCGTGCATTGCAACCCATCGTCGACGTGGGCCTTGAGTATGTGAAGTTGGGCCAGCCTGTGCCGACCTTGTCGGGCGGTGAGGCGCAACGTTTGAAGTTGGCAGGTTTCTTGGCGGGCGCAGCTAAATCGTCTTCTTCAAGCAAGCAGGCCTTGGCCAAGAAGGGCACCCTGTTCTTGTTCGACGAGCCTACCACCGGTTTGCACTTCGATGATATTGCGAAGCTGATGCGCGCTTTACGCAAGTTGCTAGAAGGCGGACATTCGCTCATTGTGATTGAGCACAATTTGGACGTGATCCGAGCCAGCGATTGGCTGATTGACTTGGGCCCAGAGGGCGGCGATGCAGGCGGCTACGTGGTGGCCGAAGGCATGCCGGAAGATGTTCGAAATCATGCGACATCACACACCGCATTGGCGCTGCGTGAGTATGCGCAAGCCATGGGCGAGTTGGGGGGCATTTTGCAAGTTGCCGAAGTACCCAAGCAAGCGCTTGCCAAAGTGGCACGAAAACAAACCGCAGAAGACAACAGCATCCGCATTGTCAATGCCAAAGAACACAACCTTAAAAACTTAAGCGTCAACATTCCGCGCGGTCAGTTCAATGTGATCACCGGTGTGAGCGGTTCCGGCAAATCAACCCTGGCCTTTGACATTTTGTTTAATGAAGGTCAACGTCGTTACCTCGAAAGTTTGAATGCCTACGCGCGCAGCATCGTGCAACCCGCTGGTCGTCCTGAAGTAGACGCGGTGTACGGCATTCCGCCCACCGTGGCCATTGAACAACGCCTCTCGCGCGGCGGCCGAAAAAGTACGGTGGGCACCACCACAGAGGTGTGGCACTTCTTGCGACTGTTGTACGTGAAGCTGGGCACACAACATTGCATTCACGACAACGCCGCCGTGGCGCCCCAAACACCCGACAGCATTGCCGCGCAGCTGCTCAAAAACTTCAAAGGCCAGCACATTGGTTTGCTGGCGCCTTTGGTCATGAACCGCAAAGGTGTTTACACCGAACTGGCCGAATGGGCGCGTCCGCGTGGTTACACACACCTACGTGTTGATGGCAATTTCTTGCCCACACAAAATTTCCCACGCATTGACCGCTTTAAAGAGCACACCATTGAGCTGCCTGTGGCCAGCCTCAAAATCAGTGCCGATCAAGAAAAACAACTCAGAGAAGCACTCACCAAAACTTTGGAATTGGGCAAAGGCGTGGTGCATGTGCTGAGCGATTTGAATGGCTTGCAAGACGCCATGGAAGCCAACGAGGCCACGGCACACATTGGCAAGCTGCAAGTGTTTTCTACACTGCGCGCTTGCCCAGTTTGCAGCACGTCATACAACGAGCTCGATCCACGTTTGTTCAGCTACAACAGCAAGCATGGCTGGTGTCCCGAATGCGTGGGCACCGGCGTAAAGCTGAGCAAAGATCAGCGCAAAGTGTTTGACGATTCCGTCAGAGACGACGATCAAAAAGGCCGCGAGCAAAGTTTTGCCGAACCCGAAATTGAAGACCTCATCGAACAAGTGTGCCCGCATTGCGAAGGCACGCGCCTGAATCAAACTGCTCGGCATGTGAAGTTCACAGCGCAGCATTTGCCCATCACCGACATCGCAAGCATGAGCGTGACGGACGTACGTAAATGGGTTCAAAGCTTGGCCAAAACCAAAGAGCTGACGCAACGAGAAAACGACATCGCGCGCGATCTGTTGCCTGAAATTGAAAGCCGCTTAGAGTTCTTGGAAGAAGTAGGCTTGGGCTACCTCACACTAGACCGCGGCGCACCCACTCTCAGTGGCGGCGAAGCCCAACGCATTCGACTGGCCGCCCAGCTGGGCAGCAACTTACAAGGCGTGTGCTACGTGCTCGACGAACCCACCATCGGTTTGCATGCACGCGACAATCAAATTTTGTTGAACGCTTTGCACAAGCTGGGCGACAAAGGCAACACGCTGGTGGTGGTGGAGCACGACGAAGACACCATTCGACGTGCCGACCACATCATCGACATTGGCCCCAGCGCCGGTAAGCGCGGTGGCAAGTTGGTGGCGCAGGGCAGTGTCAAAGACATCACCGATGCAGCCGATTCGCAGACAGGCAAATACCTGCTGCATGCCATGAAGCATCCATTGCAAACACGCCGCGCAATGCCCGCGTTCACGGCCAAGAACAAAGCCGATGCAGACAACACCGCTACTTTGAAATGGCTAGAACTCAAAGGCGCCAACCTCCACAACTTGCAAAAAGTCAACGTTGAAATTCCTTTGCAACGCTTGGTGGCAGTGACAGGCGTTAGCGGTTCTGGCAAATCAACGTTGGCCCGCGACGTGTTGCTGGCCAACGTACAAACCCACGTTAGCCAACGCAGCACCAAAGCTGGACGCGACGAACAAGAAGCCGGCAAGTTCCCAACCCTCACAGGCTGCACAGAACTCAAAGGCTTCGAAGCTGTCGACCGCGTATTGGAAGTAGACCAAACCCCCATCGGCAAAACCCCCCGCAGCTGCCCCGCCACCTACATCGGTTTCTGGGACACGATTAGAAAACTCTTTGCCGAAACCTTAGAAGCCAAAGCACGCGGTTACTTAGCTGGACGGTTCAGCTTCAACACAGGCGAGGGCAGATGCCACACCTGCGAAGGCCAAGGCCTCAGAACCATCGAGATGAGTTTCTTGCCCGATGTGAAGGTGCCGTGCGAAGCTTGCCATGGCGCACGCTTCAACCCCGAAACCTTGGCCGTTACATGGCGCGGAAAAAGCATTGGCGACGTGCTCAAAATGGAAGTTGACGAAGCGGTTGGCTTCTTCGAAACCATGCCCTCCATTGCGCATCCACTGCAACTTTTAAAAGACGTGGGCTTAGGCTACCTCACACTTGGACAACCCAGTCCAACCTTAAGCGGCGGCGAAGCACAGCGCATCAAGTTGGTCACCGAACTGACCAAGGTACGAGACGAAGTAGGCAAGCGAGGCAACAAAGCGCCGCACACGTTGTACGTGCTCGACGAGCCCACCGTGGGACTACACATGGCCGACGTCGATAAACTGATTCACGTGTTGCACCGCTTGGTCAACGCGGGCCACAGCGTATTGGTGATTGAGCATGACCTTGATGTGATTGCCGAAGCCGATTGGATCATTGACCTGGGCCCAGATGGTGGCAAGGCCGGTGGCAAAGTGGTGGCCAGTGCCAGCCCCGAAGAAGTGGTGCGCTTGGGTACGCATACGGGCAAGGCTTTGGAAGCAGTATTGGCCAGGTAATTAATTAGCCTCTTCACTGGCCGCCATCACCAGCGCCAGTGAAATACTCAACGACAACATGGCCCCATAGTAGTTATGGACCATGTTGGTGTTCGACAAACCCGCCGTCAGGTGCATGAACAAAATGCCCAAAATGCCCTGCGCCGCGCGCGGATGGGGTACCCACAATTTGCGCACCACCAAGCCCATGCCCGTGGCCAGCACCAGCAAACTCAAAATACCCATCAAGCCGTGGCTCACCCACGCGTCTAAAAACTCGTGGTGCAAGTGACCCAACTTTTGCACCTGCTCAGAATTGATTTCGAGGCCCCACTGCTTGATCATGGCAATGCTGTTTTCTTTGCCGTACCCAAACCAGGGCTGCGCTTCGATGGCATCCAAAGCGCGGCTCCACAAAAACAAGCGCGAGCCCACCGAAGTGTTGGCCGCTTCGCTTAGGTTGCTTTGCGACAAAGATGCTTCCACCCACACCTCGGACAAGCGGTGAAAAATGGCTGTGAGCCAGCCCGGTTGGGCAGACAGCAACCAAATGAACCCACCAAAGACCAAGGCCAGTCCCAACCAGGTGCGCGGGCGGAAGGTGGACATTTGAAGCAGCGTGCGATTGGACGCGGCCACGTAGCAAGCCAGTGCCATCCAAATGAGCAGTCCGTAGACGCCACGCGATTGGCTTAAGACCACGCCCATGCACCCCATCAAGACACCCAATGCCCAGATTTTTCGGCGCGTGGGCGACAGCAGGGGGGTGAGGACCATCGGTGCCAGCAGGCAGACCAAAAAGCTGAGGCTGACGGCCCAAGCAATGGCGTGGAGTGGGGTTTCACGGCCGTACAGCACCGTAACGCCCATGCCCAAGGCGCATGCCATGGCCAAGGCGTCGCCTAGGCTGCGTTTTTGAAAGTCTGTGAGTCGATAAAAAGGTGGCCATTTGACCAAGGCCACGGCGGCCATGGCACCCAGCACCAAGCGAATTTCGGCGTGCCGGCGGTCCCAATCGTCTTGCCAAAAGGCGTGGGGTATGATTCGAATGGCAGTGGCAGCAAGGCAGGCAAACAGCCAGATTCTGGCGGCTTCCTCTAAGGGGGATGGGCCTGAAGTGGCACCGTTGGCCGTGAATTGCAAGCGATTGTCAGATTGCTGAATTCGTTCGGACCGCAAAAATGCCCAAAATCCCATCAAGCACAGCATTACCCAAGCCAAGCCACCCAATTTGGTGCTTGTGGGCGCGCCTGCCAAAACAAGCGCAAACAAGGAAAATGCAATGGCAGGGAATGGGCGGCGCAACAATGAATACTTTTTCTTAAATCAGCAATCAGAAATTATAGATTGCCCCACTTTGACAGCCACTGTGTCCCAGGTCACATTTCAGGGTGAAAACCCCACCCAAACACCTTCAAACAGCTTGCATTTGCTTGCAACGGAAGGACAGGTCCCCATCAGGTTCTGGCTGGTGGTGCCCACCTACAACCCCGGCCTGGCCCAATGGGCGCAATGGCTTCAAGCCTTACAACACCAAGACTTCCAACCCGACCATTTGGTGGTGGTTGATTCTGGCTCCACCGACGGAAGCTTGGTGCTGTCTGAACAAGCAGCAAATGCAGCAGATGAAAAAAATGCGGCATCGCCACAAAACCCAGGCGCACCTCATGCCACCCTTTTGCATGTACAAGCGGCCCAGTTTGACCATGGCGGCACACGCCAGTGGGCCCTGAACCAAGCCCTGCAAGCTCATCCCCACAAACCACCGCATGTTGTGGTCTTCATGACGCAAGATGCAGTTTTGGCCCAGCCAGACGCTTTGCGCAATTTGGTACAAGCCTTCCAAAACCCCCAAGTGGCCGCCGCCTATGGTCGCCAGTTGCCCAATCCCCAAGCCACTTGGCTAGAAGCGCAATTTCGACTGTTCAATTACCCCGAAGCGTCACGCACGGTGCAATTGCAAGACAAAGAAAGCTTGGGCCTGAAGACCTGTTTTTTCTCTAACGCATTCGGCGCGTATCGACTGACTGCACTCCAAGCCCAAGGCGGTTTGCCCGCAGGCCTGCCTTTGGGCGAAGACACGTTCATGGCCGCCAAGTTGTTGCTATCGGGTCATTCCCTGCAATACCAAGCCCAAGCGGCCGTTTATCATTCACACCACTACAACGGCCAACAGGATTTTCAGCGCATGTTTGACACTGGCGTCTTTCACGCTCAAAACCCATGGCTTTTGCAAAGCTTTGGCCAAGCCGAGGGCGAGGGCTGGCGCTTGGTGCGCCATCAATGGACCCAACTGCAACTGCATGCCCAGTGCAGCATGGCCGAAGGCCTGAAGGGCCTGTTTCAAATGGTCTTCACCAATGCCGTCAAATTGTGTGGCTACAAATTGGGTCAGTGGCATCGCCTTTGGCCACGCGCGCTGAACAAGCGCTTTAGCATGTACAAATCTACATGGCGACAGCAAGCATGATCAACACGCTGTCGCTGTTCCAAGTCCGCGTCTCTAAATTTGCCATTTTGTTGGGCGACGCCATTGCCTTTGCCATCGCGTTTGCCATAGCCACGCTCATCAATGTGGCGGTCAGCCCCAGCCAAAACGTCAGCGTTTGGTTTTCTACGCAAGACATGCAGCGTTATGTCGCTTGGAGTGGCTTGGTGTTTTTGGGGCTGATGTTGTTCCTCATGCGCTTTCAGCATTACAGCGACCGCCGTCCGTTTTGGGACGAGTTGGGCGATATCTTGCGCCTCATGGGCAGCTTGGCCCTGCTCGACATGACTTTGGTGGCGTCCACCCGTTGGAATTCCTCTCGCTTGTGGTGGTTGTTGGTGTGGGTGCTGGCCGTGGGCATGGTGGTGTGGGGCCGTGTCTTGACGCGATGGATGCTCAAACAAATGGGCCTCTGGATTCGACCCACCATCATCATTGGCCATGGTGAAAACGCCGTCGAGGCGGCCATTGCGCTAGAGAGTGAACCGCGCATGGGCTTTGAAGTGGCAGGGTATGTGGACGTTGAAGAAGACAGTCCACGCCTCAAGCACCACAAGCAAACGCTGTTGAACTTGCACCAACTGGAAGTCTTGGCCGATCAGCCGGGCATACAGTGGGTCATTGCCTTGGAGCATTCACAGGCCGAGCAACGCGAACATTGGCTGCGCACCCTCACGCAATGGGGTGCCACCGACATCAGCGTTATTCCCGCCATGCGCGGCGTGCCTTTGTATGGCACCGACATGTCGCACTTTTTCTCTCATGAAGTGGCGCTTTTGCGCGTGCGCAACAACCTGCGCCGATGGCCTGCACGCCTCACCAAGCGTTTGTTTGACACCTTGGTGGCAGCCCTTTTGTTGGTGCTGTTGTTACCCATGATGTTGTTGATTGCGCTGCTGTTGAAACTGGAAGGCGGTAGTGTGTTGTTTGCTCATCAGCGCATTGGCAAAAACGGCCGCAAATTTGATTGCTACAAATTTCGCTCCATGGTGCCCAACGCCGAGCAGCAATTGCAAAGCTTGTTGCAACACAATGCCCACCTCAAAGCCGAGTGGGACAAAGAGCACAAGCTCAAAGACGACCCCCGCATCAGCCGCATGGGCGATTTTTTGCGCCGCACTAGCCTCGACGAATTGCCCCAATTGTTCAACGTGCTCAAAAGCGAAATGAGCTTGGTAGGGCCCCGTCCCATTGTGGAAGACGAATTGCAAAAATACGGCCTCGACAAAAGCTACTACCTGATGGTGCGCCCCGGCATGACAGGTCTGTGGCAAGTCAGCGGTCGCAACGATGTCGATTACGAAACCCGCGTCTACCTTGATGCGTGGTATGTCAAAAACTGGTCGCTCTGGTACGACCTGGCCATTTTGTTCAAAACCGTCAAAGTGGTGTTTGGCCGCAACGGCGCCTACTGAGAAACAGGCCAGCGTGATGCCTGCACCCGATCACCACAACAACCTCACGGCACTGCGTTGGTTTGCCGCTGGCTTGGTTTTGTATGGTCATGCCTTTGTGTTTTTAGGCTTGCCCGAGCCCTTGTTTTTGCAATGGGTGCCCATGGGACCTTTGGGTGTCTACATTTTCTTTGCCATCAGTGGGTACTTGGTGGCACAAAGTTGGTCGCGTGACCCGCATGTCTTTCGGTTTTTGGCCAAGCGTGCGCTGCGAATTTTTCCGGGCTTGGTGGTCTGTACCCTGCTCAGTGTGCTGGTTTTGGGCCCAATGCTCACCACACTTGACGCCAGCACCTACTGGCGCAATGAGCACACGCGGGGTTACTTCACCAATATCGCCTTGTACATCACCTACCACTTGCCAGGGGTGTTTGCAGACAACAGATTGCCTCATGCCGTCAACGGTTCACTGTGGAGCCTACCGGTTGAGTTCTTCATGTATTTGATGTTGGCCTTGCTTGGCCTTCTTGCCGCAGTCTTCAAGTTGGCGTCCGAGCGCCTGATGGCCTGGGCTATGGGCTTGATGTCTTTGGTGTTCATGGTGCTGGCGGCGCTCTGGGCCGGTACTGCCACCGAAGCCCTAGTGGTGTACCGAACCGACCTGCGCCAAGTGCCAATGTGTGGCGTGTATTTTCTGGTGGGTGCCAGCTTGTTTTATTTCAAGATCCACAAGTACTTCACCCTGTCCAATGTGTTGCTGGCCTTAGTGCTCTGGTTGTGTCTCGGTATGCAGCCTCATTGGTTTGCCATGGCCGCGTGGGTCTTGCTGCCCTTCGTGGTTTTGGCCTTTGGCCTGGCGCAACACCCATTGTTGGTGCGCATGCATGCCTGCGATTACTCCTACGGCATCTACATCTACGCCTTTCCGGTACAGCAAACACTGGTGTCCTTTTGGCCTCAAATGCCGCTGCTTGTCTATCTTTTAAGCAGCTTTGTGATCACAGTGGCACTGGCAGCCCTCTCATGGCATTTTGTTGAGAAGCCCGCCTTAAAGCTCAAGCCCTTTCGCGGATAATTCAAGAAATTGAAATTAACGCGGCAATGCAAGAGACAACAACAAGACCCGCCCCTGTCCTCACCCTGTCAATCGTCACCTACAACTCTGAAAAATGGCTACCGGCCTTTTTTGAGAGTTTGCAAAAGCAAGATTTGCCATGTGACCAAATTGCCTTGTGTGTGCTCGACAACGGGTCCTCCGACGGCACCTATGCTGCGCTCCAAGCACAACTGACGCAGGCTGGCAGTGCCTTGGCGCATCGCTTTGCCAGCGTGCAATTGCACCAAGGTCCGAACATTGGTTTTGGCGCGGGCCACAATCACAATTTGGCCCTCACGCACACGCCTTTCTTTTGGGTCACCAACGTTGACCTGGAGTTTGAGCGCGACACCCTCACTACTTTGCTGCAAACAGCGCAACGCGATGCCGCTCAAGCACCGGGTGAGGCGGGCGCCAAAGTGGCGGCTTGGGAATGTCGTCAAAAACCCTTCGAGCACCCCAAGGACTATCACCCTGTGACGGGTGAAACGGCGTGGTGCTCAAGTGCTTGTGTGTTGTTCAAAACCGATGCACTCAAAGCGGTGAAGGGTTATGAGCCCTTGCTGTTTTTGTATGGCGAAGACGTCGAGTTGTCTTATCGCTTGCGAGATCATGGCTACACCTTGCGCTATGTGCCCAATGCCACCGTGTGGCATTTCACTTACGAAGAAGCGGCACAAATCAAGCCCCAACAATTCTTGGGCAGCACGCTGGCCAATGTGTTGCTGCGTTGCCGCTATGGCCGACGCCATGAAGTGATTCAGGGCTTTGTGATGTTTGCCGGTTTGTTTGCCATGCGGCCTTTGTTTCCGAGCATGCGCCGCAAATTGCTGGCGCAAAGTTTCAAGCTGTTGAAGCTGGCACCCCAATTTTTAAGCACACGCCGCCAAAGCCAACAGAAGTTTCCGTTTCGCATGTGGGATTACGAAATGGCGCGTGAAGGCGCGTTTTACGAATACCCTGTGGCGGCACACTCTCCAATAGAACACGCAAAAGTTTCAGTACAAGGCGCGCCCATGGTCAGTGTGCTGATGCGCACCATGCCTGGCCGCGCTGGCAAGTTGCGCGAAGCTATGGCCAGTGTGGCCCAGCAAACCTATGCGCACTTGGGTGGCCCAATTGAGTTGGTGGTGGTAGAAGACGGTGGCCAAGGCATCGAAAGCGCCAAAGCCGCCGTGGACACACTTCGCAGCAGTGGTGTGTTGGCCAAAGTGGTGTATGTGCCTTTGCCTAAATCGGGGCGCTGTGTGGCAGGCAATAAAGCTCTTGAAGCGGCCACCGGTCAGTTGTGCTGCTTCTTAGATGACGATGATTTGTTTTATGCTGATCACCTCGAAGTGTTGGTGAATGAGTGGCTGAAGCAACCACAACTGGGTGCGGTGTATTCGTTCAGTTACGAAGTTCGCACGCATGTGCATAGCGAAGAGCCATGGGTGTACGAGAACGTGACGCACAGCCTCATTCACCGCCAAGCCTTTAGCCGCGCGACTTTGTGGCACCACAATTATTTTCCCATTCAAACCGTGTTGTTCCAACGCAAGCTGTATGAAGAATACGGCGGTTTCGATTTGGATTTGGAAAACTTAGAAGACTGGAATTTGTGGGTGCGGTATTCGTTGAAAAACGATTTCAAACTGGTGTCCAAAGTCACCTCCTTGTACCGCGTACCCGACCAACTGGACAAAGCCATTCAGCGTCAGGCTGTGCTGGATACCTACTACGCCAAAGCCAAAGCCAAGCACGACTTGCTCAAGGTTGAATTGACGCTGCCCGAGATTCAGCAGATTGTGGAAGAGATGACGCGCCAAAGCCAAGTGGCGGGCGTGCCCACCTCATGGCTTAAACAAGTGGTGTTGAATACACCAGGCTTGCGCAGCCTGTACCACCCACTCAAGAAATGGGTGTCGGTGTGGCGCCGCATTCGCCGCTAAGCCATTGTAGATGCGCCTCTCAAGGCGCAGGCCCTAAACTAATCAGTCGGAAATTTTGCGCAGCAACTTGCGCAGCGGTGCTGTGATGCGCCACGATGTGGACTGCTTCAGTGCCGCAATTTCCGCATTCAATTCTTGAATCGAGTGCTGGTGATTTTGCAATTGCGATTCGGTCCAGGCCAGAGTGGCTTGAGTGTTCTGGCCATGCGATGTGAGTGCATTGAGCTTCTCAGCGTGCTGTGCAGAAGTGATTTCTTTTTCTAGCTTCCATGCGTTTTGTTGCGCATGATGTGCAGCTTTCAGGGTGACTATCTCGTACGATATTTTCTGTAAATGTGCCGCCTCGGTGGCTGGCTGCGCCCGCACCACATGTTGGTACACCTCACCATCCGCGCACTTGGCTTTTAAGAACGTTTGCGTCTCTTCGTCTAGCAAGTGCCAGTAGGCTTTGAGTTCGGCTTGCGCAGGATCGACTTGCACGGTGTGCCAGTGCTGCCATAGCAAACCGCATTCGCGAAGCAAAGCCTCCAGATCTTCGCGACCGTAAAACTTCAGATGCGTATGGTCCAGTAAACCATTTTTTTGGTACGGAAAACGCCCACCCAGCAAGCTGGCCACCACCGTGAGGTGCGAGGCATTGGGCAAGGACATCAGCACGCTGCCGCCAGGCTTTAAAAAGCCGTGCAACTGGTTCAGCAAAGGGCGCGGATCGCGAAGGTGCTCGAGTACATCGGCGCAAATGATGGCATCAAAAGTTTCGCCAGCCAGAGGCGAAGCCCACAGAGGGTCTTCTAGGTTGGCCTGCAGCGTGCGCTCGCAGAAGGGTGCGCAGGTGGCCAAAGTGTTGGGGTCCATCTCCACGCCAGTCACTTTGCAGCCTTTGGCGTGCAAGATGCGCGTGACGGTGCCAGGGCCTGTGCCCAATTCCAGCACCCGTTGCCCGGGCTCGACCATGCGGGCCAACACCGCGGCGGCACTGCCACCATTGGGGTCAATTTCGTGGGCGTAGCGATGTTTTATCATTGAGCAAACAATATCACGGTATTCAGAATTACAACATGTGGCAACGGCTAATTTCTTGGCTTCTACCGGCAAAAGCGGCAACTGCTGCTTCAGCCATCGCCGAGGCACATCCAGCGCATGCGCTAGACGCAGACCAACCGCCTGCATTGGCCGTGCCCTTTGACCTGGCGGCCTACCGCCAATTCATGTGCGACGAGACCTACAAATACCGCGCGTCTTACATTCAAAAACGCATCGACATTGAAGGGGCCTCACACTACACCCAGGCGCTGGCCAAGGGCTCGGTCATTGTAGTCTTTGTGCACCACGGCAGCTGGTTGCTAATGAACGGTGCACTGCACCATTTGTGCGGTGGCGCACCCATTACATCCATCGCCTCTCGTCGCAATTTGGAATTTTGTACGCCCGAAGAAAAAGCGTTTTGGCTGGGCGTGCACAAGCGCTCTGCCGAAAGTTGCAATGCGCCTGTCATTTTCTACACCGACCAAAGTCCCATTGGTTCGGTGCGTTGGCTCAAGCAAGCACACCACGTGCTAACTGTGGCCCTCGATGTGCGCGAGCCCGCAGCCGATAAGCCCGAGCAGCAGTTTGAGTTCATGGAGCAAACTATTTATTTGCAAACTGGCCCTGCCAAGCTGGCGCAATTAACAGGCGCGCAAGTGGTGCCTGCCGCCATTGAATACAACGCGCATACGCAGCGGCATTTGCTCACTTTGTATCCCGCAATTGACCCCAGCACCTGCACGCCCGAGGTGCTGACCCAAACCGCATTGGACTGCATTGGCCCACACGTGATGCGCGCACCCGAGCAGCAGTTTTACGATTTGTTGGGCGCCTTGCAATTGCCGCAAAAAGCGGCATAAGCTGAACAGAAAATTTCGCGCTGCATGTTGCACGCAGCGCTTTACAACTCACTGCCAGCGGTGTGGCAATTGCACAAAACCTTGGTGCACACCTGGTTGCGTCACCACCACCGTAGCGGCTTGCAGCACGACGTCGTACACATGCAAAGCGCGCTCGTCGAACAAATAAGCGCCTACGGAAAAGCGGCCCTTCATCAAGGGCAATTTTTCAAACACCACGGTGGCTTGGCCGCAACCTTGGGCGTCGCGCTCGATGTTCACGCCATCAAACAAGGTGTACGCGCTGGTGAAAATTTGACCATCGGGCAATGCAAAGCCAGTGGCGAAAGTGGGGCAGGGCTGTGCAGGGTCTGACTCAAACTTCACGGTGATGTGCACATCGCTTTGTAAACTGATCGCTTGCAATTCGCGACCTGCCACACCGTCTACGCTGACCTCAATGCCCAGAATGCGCGTCAGCCCTGTGGGCACAGTAGCAGCATCTACAGCCAAGTTATCTTCTGCAGTGGCTTTTTCAAGCCCAGCAGCAACCGAAGCTGCTGAATACAACGCACCATCGCCGCCCTCAGCACGCAGGCTGTCGGTGTACGCGGCCACCACATCGGAGGCGGGCCCTTCCATTTGTACTTGGCCATGATCTAGCCACACTGCGCGGTCGCAAAACGATTCCACTTGGTACATGGAGTGCGAACAAAATAGCACCGTGGTGCCTTGCGCTTTGAGTTGCATGATGCGCTCAAACGACTTTTTGGCAAACGCACCATCGCCCACGCTCAGGGCTTCGTCGATCACCAAAATATCGGGGTTGGCGCTGGTGGCAATGGAGAAGGCCAGGCGCACATACATGCCGCTGGAATAGGTTTTGACAGGCTGGTCAATGAACTCGCGAATGCCAGAAAATTCCACAATGCTTTCGTACAGAGCATCCGTCTCGGCGCTCGATAAACCCATCACAGCTGCCGCCAAGTAAACATTTTCGCGGCCGGTGAATTCAGGATTGAAGCCCGCGCCCAATTCAAGCAGCGCGCCAATTTTGCCGTTCACTTTTACGCTGCCGCTGCTGGGATTCAAGGTGCCGCAGACCATTTGTAACAAGGTTGATTTGCCAGCGCCATTGCGGCCAATCAAGCCCAAGGCCTCACCGCGTTCCACCTTCAGTGAAAGCGGTGCCAAGGCCACAAAGTCGTTGGCTGTTGAATCACCACTTTGCAGCGCACGGGGCCACACCGCTTGCCAAAATCGGTCGGAAGGTTTGGCAAAACGTTTGTAGGTTTTGCCAACGTTGTCCAATGCAATCACGGGTTGGTTAGAGGACATCTGCAAACCCCTTGCGTGATGTTTCAAACAACCATGCACCGCCCAACGCCAGCACACAGCCCACGCCAAAAAGTTTCAATAACGCCGCAAACTCGGGCCAAACGCCCATCAAACCAATGCTGCGCAGCGCTTCGATTGGAATGGCCAAAGGATTGAAGGCCACCCAGAATTGCAAAAAGTCGGGCAACACACTGAGCGGAAAAAACACCGGCGTTAAAAACAACAGCATGCCCATGAACAAACCGATGATTTCACCCAGGTCGCGGAAGTAAACGCCCAGGGCCGACAGGGCCCAACCCAAACCCAAGAGCGTGGGCACCAAAGCCAAAAACACCAAGGGCAGCGCCAACCACGAAGCATGAATACCTTGCCCAAACAGCAAGCAACCTGCTAACCAAACCAAGCAAGACACCACCACATGGAAAAAACTCGACAGCAGTGCAGACCATGGCAGCACTTGCAAAGGAAACACCACCTTGGTGACCAAGTTGGGTTGGTCGGTCATGAGCCGCGGCGCACGGCTTAAAAATTCGGCAGCCCAGTTGAACACCAACAGGCCGGCAAACAAATTCAATGCAAAGCTCATGTTGCCGTCGGCCACACCGGGCCACTTGGCTTTGAAGATATGTCGAAACACCAGTGTGTAAACCGCCAACATGGCCATTGGCGTGAGCAAGGCCCAGCCCACACCCAACACCGAGCCGCGATACCGGCCCAGCACTTCGCGCCGCGCAAATTGCCAAATCAAATTGCGATGACCCCAAGGCCAAGCAAAGTGTTTCAAAAAAGTGGAGGCAAATTCAGACATGTTCAATTTGCCAAGGCTCAGTCCGCTGACTTTTCTGCCAGCTGCTTCAGCTTGTTGGCGTCGACTTTCAAATCATCGCCATCGCGCGCCAAAGCCCCTTGCGACTGCAGCACCTGAAAGGCGCGCGTCACGGTTTCGCGCGTAAGGTTGACCATCATGGCAATCTCTTGGTGCGTAGGAGCGTTGGCAATCACTTCTGGGTTTTTGCCATCTTTGGACAAGTTTTGCAGCAGCGCGCAAATGCGCTGCAGCGGGCTGATGATGCCCAAAATTTGGCGTTGGTTGGCTTGGTCGCGAATGCGCTTGGTCAGGCCCGAGGTAATGGCCTCGATGGCCTGGGGCGAGGCAAAAATGTGTGAGCGAATGTCTCGCGCAGGCACCATCACCACCTGAGACTTTTTGCTAGCAATGACCACCTCGGGGGAGGGCAGGCCGTCGAGTACCGAGATCTCGCCAAAGTACTGGCCTTCTTCAATAAAGTGAAGACCTACTTCACGGCCATCCAGCGTGAAATCTATGGCCTGCAACCTGCCTTCCAGTAAAAACATCAGGCTGGATGAAGGGTTTTCTTTGGCCAACACCACCTCCCGCTTGGCAAATGCATGCGTGCTTGAGTACGCAGCCAGCTGGGTCAATGAGTCTGCCGGAAACAGACGCATCAGGGCAAACTGCTGCAAAAGTGATGGGTGAATCGCCATAAATCTAGACCCCGTATCTTAGGGGTTTATTCGTCCGGCGAGCTGTATAGCGCGTCGCATTGGGTCGCCAACAGACAGTCTTCTTTTGTGTAAGGTGTGATTGTGCGCACACAGACAGACAAGCTTTCCTTTTTATACTCCGTTTCAATATTGCGACAAAACATGCCAATTCAAGCCATCTTCAACCCACTCAGTTCAGCAGCCCGTCTGCTGAGGGGTGTTGCTGTGGCCATGGTCTTGGGCATGTTGGCCATGTGCCTCAGTTCTGTGGCCATCGCCTCGCAGGTGGTTGGCGAGGTCACCCTCACCATTGGCAAGTCCAAAATTGAACGCAGCACCCAAGAAGCTGTACCCCAAAAGGGCGGCTCGGTGCAAGAGGGCGACGTCATTCGCACCTCCGACAACGGCCACGTGCACATTCGCTTTATTGACGGCGCCCGCGTTAGCGTGCGTCCCAACTCAGTTTTCCGCATACACGAATTCAAATACAGCCCTGCAGATCCTTCGGCTTCTGTGGTGCGCCTAAGCCTAGACTCTGGCGAAGCTCGCTCTATTTCTGGTGCTGCGGCTCAGGCCGCCAAAGAGCGCTTCCGCCTCAACACCCCCTTGGTGGCCATTGGTGTGAAGGGTACCGACTTTGTCACGCAAGTGTCCAAAGACGTCATTCGCGTGACGGTTAACCAAGGCGCCATTGTGATGGCCCCCTTCGACAGTGGCTGCAAGGCCGATACCCTGGGTGTTTGCACCACAGCCCGCGCCAAAGAACTGACTGCAGAAATGCTGGGCCAGGCCTTGGTGTACCGCTTGGGCAGCACCGACCCTAGCTTCCAAAACGTCAGCAAACCCGGCCAGGCCGACAACAGCAAGCTGTTGCAACTCGACCGCCAAGTGCGCGACGCCTCCGACAAGCCTTTGGCCTCCGATACCGAAGCCAAAAACCCCCTCAATGCCATTGGCAACAACCGCCTCATTTGGGGCCGCTGGGCCCGTGACCCCATTGCCAACGACAGCCTTACCGTGCCTTTCCTCGATGCCATGCGCGGCAACGAAGTTACCGTGGGCGATGGCTACTACTTCTTGTTCCGTGAGCCCAGCAACATCAATGTATTGCCCACCCTCACCACCAAAACCGATTTTGGCCTCAAGTCGTCTTCTGCTTATTACCGCAACGCCGCCAACGAAATGGTGCCCGCCACCGTCTCCAATGGCAGCCTGTCCATCGACTTTGGTGCTAAAACCTTTGCCACCCAGCTTGGCCTGAGCGCCGAGGGCACCGGTTTGCAAAGCTTCAGCCAGTCCGGCAACATCAATGCGGCCAACGGCATTTTCTTGGGCCGCTCGGGCCCAGAAGCCGCACCTACCAGCAGCTTGGCTGGCGCCATTTCTTTGGACGCACGCCAAGCCGGTTACCTCTTCAAAACCCAAGTGGGCCGTGGCACCTTTGTAGGTGCCACCCTCTGGGGTCGTTAAGCCAGTCGCATCATGAAACTGGACACATTCCTCAAAAAAACCCTGTGGCTCTATGCAGCCGTGTCGGGTTTGGCTGTGTTGCTGATGGCGGTGGCGTCTGCCCTTTGGGCTCCCCAGTGGCAAAGCTGGGAAGAGCGTTTGGCCAGCCGCACGTGGTCTTTGGCCAACTCCCAAGCCACCGAGCGCCGTGTGGTGGTGGTCGACATTGACGAGAAGAGCACACAAGCTTTGGGTCCTTGGCCATGGCCGCGTGAGCGAGTTGCTACTTTGCTTTCAGGCCTTGATGCGTATGGCGTCAACCTCAAAGTAGTAGATGTTTTGTTTGAAGGCGCGCAAGACGCTGCCCAAGATCAAAAGCTCGCCTTGGCCCTTAAAGCAGGCGCCCCCACCGTCATTTCTCAGCTGTTTGCCCTCAGCCCGCAAGCCCAACTCAAGTCGGGCCAACTGGCTGGCGCCATGGGCACATGTCCTGCCAACAGCGCTGCAAATCAACCCTTCGGCACCCCTGCCTTTGGCTTCATGGGTGCCGAAACTTTGTTGGCCCAAAGCAGTGCTGGCGTGGGTCACATCACCCCCATCATCGATGCCGACGGCAGCATTCGCCGCGTGCCTGCGGTGGTCTGTTATGAAGGTCAGGCATACCCCGCGCTGGCCGTTTCGGCTTTGGCTGCGGCCACTGGTGCACAGCCCGTGTGGCGCAACTCACCTGCTGGTTTGTTCAGCGCTAACAGCGCCCAACATTTAGATGTGGGTGGTTTGCAGTTGCCTTTGGATACCAACGGCCAACTGCGTGTTTCTTATCAAATGCCCCGAGATGGTTTTGCCTCTGTGTCGGCTGTGGATGTGTTGCAAGGCAAAGTGCCGCCGCACATGCTCAAAGGTGCTTGGGTGTTGGTGGGCTCTACGGCCTTTGGCGGTGGCGATGCCGTGCCCACACCCCAAGGCGGTGCAGTGGGCGGTGTAGAAGTCCACGCGCAGTTGATGTCTGCTGCACTCGATGCTCGCACGCCCTTTGTGCCAGCATGGGCGCCGCTTTGGCCATTGGCCACAGGCTTGGTCGCATTACTGGTACTGGTTTTCTCTTTGCGCGCAGCCGGCCCCAAAGCTGCCGTGGTGATGCCTCTGGTTGCCTTGGCCACAGGTGCCAGCATCTTTGGTTTGCATGCCGTGTTGTTGCTTAATTTACATCAGTGGTTGGGCTGGGGTCAGCCGGTTGTGTTTGTGGCTTTGGCCGCAGCGCTGCTGACCACTTCTGAAATGCTGCGTGTGCGCGCCGAGCGCGAGCGCCTGTTTGAAAACCTGTCCAGCTATTTGCCCGAAGGCGCTGCGCGCCGCGTGGCCTTTGAAGGCCCTACGGCTCAAGTGATGGCTGAAACGCGAGAAGCCACAGTGATGTTGGTCGACTTGCGCAATTTCTCTGCTTATTGCGAAGAGCGCGCCCCCGAAGACGCCGCCATGGTGTTGCACCTGTTTTACACCACCCTCGACCGCATTGTTACCGAGCACGGTGGCGTGGTAGAGCAAATGGTGGGTGACGGCCTCACAGCTGTTTGGAACGGCTCTTCACCTTGCAACCAGCACGCTCAAAAGGCCTTGCAGGCAGCCGAAGTGATCTGGAAAGAGGGCGTGGCCCAGTTGCCCAAAGTAGCTTCCAGAAAAACCCCACCCTTGGACATCGGCATTGGCATTGAAACAGGTCCCGTCATGGTGGGCTCGTTTGGCCCTGCACGCCGCCGTGTGCACACCGTCATGGGCGAGGCTGTGAGTGTGGCCTCTCGCTTAGAAAAACTCACCGCCGAGCTGGGATACCCCGTGCTGGTGGGCCCCCAAGCCTTGGCACAGTCTGGCTACACAGACGTGCACAAGCTGGGTGACTTTTTGCTGGCTGGCATGCGCACACCGCGCACCGTGTACGCTTTGCAAATTGAGGTCGATCCCTCGCACCTGCACTTGGTGGCTGGCTTGGACGCAGGATTTGCGTCTGAAGTCAGTATGATCGGCTAATCGCCAACCCATTCTTATTTTTATCATCAACGCTGTGCTGAGTCGACAGTCTGGCTGCGAAATGGATCGCTCCAAGCCGGTGCCTGCCCTGGGATTGTTAGCCCTGTTGGCCACGGGTATTGCCTTGCCTGCTTTTGCGCAAAACGCTTTACAAGTTGCACCCACTACGCAAACTGCAAAGCCTGCAAGCACAACCGCCTGCCCCGCGCCCACACAGTGGCAACAAGCCAGCGTGGCCCAATTGGCCACCATGGCAGAAGCCTGCGACGACAACGCTTTTTTTCATGCGCACCGCGGTGCCCAACTGCTGGCGCAAGGTCAAACCGAAGCCGCTGCCGTTTCGTTAGAAAAAGCCCTGTTGATCAACCCTGATTTGCCAGGTGCACAACTTGACTACGCACAAGCGCTGGCAATGGTGGGTCTGAAGGGCTCTGCCCGCGCCATCTTGAACGACGTGCTGCAGCGACCCGACATTCAACCCACCCTCAAAGCCCAGCTCAGCCCTGCGCAAACGGTTGCCATGCCTGCTCAGGCGGGCATCATTGGTACTCCCGTGTGGCAATGGAATGGCCTGTTGCAAACCGCCTATGGCCACGAGCGCAATTTAAACAGCGCCACCTATACCGACTCTCTTACTCTGTACTTGTCCAATGGCCCCGTCACCCTGGGCCTCACTGACAATGCCAAGCCTGTAGCAGGCGGCGCATTTAAAACCACAGCAGCCCTACAAGGCAACCTTAAAGGAGCAGGCGGCCAAGAGTTGTCTGTGAATGTGGCTTTGTCTAGCAAAACAGGCGCAGCCAGTGTGGGCGGTAACAACCGGACCGCAGAAGGCGCCATCAAGTACAGCTTGCCCATGTTGGCAGGCAATGCTTCTGGCTTGTGGCAATTGGCCGCCGGAGGTACGCAGTTTTGGCTGGGTAGCCAAACGGCCTACGCCGACCAAGGCTTGCAGCTCAAATACGCATGGGACTCTTTGGGTGCTGCTTGCAAGTGGGCGCCGGCCATTGGCCGCATTGACCAAAGTTTTCCGCAATCTGGCAGCTTGAACGGCGTGTATACCTATGGCCGCATGGACTGGGTGTGCAGCACAGGCCAAAACCAAGAAACCCATGTGGCGCTGGGTGGTGGCCAAGACAAGGCACAAGACAGCACACGCCCTGGAGGCAACCGCATACGTGCCGACTTGCTGGTGAGGCACGAGCAGTTGGTATCTGTGCCTAAGTGGCCCGCAGCATCGGGCCAATTGTCTGTCTGGTTGCGTTATGCCCACAGCCAAGACAAGCAAGCCTACAGCGACCTGCTGGGTGACTTAAAATCGAATACGTACCGCACAGATTTGGGCTTGGGTTATTGGGTACCAGTGGCCAAGCAGTGGAGTGCAGGCATCAACCTTGAAGCCACTTCACAAAGATCCAATAACACCTTGTTTAATTTGAAGAATTCGGGTGTTTACGTGGGAATGAGGTGGGTGAATGACTGAAATGCACAAAAAAACCTCAAAAACGCGTTGTTTTTTTGCAAATAAGCGTTTTCGTGCAGGACTGTGTGACTCAAATCACAAAAAACGACGTCAGAAATCTTCTACAATCCCCTCACAGCGCATAAATGGGTGTTCTCTATTGGGATTCCCGTTTCTGTTTAATTAACTTTTAAAAGGAGAAAGTCAATGACAAAGTCTTATGACCAGACTTTCATGCTTACTGAGAGCAAGAAACGTAATAACGTTTGTAATGCTTTAAGCATTTGTAACGATACAAAAGCCCACATTTTTCAGAGCGCATTTTTGCAAGTGCGCTCTGACGAGTGTGGGCTTTTTGCTTGACCGCTCGCACTCGGAATTCTTTGCAAAGAACTCTGAATTATCTGTAAACCCTTAAAAGGAAAAACAAATGGCTATCTCTACAAACGGTACAGTTCTGGCACGTGTTGCTGGTGCTTTGTACAACACACAAATGAGCAACGCGACTTACTCTGAAGTCAAAACGCTCGACCCAGCTTCTTTGACAGATGCTTTGTATGCACGTGACTTCGCAAACGCGACAGACACAGCTGTTGCTACAACATTGGTGACAAACCTCGGTTTGACATCTGTTGATGGATTGGTGAGCTGGATTGCAGCTCAATTGACAGCTGCAGGCGCACACAAAGGTGCAAAGATTGTTGACTTGCTCAACGGTTTCGCACAAATGTCTTCAGACGCAACTTACGGTGCAGCTGCTACAGCGTTCAACACTAAAGTTGACGCTGCTTTGGTGTTATCGCAAACAGCAGGTAATGCTGGCGGTACGTTTACTGCTGCTGGTACAACAGGCGTCACATTTGCTCTGACAGTTGGCGCTGATACTGGTGCTGCTTTCAAAGGCGGAGCAGGTGACGATACATTTAACGCAGCTGAAACAAGCGCTGTAACTTGGACTGTAGGAGACGCAATTGATGGTGGTGCTGGCAATGATGTTTTCAACATTACACAGACAGCTGCTATAACTGCACCTACGGGCGCCACTGTTAAGAATATTGAAACAGCAAATTTGGTGAGCGGTACTACAGGTACAACCCTCACCTCTACAGCGTGGACAGGCTTGACTTCATTGAACATTACAGCACCTGGCGCTGTAACTGCTACTAGCTCCAGTACAACAGATGTCACAATTACAGACGACACTCAAGCTGCAGGGTCTATCGCTGTTAACGGCGGCAAGAATGTTACTGTTACTGCTGCAACATCTGTTGCATCCGCCGCAACAGGTGGAACAGTGACAGTTGGCGCAACTACTGCTGCTGCAGGTAACGTTACTGTAACTGAAACAGTTAAATCCACTAACGTAACTGGCGGAACTGCTGCAACCGGTGGTGCAATCTCTATTACTGGCGGTATTTCTGCAACTGTTAATCAGAACATCTCTGGTGCTTCTGTAAAAACAGCCAACGTTACAGTTAACGCTGTGGGTGGTGCGGTTTCTATTACTGGCGATGCGTCAACTACAAGTGCAACTGTTAATCAAACAGCAGCTGTGTCAGCAGTTGCAAGTGCGACGGTTGGTGTGCACGGCATCAAGGCGGGTGCAGTAACTATCGCTGACGCAAATGCACAATCTTCAACTAAGGCGGGCACTATTGCAACAGCAACACTTAAGAACTACGGTGACTCAACAATTGATTCAAATGCGTTAGTCACAGTTAACTTAGAAGGTACTGGCGGCACGCTTGGAATCACTACTAACAGTTTGACAACTGCAGCCAACACATCCCTGGCATTGAATTTGAATGGTCTTTCTTACAAGAATGCCGGTACAGACAACGCAATCACAGTTGACTCCGATGTTAAAACTCTAAACGTTACAGCTTCAACTGCTGCATCTACTGTTGCCAGCATTACTGCTTCTGGCGCAACATCTGTGAACATCGGTGGTAGCGCCAACTTAACATTGACAGCTCAAAGTTTTGGCGCTGCAACTTCTGTGAATGTAACTAACACTGCCAAAACTACTCTTGGTACAGCAGTTGCTACTGGTGTAACCTTCACAGGTGGCGATGGTGCTGAGTTCATTACCTTGGCTGATGAAACTACAAAAGCAATCACAATGGGCGCCGGAGACGATTCAGTGACGGTAGTTGACACAGATGCTGACGGTGTTTTGAACGGCACTGGTGGATCTGTTAATGCTGGTGACGGCACTGACACCATTGTTTTGACCGCTGTAACTGCTGATGCCGTTGATGCAAACTCAACTTTTAACACTAAATTTACCGGCTTTGAAGTGTTGGAAATCACAACAGGTACTGCAGCCGATACAACTGTCAATTTGGCAGGTATCAATGGAGTAAATAGCGTTGTTACACGTGGCGTTGCTACTACAAAAACATTGACATTGAATGGTTTTACTAACAATGGCAAGTTGACTTTGGACGCAGCTGCAGCTGCAGATGCAGCTGTTGCAGCGAATGTCACCAATGCTGTTTTGACTCCAAGTGATACATTCAATGTTGAATTAAAGAACAGTACATCTGCAACTGTTGAGTACGGTATCGTTACATTGGCTGGTATAGAAACAGTTAACATCACTACTACGGACGCAGGTACATCAACGAGTACAGCAGCCACTATTGATACAGCTACAGTTCAGGCCACAAGCGCAACAAGCATTGTTGTGGCAGGCAACAACGGTTTGACAATGGTCAATACTGGTAACACTGCAGTAACAAGCTTTGATGCAACAGGTGTAGTTGGCAACGGCACAGATGATACGGCTGCTAATTTGGCAGTTTCATTCACTAGCGCAAACACTACAACTACTGCATTAGTAGCAATCAAAGGTGGTGCTGGTAACGACACATTGATCGGTAATGCAGCAAAAGACACTATCACTGGTGGTGCTGGTGGAGACATCGTTAACGGTGGGTTAGGTCAAGACACAATTAACGTCGGCACTGGTCACGACGTGATCCGTATCATTTCTGACGTTGATGCCACTGCTGGTAACAAAGGTGTTCAATCAACTACAGCTGCTGCTGACGTTGTGAATGGGTTTGTATTGGCTTCCGCCATTACTACAGCTGCTGATTTGTCTTCTGCGGCCAATTTCATTGCATCAACAGCTGGTGGTGCAAACACATCAATGTTAAGTATTGATCTGAACTCCGACGATGCTGGTGCTGGTGCTGGTACAAACTTGGTTGTTGCTATTGAAGCTAACGTTACAACAGCTACAGCTGGTGTTTCAGCTGGTACGACATATACCGTCTCTAAAGGTATTTTGTCATTGTCAGGCGCAGGCGCTTCTGCTGTTGACACATTGGCTGAGTGGTTGACTGAAGCAGCAGCTGTCGCTGCAACTGCTGGTGAAACAATTGGTTTTGTCTACGGTGGCGATACATTTGTATTCTCACAGAATGCAGCTGGAGACTCCTTGGTCCAGTTGGTCGGCGTCTCTGCAACATCATTGGTGTTGGCAAGCAATTCAACTACAGTTTCTGACGGCGCCGTTATCATTGGCGACAGCCTGTAATTATTTATCTAATAACTCACTGCTAATGAGCAGTAGATTTATTATTTAATGAAACCAAACCCCATCCCTCAAAAGGGGATGGGGTTTTTTCATACCTACACCCTAGGCACACACTCAACAGTCGCACTCAAGCTCTCCCAACCTACTGCTAGTCCTAATGTCTGCATGCCTCAGCAACTCTTGAACTTCATACAAACTCCTACCTGCATTCACCAAAAACGAAGCAAAGCTGTGTCTTAAATCATGCACACGCAGCTCCGGTATACCAGCTCGATTACGCGCGCGTCCCAGCTAAAGACAAAAGACTTAAATGGTTTCTGCGCATGGGGGTTGGCAAAGATGTACTCACATTCAGCATCCGAGTAGCAATTTACCTTTGCCAGCATCAAGTATTGATTCCACCAAGTGACAAGGTAATGTGTCGAATTTTGTTTGAATTGTTTTTAGATATCTTCTACAAGCGTTGAATCCAAACTATGTCGGGCCACTTGGCATCAAGTACTTAGCGTTTTCGAGCGCCGGTATAGATAATGTATGAAACGATCAATGGACGTAAGGGGTTGTAGCTTCTGCGAACAGCTTGAAGCATCTGGCTGGATTGATCGGGGGTGAGGTAGCGTTCTATGCGGTAGTCATTTTTCAAATGGCGCACGCCGTTGAAGCTGTCCAAACTCACACCGGGCTCAGACCAACGGTGGGCCAGTTTGAATGCATAGCGCAGCAGAACCAATCCGCGTTTGATGGTGCCTGGCGCCAACTGTTTGTGTTTAAGGGTTTTAATGAAACCAGAAAAATCAAGTACAGAAATGCGCGCCATCGACAACTTACCAAGGGCTGGCGCTATGTGCAGGCGAATCATGGATTCGTCCGATATCCAACTGCGCTTGTAGCTTCGCACATAGGGCAAGTACTTATTTACCAAGAACTCTTCTAAGGTGATCAGAGTAGCGGCATGCTGTTTGCTGGCATATCGATCAGGCACAAAGCCGTGTGGCCGCATCTTGCCTGTTTGAATTTTCTGCAACACCAAAGTGCGAGCCTCTTCAAACTCAATTGCTTAGCATCTAGCAATAGTGCACACGGTAAGTTTTACGGCCACTGCAAAGCAGATCAGGGTAGAAGCCTTTAACTTAGGTGTCAAAAACCTCAAGGTGCGTAAGGCCTGCAGGGCAGTTGAGTTCTTGAACCAGCTCATCGGTGAGTACTTTCACAATCATCCGTCTTTCTCCTATGTCAATAACAGGAGTGAAGGTAGGTTGGTGTTTTCAAAATTTCGTCTTGAATTCCATCAAATACCAAAGTGCCTAGAGATCCATCTTGTTTAGTTCTGCAAATTTTTAATTTTGACTGCGCAATGTAGAAAGGTACATGTCTGTACGTTTCTAAATCTTTGCAATAGACGGTTGTTGCACTTCGAGAACTTAAGTCAATTTGGTCTAGTCGGTGGTCGATGGTCGAGAACCAAAGTGTGTTGCAAGGACACACACTAGAAGGATATTTAAATCAATGACTTGCAATAGCTAACAAACACCTATTCATTTGCTTACTACCAGTCTGGTGACTTCGGTGGTTTCCCCTAAAGCCTGCATTCCGCAGAGCGCATTGGAAACAGTGCGCTCTGTCGAGTGTGGGCTTTTTGCTTGACCGCTCGCACTCGGAATTCTTTGCAAAGAACTCTGAATTATCTGTAAACCCTTAAAAGGAAAAACAAATGGCTATCTCTACAAACGGTACAGTTCTGACGCGCTTGGCTGGTGCTCTGTACAACACACAAATGAGCAACGCGACTTACTCTGAAGTCAAAACGCTCGATCCATCTTCTTTGGCAAACGCCTTGTACGCACGTGACTTCAGCTCAGCAACAGACGCTGCTGTTGCAACTACTTTGGTGACAAACCTCGGTTTGTCATCTGTGACAGGTTTGGACAACTGGGTTGCTGCTCAATTGACAGCTGCTGGTACTGGCAACAAAGGCGCAAAGATTGTTGACTTGCTCAATAGCTTCGCTCAAATGACTGCTGATACAACATACGGCGCATACGCTACAGCTTTCAATACTAAAGTTGATGCTGCTTTGGCTGCTTCACAAACAACTGGCAATGCTGGTGGTACTTTTGCTGCTGCTGGTGTTGTTGTTGTAGCAAACGCTACATTCGTATTGACAACTGGCGTTGATGCGATCACCGGCGGCGCTGGTAACGATACATTTACAGCAGATAACACAGGTACCGATGTAACATCGACTGCAGATTCATTGAATGGCGGCGATGGTTCTGACACATTGAATGTCTTTTCAGATGGAGCGGCTGGTGCATTACCAGCATTGACTAGCGTCGAGACCTTGAATGTTTATGATCAAAACGCTGATATCTCAATTACTGCAACCGCTCAAGCAAGCATTACTTCTGTTAACTTGATTCGCGGCGATGGTGACATGGCTCTTACTGTTGGAAACAATGTGGCAACAGTTGGTATTACGGATGTTGCGATCAAAGATGCTGGCGCAAACAATGGCATGGTGATTACTGCAGGCTCAACTGCTACAGCCATTTCTGTTACCTTGGCAAATGTCTCTGTTACGGATACGGCAGATGAAGATTTGACAGTTACTGGTTCAAAACTTAAAACAGTTACAGTCGCAACATCTAGCGTTAAATCAACTCTAGAAGATTTAGTTGTATCTGGTGCAACCACTGTAAACATCAATGCAGCAGTTGATTTTACGGCTGGCGTTGTAAATACTGCTGGTGATTCAACTTTGAATATTTCAGGCGCAGGTAAAGTTACTATCGGTCAATTGGACAATGATGTGGATATCGTTGATGCCTCTGGTAACACTGGTGGAGTAGTGTTGACTGCAGCTGCAAATAACCCAGATGTAAAGATAACTCTTGGTTCGGGTAAGGATAAAGTGACGACAGATGATGACGGATTTGCTTCTACAGAAAAATTTGCTGTCGATGCGGGTGCTGGGGAAGATACTCTCGTTGTCGCTGCCGACGCTGATGTGAGCACAACGGATGAAGGCGGTCGCTATACTAACTTCGAAGTTATTGAGCGCGCAATTAATGCTGATCTGGATGTGTCAGTATTCGGTGCGACTACAACAATTACCAAAGCAAGTATTGGTGATGGCGGACTTACAAAAATGCAAGCTGCATTGGCAGCCGCAATTTCCGTAACAGCAGACAATGCCGGCTCAACATTCTCTCTTGCAACAGCAACTGGCACAGCCGATAACATCGCATTTACGACTGCAAATTCCACTTCGACTGCCTCTGCAGACATCACTACAGTTACAGTCGATGGATTTGAGTCTATGAGTGTTTCTGTTAATAGTGGTGATAAAACAATTGCCGCAACAGCCACTGATTTGACTGCAGTGTCATTCACATCAGCTGCAGACCTTAAGACAATCACATTGACTGGCACAAATGCTGCTAGCTTGGACGCGAGTGCAAATGCTGTGAAAGTCACAACAATTGATGCCACCGGCATTACAGGTGGTGCTAGTATTTCCACTGGCGGTCAAACTGGTGCCCTGACAGTTACTGGTTCAGCAGTGAAAGATGTGATTACATTAGGTGCAGTTGGTGTTGCCGGATCAATCGCTTCGGTTGCTGCTGGCGCAGGTGACGACACAATCGCCACAACAATGTCTATCGCAAATGCAGCAACTTCTATTTCAGGTGGCGATGGTGCTGACGCTTTGTCTTTTTCTGACACTGCAACAACCACCAATTCAGTTACCGTGTCTGACAATACTTTCCGTAATGTAAGCGTTGAAACAATTGACTTCTCTGCCGCAATTGCTGGTGACTTGTCGTGGACTTTAGGTGGTTTCGCAAATGCATTGGCAGCTGCCAATGCTGGTGTAATTAAAATTACTGCAAAAGCTGTTGCTTTGGGCGCAGCTGCTGACGACATAACCATTGATGCATCCGCTTTGAGTGCTGGCAACTCTGTAACTGTTGATATTAAGGATGCAGGTGCAGATGCTGCTAGTGACGTTGCTCTTACAGGTAGCGATGGTAACGATACGATTAAATTTGAAGAGGCAACTGCAGCGTCAGACGTTATTACCACTGTTACTGCAGGCAAAGGAAACGATACGATTACTGTAAAAACAACAGCAGATCACGATGGTAAGATTGTGATTGACGCTGGTGATGGCGATGACACTATTGACTTATCCGCTTCAACATCTGATGCAGCAGGTACTGACAACTTAGTAACACCTGGCAAAGGTAACGACACTATCAAGCTTGACACAGAAGGTGCTGGCACAGATTTCGTAATCATTACTGCTTCAACCGCTGCCAACAATGGTGTTGATACGATATCTAACTTTACCCAAGGTGCAGGCGGCGACGTACTGAAAATTGATGCTTTCTTAGACGCAACAGCAATGAATGCCAAGTTGACAGCAAATCCGGCAGCATCCGATGTTGAAAATGATGTCAATTTGTTGGTAGATATCTCTGGTGGTCAGGACATCACAACAGCTGACGGTTTGACGACCGCATTGGCTGCTGGTGGTGAATATGCAAGCATTAACATGGCTGGAAGCGCAAAGGCTGTTTTTGTTACTGCTGCTAGCAGTGATGCAAATGTTACCCAAAACGTGTTCTTCGCTACTTCAGATGCTGCTGGCAACATCAGCGTAGTTTTGGTTGGTACTATTGCTGCAAGCGACATTGATAGCTTTGTTGCGGCCAACTTCAATATCTAATTTAAATTAGATAGGTAACCAAAATCGCAAGATTTGGTATTAGGTAAGTTCCTAACAACCCCGCCCCTCACAAGGGGGTGGGGTTTTTTTACTTTGCGAACTACAAATGTCCATCGTCAAAATCGGCACTGATCACTACGACTCTGAATTACTGAGCAACGATTCAAAGTCCCTACTCATCAAACTTGCGGAACTAGATATTCAAATTTCACAACTTCAACAAGAGTTAGCTGATTCAATTTACATGCGAGAGCAGTTGTCTTGCTTGGCGTTGGATGCAATTGAGTCTGCGAAAGTGGATTGAAGTTATTCGTGATACTGAAGCCCAACAGTTTTCCACCCGCCTGTTAGATCAGCTTAAAGGCAACGGTCAACCCACATGCTGCTCGGCAGTGGCTGAGCTGCGTATTAATTCCCAAAGAACCAAACATGCAAGCCTTGGCTAAGTGGCTCAAGGTTGACCCATGCTGGCTTCGGTATGGTGGTGTGTTTGAGGACTCATTTGTTGCTGATTATATGTCGCTTTGTGAAGCGGACAGGGAGACAGTTAGAGCGGTGGTGGAGGCTGTGTGGCGGGGTGTTAATCTTAATGTTCGAGATTAGAGTAGGGAGCGGTGCAAATGCAAGAACTAGTTATTGATGAATGGAAAGCTGGGGATTCGCTAAGTGTATATACGCAGATTATTGATCCAGTTTTACCACTTCCTTCAATGGTTGCCCCAGTTCTTTTATTTGGACTTTACTACGGCCTTGATAGCAGTATTTACACAGAACATTACTCAAAGGTGTCTAGTGTTTTGTATGAGCGAGGGAACTCAGTAAACACCCACGTTTCAAAAGAATTAGTGATCAAAACAGGCACGAAATTAAAAACTTCATTTCATGGATCAGGAGAAATTGTAGGTTTTGAACGCACTGATGAAAATTGGCCAAGGGCTCATTTGGGTTATGTACTCCGTGATTCAGAAGTGCTAACCAAGTTGGCGTCTCAGTGGATCGGGACCGCAGGCCATTACCTAGGTCAATTTGAAATATCACCATCACCTTCAATAAGGAGTGTTGTAATCCCAGGGCTATTCGAGACAACCGAAGTTCCAGTTTTCAATATCTGGGTTACACCAGCAGGTGGGCCGATACCTGAAGAGCGAAAAGTCATTTCAGCAACGACAAGAATACTAAAAACTGGCAAGAAATTAGAAATTTACGTCACACTTGGTTTTGTAGCCACAGACTATAGGCCTAGTGATGCGCGACTTATAGCTTATGTTGCAACAAATGATCCAGCCAAATCTTGAAAACCATCGCTCCTAACAACATAGAAGGATTTAATTTGATGTTGTTATATTCATCTGAAATTGGCTACTTTAAAAAAACTGAGAAACCTGACGTATCTAAATTGAAGAATCCTTAAACAGATCTTCAACAAGTCAAACCTCAAGGCGCAAGCCCTGGGGTTTTTTTACGTCTGTACTTTTCTCAGAGGAAAAATCCAAATGCAAATCTACGCAAGCAGCCATGCCATTGAGCAGGCTTGCCTAACCCTGCCTGATCAAAACATTCGAAAGCTTTTCTGTGATCGATATCAACAGCTCAAGAGTGATGACTATGAAATCCACGAGATCGTCCACTTCTGGGTGGTTGAGTCTGAGGCCGACCTGCAAATGCTTCCTGAGTACCTTGAGTGCAGGGAGGAACATCCAGGATGGACTGAACTTGTGTTCGTGCTTCTTGATGATGGCTTTGGCCTAGAGGTGTTTGTGCCTGATCACTTAAAGGAGCAATTGAAATGAATCTATTTCTGAAACTTTTCACTGGAAGCTTCAAAGTGCTTCTGTTCATGTTTCTGCAAAGAGACACCCAAATGAAAAACACTCGCGACCGAGTCCATCATCAAAGGCGACAAGAGAAAGGAGAAAGCTCAAACCTTGCTGCTGACCTCTTGATTGCTGCACTTTTGAATGGAGGCTCTCAATGATCACTTTATTGAGCTTTCTTATTCTGGCCTTGGCTGTCGAGTGTTACTCAAAGGATCCATGGAGGTCAGTGGCTTTGGTAACCTTTGCGCTGATGCTCTGGGTGTTTCCATTTGCAACTATTTTGGTGTGGCTTGGAATGGTCACGTTTAAGGTGGTCTTTGCTTAATTGCAACTAGCTGGCCCCTAGGAAGGAGACTTCTGGGGGCTGGCTCTCTTGGCACTTCAGTAAAAGTCAGAATTTCAGTTTCGAAGAATTGCAAAACCCTAGGGGAGTAAAAAACTGAAAAACTGGAAAACTGACTTTTTTCATGAGTCAGGGGTGGGCTCCAAGTGAAACATCAGATTCTCAGATTTTTAGTTTTCTATATGTCTATATAGGGGAAACTGAAAAACTAGAATACTGCTGGTTTAAAACACGATTGATCTAGCCGCGATAACTATGTGTGTTTAAACTCTTGCACAGATTAATTACGCCCCCAAGCCAAGGAGCATTTAATGTTCTCTGATCAAAAGAAATCATCATCACCAAAAACTGGACCAGTTGTAAAAACAGGACCTACAAGAGGTAAAGAGCGCTCCAGAAATGATGACGGCAGCTGGAGAAAAAAACGCAGCGACAGCGGCCAGTCCAGGGAGAAAAAGTCGGGTTGCTTTCTAACCACCGCAGCATGTCGTTTTAAGGAGTTACCTGATGACTGCTACGAACTAAGTGTGCTCAGAAAATTCAGAGATGAAAAACTAATGGCAACAGCTGATGGGGCTCAGATGGTCGAGAACTATTACCAAATTGCACCAGGTATTGCTCAAGAACTGGTCTGCAAGCACGACTTGGAATACGTCTGGAATACAGTCCTTGAATGCGTAAGATGTATTGAGCTAGGCCATGATGATCGCGCTGTCAAAGCTTACTCAGAAATGGTGTTTAGGTTGCAACAAAAATCTACGAGCGTTTCTTAACTAAATAATCAGCTCTGTTCATTCTTCGTTTTTACATCGAAGCATCTGGACAAAGCGTGCCTACTAACTTATCTGATTGATACCGCGTTAGCCGCATCGTGTTTGAATTCTTGCTGGCGACTTGCCCAAATTAGCCAATTTTGAGACATTTTCCTAAGTACTCAATAAATCTCGTTTTGCAATACTTAAGTAATCTTCATCTTCCAGGGGACGCTTGATGGAGATAGAAACACAAAACAGGTATTACTTTTGAGTAGCCAAATTTTGGCATCAAAGGTTGTCTGATCAGGTCAGAAATCCAGATTTCCAGAAAGTGAAACCCTAGGGGTCTCAAAAACTGGAAAACTGAAAATCTGGACTTGAGCATCAAAAGGGATCCCGCTTTGGGACACCAAGGTTAGTTTCTCAGAATTCCAGTTTTCTATATGTATATATAGGAGAAACTGAAAAACTAGAAAACTGAACTTCTGGTCCAGGACCTCTGATGTGTTTTTGTGTAGCTAGATCCGCAGTGGCACTAAAGCCACTTGCCACCCGTACCGCCTAGATTGCCCTCCTACAGGAGCCGAGCGTTTGTCACTGGTACAGGTCAATCCATCAACACTAAAAATTTAAGGAAAACACACAAGTGTCAATCAACATACATCCGACCCCAGATGGTCAATTCACAAGTCTTAGAGAAGCAGCCCTGAAATGGTTTTCACTTGGCTACCTTCCAGTTCCAGTTCGGGAAGGAACAAAAATACCTCGCGTGAAAGTAAAAGAGTGGCTTCAAAGTTTGACGCAACAAGCCATTGAGCAGCATTGGGCTAAATTTGAAAACGATGACATCGGACTTCACTGCTCTAATGGCCTAGTCGCGCTCGACTGTGATGCACCCGAGTCTTTAGTAGCTTTGGTCTCGCTAGAAAATGATCATGGAATCAAGCCCCTCATAACGGTAAAGACAAAAAAGGGCACTCACCACTACTTCAAGCTTGGAGAGGGTGTTCAACTTCAGCAAAAGGGATTTAGCACCGAGTCAAATCCTGAACGAATCGATATCCGAAGCGAAAATAGCTACATCATTGCGCCACCGAGTACCGACAAGTTCTTGGTGAGCGATTCAATTTGCACGCTCGAAAACCTTGAAGTGATCTCGCAAGAGTTCGCCGATGCATTGGTTCGCCATAACGGAGGTACTCCAGAGAGCAAAGACGAGAAAGCCTTGCAAACACATGCGGAATTCTCAAATGATGAACCACGTACGGTAGAGAATCCACTGGCTAAACCAACGATCAAAGAGGATGACAGCTTCAAAATTGCCAGCCTTCGTGCCATGCTCAGTCAAATTGACCCTGATGAAAGTTACGACACATGGTTTAAATCTTTGATGATCATTCACCACGAAACAAGCGGCAGCGATCAAGGCCTTGTGCTTGCTGATGAGTGGTCAAGTCAGGGGTCTTTGTACAAAGGCACTAGAGAGATTGAGTCCAAGTGGAAAAGCTTTTCTGAATACTCCGGTGCGCCGTTGACAGAGGCCTCCCTCAGCATGATGCTTAAAGAGCGCGGCGTTGACTCTCTGGAGTTGAAAGCTAAAGTCATGGAAGATCTGGAGCCCTTTGAGGTTTGTGCCACAGAGATCATCAAATCAGCTTCCCAAAAGTCTAAGTCACCATCCTTTAGTGGCTCACTCAAGCAGTACTCCCTTCTTGGCAAACTCGATGTGGTCCGCAAATTCGCCGTCGACGCAACGCCACTGCTAGGCTCAATTGCTTTGAAAGGACAGTTCACGGTTTTGTATGCAAAAAGCAATGCTGGCAAGACTTTGATAACTCTGCATTTACTTCGGGAAGCAATTTTGGGTGGTCGGATTGAAGGCGATAAGGTCTTTTATGCAAACATGGATGACTCCTCAAGTGGCCTACTGGGCAAAGGTGAGATTGCAGAGGAGCTTGGGTTTCACCAAATGGCCATTGGCTATCAAGACCTGACAAAGGATCGGTTTCTGGAAGGAGTCAGAGACATGATCCAAACTCGTGAAGCTTCAGGTACGCTCTTGCTGCTAGACACCGTAAAAAAGTTTACGGATGTGATGAGCAAATCAGAGAGCAGTCAATTTGCCCAACTCATGCGTGAATTCACCGCTGTTGGCGGCACAGTGGTTGGATTAGCTCACACCAATAAAAATAGAGACCGATATGGAAATCTGGTGGAAACGGGAACTGCAGATATTCCACAGGATGCTGACTGCACTTACCTCTTAGACAATGAGATGAAAGGGTCCGAAAACCTGGTGACATTTAAAAACACTAAGGCTCGGGGACCAGTACCTCGAATTGCTCAATTTGCATTTGACCGTTATGAGCGAGACTATTGCAAGCTTTTGGACAGCGTTCGAGAAGACGCCGTTGATGAAAGTAGCTTTGATTTTGAAATCGTCCCTGAAGAAAATCCAGACGACCGGATGATCCGAGCAATCAAGGAAGTCATTGGCAGCGGCTTCGACGGAAAAACAAATCTCATCAATGAAGCCCACGCTTTGACAAAAGACAGTAAATCAAAGCTTGAGAAAATCTACTTGCGCTACGTCGGTTCTGATCCCACAAAACACATCTGGGATTTCACAGTCGGTGAAAGAAATTTGCAGAGCTTTTTCTTGCACCCAAACTCTACTGCTCTTGATCCTAAGACTGCTTCTAAATCTTTGGCTCAAGATGATTCGATCTCGTTAGACCATGATGACATCATGGATGACGAGTCAGATGACAAATTGGATGATTAACGACAACAGCTAACCCAATCAGTCGGGCTTCCTACTTACAGTAGCTGCCCCAAGTTTTCCCCAAAAGCATCACGCCTAACCAGTGTGGTGCTTTTTTTTGTTCATCGTTTTTTCACCCCAACTCTTGAAAGGAGTTTTCCATGCCAAAAGCAACCCTGTCTGCTCAATTCGTGAGCACCGCCACTTGCCTGTCTGGTAAAAAGACGGACTACTACGACACTGCCGTCAAAGGCTTTGTCTTGGAGGTGCGTCAAACTGGCGGCAGTACTTACTACATGCGCTACCGAGATCTCCGTGGTCGTCAGTGTCAGTTCAAAATTGGAGATGCCAAGGCTCTTACATTTGACAAAGCAAGGAGCACCGCCAAAGTGATCCGTGCCAAAGTAACCTTGGGAGAGAGCCCCTTGCAAGAGAGGCAGTCACTCAAACAAGTACCCACCTTGGCCCAGTTCAATGGGGAGCGGTATCTACCCTACATCAAGGGGTACAAGAAAAGCTGGATAGGAGATGAGGGTAACTTCAGGAACCACATTCTTCCCCGGTTTGGCTCTAAGCACCTTGATGAGATTACGCACCAGCAAGTCGTTGAGTTTCACCAGCAGATGCTTGCTAGCGGATTAGCTAAAGCGACTTGCAACAGACTCCTCATCTTGCTGCGCTACATGTTCAACTTGGCAAAGAAGTGGGGCATCCCTGGTGCACAAGAAAATCCCACTTTAGGCGTGCCACTTTACGAGGCCAACAATGCCAGAGAGAGGTTCTTAACTGCTGAGGAAACCCAGAGGTTAAGGCTTGCTATTGAGCAAAGTGCCAACCCACAGCTCAAATTCATCATTCCCTTGCTCTTGTTAACTGGAGCTCGCAAGAGGGAACTGCTGGACGCCAAGTGGGAGGACTTTGATACAGCAAGGCGAAATTGGCGAATCCCGATGTCTAAATCAGGTAAAGCCAGGCACGTCCCTCTGTCTGGTGCAGTGCTGGAGATCTTGAGTAGCCTACCTAGGTGGCCCAAATGTCCCTATGTGGTGCCAAACCCAGAAACCCTTGAGCCCTTTGTGAATGTTCACTACAGCTGGAACACCGCAAGGGTGAAGGCACAGCTGCCCGAGGTTCGTATGCATGATCTTCGTCACAGCATGGCAAGCAATTTGGTGAACTCTGGGCGCTCGATCTATGAGGTCTCAAAGATCCTTGGTCACAGTCAGCTCAAAACCTCTGAGCGCTATGCCCACTTGGCTCATGAGACTTTACTGGCAGCGGCAGATGCAGCCTCTAACGATTGGCGCCGTGGGGCTTAACTGCCCACAGCCCATAACTCTGTCACTTAACCATCATCTAGAGTTCCCTTGCGGAGCTTTAGGTGGTGGTTTTGTGACCCCTTTTTTTATCAAATTCAGTTTAAGCCGCCATCAATTCATCACGAAGCGCGTAGGGCTTGACCAACACTTCTGCAGGCAAATCGAAGTGCTCTACCAAGCGGCGAATCATCTCTAGTGTCAAAGGCCGATTGCGGTTGAGAATATCTGACACACGACCACGGTGTCCAAAGATTGGCTCAAGATCCTTGCGCGTCAATCCTCTACTTTCCATAACGTGCTCAAGAAACTCAATTGGATCAGGATCAGCGATTGGGTAGTTGGTCTTTTCGTAATGCTCAACCAAAAGAGTCAAGACATCTAAACGCTCAGCCTCTGGCGATTTTGCAGGGGCACTCCAAAGACGCTCGATCTCCTCCAAAGCCGCCTTGTAGTCTTTTTTGCTGTGAATGGTACGGATTTCCATAACTTATCCCTTTAAATCTTTGTTACATCAATCTTGTCGTACTGGGCATGTGTACCAACAAACCGAATGAACATGAGTCCTTGTCCATAGCGAACTAAAACAACCAAACGATAGTCATTACCCTTGATATTGAACACCACCCTCTCATTGGCAATGAAAGAAGCGTTTCGATAAGCCTCTTTAATGTCAGCTGGCGACTTCCACTTGGCCCTACTGGCTAAGGCATACCAAGCCTGAAGAGGCACTTTTGCATCTGGGTGCTTTGTCCAAAAGGCTTGAAGTGTCGTGATGGCTACGATTCGCATGGCCAATTATGGTACCAAATTGGGATCATTACAAGAAAATTTTTTACCCTTTTTGAATTCTGGTGAAAATTATTCAGAACTCCAAAAACTTACCCCGGATGGGTAAAGACTGAGTCACCCAAAGGCTCAAGCGGTTTAAAGCAAAACCCCAATCGCTTCGAATTCCAAACCCTTGATCGTTGGGTTTTTGATGGGTTGCACGCGTGAGAGTGCCCCCAAATTTCACTATTTCTATGAAAGAAAAGAGCTTTTTTTAGGGCTCTTAAAAAGTGCTTACTACCAGTCTGGTAGACACAGTAAAAACCCCTAAAGCCTGCATTCCGCAGAGCGCATTGGCAACAGTGCGCTCTGTCGAGTGTGGGCTTTTTGCTTGACCGCTCGCACTCGGAATTCTTTGCAAAGAACTCTGATTTATCTGTAAACCCTTAAAAGGAAAAACAAATGGCAATCTCTACAAACGGTACGGTTCTGACGCGCTTGGCTGGTGCTCTGTACAACACACAAATGAGCAACGCGACATACTCTGAAGTCAAAGCGCTCGACCCAGCTGCATTGGCAAACACACTGTACGCACGTGACTTCGGTTCTTCTACAGACTTGGCAGTTGCTACAACATTGGTTACCAACCTCGGTTTGACATCAGTGACTGGCTTGGCTAACTGGGTTGCTGCTCAGTTGACAGCTGCCGGTACAGGTAACAAGGGCGCAAAAGTTGTTGACTTGCTCAACAGCTTTGCTCAGATGACTGCTGACACAACATACGGTGCTTACGCTACAGCTTTCAACACAAAGGTTGATGCTGCTTTGGTGCTGTCACAAACTACTGGCAATGCTGGTGGAACTTTTGCTGCTGCTGGTGTTGTTGTTCCGACAGTTCCTGCAAACTTGTCATTCGTTTTGACTTCCAGTGTGAACTCTTTTACAGGCGGTGCTGGTGACGACACATTCACTGCTGACAACACAGGAACAGATGTAACCTCAACTGCCGACGCCTTGAATGGTGGCACAGGTTCTGATACTTTAGAAGTGTTTTCAGACGGTGCGGCTGGTGCGTTGCCTGCTTTGACCAGCGTTGAAACACTTAATGTGTATGACCAAGATGATGTTATGACAACTGCGGCAGCTTCGCTAGCTAGCTTGACCACAGTTAATCTTATTCGTGGCGATGGTGACTTGACTTTGACAGTTGGCGCAAACGTTGCAAACGTTGGTTTGACAGACATCGTTGCTGATGGTACTGGTGGTGCCGTAGGTGTTGTAGTTGCAGCAGCAGCTACCGCTACTTCATTGAATCTGGCGCTCAACGGAATCACTGCTTCCGGTGGTGGCACTGACGATAACGTGGACGTTAACGGCGCAGCATTGACAACCTTGAATGTGACAACTTCCGGTACTGCCTCTGTTTTTGACAACTTGGATGCCGCTTCTGCTACGACGATTTCGATCAACGCAGGTGCCGCACTGACAACCGTGCTTGAAACTGGCGCAACTGCTGCAACTCTGAGCCTCTCCGGCGCTGCTGCTGTTAGCTTGGGTACATTGGACTCCGCTATCAACACCGTGACATCTACTGCAACTGGCGCTCTGACCGCTGCTATTGGTGCGAATGTGGATACGGTGTTAACAGCTGGTTCTGGCAATGATGTGATCACTGCATCTACAACAGATACGATTGCTTCCACTGATGCTCTGGCTGTAAATGGTGGTGAAGGTACTGATACTTTGATAATTTCAGAGGCTGCAGATGTAAGCTCAACAGCAGATGGCGCTCGATACACAAACTTTGAGAAGGTAAGACTGAGCGACAGTTACGATGCAGATTACATTGCTGGCATTACACATTTGCAATTAGCAGGTGCAAGCGGAAAGTCATACACAGACTTGACAGAAACACAAGCGTCGAACGTACAAGTCCTCGGCGATGAAACAAGTCCTACTTTTGCGCTTAAAACTGCGACAGGTACAGCCGATGCGTTGACACTCACAATGGGTACTGGCACTACAACTGCAGCGGCCACAGACATTGCTACAGGAATGACTGTTACAGGTTTTGAAACTCTGAATATCGTTGAAAATGGTGGGCCAACTGCAGCCGCTGGCGCTGACCGAACAGCAATCGTTGCAGCATTCACTGGCGCTACTCTGAATGATATCAATCTGTCTGGTCGTGCTGTAACCCTCTCTAACATCGCAACTACCGTTGCAGTTAATATTGATGGTTCGGCTTTGACTGGTAACGCAACTGCCACTTCAACTGATGCCCAAGGTTTGACTGTTGCTGGTTCTGCAGTTGCTGGATCTGTTATTAATGGTTCAGCAGTTCGCGATAAATTCACTGTCGGAGCAGAAGGCTCAACTTACAATGGCGGCGCAGGCAATGATTTGTTTGTTGCAACCGTGGCGCTAATTGCTGCTGATGGTTCTACTGATCTAGTGTTGAACGGTGAAGCTGGTACAGACAAACTCACACTGACTGACACTACAACAACACTCGCCGATACACATTTCACAAATTTGATTAGCTTCGAATCATTAGCTTTGTCGAATACTGTTGGTGATGCTTCGATTACCACTGGTGCAGCATTTAATGCAGCTTTTGCAAGTGGTGCAACAATCACAACGGGTACCCTTGCCGCAACTAAAGACGTGACTATTGCTGCTGGACTGTCAACTGTTGCTTTGACAATCACTGTTGATGCAACAGACTTGGTTGGTACAGCCACAGAAGCGAACAGTATTACCACAGGTTCTGCCGGCGATACAGTGACATTCACTGGTGATGCAACATATGTTGGTGTCAACGGCGCTGCTCAAGGCACGATTGTCATCGACACCCGTGGTGGTAACGACACAATCTCCGTGACAGTTGGCACGCTGCTGGCAAGTACCGGCGGTCAAGCAATGTCTATCACTGGCGGAGCAGGTCAAGATTCAATTACTAAAGTTGGTGTTAACAGTACAACTGTTACCTCTGTCGCACATTATGTATTTGCTGCTGGCGACTCTAGCACTACTGCTTGGGATAGCATTACTGGTTTTGACGTCTCAGATGGTACAGCCCTATCGGACGGTTTGAACTTTGAAGGAACTGCTGCAGTCTCTGCTTTTACTGCAACTGAAGACTTCGGAGTAATTAAATCTCATACCGTAACCGCTGGTATTGTTCAGTTTGATGACGTTGCCGACTATTCAACAGCTTTGAAGATCAACACCACAAACTTGGCTGACGTTGTTGGTTACTTGAAGGCCAATTTAGCTGCAAACGGAACTGTTGCATTCGCATACGATAGCGATGATTCAGGTTCAGCCGATGCAACTATGGTATTCCATCAAGGTTCTGCTAGCAGTGTTGCTGACGACTTGGTGTTGTTAGTTGGCATTACAGGCGTCGATGCATTGGTTACTACGAATGCTGCAGGCGCAAACGATTTGTTCATCGCCTAATCTTCCCCAACGGAGAACCCCCTCGCCACGCAAGTGGCAGGGGACCTAGGTGAAAACCTTCCAACCCCGCCCCTCACAAGGGGGTGGGGTTTTTTCTTGAAAGATTCAACATGCCCATCATCAAAATCGACAACAAAGACTACGACACAGACACCCTGAGCAATGAGGCTAAGCAACAGCTTCAAATGCTCTCTATCACTGAGCAAGAGATCAAGCGCCTACAAGCACAACTGGCCATTGCTCAAACAGCCCGAATCTCCTACGCCAACGCCCTCAAAAGTGCTCTTCCAGCCATTGGCGGCAGTGACACCATCAAGATTTCCTAAGGTACGAGAAATCAAATCTATTCAGATGCCAATCATTCAAATAGGTTCAGAGCAGTACGACTCTGATCTACTTAGCAATCAATCAAAGTCTCTCTTGATGGAACTTACTGAACTCGACTTGTACATAGTGCAAATCAAGGAAGATCTGCTGGTCGCAAAGCAAAAGAGGAAGAAGCTTTCCAAGGAAACGTATGAGGCAATTCAGATTGCCAGAGTGGTCTGAACACCGAAGCCCAAGCTTTCTCTACCCGTTTGGCGGAGCAACTCAAAGCCAACGGTCACCCCATCTCGGCTACCTACATAGCCCGTCAAATCCACGTTACGCCTCACGCTGCAAGGCTGTGGCTCTCAGGCGTGAACATCCCCAAAGAACAAAACATGCAAGCCTTGGCTAAGTGGCTCAAGGTTGACCCACGGTGGCTTCGGTATGGAGGTGTACTAGAGGACTCGTTCTTTTCAGATTTCATGACTCTCAGCGAAGAGGACAAGGCTACTGTGAGGGCTGTGGTGGGGGTCTTTGGGCGGGCATAAAAAACCGAGAAACCTGACGTATCTAAATTGAAGAACTAAACCATCTTCATCAAGTCAAACCTCATAGCGAAAGCCTTGGGGTTTTTTTACGTCTGTACTTTTCTCAAGAGGAGAAATCCAAATGCAAATCTATGCAAGCAGCCATGCCATTGAGCAGGCTTGCCAAACCCTACCTGATGCAACCCTACGAAAACTTTTACAAGAACGCTATGAGCAACTCAAGAGCGATGACTATGAAATCCACGAGCTTGTCCACTTCTGGGTGGTTGAGACGGTGGAGGACTTAGCTGCATTGCCACCAACACCAGAGTGCAAGGAGGAACACCCTGGATGGATAGAGATCGTCTACGTGCTTCTGGACGATGGCTTTGGCCTAGAGGTCTTTGTACCAGAGCACTTGAAGGAGCAAATCAAATGAATCTTTTCTTGAAACTCCTGACTGGTACTTTGAAGATGCTGCTTTTTATGTTCCTTCAGAGAAACACCCAAAGACACAAAGAAAAAGACAGTCAAAGGTACAGGGGAAGGCATCAAAGATCGGAAAGCTCAAGCCTTGCCTCTGAGATTCTCATGTCAGTGCTACTGAATGGAGGCTCTCAATGATCACGTTATTGAGTTTTCTTATCCTGGCCTTAGCCGTCAAGTGCTATGCAATTGATCCATGGAGGTCAGTGGCATTAGTAACCGTTGCCCTGATGCTTTGGTTGTTTCCGGTGGTAACCATTTTGGCCTGGCTTGGAATGGTGGCATTTAAGGTGGTCTTTGCTTGAGGACATCTAGCTGGCCCTGGGAGGGAGACCTCTTGGGGCTAGCTCACTTAAGTCAGAAATTCAGTTTCTCAGAAAGTCAAAACCCTAGGGGGCTAAAAACTGAAAAACTGGAAAACTGACTTTTTAGGTCACCAGTGGGTTCCAGGAGGACAGCTGCATTGGAACTGATGTAACCAGTGTTGAAAATCATTCCAGATCTTCAGATTTTCAGTTTTCTATATGTATATATAGGTGGAACTGAAAAACTGGAAAACTGAAAACGATTCAAATATGGAGAGTGCTACCAACTGAGAAAAAAGCAACACAAATAGGATGTATCAAGGAAGCAAATCAAATCCAGACAACTATTCAAAGTTAAAGGCTGCATATAAGGCTTTTGACGAAGTGAATCTTCAAAGTGTAGGACCAATGTTTCTCCACTATGTAGTTGCCCTGATACATGGAGAAACCGACGACTTCGCCCGGTTCTGCTCAACCCGTCAAATTGGAGAAAAATACTTAGCTCCAGTTCTGATGCAGGAACAAATGGAAGAAGACATGGCACTTGATCTAGGCTGAACAAGAAGATCCCCAAGGTGAAAACTTTGGGGACCTTTACATCAGCAAGGCACTACTCAGAGCCAGCCAAAATGGTAGTCCGATCGCAAGGATTTTGAATTCTTGCTGAAGGTTTCCATCACAGGTTGGCCCTCTCTGATCCTTTTAGCTAGGTATCAATTTAGATTGATCTCTTAGTTCAAAGGTACACAAATCCGCCAAGGGACGCTAATGCGGATAGATACACAAAACGGGTATTACTTTTGGGCAAGCCTCTAAGAGGGTCAGAAGTGGTACCAGTCGGATCAGAAATTCAGATTTCCAGAATTCAAAAACCCTAGGGGCTAAAAAACTGGAGAACTGAAAAACTGACGATGCGCACCAAATGCGGATTACAAGGTTTCACTGAAAAGTGGAGTCATGCAGCTGGCATGAAGGTCAAGTTGAAGAATCGAGACAGTTCTTCAGAATTTCAGTTTTCTATATGTATATATAGGTGGAACTGAAAAACTGGAAAACTGAAGATCTGATCCTTTTCCTTATGGTGCACCGATTTGTGGCTCTGTCATGCGTAACCAGCGGCCTTCAATCCAGACCATTTATGTGCTCGCGCTTTTAGAAAAGCTTTCAGCACTTTACTGGTCATGGCCATCACATATAAGTCAAACAGAAAAATGATGAAGGAAAAATTTTTAGTGTCAAACATAAATATTCAGGAAAAACAACTCGATCAAGTTCTGCCCAAGGATCTTAAAGCTGCAGCACTGCAGTGGTTTTCACTTGGTTACTTACCCTTGCCAATCATCAAAGGGGATAAGAAACCAAGCGTAATGGTCAAAGAGTGGCTCTCAAACTTAAGCCAGCAAAGCATCGAGAAACATTGGAGCCAATATCCAGGCGATGACTTAGGACTTCACTGCTCCAAAGGACTTGTCGCGCTTGACAGTGATTCACCCGAGTCACTCGAGCCAATGACGGCATTAGAGGCGAAATTTGGCATCAAGCCCTTAATCACAGTGAAAACCAAGAAGGGGACTCACCACTATTTCAAGCTTGGAGAGGGCGTGAATCTCAAGCAAGCGGGCAACAGCACAACCCTAAATCCAGAGCGCATCGATATTCGATGTGGCAACAGTTACATCATTGCACCACCCAGCACCGATAAGGTCTTGGTGAGTGAATCAATATGCCCTCTCGAGAACCTTGAAGTCATTACGCAAGAGTTTGCTGATGATTTGATCCGTCATAACGGGGGTATCCCCAGTTGCGAGCGACCCAGTCGGTTACCAACAATGGATGGCAATACAAAATGTGAGTCTCTTGCCATTGCAACGCCAGAACAAAACAATCACAAAATTCCATATCTTCGCGCAATGATCAATGAATTCAAGCCTGATGACGAATATGGTGATTGGACTAGCATCATGATGATCCTGCACCATGAGACTCAAGGTAGTTCTCTCGGACTCGAACTCGCTAACGAATGGTCAAGTCAGGGCTGTTTATATAAGGGGTTTAAAGAAGTTGCTTACAAATGGAGTACTTTTAACAAGAGCGATAGTAAGCCACTGACCGAAGCTACCCTATGCATGATGCTGGCAGACAGAGGCATTGATGCACTTGAACTAAAAGCACAAGTCCAAGAGGATCTAGAACCCTTTGAGATTTGCGCTACTGAGGTCATCAAAGCGGTATCCGACAATTCAAAGCGCTCATCCTTTGTTGGCTCTCTCAAGCAGTACTCATTACTTGGAAAGCTTGATGAGATTCGCAAGTACGCAGTAGATGCCAAGCCACTCCTGGGCTCAGTTTCCTTGAAGGGGCAATTCACGGTTTTCTATGGCAACAGCAATGCAGGCAAGACGCTCCTTACCCTACACATGCTGCGTGATGCGATTATTGGTGGCCGCATTGAAGCTGATAACGTCATCTATGCAAACATGGATGATTCAGCCGCTGGCCTCTTGGCCAAAGGTGAAATCGCAGAAGAGTTGGGCTTTCACCAAATGGCTATTGGTCACTTGGATCTCACAAAAGACAAGTTCATTCAGGGTATCAAGGACATGATTGCATCTAAAGAAGCATCAGGCATGCTCATCATTTTAGATACTTTGAAAAAATTCACTGACGTAATGAACAAACAGGAGAGTAGCGAATTCGGTCAACTCATGCGCCAGTTCACGGCTGTAGGTGGGACTGTGCTTGCTTTGGCTCACACCAATAAGAATCGCGATCGAGATGGCAAATTGATCCAAACGGGTACAGCTGATATCCCCCAGGATGCAGACTGCACATACACACTTGACACTGAAGTTAAGGGCTCAGAGACCGTAGTGACTTTTAAAAACACCAAGTCTCGTGGTCCGGTAAAGCGCGCGACTCAGTATGCCTATAACCGCCTTGAGAGCGACTACACAAAGCTTTTGGACAGTGTCAGAGAGCTCTCCGTTGATGAAGCCAGCTTTGATTTTGAAGTGGTCCCATCTGAGAGTCCTGATGACAGAATGATCCGTGCGTTTAAAGAAGTCATTGGCAAAGGCTTCATTGGAAAAACTGAACTTATTAACGCTGCGCGTGTAGCAAGCAAGTGCAGCAAGAAACACCTTGAGAATATCTACATGCGCTACGTTGGCTCTGACCCTACAAAGCACATTTGGGATTTCACTTTAGGTGAAAGAGGTACGCATAAATACTTCTTGCATCCAAATTCAACCGCCCTTGATCCTAAGCCTATGGTTCAAGAAGATTTTGTCGAAGTAGACCACGACGAGATCATGGAAGACGTAACAGATGAGTAACTACATCTAGCACTGTCAACTTCAGCCCAAAGGGATCTCATGCGAGATCTCTTTTTCATTTAGAGCTATTACCCAAAGTAGTTGCTCTTGATTTCCCCTCAAAGCATCACGCCTAACCAGTGTGGTGCTTTTTTTATGCCTTCAATTTCCAACCACTCTTGAAAGGAGTTCCCATGCCCAAAGTAACCCTGTCGGCCCAATTCGTGAGCAGCGCTAAATGCCTCTCAGGTAAGAAGACTGACTACTACGACAGTGCTATCAAGGGGTTCATCCTTGAGGTGCGCTCAACTGGTGGCTCTACCTACTACCTCAGGTACCGCGACCCAAGAGGACGCCAATGCCAGTACAAGATTGGTGACGCCTCAGCCCTCCCCTTTGAGAAAGCCAGAAGCACCGCCAAAGTAATCCGCGCCCGTGTCACCCTAGGTGAAAGCCCCTTGGAGGAAAAGCAAGCCCTAAAGCAAGTGCCAACCTTGAGTGAGTTCAACACCGAACGCTACCTTCCGTACATCAAGGTGTACAAGAAGAGTTGGCTAGGTGATGAATGCAATCTTCGAAATCACATCTTGCCCGCCTTTGGAAATAAGCACTTGGATGAAATCACACAAAAGGAGGTCTTTGAGTTTCACCATCAGATGCTTGCAAAGGGGCTGGCAAAAGCTACTTGCAACCGGCTACTGATCCTGCTTCGTTACATGTTCAACCTTGCTAAGAAGTGGAAAGTTGCAGGCTCCCAAGAAAATCCTACGCTTGGGGTGCCACTTTATGAGGCCAATAATGCAAGGGAGCGGTTTTTAAGTCCCGAGGAGACTCAAAGGCTTAAGGCTGCAATTGAGGACAGTGCTAACACTCAGCTCAAGTTCATTGTTCCCTTGCTGCTTCTTACCGGTGCAAGAAAGAGAGAGCTTTTAGACGCTAAGTGGGAGGACATCGATGCACCCCGCCGTAATTGGAGAATCCCAGTCTCCAAGTCTGGCAAGGCCCGTCATGTTCCATTGTCAGCTGCGGTGCTGGATCTTCTTGAAAAGCTTCCTCGCTTTCCAGGATGTCCTTATGTGATTCCTAACCCCGAGACCTTAGAGCCATTTGTGAATGTGTTCTACAGCTGGAACACTGCGAGGAACAAGGCAATGCTGCCGGGGGTACGTATGCATGATCTTCGTCACAGCATGGCAAGCAACTTGGTCAACTCTGGTCGCTCGATCTATGAGGTCTCAAAGATCCTTGGCCACAGTCAACTCAAAACCTCTGAGCGCTATGCCCACTTAGCTCATGAGACGCTTTTGGCTGCAGCGGACGCGGCCTCTAACGATTGGTGCCAAAGGACTTAAGGTTCTTAATCACCAGTAAACCACTCGCCATCATCTAGGGCTCCTAAACGGGGCTTTAGGTGGTGGCTTTGTGGTCCCCTTTTTTTATCAAATCTCCCAACTGAAGTTTTCAAAACTCAGTAGGTAAAGCATGCGCTGAAATACAAAGGTCACTGATTTAATTCATGAATTCGCGACTTTGAACGTCACGTGCTTGATGCAGAACGCGAATCACTGTAATCCCATCTTCACTGGGGATGTAGTACAAGTTGTATGAGGATGATGTGGGCCAGCACCTAATGCAAGCGCTTAATTCAGGTCGCTCTCTGCCCATCAATGGTTGCAAGGCAAGCGTCTGCGATTCTTTTTCAATTAGATCCAGCACGTGATCTGCAGCTGCAAAACTCTCTTCTGAAATGAACGACCAAATTTCCAGAAGGTCGGTCCTCGCACTTCGAGCAAGAAATACTGAGGACATTAGGCGGATTTCTTCAGAGAGCGGCCTTTGGCTTTTATTGCAGCCATGTCCATCTTTTCAACGCGGCCCGCTCTGACATCCGCCATGCCTAGTTCAATGTCAGCTTTCAGGGCAGCAATGCTTGACTGCTGGACAGACTGATAAGCCTCAAACAACCGAAGTGCTTCGCGAATTACTTCGCTGGCTGAACCGTAGAGGCCCGAGGCAACATGCTCTCTGACTCTGGCTTCAAGCTCAATGGGAAGGGAGACATTAAGTGTCATAGGAAAATCCTTTAATGGCAAAGTTTGCCATATTATGACATTGAAATTTTGAGCATACAAGCAAGCCTCCTTGCCGCATTCGAACCTACTGAAGCCTAGTTCTGCTGTGGGCAATCACGTCACTCAGCCTCTTTCCAAAACCCCAGGAGCCAGATGGGATATCTACCTACTAGCGATATTTAGATGGGTACCCATTTTTAAGTTTTCTAGATCTCGACAACCTTCTCGAACGCCATCGAGGGTTGGGTTTTTGATGGGTTGCACGGACGAAAGTGTCCCTAACTTTCACTATTTCTATGAAAGAAATGGGCTTTTTTTAGGCCTCTTAAAAAGTGCTTACTACCAGTCTGGTGACTTCGGTGGTTTCCCCTAAAGCCTGCATTCCGCAGAGCGCATTGGCAACAGTGCGCTCTGTCGAGTGTGGGCTTTTTGCTTAACCGCTCGCACTCGGTTTCTTTGC
>JACCDY010269456.1_pt1 | contig 81932 bp, 72 predicted proteins | sample 7446391 | NCBI WGS metagenome assembly JACCDY01 (sample SAMN15323451, study PRJNA562643) | freshwater metagenome | isolation source: river surface water | place: USA:Blue River Watershed | collected 2017-08-18
ATAAATTTTTTATTAAAAAATTTGTTCTTTTTACGATAAATTTTTTATTAAAAAATTTGTTCTTTTTACGATAAATTTTTTATTAAAAAATTTGTTCTTTTTACGATAAATTTTTTATAAAAAAATTTGTTCTTTTTACGATAAATTTTTTATAAAAAAATTTGTTCTTTTTACGATAAATTTTTTATAAAAAAATTTGTTCTTTTTATGATATTTTTTTTATAAAAATTGTTTTAATGTAAAATGTATTTACGTTATATTTATTTATCAATTTTTGTAATATATTCAATCATATAATGAGAAACAATAAGTGCGTAATTACGAATATATGTTTTAAGCCATGTTCTTAATCCATTATAGTTTTCAAACAATATATAATAATAATCTTCATTAAAGTTATATACGTTATGTTCAAAATAAACTTCAAGCATTTTAGTTAAATGTTCTTTTACGAATGAATCATAATCTGTATGTTCACTACTACATTGTACTTTCACAATATCATATATATGTCTTAATTCAATAATATATTTATTAATATTTTCTTGAGAATAATGGTTACGTATATCATTTTTAACTTTTACAAAATCATTTTGAATATATGTATATAATTCATTTACATAAATATCAAATTGCGTATTTAATATTTTATGTTCATCAACCTCAATATCAGAAAATTTCTTTAAATTTTCTTTAACGTAACTAATTTTACTATAAACTTCTTGAATATTACACATATTTAATATTTATATATATTATTTACTTTTTATAATAAATAATAATAATATAATTTTAATCAATTTTTATAATTTGTTAACAAATTATAAACGATTTCATAAAAAATATATTTTTAATAAAAATGGATATAAAAAGATTTATATAATAATCAATATATAAAAAAATAATATTTTTATAAAAATGAGTAATGAACCACGTATGCCAGAGCATTTTCTGGAATTTTATGATGCTCAATTAGCACCTCTTCTTCAACAAAGAGCAGAAGGTTTCCGTAAAATATTTGAACTATTACAAGAAAAAAAAGTTAAAAATTATATGATTTTAGAAACAGGTACAATTCGTACAGTAAATGAATGGTCTGATGGACAAAGTACTCGTCTTTTTGATATGTTTGTAAACTTTTATCAAGGTAATGTATATTCGGTAGATATTTCTGAAGATGCGATTGAAACAGGAAGTTCAGTAGTATCTCCGCGTGTATTTTTCCGTTGTGGCGATAGTGTAAAGTTTATGAGTGAACGTCCAAGTGAAGAGAAGTTTGATTTAATTTATTTAGATAGTTTTGATGTTGATTTTAATAATACTCATCCATCATCATTACATCATATATTTGAACTATGTAGTGTATTACACAAAAATACTAAAAAAGGAACAATTATTGCAATTGATGATAATATGAGTGGAAAGGGTAAAGGACAATATATATCACAATATTTTGATATGATTGGAATTAAAAAAGTATATGATGGATATCAACTTATTTATCAACTTTAATATTTACTCTTTAATATTTAATTTTTACTTATAAATAAATTTATTTATAAATAATTTTGTTTTTGGAGAAACCTAAAAAAATATTTTACAAATTTGATTTTTTATTATATTTTTTTCGATTATAATATTTGCGACTTTTTGTATTTATCTTTTCTTCTAAAGTATGTAATATAATTTCGTTATTTGTTACTTTTTCTTCTAAAATATATAATTTATTTTCTTCTAAAGTATGTAATTTATTTTGATCATTTTCTATTTTTTCTTCTAAAGTATGTAATTTGTTTTCATCATTTTCTATTTTTTCTTCTAAAGTATCTAATTTATTTTGATCATTTTCTATCTTTTCTTCTAAAGTATGTAATTTATTTTCATCATTATTTAATTTTAATTCAATATTTTTTAATAAGTATTCAGTATTTTTTAATAAGTATTCAGTATTACTTAATCGAGTATTTATATTTTCCAATAAATTTTCGTGATATTCAATTTTATTATAAATAGTAACTTCTTTATTTTTAAATGTTTCAATTTGATATTTGTTTTCATTTAGTAATATATTTACTGTTTCTTCTAATTGAGTAATTTTTTTATGGATTTCATTTTTATCTTCTTTACATTTATAAAAGCACAATTCTAATTGTTTTATACTTTCTTTCATTTCATTTACTGAATTTGTTAAATAATTTATCATTATTGATTTTTTTTTTGGAAAGCAAAACATTTTTTTATTTTTATACTATATGTATATATTATAAAAATGATTTCGTAAAAAATATACTACCATAATCAGTAGTATATTTTTCGATAAATATAAATCTTATCGTTTTATTTTTTCCGATTATAAACTCTTTTTTTTTTAACTTTTTGTAGATCTTCTCTTTCTTTTACTTCTGATTCATTGATTATTTCTGATTCATTGACTATTTCTGATTCATTTACTATTTCTGATTCATTTACTATTTCTGATTCATTTACTATTTCTGATTGATTGACTATTTCTGATTCATTGACTATTTCTGATTCATTGACTATTTCTGATTCATTGACTATTTCTGATTCATTGACTATTTCTCTTTCTTTTAATTTTGATTCTATTTTTTGTATTTCTTTTGTTTGATTTTTAATTTGATGATCTAAATCGTTTATTATATTTTTATCTTCATTAAAATGTTCAATAATAAAATCAAATAATATTTTATTTTGTTCAATTAATTTATTATTTTTTTCAATTAATTTATTATTTTTTTCAATTAACTCATTATTTTGTGAAATCAACGTATTTAGCTTTTGATTTATACTATTATCAAAAGTATTTATTTTTTCACTTATTTTATATTCAGAAATAATATTAGTGCGTTTAACATTATCAATATTTTCTAATATTTTAAATAATATTTTTTCTATATCTATATCACACGATATTTCTTTTTTTGGAAAACAAAACATTTTTTAAAAATTAAATATAATTTTTATATTTAATTTATCATATTTCTTTTAAGACCACCTAAATTATTTTTTCGCTTGCTAAAAATAATTTTTTATTTTTTCATATCTTTTACTTCTTCATCACTAAAAATATTTAATATATTCATTTTTACAGTTTCTTTTTTTACTACTGGTTTTGGTACCTTCGTTTTTTTTAGGTTGTTCTTGACTCCCATTGGAAGCAGAACGCTTGCGGAGACATCGTTTTTTTTTTGTTGAATAACTTCTTTTTTTTCAACTGTATCACTAAAAACATTAAATATATTCATATTTTTCCCATAATCAACTTTTTCTGGGTCACTATCGCTACTATCCGTGTCGCTCAATATTACAATATCAGATGATGTTGAAATAAATTCAGTAATCTTTTTACTTTTAACAACTGGTTTTTTAGCTTTTTCTTCTTTATCTTTTTCTTTTTGTATTGCTTTGTCATCTTTTATTTTTTGTAAATCTTCTTTTAATTTATCAGCTCCAACGGAACGATAATAACAAACTTGATTCCAAAATTCTTCAAGTTCTTTCGATGCTTTATAAAACCATTCTTGATTTCTATAAATAGGAATACAAGAAACATGATGTAAAAACCAATATGAAAAATCATTTAATACATATTGTGATTGATGTCTGTATTTAGCTTTTATTTCATTTTTCCACTCTTTTAATTCTTCTCCAAGAATTCCAATGGGACTATATTCAAAAAATTCTTTATTATTTTTCATATCATATAAATTCGCAACAACACCTTTTTCATTTCCATAAGTATTATAAAAAAAGTTTCCTTTTTTATCACAATCTGTTAAATAATCTTGTTCATTTGCATATTCAACAAGTTTACATTCCAAAAAATCACATCTATCCAATTCACATACTTCTAATTGTCCTTGAACTTGACAATAATAAACATCTGGAATAATTCCATCAATGACTCTACTACTTGGACACTTGATTTCAACCATTACTCCATCCGCAGTAATACCATCAGGAGATGCTCCCAAATGAGAAATAGTAGGATGACGAATACAACCAAATTCAATAACTTGAGTTTTATTACGATGTTCATAAATTTGAATAGCAACAGCTTCATATTTAATACCCCATTTCATTGCGGTATTTGTAAAAAAAGGTGTATCATCACAACATTTTTTAAGTAACACATGATTTTTACCACCACCATATTTGCTCATTCCTAAAATAGAACCCCAATCTGAGGCTGATAACATACTATGACGCATTGTATACCACTCTTCAGAACGTTGTTCAGGTTGAGGAATTAATTTAAGACGTTCTACTTGAGCGCGGTTAAACTCAAGACGAGATGGTGTAAATTTCGGAAGCATATCATTTGTATAAAAAACGAGTTTATTACGTGTAGAAATTATTGGTTCTTCTTCCATTTTTATAAAATTAATTTTTTTAAATATGTACTTATTATATTTATAATATATTTACCTTTAAGTTAAAAATATTTTAAATAATTTTTTTAATATTATATAAAAATAGAATAATCATTTATAAAATGGATTATAAAAAATATATAAAATATATATCTATATACTTATTTTTATCACTTTTAATCACATTTATTTTAACATATTTTTATTTAAAAAAAATAGAAAATTGCGATTGTATATTAGGGAAAAATGATGAACACGGTAGATATAATGTAAATATTAAACATTTAGAATATATTCAAATTGCTTTAATTATTATTGTAATAGTAGATCATATCTTTATATTAAATGATCATATTGATAAATTGGGTATTTTTAAAATATTTTTATTAATTGCTATTTTAGCTTTATATGGAGCATTTGTTTATTATATTTATTATTTTTCAAAAAATATAAATAATCCAAGTTGTGAATGTGGAAAAACATGGGAGCGATATGTATTATATAAACAATATTTAATGTATATTATTGTAATAAGTATAATTATAATAGCATTAATATTTAATATTGAACACGAATTGTTACATCATTTATATGAATCAAGTTCAATGAAACATACTTATTATTTATTTAAATCCATATTTAGATAAAATATTCTTTTTTTCATTGATAACATATATATTGTATATTTTATTAAATGTACCATTTCCAAGCATATTTTTAATTTTTTCTGTAGTATATCCTTTATTTTTGATTAAATCTGAAGCATATGATCTTACATATGCTTTGAAATCTAAGATAGATTTAAAATCTTTAATAATATCATCAAAAACCATAATTAATTGTTCATCATCTGTATTATATTCTTTTTTGATACTATTGTAATAATATTCTTTTTGAGCATCGTCAATTTGATTTACGTTCATATTAAATATTATATATTATATATTTAATGATTATTAAATATATAAATTATAATATTTTAAAAATCATTTTTTTAATTTATTTACGTTATATATTCTTAACAAATAATTATTTGTTAAAAAGTTATTCAAAATAAATTATTCAAAATAAATTATTTTGTTAAAAAAATAAATTATTTTGTTAAAAAGATATTACACCCTTTTTAAGATAAATGGGACACTTATCTTAAAAGAATGCTTCTCATTCGAAAATTTAAATAACAAGCGTTTATACATTAGCATAAACAGTCTGCTGAAAGCCTACCTAATTAAATTAGCACTTTCATTTAAGAACACCGTTTTTATTTCCAATACCTTTTAATTACTCCGTTAGGATTTGGACTGGAAATGGTGTAGGTTTTTATAATGATTGTTAAATAATCAATGAAGATGCTCATAAACCTACAAAACCCTTTAAGATAATAATTTAATAAAATCTTAAAGACAGACTTAACTTAATAAATCTTCACCTTATTTATCTATATTATAATTCCTTTATATTAAAAATTTATTAAAAAATTAACTGTCCCATTTATCTTAAAAAGGGTGTAATAGCTGGAGGGGCGTTGGGAGCCCAGAGGGCCAGCTCAAAGAGCCCAAAGAGGTTCCCAACTTAGTTTTCAGCAGCAAAAGCGAGTTCATCAGCAGTGAAATCTGCATCAACCATTACACCACCATATTCACCTTCACCGTCTTGAACATTTTCATTTTCGTGTTCAGCTAATTCTTCATTATATAATTTATCCATATATTCTTCTTTAGCGGTTTCTAACATATCAGATGGCATTTCAGTACCATATTTAAGTAAATAATCTGCTTTAGCTTTATCAACAAATTCATCCATTGTTTCTTGTGTTTTCATTTCAGCTTCACTTATTTCTTCACCAGCACCTTCTTCAGGTAAAGCTGTTCTAGAAACTTTTCCTAAAAGAGTAAATTGAAGTTGTTTGGTAAAATATCCTTCATCTTCATCAGAAGCATTAAGTGCTTTTTCTAACTCTTCTAAATAAGAATAATTTTTAGCATTTTTAATCTTTTCAATATCTTGTGTACTAATATCAAATAAATCAATATCGTCTAACATTTTATCTAAAATAAATTGAATAAACATACAACGATATTTACATTGAGTATCCATAGAAGCAGCATTTAATGTAATATTTTCTTCACCTGCTGATTCATCAATTTCTTCATCACTTTCATCATTATCAGATGAACATAATATTAAATTATTTAATTCTTTCACAAATAAGTAATGAATAATTTCAGAAGCATCTCTAAATGAAAAATTGGAATGTTTCATAATTTTTTTGTATTGAGAATCGTGAATATCATCTTCACCATAAATAGAATCAATTATTTGAGCAGTATATTTAAGTTTAATATTTTTAAAATATATTTGAACAGATGGTTCATAAAATTGTTCTAATGGTTCATAAGCATTATAAATGAATGATTGAACTTCTTTAGAAATATATTCATTATCTTCGAAAGATAAAAATTGTTCATCTTCAACATTTTCAAGTTCTTTAATACGAGATTTACCATTTTTAATCATTGCTAAATATTTTCTTAAATAATCATTATAACATTTCTTTAAATAGTGTAAACGCATATGAATTAATTCTTCATTATTTTTAATATTCATTTTTTTCGAAACATTTTTTTTCTCTTTTTCATTTAATTTCATAAAATATTGATAATAACCGATATTATATAATAAATCAGTATATTTATCTTGAAACTCTTTATTTCCACTTTTACCTAAAATAGTAGTTAAGGATTTCATTAATTTTTCAATTTCTTTATCTTTTAAATTATTTGCATTACTCTTTAAATCAAGTGTATCATAAATTTGATATGTATATAAATCTAAATTATTTTGTTTTTGTAAAGCTATATTATTTAATAATATTTCATACTCTTCATTTGTATATACTTTACTTACAATTTCATCATATAATTTACCACTTTTAGTATCACGTTTATCTTTACCAATACCGACATAATAACGTAATGTACCAATATAAGGTCCTTCATCTACATACATTAAGAATTTTTCAGTAATTAAATCTAAAGTACTATGTTGAGGATTTACATAAATAGGTAAATTATTTGAAAAATATGAATCGGTTACAGGACCACTTGTAATGGCGCGACTATAAGTGCCACGCTGGTGGAATAAATATTTAAGTTTATATAATTCACGAACTTCTTGAATCATTCCTCCAAATGAAACATTTCCAGATTTACTTTCAACATAATATATAAATCCCATATATTCATCTAAATATTCATCACAACAAGCTTTTTCTACAATACTTATACCCATACCGCTTTCTGGATTAACATCACGTAATTGTGTTTCATTATAAACAGTCATATATATTTTTCGTAATTCTTGATTTAAATAATTGATTCGATGTTTCCACATTTGATAATACTTTTCAGTATCTTTAGTACTTAATACATTTTCTACAAAATTATTTGGTAATGCACCTTTATCTTCATATACTACAGAAACATCTTCAATGAATGATGTATTAAATGAAGAAACTTTTTTAGAAATCTCCATTTTATATTCACGTTTTTTCATATATAATTGATTAATTGCTGTACTTTTTCTAAAATCATTATAATTAGTTTCAACATAACTCATACAACTTTTCATCATTTCATCTTTATTACCTTTTGTTGCTAATGTTCCCATTTCTAAAAGTAAACAAGATATATATTGAATACCATCAATACCTTCAAAAGAGGTAAAAGCACATGGTGAAAGTTTTGTGGAAAATTGGTAATCAGGAATAGCTGTTTGAACAGTAATTAAGAAGCGAGAAGCTATAATGGAAGCATATTGTATTCTTTGATAAATTCCATAATTTTTTAAAAAAACACCTTCTTCTAACATTCGTTTAATCATTTCGGGTTTAAAACCTTTATTACTCATTAATAATTTAGCTTCGTGCTGAGTATAATCTTTAAAATTAGGTATATTACGAATTTTTTCTAATGAATCAATAATAATAGATATAGTATCAAATTCATTTAACATAATACCTGTTTTAGAGCACATATTTTTTTGAACAAAAGTACAAATATCTTTAGCGTTTTGAATATCTTCTGATTTAAAACCTTTTTCTAAAAATATTTGTCTAAACTCTTTTGAATCACAATCAATATATTTCATTTTAGGATCATAGGTTTCTAAATCAGCTACTGTTTGAGGTGCAGCTTCTTCTTCATCTGCTACCCATACATCGCGACTACGAATCTGTTGACCAGCTTCTGTATAACCTTCAACATCATCTGATTTATGAGTACCTAAAACTTTACCACAATTGCGACAAGTTTGAACATCAGATGAAGCTTCACCTTCATCACCAAATAAGTTAAACATATTTTGAATAATTTGGTCTTTCTTTTTAGGATCATTTGCTTTTCGCTCACGCATTTTATATACATGGTGACCACAAATATATTGATTATCAATTTTGCGTTTATATTTTTTTGAATATAAATCCATACCAATTAATAAACCATCTTTTTCAATTAAATTATAAATATAATTTTCTTGCATATCCATATCACGTAATCGATATATTTTACGAATGAATATATCTAAAGCATCATATTTAACTGTTTCTACTTTTTCTTCTTCAACTATTTCTTCAACTACTTGAACACCGGATTCTACATAATATTTTTGTATACTTTTAGTAATTTGGTTTTCAAAGTAGTCCATATAAGTATTACTTTCAACATATCTTTTAAGATTTAAAAAGTCTTGATGTACTTGTGATACATATGTTAAACGACCTTTAAAACGTGTATATAAACGACTATGACAACCATAATCTTTACGATAAACAGCATCTAAAGTATCTATATCTAACTCTTCTAAATCCGTATTATTAAAAGTACATAAATATTCTATTTTATCATATTTGGGTATAATTTCAGTTAAACTCCAGCTTTCAGAATTTTTATCAAAAGTATATACTTCGTGACCAATTAATGCTAAAGTTCCATTGCTAATATCTTCGTTTGAAACTTCTTTTTCTAAATCTTTTAATGAAGAATATTCATAACGATATAATTGACAACAAGATTTATTATTTTTATTCTTATTTTTGCGAAGTTGATTTTCAATCATAATTTCTTTATTTAATTGTTTTTCACCATTTTTACTTTGATTTCCATATGTTTCAATCATATTTTGAATCATATTTATATCGTGTTGTTCTTTAAAAATTCCATAAAACATTTTCATCATTTCTGAAAAGAAAATAATACCGTGATCACGTTGTTCCATTAACCAAATTAAACGTGCAGAAACACAATCTTCCGATTTATTTAAATGAGGATATAAACCATAATATTTTGTAACATTTTCATTTGTAATATATAAATCGGATAAGAAGAAATTTTTATCACCAAAACGTTCTTTATTTGTAATATGGAAAATATTTAATGATTCACGTTTAAGAAGTTCTTCTTGTAAATGAAGTTTTTCTAAATTACTTTTTAAGATATTTTTAATAAAATCAAATTGGTCAATCTTTAAATTACTTATTTTTAAATGATAACGTTCTAATACATATTCAACATCTTGAATTGTATAACATTGTGCTAATTTATCACTTTCACGTTCTATAATTGAATCTAATGTTGGAACAATTTTTGTTAAAATTTTACGGAATTCATCTTTATTTTTAAATATTAAATCATCAAATAAATATAATTTATTATGACTATTTTCTTCTTTATTTTCTTGATATGTACTATTTTCATATTTTGTTTGGAATTCATCTATTTGTTCATTATATACAATTTTATATCTATCATATACTAACTTATTTGGTGTATATATTTCACCATATGTACCATCTACATTTAATTTTATAGATGATTTAATTGAAAATTCATTTTCATTTTCAATTGTGATATTCATATGTTGTTTTATACCATTTATATTTGGAACACAATTTGATTTATCAATGTAAATACGGGATTTAGCATTTAATCCGTGATTAGGTGCTACAATTTTAATAAAATCACCCACTTGTGTTATTTTGGTAATTTTTGAAGAACATATTAATTTCTTAACTAATGGATTATCTTCATTTATATCATCTTTACTCACGTGTGTAAATAATTCTTGATTATTATAATCATTTGGTTTATTTAATAACATAAAACCAACAATTTGAACATCTTCACCACGTATAAGTGAATATGGAATAATACCACTTACACGACCTGTTTCTTCATTATAACTATCTTTATAACTTAATATATCACTTTGTATTTTGCGACTATTCCATTGTACAGTATCAATATCATTATAACGAAGAACTAAAGCATCGTTTTGAAGTTTTGTAAAATAACCAATTTGATTTTCTTCACTTTTAGGTATGGAATTATATGAAGCTTGAATTTTATAAATTGTTCTTAAATAACTTTTATAATCAATTCTTCCAAGAACTGAATCATGTTTTACTTTCCATAATTTTTCATGTTGAACTACTTGACTATCTTTTATAATACCAGCTTCATCTTCTAATGATTGTGTAATATATTTTTCACTATCTATATTATTTTCACTAGTTTCACCACTTTTTGATGCATCTTCTTGAACAATTGAATATATTTTATGTTTATCTAATATTACTGGAATTAACCAATTGTTACTATATACATTATTATACATATCAATAATTGTTGGATAATCAAAACCATTTTCATATTCTTCATAACGTTTTAAACCATCATTTTTAGCATCAACTAATTCTTGAGCTAATTTTGCAGATTCTTCTTGTATAAATAATAAACCTTGTTTTGAAACAGGATATGTGGCTAAAATTTCATTTTCTAATTCTTTTAAATAAATTAAATCATTTTTATAGAAACGTTCTGTTTCTTCCACATAAACATCTTCTTCAATAACTAATACATTTGCTCCATTTTTCTCTTCATTTTCAATATTATTATAATTTACATTGTTTAATTCATTCCCAAAAATATTATTTTCTTCCGAAACATTTCCTTCTAATGTTTCTTCATTGTTTCCTTCGAATGTTTCTTCATTGTTTCTTTCGAATGTTTCTTCTAATGTTTTTTCATTCTTTCCTTCTAATGTTTCTTCTAATGTTTCTTCATTGTTTCCTTCTATATCTTTATTACCTTCAATTGTTATTTCACTATTATTTTTTTCATTTGAATTTATAGTAGAATTTATATTTTTATTACCATTATTTGTACTCATTGGATTTGAATTCATTTTAGTATATTATGTATAATATATGTATAATATATTTATAGTATATATATAATATGATGATATATTTTATATTTATAAAAAATACTTATTTTTATACTTATTTTATACTTTTTTTATTCTTAACATTTTTATTATTTTTATATAAATAATAAAAATTGATTTTTTTATGAATATAAAGGAGTTTAAACATAGTTATATAATAAAAGTAAAATTTATTTACGTTTATTTTTTATACCTTACAATTAAGTTAATACTTTTCATATAAAATGGACTTTTTTAATTACTTACGTATACAAAATATTACTTCTTATGATGCTCTTGTAGAACATCTTAAAAGTGATGAAATTAAAATTCGTGTAAAAGAAGATAAAAAATATCCTGATTTCTTTGTACTTTGTCATGATGAAAATACAGTGAAAACATCACCTATTTATCATTGTACAAATGGTATGATTCTTCGAAAAGCGGATTGTATTCCAGTTTGTTATTCATTTAACAAAATGGAAGAAAATGAAGTTTCGGAAGTAGAAAAGAGTCAAGGAATTCAATATAAAATTGATTCAGTACTTGATCTTTCAAATGCTCGTCTAGAGTATGCTCTAGAAGGTACACTTATACGTGTATGGAAATATGCAGATAATGAAAAGGGTGAATATAATCTTATGATTTCAACAAAACGTTGTATTGATGCTATTCGTTCAAAATGGATTAGTGATAAAAGTTTTAAAGAACTTTTTATGGAAAGTATGAATGGTATTAATCTTCAAGAAATGATTCAAGAAAATTATGCTTATTCTTTCCTTCTTACGCATCCTGAAAATAATATGGTTGTTCAATATGATAAACCTATTTCATATCACATTAGTACTCGAAATATGAGTACAATGATGGAAGAAGATATAATACTTGAAGGAGTACAACGTGTACCAAGTCAAATGATTGATGCTTCAAATGTAACACAATATATTAACTATATTTTCAATAATGAAATTTACAATATTGAAGGATATGTAATTGTTGATAAGAACTTTAGACGTCAAAAGTTTATTGCTCCTTCTTATCAAAAAGCAAAAGATGTCTTTGGAAATAGTAATTCAAAGATGTATAAATTCTTTAATCTTCGTAAAGATGTTCAGGCTCTTAATGAGTATCTGAAACTATTTCCCAAGGATACTCCAGAATTTAATACTTATGAGTCAAACTTTTATCAAATTGCTACACAAGTACATAAACTTTATGTAAACAAATTTGTAAAACGTCCTAAAGATGAAAATGGAAATCAACTAATGATTCCAGTACCGTTTTATCTTAAGAAACTTGTATATGGACTTCATAGTGATTACAAAACAAATAAAGTTCAAACAAATCTCGATAAAGTTTTCCATAAACTTGCTGATTTAGATGTAAATCTACAATGCTTTATTTACAATCATATGATTAATAATGGTAGTACACCGATTACATATGAAGCTATTTTTTCAAATGCATTTCCTAAAACAATGAATGTTGAAGAAGTAAATGTTCAACACGAAATGGCAATTGAATAAATTATACTATGATTATGTAAATAATGTAATTATGTAAATATATAAATTTTATAAATTCTTTTTATTTTTTATAAATATAAATCAAATGATTTATATCTATTTTTTTTATTATTTTTATAATAAATTATTTTTTTAGTTAAAAATCTTCATGATGTAAAATTACAATTTGAGATTATGTTGAAAAATTACAATTTGAAAAATTACAATTTGAAAAAATAATATTAGGTTTATCCATCATTTTATTTGGCTTATATGAATACGTAGATAAATCACTTTTATCATTTTTAGCTCCTATAGGAAACAAAATGTTTGTGGAATCATCATTTATCATAATACTTTTTTGTTCTTCCAATTTTTTATATTCATTTTCTAATAAATGAATAATATGAAAATATAATTTTTCAAATGGTTGAGGATTTTTATTATTTACATGTATCATATGATCGACTTTATATGTTTTAATCCTATTACAATTCAAACAAAGACCTTGTAAATTAGAAATCCAATTTATTTTATCACCATAAAGTTTAATATATTCTTTTGGAACAATGTGATCAATGATGAAATTTTCATCAAGATATGTGTTACATAATTTACATTTTGATTTTTGTTGTGTTAAAATTTTAAACCCATATTTTTGTTTATATAGCATATCAACTTTTTTTATAGAAGTTATAGAAGGTTTATTATCAGAATCAGATTCATAATCAACTTTTCTTTTTGTACCTCTTTTTAGAATTATTTGTTCACTATACTCATAATTTTTTACAGGTTTAGGAAGACGTTTACTTTTTCGAATAGTTAGATTTTGTTCAACTTTTTTAATACCTTCATATGTGACAGTACATAAAGAAATGTTGTGACATTTATTTATATTTTCTTCAATATCAGGTAAATTATCATATTCAATATCATTATTTTCTTCTAATGTATCATATTCAATATCACTATCATTATTATTGCTGTAAATAGATTCTTTTGATAAAGATTCTTTATTTTTTTCACGATAAACTTTACGTAGTAAATTGATTATATATGATTGTAATCCATTGTAATTACGTGTTCTTATATCACTTGTATTTATTAAATGAGTAATTTTTTTATTAACTTCATTTTTTTTTATACTATCACAATTTACACATAATACATGAGAATTTTGAAGAACAATTTCATTATCATTCTTATTTTTACTATATTTATCAAAATGACATTTTTCAACAATATCATCTATTATCATATCGTTTTTTACTAATTTTTTAGCACACGAATTACACGTATCTTTTTTATCATCTTTATTTATTTTCATTACAAATTGATTATTTGAATAATGAAAATTTGGTTTACAAACTCTTTTTTCATTTGAAATTTGATTTCTAGTTTGACGCATTTTAAATTTCGATTTAAAAAAATAATAAAATAAATTTATATTTTACACAATATTATTTTATATTTAATATTAAAAAAATCAATTTTAAAAAAAAAATAAATCATTTACGTTATATTATTTTTTTTATACATATAATAACGTAAATCATATTTTTTAACGTAAATGAATTTACTTTTTATTTTTATTACCATAAATAACCATTATTTATTTTTTTATAAATCGAGTATTTAACCATATATTCATTATTAAATTTGTATAAATTGTAATAAAATAATACGTAAATAACTTTTAATATATTCTTATTACTGATTTCAGTAATAAGAATATATAGGAAATTCGTTATTTTTAAGAAATAAATATATTTTACTAAATTAATAAATATTTAAAAATATTTTTTAAGTGGATATAAAGAGAATTTTAAAAATAAGAATATATAAAATGAGTCTTCAAATAGAACAATCTTATTCATCATTATTAAAAAATGGTAAAAATGAAAAAAAAGTACATAAAAATATTGATTTTTCAACAAATGTACTAAATGTTGAATCTCAAAAAGATATATTAATGAAATCATTAATTCAATTTTTTAACAAAAAAGACCATATTGACGAATTATTACCAGTAATTGAAGGGACATCTAAAATATCATTACGCATTTTAGATTGGTTTGTTACCAATTACAGTAAGAAATTTAATACAGCATATATGATTGAAACTAAAAAAGGTATTAGCAAAGCTTTTTCTGTATATATTGCGTATAAATCACAATTAAAAGGATATCAAAAGAAGCAATTTGACCCATTTTGTCGTCGAGAACGTATTAAATTTATAGTGCACGGAGGAAAGGAAGTAATTACAACAGTTGGTCAATTAAACTTTTTCCGATGGGCAATTGAAAATCGTATTTTAAAACATATTCAAGACCATTATGATGAAATCGAAAAAGATATGAATGAATCATTAAAAGATATTTATAAAAAGAAAGATGGTGAAGATAAGAATAAAAGAAGAAAACGTAGACAATTATCCGTTTCTGCTATTAAAAGTGTAAATAAAAATAATACTTCTATTATTGTTTCTTTTAATTAATTTTTTATTATTTTATATAATTCGTTTATTTTTATTTTTTAAGAAAAAAATAAAAAATATTTTTTATCTAAATATAAAGTATAAGATTTATTTATATACAAAATGCCTTTCCAATCATTTCAAAGTGGTTGCGGTACATGCAATGCTTCAACCGATTATCCTGATATATATTATAGTCAAAACCCAACTTTAGCATCAAATACTGTACCTTCTGGTTTCCAAACAGGTGGTGCTAAAAAGAAACGTTCTATTTCAAAGAAAAAGAGTACTACCAAAGTTTCAAAGAAAAAAAGTACTTCTACTAAAAAGAGTACTTCTAAAGTTTCAAAGAAAAAACGTAGTATGTGCGGAGGTGCTTCTGAATCATTCCAATTAGATGACCAATTTATTCGTGATAATTTAGGAATATCTTTTGAAACCGTTGGTGGTGCTACTTATATGCCACCTCAATATTATAAAGGTGGTATATTAGATTCATTACGCACTGGTACTATGGCAGGCTATGATGCAATGGATGGTAAATTAGCTCCTTTAACTGGTGGTAAAAAGAAACGTTCTGCTACCAAAGGTAAGAAAGTTGGTAAAAAAAAAACAACTTCAAAAAAATCAGTAAAAAAAGTAACAAAAAAAAAGTCAACCAAAAAGGTAAGCAAAAAAAAAACGACAAAAAAGGTAGCAAGCAGTTGGAAGCTTTGGTAAAAAGTAAATCAAAAGGAATGCGTGGCAATACTAAAGGTATTAAGCGAATGCGTGGAGGTGATAAATGTCCTAAACCAACTGTTGACAATCCATTAAGTGGTAAATCTTGGAATAATGCGTTTAATAAATTAAATTGTTATTGGAAACAACAAAAAGTAGATGGACTTATTCCTAAAATGGGTGGATTAGATATTATTAATAATATGAATAATACTGTTAATTTAACATCAGCTTCATTAAATGGATTTTATCAAAATATGAAACGAAAATCGGAAGCGTTTGATGCTACAATTGATGGAAAAATAAAAGCAATAGAAAATTGGGGATCTCAACCAATTTAATAAAAAGTAAGTTTTTCATTATTTATAATATCTTTTAATCAAATAATAGATAAAAAAATATATTTTTAATTATTAGTAAATAATTAAAAATTAGTATGGTTTTATCATTAGAAAAAGCAAAAAATAATTTAATCAATGCTCAAAAAGAAGCAGCTCGTGCTTATAAAAATGTTGAAAAAGCACAAAAAGAATTTAATAAAATATTAAATAAATCTATGGGTAGTGCTAAAAAACGTATTACATCTAAAAAACCATCTACTAAAAAATCATCTACTAAAAAACCATCGATTAAAAAATCATCTACTAAAAAATCATCTACTAAAAAATCATCTACTAAAAAACCATCTACTAAAAAATCATCTATTAAAAATAAAAAACGTACTATGCGCGGTGGTGGTGGTAGTGATTGGTTAAGTACTGTTAATTCTCGCGGAAATGTAGCTGGAACAAATGATCATTGGGGTGTAGATGGAGCAAAATGGTTTGACCAATTTGAAAAATCAGGTGGTTACATTTCAAATTCTGAACTTCGTCGTGGTAGTTACCAACTTCAAGAATCAGCTACTCAAGCGCCTAAAATACCAACAGGTAATGATGTAAATGCTTTACAATATCAAGTATTTGGTAGTGGTGCTGATTTGGGGACTCAAAGAATTTAGGAATTTAATAAATATCATATTTTTGGTCAAAACCAATACTTTTTAATCCATAAGGATTTCCATCTATTAAAGTATGCATTTCTAAAGCATCATCTGGTATAGAAGTATTATTTAAACCATTTATCTTATTTTTTGTTTTACAAATCATTTCCATTTCTTTAAGAATACCCATTAATAATTTTTGTAATGTATGTAATGAATCATTCATTTTTTTATTACCACTACTACCAGATGGTGATTTAAAGACAAGTGATTTAAATCCATTCATACACTTTTTATATTCTTCTAATGCACTTTTATAATCTTGAAACGGATTTTCTAAATTATTACGCATTTGAACTAATAATCCTAACATATTATTAACACTTGTTAAAGAATCGACATATGATTCTATATTATAAATAGACATTTCACGAACATTATAATAAAATTGAACAATATAAGGATTATAATGTAAATAGGATTGACGTAATTCGGGTTTAATATTGATTTCATCAATATTATTATGAATAGACCAATTTGAAGAAGAGTTCATCATTAAAGTATTTAGGAAATTTAATTCATTTTTTTTACTTTTTGTAAAATTTATAAAATCACCATAATCTTTTTGAATAAAATAGTAAATTACTATTATACAAAATAAAAATGCTAATATATGAGATGGTTGAATAGATAATCTATGAAAAAAAGCGAAAGCAAGTAATCCAAAAAATATATAATATATAATTTGAAATTGAGAAATATGATTTAATTGGTCATATAATGAATAATTATATAAATCAAAATTATCAAAATATGCGTTTATATTATGTGATGCTTTTCCATTTTCAGTATATACTCTTTTTAATATCATTTGATTACTCATTATAATAGTTAACACTATAGATAAATAAGTTTTTTTTTTAAGATATTATTTTTTATTTTTCTAAAGATTCATAAAAAAATTTTTCTTTATTTAAATTAGAAAAAATGCATATTTTTCAACATCAAACACATGTATTTCAAAATAATAATGGAAATGTGCGAAAATCCTTTAAAATTGTAAAAGGTAATGATTCTAAAGTAATGGAAATAAAAGGAGTAACAAATAAGGAAAATCCATCTATATATCATATATTAAAAAGTTTAAAAAAAAATAATATGGCAATTCATCAATATTATAAAATAAATGAAACTGATATAATGCGTTTATTAAAAGAAGGAAATCAAGAAAAAGAATTTGAAAATTTAAATAAAAAAGAAGTTAAGAAAAAAGAAGATACAATCACTCTTAAAAAAGATAAAAAGAAAAAAATAGTAAAAAAAATAATTAAAAAAGAAGATAAGAAAAAAGAAGTTAAGAAAAAAATAATTAAAAAAGTATAAATAAAAATAAGTTTATTTTTAAAATAATTTTAATTAAATTATTTTAATTAAAATTAAATTTTTTTCTATATATAAAATATAAAAGAAGAAAATAAAATGGTATTATCTGAACAACAACAGTTACTTCAACAACTCCAAAAGCTTTTAGGCGGTGCCAAAAAGCGTACTTCCACTAAAGGTAAAGCTAAAAAAGTTTCTACCAAAGCTAAAAAAATCTCAACCAAAGGTAAAAAACGCCGTGTTCGCGGTGGTGCTCAAGAAGTTCAAAGCGAAAGCTCTGAAATAATGGGTATGGAATCAGCTCAAATGGGTTCTCTTTTAGGTGGTGGTGAATTAGAAGGTTACGAATCTGGTCAAATGGGTTCTCTTCTTGCTGGCGGTGCTAAAAAACGCAAAATGAAAAAAATGGGTAAGAAAGTCGTCAAAAAAGGTAAGAAAGTATCCAAGAAAAGTGGTAAGAAAGTATCCAAGAAAAGTGTTAAAAAAGCTTCTATGAAACGTCATCGTTCTATACGTGGTGGTGCTACATATGTTCGTAAATCAAATGGTTTATATCTTAGAACTACTAATGGTAATACTATTCTTGAAAACCAAAGCTATCAACCAGGAGCAGATGATGAATTCATTAACGAAACAGCCCTTAATCGTCATGTAGCTGTTGGAGGTCCTAATAATGGTGCTAATAATGGCGAAGTACCTTTAGCTTTACAAATACAACCACCTGCTAACGGTGGTGAACCACAACCACCTGCTAACGGTGTTGAACCATATACTAACGGTGTTAAACAATCTGTTAACGGTGCTGGTAAAAAACGCAAAATGAAAAAAATGGTAAAGAAATCAGCTACTAAAAAGTCTAAAAAGTCAAAGAAATCGGTTAAACGTACTCGTGGTGGTAACCCTGATAAAGAAAAAGTAGAAGGTGGTAAAAAGAAATCCAAAAAAAGTACCAAAGGCAAAAAAGGTAAAAAAGGCAAGAAAGTTGCTAAAAAATCATTCTTTGGTCTTTTTTAAATTTTAATTCAATCAAATCATAATTTTATCTTTATAATAATTAGTAAATATTATTTATTATAAAAAAATGGGACAATTAACAAGTGAAAAACAAAGAGAATTAATGAAAAAATATTATGATAAATATTATAAAATATATGCTCCAAAATATGGTAAAATGATAGATTATTATATTAAAAGATTTTTTCCGAAAAATAGTAAAAGTATTCGAAGTACTTCTTTAAAAAGTTATCAAACAAAATCAAAAAATGTAAATGATTCATTTCAAAAATTAGCAGCACATTCTTTTAACAAATTAATTAAAAAAGATTCATCACTTACAAAATTAAGCAAAAGTAGGGAATTTACACATTTCTTATATGATTACATTTATAGACGTATTTTAGTACACGAAGTAAACCATTTGGTTTATAAACATATTCAAAATGAAAATGATTTAGTAAAATGTTTAAAAAATCCAGATGATGCCAAAAAATTAAAATATATTGGTTCCGGAGAATATGGTTCTATTTATCAACTTGATGATAAAACTTGTATTAAATTTATTAATGTTACCCATACACTTAATAACTTAAAATATGTCGATTTCTTAAAAGAAGTTACTATGTCTACTATTGCTGGGTCTATTGGAGTAGCTCCTAAAATTTATGATACTTATGTTTGTATAAACGACGAAGATAGTACTTGTTATGGTATTATTTATATGGAATTTGTAAAAGGTATTACATTAACAAATTATTTATATAAAGTTCATAACAAAGAAACCAAAAATAAATTACGAAAATTATTAGAAGAAAAAATTATTAAATTACATAGTGCAGGTATTATGCATAATGATTTACATTCAGATAATGTTATGGTAATTTTAGATGATAATGAACAATTAAAAGATATTAAAATGATTGATTTTGGTTTTGCTCAATATATTAAAGATTATGTTTATTTAAGAAATCATCAACGATTAAATTATGATTTATTCCATTTTAGTCGTGAATATATTTATAATGAATTAGCCAATTTAATTTATAGTAAACTCAAATAATACATTTTTTTATTTACGTTCATTGATTTTATATAAAAAAGTATATTTTATATAAAAAAATTTATTAATTTTTTTAAATATTATGAGGTTAAAAGAAATGAGTATAAACTAATTATATAGTTATTATTTATTACTTTACTTATTTACAATGGCCGAATTTGCTACGGTGTCAAACCAAACAAATGATATTGATGATAATCATCTTGGAGATGTAAACCCTGAAACAATGGGTGTACTTCATATTTCAGGTGAAGCAAATGAATGGAGAATTGTAGAAGAACTTCCTGTAGATTCATTTACGTCAATTATTAATGATTTGAAACGTAATGACATTTCTACAATGAGTTTGGATTCAATTCCTTATCAAATTCCTTTTGATGTAGAAGATTGGAAAATATTTATTGATTTTCTTGGAAAGAAATTTGCGAAATATATTCCAATTACTTTCCCAGAAAGTACTCAAAATAATGTACGTCTAAATACTGCTGATAAAATCAGAATGGAAAATATTCGTAAAAGAAAAATTGAAGCATTTACAAATATTGATTCTGGGTTTACTGAACTTTATGGTTCTAACATTGGAGTTAATAATGCGCGGGTTTTTAATAATCCAATGAGTAGTGTATTTTTCATTATTCGTTGGGCTATCAATATGTATAAACATATTGATGAAAATTACAATCCTAAAATCAATAATTTAATTGTTGATTGTATTTGCTCACTTTCTCGTATGCACCAAGATATAGCTCATTTCCCACCATACATTTTGTCTGGTATAAATGAATTAAATCAAATGCTTATGAAACGATATTACAAACGTATTTCATCACGTGATGAAGAGCGTTTTAATAAAATTATGAAAGTGCTATTATCTGATGAAAACGAAGAGCTGTTGCTTGAGTCAACATGGGAACGTATTAAGTACAATGCTAAGGAACTTTATTCTGAACAGAAAGAAGTTCTTAACCATTTGCGTAATGCTCTTAATGATGACCAAAATGCCCCGCTTTTTGCTACCTATAAAGTTAGTCCCGGTTCAGGTAAAACCTTTTTGTCAGCTGTATTAGCTGCCTTTATGGATCAAGAACATTTAAAGAATAAAAACGATGAAATTTTAAATCGTACTATTCGTGAAAGTTCTAGTGTAACTATACCTGAATCACACGTTATGAAAGGAAATCAAAAGATGATTTTGTATTCTTGCTATAATGTCCAAGTACGTAATATGGTAGCTAAACTTTGTATTGATACAGATATACCTTTTATGTTTGCATCATCTTATACAGATAGAAATAATGTTGTTCAAACAACATTACGCCCACACAGATCAATGTTCGAAAATTACAAAGAACACCGTAAATGTAGAAATCCTATGAAACACGGTACTTTAGATGAACAATGGTTATATTACTTGGAAAATACGAATCGCACTCCCGCGATTATTATTGCTGACTTACAATCTTGTTCCGTATTACTAGACGCATGTCCAGAACGGTTTGTAGGATATTTTGATGAAGTTACTGCTGGTGCTGAAGAAGGTACAAGTAGTGAATTTGCACAATTTATGTGCGATTTGCTTAAAAAAGCTCCTCGTCAAACTATATTACTTTCCGCTACGGTTCAAGATATTAGTCAACTTGACTGGTGTATTACACCTTTCATTACACGTCATTCTTCTCCTATAGCTGTATATAATAAACGTGTATATGATTTACCTTCATTGGTTGAACATAAACATATGGATATACATTTAGCTCAGAATTATGCCAAATCAATGAAAATGATGGAACGTATGGATATAACAAATAAACGTTCAAAATCATATGTACCAATTATTACAAGTATTGTTTCTTCAAGACTCAATATTAGTTGTACTGCTTATTTGAAAAACGATGATAATACATATATTTCATATATGCCTCATATGAGGCTTTCATCATTTGATGAGTTACCTGCTTTTGTAGAACGACTCAAACATGATAACGCACTCATTCGTTTCTATTCACCTGAAGCTGTATATCATTTAGTTATGAATGGTACTTCTTATGTTCCAACTCAATACAAATTCGAAAATTATTTTGAAGATATTGGATTGATTAGACATAGTACTATTCGTAACTATATTATTACACTTTTCAAAAATATGATTGAAACAAATAATGTTGAGCTTTTTAACTCAATGCGTACTTACTCGAGATCACTATTGTCTGAAAATGATAAACGTGCTCATGTAACTGTTGATCAATCAAATATTTTAACAAGCAATGCTTTCTTGTATGATCGCGGAAAGATGATTCAAGTGTACACTTCAACTGGTTTAGATTCGTATGTAAATACAATTTCTGCTCCACTTTTAGAAGGTTCACCATCTATTCGTGAACTACTTGCGGATTATGCTGAACAAGTACGAATTCGTGATGAAAAAGTAGCAAATGTGAAAGCAAATAGCGGAAAAGGAAAAAGTGACGAAAGTTCATCTGGCTCCTATAAACGCGATACTAAAGATAGTTTGGAACAACGTCGTCAACAAATTTATGAAGATTACACTCCCAAACTTAAGTATCCTCAACGCTATTTAGTTAACTCAACTAAACATTGTGAACATTTTGCACCGCATACTCAAGTACGCGGTATGGTTGATATTTGTTTAACTGAAGAAGATATTAAAAAATATATTTCTGAAAATGTTAGCGACACTTATATCAAACTTGCTATGAGTGGTATTGCAGTTCGCGATGTTGCTAATATGTGCGCTTTTGAACGTCTTATGTATGAGCGAAATATTCGCACTTCAAAGATGTTTATTTCGGATCCAAGTATTGTTTATGGTACTAATATTAAAAATATTAATACTGTTTCAATTAGTGCTGAATATGCTGCTTCTGGAACTTCTACTCGTAACTCCATTTATCAACTAATGGGTCGTGCTGGTCGTTCAGGTCAGTCAAGTAGTGCTCGTATCCTTTTCCATTCTATGGATGGTATTGATAAGCTATTTGGTGATGAAAATCACGAAGCTAATGTAATGCGTGCTATTGCTATGGAAAGTAATTAGATTCTTTCTTATTGTAAATATTATATAAAAAAATATAAAAAATGTATTATGATTGTAAATAATTATTATATTCTATAAAAATGATTATATAAAAAAATAAAAATCAATATTATAAAATTTTTTAATTCATTCGCTAAAAATATTTAAAAAAATTCTATTTTTTAAATATAAACTTTATAAAATAATATGCCATCTTATTTAATTCAACGTTTACCCGTTTATCATAATGAAAATCAACTTTATATTACATCTATTTCTTTAGATAATGATAATAAAACATTTATACCTATGTTTGTTTCACCTTCAAATGCAAATAATGAAGCTTTTATAAAAGTTGAAAATAATGAAAAATTTTCATTAGGAATTAAGAAAAAATATAGCAATTTTGATTTTAAAATTATTTTTGATGAAACATCGAATAAATATCAACTCTTTTATAATCAAATGAATGTTTATATATTAAAAGAAAATAATCAAGAAAATATGATTTATTCTCAAGATGATGAATTTCATTTTATTTCTACCGAAAATAATACCTTCTTTCAACACCCCATTACTTCATATTTAAATAAACAAGAAGAAGTCGTTCTTCAAGAAGAAGTTGTTGTTCAAGAAGAAGCCGTTGTTCAAGAAGAAGCCGTTGTTCAAGAAGAAGCCGTTGTTCAAGAAAAAATAGTAGAAAAAAAAAGAAAAGGAAGAAAGAGTAAAAATAGTACTGAATCATCTCCAACTATAAGTAGCAATGATTCTTCACCTGTTACTCAAGAAGTTGTTACTCAAGAAGTTGTTACTCAAGAAGTTGTTACTCAAGAAGTTGTTACTCAAGAAGTTGTCCAAGAAAAAGCTACTCAAGAAGTTCTTCAAGAAGAAGTTGTTACTCAAGAAGAAGTTGTTACTCAAGAAGAAGTTGTTACTCAAGAAGAAGTTGTTACTCAAGAAGAAGTTGTTCAAGAAGAAGTTACTCAAGAAGAAACTACTCAAGAAGAAACTACTCGAGAAGAAGTTGTTACACAAGAAGAAGTTGTTCAAGAAGAAGTTACTCAAGAAGAAGTTGTTCAAGAAGAAGTTACTCAAGAAGAAGCTACTCAAGAAGAAGCTACTCAAGAAGTTGTTCAAGAAGAAGTTACTCAAGAAGAAGAAATCGTAGAAGAAGCTGTAGAAGAAGAAAAAGAAGTTATAGGAATAAATACTGTTGGTCAAATTTTACGAAATTCAAATTTAGTTCTTCGTGAAGAAGTAGTTCAACAAGAAAAGATTGATGAATTCATAAAAAATAACGAAATTACAGTTGGTAAAATTTTACGTGGTGAGGTAAAAATTGAAGAAAAAGTTGAAGAAAAAGAAAAAGAAAATAAAATTATACAATTACCATTTGTATATCAAAATAAAGTATACAAAACAAATGTATATTTATTAAGTGGAATGATAGAAAAGAATTTACAAAAAATTGTAAATGAAAATGTACCAACTGAAAATTTTATTTTTAAAGAAAATAATCGAAATAATTATGGTTTATTAATTGAAGATAAAAAAGTTTATTTAATAAATGTACAACACGAAAAATATTTATTACTTCGTGTAAATGAAAGTACATTATTAATCCAAAATTTAAAAACAAAAAAGTTTGAAAATATACTTTTAAATAATAATATACTTCTCGGCAATCAATTATATACTTTAACAAATATATTTAATACTAAGTCTAATACTCCTTTATTGTTAATACCTGTAAATGGTACGAAAGTTTATGATAATAATTATGGATTTAATAGAATAATTTATTCACCTATTGTAAATTAAATATTTGATTTATTTTTCTGAAAAAATAAATATATTATAAATCATTTTTATATATTTTATAATAATAGAATATATAAAATATGGGATTTCCACGTTGGGCACCTTTAACTTGGTATATGTTTCATAAATTAGCACATGATTTTGATAACAATGAAAGTGATGAATATAAAAAACATTATTTAGAATTTTTTAATACCATGAAAACCATTATTCCATGTAAAACATGTAGAAATCATTTTATTGAAAATACAAATATTGAAGAAAATAAAATTGAAAATAATATAAATGGAGAAAAAATATTTCAATGGACAGTGCGATTACACAATTTAGTAAATAGTATGCATAAAAAAAAAGTTTTTACCGTTGACGAAGCTAAAAAATTATATAAAGCACCTATTATAAATCAAAAATTATATGCTTTTATCAATGATTATATGGTTTATAATTTAAATAAAGGTATTGAAAAAGATAATCAATTAATTAATATGTTTACACATATATGTTATATTTATCCAAATAAAACAAAAAGAGAAAAATTAATTAAATTTGTTGAAAAAATACCACTTAAAAAAGATAAAATACGCGATTGGGTAAATATGTTTTATATGATTACTCGTTAAAAAATATTTTTAAAAAAAAATAAAAAAATGAATTAGGTAAAATAATAATATATTTATTATTATATAATATATATAAAATATATTTTATAAAAAAATGGATATAATACCAACTTCTTTTGAAACTTTAAATGAAGATGAAGTACATTATTTCTGTTATAGATATGAAACAATTGAATATTTACAAGAAATATTTAATAGAAATATTGAATGTGAATTAGCTATATTATGTGATTATTTACTATTTCCAATTAATAGAACAACAGTTTCATTAGAATATGAAATTGGTGATGAATATTATACTCAAGGTATTATTGTAAAATTAAAAAAAGATGAACTTAATAAATTAATTGAAATAGATAATAATATACATAATAATTCATATATTATGAATAATAAAAAAATAGTTATAATATATATAAATCAAAGATATTATACTATAAATTGTTATTTATTCATATCAAAAATAAGTTCAGGAGAATCAAATAATAAAGAATTTTATGATAATATTACAAAAGAAATAAATATATCCAATGATAATATATTAATAGATCGAGAAAAAATATTTTTAAGTTGTCATAATTTGTTAAAATTAAAATTAAATCAATGTAATATTTCCATTCCTATAAAACCCCAAATTCACATAAATGATATAGCAAATAAATATTTTATATATTGGAATGAAATAACTTTATATTCTCGTAGTGAAATATATACTTGTTCAATTAACAAATTAATATCAAAAAAAATAAATAAAATAAAAGAATATTACTATTAACTATATTATTATAATTTATTTTTAGCCACTTTTTTTAGAAGCTACTTTTTTAGAAGCTACTTTTTTAGAAGCTATTTTTTTAGAAGCTATTTTTTTAGAAGCCATTTTTTTAGAAGCCATTTTACTATATATTAAAAATATTTAATAAAAATAATTTTCTTCAATATTATTGATATTTCTTCTTAAATATTCAATTTTTTAAACATTTTTAATGCTAAATTCATGGTAAATAACGATTTCTAATTTTGTATTTTGTAATAACCTTCTTTTCTTTTAATTTAGCAAAATAGCTTTCTAAATAATTTTTCATATCTTCCCTTTTATTCATTGGACCAGAAAATTGTTCTTCTCGAATATATGTACTTTTTACTCTTTCACCTTTAATAGGTTGTACTGAACCAGCTCCTACCCACCACCAACCTTTAGGAAATTTTTTATAAGTCCACGATTTTTCAGGTGTATTTTGATTGATATTGTAAAAAACAAATAAAACACCTTCATCTTTTTCTTCTTCTTCTTTTTCTTTTAATATTTTTTTTACCATTATTTTTATATTTCTATATAATATTTATATATTATTTTAATTTTGTTAACAAATTATTATTTATTAACAAATATTTATAAAGTATTTAAATATAATTTACAATTTATAATTACCTATCTTTTTAGCTATAAAATCATTTTGTGTAACTTCTGCGTCTTTACTAATATTTTTAAGAAACTCAGATCGAGTTACTATAGGTTTATTATTAAGTAACATATATTGATTTGAATTATCAATAACATTTTCACTACTAGGAGATGTATGTGATAAATAATATTTTTTTGTTGATATATCTTGATATAAATAAGCTACATGACTAATTACAGGACTAGTATGATGTAAAATTTTAATAAATTTGTACATATTTAATAATTTTATATATAATATTATTATATATAAAAAAAATATAAAAAAAAACGAATATAATTATAAAAAAAGGAAATAGTGTACGAACCTTAACGTGTTAAGGTTCCTACTTTTAATCAATATCATTAATATCTCTTCGCAAATCTTCAATTTCTTCAAACATTTCTAATGCTAAATTAATATCTTCAGCTCCTTCTACTTCTCCACTGCCTCCTTCATCATCCTCTACATCAGGAACTCCATCCGCAATTGTAAGTGCTTCTTTCTTTTTCATTGTTACTTCAATATTTTTCATAATCTCTTTTTTAAGTTCATCATTTACTTTAATATCATTTACATCAAATGCAGCAATCGGTGAACTTTCCTTACTCACGTGTTGTCCTTCCGTTTTCTTCTTCTCTTTACTTTTTGGTACTAACATTTCAATTTCTTCATCATCGCTATTTATATCTTTTTTGGTTACTTTCTTTACACCAAAGAAACTTGCGATCGATTGACTTCCATTTTTCTTATTATTATATGCTAGAATCAAATCTTGTACAATCGATTCTGGATGTGCCATATCTAATTCAAAGATTTGATACACTGGTTTCATAATTTGATGTTCAAAGTAATACATAAAATCAATCTTCATCTTCTCTTCTTGAATATATTGTGGATGTTCAATCAAATCTCCTTGTAGTAGTTTCGGAACAATTGCTTTCTTACATTTATCATGATGTACGACTCCATATTTATCTTTTCGTAATTTATGTTTAGGAAAGCATTTCGGACAATAATACGCAGTACAAGTATAACATTTTTCCAATTTATACTCTTTATCTTCAGACCAATCTTGTGGTTTATCTTCTTCTTCTAACATTTTATCCGTCACTTTACAGAAACGACATACTGGAGTACATTTTGATTTATGATTTCCCATATGTTGAAAGCAAAAGATCTTCATACATGTATTACATTTACAATTTTTATCATTAATCTTTCCTTTACACATACTACATTTCCAATTGTGTGGGTCAATATAACAATATGGAATTCGGTCATTGGATTGAGGTTTGTTTCCTTCATCTCGCTCTCCCATTCGATCAGCCAACACTTTATGAGCAATTTGTGTTGGGTTTGCATAATCTGCTTTAATTGTTTTACTAATCACCAATTGTGATATATCTACATTTCCTTCAAGCAAGTTTTTAACCGATTCCCTAAAGAATAATTTTGAACCCGCTAAATCACGTTTGTTCAAAATAATATCAATAATACCTTTATAAATCGATTTGAGGATTGGAGCGTTATCTCGTCGCTTTAGCACAATACCCATGGATGTTTCTTTATATTTCTTAATACTCTTTTCATATTTATTTCCAAAATAACGTTTCTTCGAAAAGATTACAAAAGGCCAAAAAGTCTTTTCATATTCAATATTTTGAGGAGCTTTTACATCTTTATTCACATTTTTCGCCGCTTCTTGTCCAATCTTAATTGACTCTTCAAGTAATTCTTCTTCTGTAAATTCACGTCCTGGATACTTTTGCTTAATATGATCAGTAAAATTGACGAAGATACTGTCCGTGTTTTTTACAATCATTTGACCAATACCTGCTTGAAAAGTTCCATCTGTTGTTTCAATATCATATACATATTCATTTTCATCTGTATTTCTTAAATATTGTATATCAATAATTTCATTTGGATTAAATGGTTCATTTACAAATTTACCACCATAACTATGTTTTGAAGAGGAAATACGAATCATATTTGTTCCTATTTTTTCAAACCATACATACTCACCATTTTTACGTAAATTAATAAATAACTTTTGTATACTACTCATTAAATCTTTTGTTAAATCAAAATCCATAGATGCAATACATGTAGAATTTTCATCTTCTTTTAATTCATATGGAAATCCGTGTCTTAATTCTCTTCCAACTGCTACATCTTTCGGTTTCACTTGTTCAAGTGTAGGTGATAATAGCGAATGATCTTCAGTTACATCTACACAACCTGTACGTGTTAATACACGATAAATCTTTTTCACTGTTTTATGACGAATCACACGATTCATTTTTGCCCATCCACTTGCTGTCCAAATTTTCGCATTTTTATATATACCTTGCTCTTTTTCACGAAGAGTATTATCATAAGGTTTAAATGCTTCATAACTTTCCCATTCATTACACAATTCTGAAATCGATTTATGATACACTTTTTGATTCTTTGTATCTCGAAGTAATACAGGCATATTTCCTGTTACACTATCACCATATGTCAGTTTTGCCCCAACAAAATGCTTCATTGTTGTATCTCGTGCGTGGATAACCATATTTCGTCCTGTTGCTGTTGTACAAGCTGCTAACTCTTTATAACAAATAGGGCTTGTTGAAGCACCTACTTGACCATAAAGTGAGTTACACACAACTTTATAAGCAAGTTGGAGACCATCTAATACGTCAATTTCTCCTTGATTGTATGTATCTTCAAGACTTACTATATCACATTTTTTAACCTTATAATTTCCATCAATTGTATGAAAAACATTGTACTCTTCACTACTCTTTTTATCTTCTTCAAAAAGATAGAAATCATTTGGATCCGCTTTCGGATCAATTTCACTAACAACTGCTCGTTTATCTGCTGTTGTTACAATACCAATTTTGACACTTCCATCTCTCATTTTCATAGTTTGATATTCCATCTTTTTACGAGTGTCTTTACGAGCTTTAAGAAGAACGCGAAGAATTCTTGGAAGCAGTGCTTTTTCACCACTTTTCGCTTCAGCAAAACGGCAAGTTTTGTAACCAATTTTGCGTTTATCATCACCAATACCTTCAAAAACATCATATGTAATTTCAATGTAATTAAAATCAGGAAGATTATCATATTTTTTAACAATTGTATCTTTAATAAGTATACAATTACTTTCATTACATACTAAATCAGCATCATCTTGAAGATTACCTTTTTTAATCTTCTTTTTGGTTACTTTCTTCTTTTCTTCTTCTCCATACTTTTTACTTCCAGCTTTTAACATATTTTTGATTTTAATTGCTTTCTCTTCAGCACTTTCCTCTACGCCCTCATCTTTAATATTTTCTTCTTTTGTAAGCATTTGACTTTTTAATCTATATTCTTTATATCCAACAATGGAGTCGTGTGAAATATTTTCAGCAATCATAGATGAAGGATACAGTGAGTTATAATCCATTACTACAACAGGTTCAAAATATACACCCGGTGTAGGTACAAATACAATCGCACCTTCATATGAAGCTTTATCAATATCATCATCATTTAAATCTTTGACAACAAAACCTTCTTCACGAGTAATCTTTGCTACTAATGAGAAGATTTTAATACCTTGACCTTTTAAGAATAGATACGAGAAAGGCACAACACATACATTTGCCATACCAATATTACTGACAAGCACTTGACGATCATCCATTAAACGATTTACTAAGTCACAATCCTTAATACAGTATACAGCAATTTCTTGAATATCTTTGGATGTACCACGTTTGTAGTTTGCGAAAAGTTGTTTATAAGGTAAATCTTCTTTTTGCATTTTCATAAAATGTTTCGCAACATTATCCAGTTTATATGAATCTAATTTATAATCGCGTTGCATTACCTTAAACAAATCAATTTGAACAATACCTTCAATATCAATGTAATACAAAAAGTTATCACCAAGAGCAGATGATGAAAGTTTTTGTTCAGTAAGTTCAACTTTCTTTTCACGACTTGACCGTTGAAGTACATTAAAAAGTTGTTCAACATAAGGAGCAATTAAACCACCATTTCCACTTTCCGCGCGTTGATAAAGATATTTCCAATCAAAACCCCAAATATTATAACCAGTCAATATATCAGGGTCAAGTTTAGCAATAAATTTAGCCCAACCTAAAATAAGCTCTTTTTCACTTTTAAACGATTCCACAATCGCATTTTCAATTGGGTCACAAGCTCCAAGAGTAGCAACATATGAAAGTTTACATTCTCGGTTACCGAATTCATACACAGTTGTACCAATTTGAATGACTGGGTCAAGTGGATTCGAAGCTTTAGGGAAACTACCATCTTCACTTACACACTCTAAATCGAAAGATGCGACAAGTACTTTACCAATCGAGTTTTTCTCAATTTTTTCAATTTTGTCATAAACACAATTTACTTCAATTTGACAACGCGAATGTTTATTACTTAAATCATATTTATCATCACCAATTCCAACATTTCTTTCATAATTCCCTTTTTTAATTACCATCCAACCAGCAGGGTCAATATTTTGAGTATGGAAAAAGCGAAGCATTGATTTTACTTTTGTTTCACAAAGATTTTTAGATAAATCAAACGTTTTGTTTAATCGTGAAATACGGAAAGTTTCTTTCAGTAATTTTGTTTTAAATCCATTGTATGCTGTACTGCTATGAAAAGTAAATTTAGCATATTTAAAAAGTTCATTATTTGTAAAACCATAGAACTCTTTTCGTTCCACTAATTCAGCACTTACTAAACCTTTACTATGCCAATCACCAGCAGCATCTTTAAGTATATTGATAAAAAGGTCAAAGTTTTTAGATATAGTCAATTCTTCAGGTAATGATAAGTAAAAATATGGTTGAAAATCTAAGATATTTACACAAATGGAATGACCTTCATCCGTAACACCATAACCACGAATCATTTGTTTTTTCAAAAATTCACGTTTTTTATATGGTTTTTTATAACTTTTATTAGTATCAAATGTAGAAAATGAATATTCGACATTTGGGTCTTCTTCCTCAGCATCTTCATCTTTTACTTCAACCGATTGGTCAAATTCTTGCCAATCAATAATTTGAAATAACAAATCTTTATTTTTAAAGTAATTTGATGGTAGTTCTTTCCGTAACATTTTAGCTGTATTACTGAGTTATAGTAGTTGATAATAACAATATTATCTCTATTCTATTATAGAATTATATCTTTAAACCCTTTTTTTCCTTATTAAATCATTTTTTTATTTTTATTTAAAAATAATATATTTTTTATAATTACTTTAATATATTTATCAATATAGTAACGTAAATAATATAAGTTATTGTATATTTTTTTTATATTTTTTAAAATCATATAACGTAAACAGATTTTAAAAAAATAATATTTTTAAAGAATATAAAAAAAAATGATTTTTTTATAAATATATATATATATTTATGTGAATATAAAGAATAATATTTAAAAATATATAATTATTTTATTCTTAAAAATGAGTATAAATCATTGTGGTTTAGCGAATCTAGGGAACACATGTTATATGAATACAATGTTACAAATCTTGATGAGTGTATCTGATTTAAATAGTTATTTTCAAAGTGATGAATTTATTGAAGATATGAATAAACGTGTAAAAGAGATTCTAATAAATAAACAAAAAGAAATATCACCTCATTTTTTCCTTACACGGACGTATTCATCGATGATTTGTGAATTATCAAAAGAAACACACGATGTATATATTCCTAAAAATATATATAAAAAATTAACATCATATCATTCACAATTTATTCCGGGAACTCAACAAGATTCTCCAGAAAGTTTAGTTGTAATGTTAGATTCATTTCATGAATCACTAAAATATGAATTAGTTTTAAATATATCGGGTGTTATTGAAAATGAAATAGACCAACTAATGTTGGATTCTGCAAATTCAATTGATAAAAAAAATTATTCAAAAATATATGATTTATTTGGTGCTCGTATACTACAATATATTGTATGTAAAGAAGAAGAACGAAATAATGAAATATTATCAAAACGTTTCGAACCATATTTACAATTAATGTTAGAAATTCCGAGTGATGCTGAAACAATATATGATTGTTTAGATGAATTTTTCACAGATGAATCATTAGATGAAGATAATTTATATTTTGATGAAAAAAGTGGAAAAAAAGTATCAGCTGACATATGTAAAAAGTTTATTCATTTGCCAAAATATATGGTAATCGTATTAAAACGATTTAAACAAAATAATATGGGAATGATTATTGGTAAAAATAAATCAAAAGTTGCAATTCCGATTGATGATGATTATTTAGATTTATCTGATTATACAATTGGATATGATAAAAATGAATCTAATTATCAACTTATTTCTGTTGGTTTACATACTGGAGGATTATATGGAGGTCATTATTATGCGTATGGTAAAAATACAAAAGATGATAAATATTATGTATATGATGATTCAAGTATAACGCCTTTAGATTTAAATAATTGTGAAGATGATTTATATAAAAATGGTTATTATTTTATATTTAAAAAAATAGAGTAAAATCGTAAATAAAATAAATATATATAAAATAAATATATATAAAATAAATATATATAAAATAAATATTATAAAAAATGAATATTATAAAATAAATATTATAAAAAATGAATATTATAAATAAAAAATGAATATTATAAATAAAAAATGAATATTATAAATAAAAAATGAATATTATAAATAAAAAAATTATTTATTTATAATAGGTGATAAAAAAATATAAATGAATATTCAAACTAAAAATAGTAGTAATGGAATAAAAAGAGCTTCAGATGAAACCCAAAAAATAATAATTTCTATTGGTAAAGCTTTATTATTGGTAATTATTGTTTCTATCATTATCTATATTTCTTATTATACATATAAATATTATTCAATACAATGTGATACTAAAATACCATTATATCAATATTTAACAAATTTTGGTAATGAATCATTTTGTATTAATATATGGGATACTGAAGTCGATAGTGAAGGAAATATATATAAAGATGGTCTTTTAACAAATGAAAAAGCTACTATTTATCATGATGGAGTTTTACAAAATAATAAAAAAGAAAATAAAGAGAAAAGCGTAAGTGATGAAGTTTTTCAAATATCAAATCAAATATATTCATATGATGAAGCAAAATGCAAATGTGAATCTTATGGGGGACGTTTAGCAACAAAAGCTGAACTTACACAAGCTTATAATAATGGTGCTCATTGGTGTAATTATGGATGGATTGAAGGAGCTGAAGCATATTATCCTGTTCAACAATGTGAATTAGATAGAAAAGCTAAAAATATTAAGGATTATAATGATATGCTTGATAAACATTATGAAGACCCTCAAAAATATACATTACAAATGGTAAATGAAGCTCGTCAAAAAATGTATCGTGAAAATTCATTAGATTTTTGTGGTTCAGTTGCTGGATTAAATGGAGGTACTTTTGAAGATAAAAATTTACGTTTTGGTGCAACATGTATAGGTAAAAAACCAACGGGTATGAGTGTACGTGAAAAAGATGCAAAATGTGTAAATAGTGTATTAACAGAAGAAGATAAAAAGAGTGAAACAAATGAAGCGAAATGCGGAGGTGTTTCAAAAGATGATATTATATCTTCATTTAATTATGATACATGGCATCAAAAATAAATAATAACGTAAAGAATTATATTATAAATATATTGATTTACGTTTTATAAATAATATATATATAAAAATTGATTTTTTTTAATTATTCATCATTTATATATCTATATAGATATATAAATATTTAGATACTTTATTATTTTTAAAAGATGTCAATGATGATGAATCATTTACAATTTAAACAAATTTTAACGTCTCCTATTAAAAGAGATGAAAATAAAGATTCACCACCTAAAAAGAAAGCTCGTATTACGGAAAATTATTTTAAAAAATGGATTCAAAATATGAATTATATATATAATAATATATATGAAAATAAAGACTCTTTAAACATTTATGAAAATAAAAATATTTCCATAAACGATATGTTTCATTTATTTTTATTTCAAATGAATTTTGAAACAAAAAAAATATTAAATATTGATATTCATTTAACATTATTATTTGGTATAATTACAGATTGTATAACAAGAAAAAAATATGTATCTAATAAAAAATTAATAAAAGAATTAATTCCCATTTTAAATATGGATTATACAGATTCAAATTATCTTTATATTGAAAGTTCAAATTGTAAAATTTATATTGACCAAGTAAATAATATATTATATAAAGAATTTGATGTTTTCTCATTATTAGATATGATTCAAGAAGCATTTATTCAAAAAATAATATATTCATATTTACCAAACAATATATCCCAAGTATATGGAATATATAAAACAAATAAAAAAGATGTTAATTATATATTAAGTCAACATTATTTTGAAAATGGTACTTTATATAATAATTATACATCATTAAATAAAAAACAATTATTAAATATACTTATTTCAGTATGTAATCAATTAATACTTCTTCAAAAAGAAGTTCAATTTTTACATAATGATTTAAAAATTAATAATATTTGTATAAATATTCAAAATGAAGAAGCACATTTAATTGATTTTGGTTATTCATCACTTGTATGTAATCATACATTGATTCACGGTTATTTTGAATTATATTTAAAAGAATTTAACAAAATGAAACGTTTAGAAGAATATACAAATAAAAGTGTAATGAAACATATGGATGTATTTCATGATATATATAAAAATTCAAGTGATTTGTTTTATCTTATTTATACAATATTATATTACAATCATAGTCAATTTAAAAATCCACTTTACGATATATTATATGACTTATTTAATGTAAATGATATGATAAAAGGGAAAATAAATATTTTTGATCAAATGTATGGTTTAGAAGCATCTTCTTCATTTGAACACGCTGGATTCTTTATTACAAAAAGTAATGAATTATTTATTGAGTGTTTTGGTAATAATATTGAAAATATTAATTTATTTTATGAACGATTTTTACCTGAAAATTTAAGTATTTATTTAGAATCTTTTAAAAGTCTATAAATAAGAATAATATAAATAAAATAACGTAAATAAATAATATTATAAAAAATGATTTATTTTTTAACAAAAATGGTAAAAATAAAATACTTATTATAAAATAAATTGATATTCTATTTTATATAAAAATGGAACAAATTTATCTATCTTACACGAAAGATTTTATTTTTGAAGAAATGAAAAAAAGAAATTTTGAAGAAACTCTTATTTTAGATGCTTGGACAAATTTACAAAATCATTCATTCTTTGATAATGAAAATCAAAGTACGTATAAATTAAATAGAAATATTTTAAATTATGAAACTTCAAATAATGTTGAAAATAAAATCATTGAACTTATGAAACGTTCTAAAAATGATGTTTATTATTCAATTATGCTTGAATGTCAAAAAACAAAAACATTTCAAATGATTAATCAAATTTTTAAAATTCTTGGTATTAATCTCTTTTCAAAAGATATACTATTACCATCTGAAAATAAAAAAGCTTTCTTTTTAGTTAGCCAAAATATGCAAGATTTAACTTCACAAAATTGTGAACGAATTTTAAATGACCTTGGTGATTATTTACAAATTTTTGTTTTTACTTCACAAAATGAACGTAACAACAAAAATATTGTATATAATCCATCCATTGAAGATGTAATTACATATATGATTTATTATTTGAATAATGATGAATCTTCTTTAAAGATTCCAATGGCTATATTTTTAGCAAATCCAAATCAAATTAAGAAAATGAATACTTTACTTGAAGTTGTTGAAATTAAAAATAATCAACTTTACGAAAATAAAAATGGATTTCAATCTTATATCTTTTTTGATGAAGCTGACCAAACATACCCATTATGTCGTGAAATACTTATGAAAAGTATTTTTGATAATCATGTATATGAAACTTTTAAAGTTATTCGTCCATTAAAATCAATTAACAAAGTTTATTGGATTAGTGCTACACAAGAAGAAATGGTATTAACATATCCCGAATGCACTGTATCTAAACAAGCACTGATTCAATTTCAAAATGGAGTTATGGAAAATCATTACTCCATTCTTGATGAAAGTGCTATATTACATACAAATATTCAACCGAAAGATATGGAACATAATGATTATCTTCTACAAATTGTAGAGCATAATCGGTCTCACTTTTTTGAAAAAATGAGTAATAATGGTTACCGTAAAATTATTGGAATGAGTAATGTTGATAATAATAAACAAAAAAGTTTGGCACATACTCTTAATAGTATGGGCGCCAATGTAATATTGTTAAATCAGGATGGAATATTCCTTTATTTCAATGACGAAAATAATATAAAATATGTTATGAAACATATGTTAAATTCAGTTGAATCATTATCTACTTATCAAAATGAAAAAGATCATGATGGTATTAAACTTGAAGATGTTTCAATTAAAAGTCGAAATGCATTAATCGCAAAAGTATATAATGAAACATATGTAGAATTACAAAATGCTCCATTATTTATTTTAGGAAATCGTAAAGTAGACCGTGGATTAACCTTTCATTATGCTCCAGTAGCAGAAGATTCCTATTCATTTATATTAACTGATTTGATTATGGGACGTATTCCCAATTGGAAACGTGCTGTTCAAGCTATTGGTCGCGGAAATGGTGTTATTAAACATCATCGTGATTTTATTGGAACTATTGATTATTGGGTTGACCCAATTACAATTGAAAATGTAAAACGTCATTGTAAAATGATGAGTGACCCATTACTAATTAGTAGTGATTCATCATTTTCTGTATCGGAAATTGTTCAAATATTAAATGAAAAATATCCAGATGAAACAGAAATAAATACAAATAAACGTGGTATACGAAATAAATATGTATATACTTTTTCAGAATCATATCATTCATTTAGTGAATTATGTGAAACGTTAAGTAAGAAATATGTAGATGAAAAATTCCGTAAAACATTTGTAATGGTAAATGGATTTTATATTTCAACTCGTTTAAAGAAACATTTTCAAGTTTCTAAAAAAGAAAAGTTAAATGAAAATCATATTTGTACAAAAGAGCTGTTAGAAACCATACAATGGAATAAAATCTTATATGGTCCTGAAATGAATTATGTAATTATTCCTTATTATCAAAATATTCAACGTGAAGATAAAAAAGTTCAGTGGATTGCTATTATGAAAGATACGAATCATATTGAAAAAGATACAAATTATATTGAACAATCAGAAATTGAAAAAATAAATTCAAATATAATTGATTAACAAATTTATTAAAAAATATTTTTTGATTTATATGTAAAAATAAATAGATATAAAAATAAATGAATATTATAAATTATAAAATAAAAATAAAAATAAAATTATAAAAATATTTATATAAAATTTATATATAAAAATGAATGATTTTATCATATTTTATTTAAGTGGATTTTTATCATCTTTTTTTTATTATCATGTAGTAAAACCTGATATTATAAATAACATACATATTGATATCTTTTTATTTATTTATATTTTTTCCATTTATTTTTTTTTACGATTTATACTCTTCATATTTCACTCTTTCCATTTTACAAAATAAATTATTTATCATTCTAAAGAGTAAACAAAATCTTCAAAAATCTTCTCATTACTCCAAACAATGTTATAAAAACATTTATTCAAATAAAACATTTATTCAAATATTGAAACATATTCTTTATCAATATGTATGGCGAAATATTGATTCTATATTTTTTAACAAATTCATTATTTTTTAAACAAATTCATTTTTACTCTTTCAAAATATATTTAACAAATAAATTATTATTTGATAAATTAAGTTATTTTATGAATAAAATTAAAAAAATGAAATAAAAAGAAAAAGAAAATTTAAATAAACAAAAAGGATATAAAGAGTATATTTGAATATAAAGGAATTATAACAATCGCATTATGGAAGAATTTATAGAAGTAGAAGAAATTAATGAAGATGATTATTTGGATGAAATGGATTTGGAAGTAATAGATTTTATTAAAAATCTTGATAATATTGAACAAAAACCGGAACCATCGCCTTATCGGATATCAACCCATACATCAAATGCTACAATTAAAAATGAAGAATACCCAAACTGTGAATTAATGATTGATATTAATTATTTAATTAAATATTTAACTGAAAAGATTATACATGATAATTTTCTAAATCCTATTGAAAATCCAATTTTTCAAGGAATTGTTGTTCATAATAATGATTGTAGTATGATTATAAGATTTGATGATGATATGTATCGAAAAGTAAAATATTTTCCAAATACAGTTTGTATTAAGAAAGTGATTCATAATGATAAAAATGAGAAAGAGTATGAAACTACTGAATATTTTGATGAAAATGATATTGAAACTACAGTAGAAAATCTAAAAGAATTTATTCAAAATTATTCATTTAAATTTGTTCAAAAAAATCATAAACATAAAATGGATGAAAAAAAGAAAGAAATACAAGAAGAGTTTGAAAAAAATAATATTGTAACAACTTATAATATTTATACTGGAATATCAAATCAACAAAATGAAAATAAAGATGAAAAAAATGTAAAAGAAATTGAAATTATTGATGAAAAAAGTTTAAAAGATGAAAATAAACAAAAAAAAGTTCAAAAAGTTGATGATGATTATATGTATAATAGTTGTTCTATTATTATTAAACCTTCAAAAGATATTAAAGCAGTAAATGTACGACTTTTTAGTGATTCCGCAATGACAATTACAGGTGGATTACACGAAAATGATGGTTATCACGCTGCTCAAGCATTACTTCACGAATTTGTTAAAAATGAACATATTATTAAAGGAATTAAAAAATTAGATATACATGCTTCTACAGAAAGTGCTCGGAAGAAAAATAAAGTTATTTATCCTCTTCCTAGTAAAGATTATATTTCTGGATTAAAAGTATATCATAGTGTTACATTAATTAATTCAAATTTTGTAACAAATTTTAGAATTGATTTAGAAGTATTATACAAACTACTGATTAAAAATGAAGAAGATTTATTTGTTGTTTATAATCCAAATCATCATCGTGGTATTCAAATTAGTTATTTTTGGAATAAAAAGAATGATAAAGATAATATCCATTTTAAACAAAATGGAATTTGTTATTGTGAAAAAAAATGTAGTACAAAGAAAAATCGGAAAAAAACATATTCCGTTTTTGATGTCAAAAATTCAACAAATAATGATGATGCTTGTACTAAAGTTAAAATATGTGTTTTTAAAACAGGTTCTATTAGTTTAATTGGCGGGACTTCTGAAATACATACTAAAAGTGCTTATACATTTATTAACTATATTCTTGATAAATACTATAAAGATATTGTTACTATTTCAATTAATGATTATTTAAATGAAAAGAAGAATAAAAAAAATAATAAAGTAATTGAAATGTTTGAATCATTCAATGAAAAACCGAAAAAAGAGAAAGTGAAGAAAGAAAAAGTGAAAAAAGAGAAAGTGAAAAAAGAAAAAATAAAAGTAGAAAAAATAAAAGTAGAAAAAGAAAAACCAGTTTCAACCATCATTTTTAAAGATAATTATACAAAAATAAATGAAAATATTAAATTTAAGATTATTTCTATTAAGAAAAATCATAAAAAGAAAGATTCTAAAAAAGATTCTAAAAAAAATAAAGAATAAGAAAATATTTATGGATAAAATATAAGAAATCAAAATATAAGAAATCAAAATAGAAGAAATCAAAATATAAGAAAATAAATATAAAAAAATTCTATTATTTTTTAACAAATTCATTTAAAAATAATAAAAAATTATTATTTTTAATAAAAAAATATATTAAATTCGTTCAACTTAAAAAACTTTTTTATATAAAATATATATAACAGCGCGTTTAAATTTAATAAAATGTCTTCTGCTATTAATGCTCCAAGTAACCCAAACTATATTGTTGAAATAAAAACTGTACAAATTTGGGCTTTTAAAACCCTTATTGAAGCCCTTAAAGAGATTATTACTGAAACTAATATTGATTTTCTTCCTACAGGTATTCGTATTATTTCAGCAAACCCTTCATCCACTATTTTAGTTTGTGTTAAATTAGAAGCTGATAAATTTGAAAAATATTATTGCAAACATAAAGTTTCTGCGGGTGTTCTTATGATTAACTTTTTCAAAATTATTCGAGTACTTTCTGGTAATGATAGTTTAACTCTTTTTATTGAAGAAGGTGCTAACCATAAACTTGGTATTAAAATTGAAAATGCTGATAAAAATACTGTAACAACTTATTATATGAATCTTATTGATGTAGACCATACACAATTTAATATTCCTCCTATTGAATTCCCTTCAATTATTACAATGCCAAGTGGTGAATTTAATAAAATTTGTAGAGATATGCATAATATTGGCAATGTGATTGAAATTAAATCTATTGATAACCATCTTATGTTTTCTTGTGAAGGTGATTTCGCAAGTCAAGAAACAATTATGGGAGAAAAGAGTAATGGATTAAACTTTATTAAGTCAGAAAATAGCGAAATTATTCAAGGATATTATAATTTAGAACATTTAGTCCTTTTTACGAAATGCACGAATTTAAGCCCTACCATAGAAATTTATATGAAGAACAATTATTTGATAATCTTCGCGTTTGCTGTAGGAAGTATGGGGACGTGCAAAATTGCTTTAAGCCCTAAAAGTTGAGTTTTTTGCTACCATACTCAGTAATAAAGCTTTTTAAAAGTAAAATTTATAAAAAAATGGATTTTTTATAAATTTTTTATACTCAGTATTTTATATCAGTATTTATTTTATACATTTTTTTATACATTTTTTTATAAAAAAATAATTTATTTATTTAAACATTATTCTAAAAAATCATCTTCTTCTGTACTTTTAGTATCATCTTCTTTTCCATATTTTTTATTAAATTCATCATCAAAAATAAGTTCATTGATAAACGGATGATTTATTTCTTTATTTTTAATATACGACTTATAATATGGATATAATTGTGTTAAACAATCATTTTCATCCATTTTTTGATAATCTCTTATATGTAAATCATAAATATCATTATTATCTATAAAATGATTTTCACAAATGTTTTTATTTTCTTCATAATATGTTATTAAATTTAATAATGTTGTAGACCAATTATTTTTATTTGAATATACATCATCTGTTAATAAACGAATCATTGAAATATTTCGTGAATTTATTCGTAACATTTTATAAATATCGGTACATCTTTGTATATTTACATTATTATTCCAACAATTAATTACTTCAAAATGTTGTTGACCATCTAATTCAATAATTAGATTTAGTTCTTCAATATAAAAATCAAACCTATATGAATAATTTGTAAATAAATTTTTACAAAAATCAAACTTTTTTTCTTGAATAATTGTATAATTTAAATTTTCATTTAAAAAATCCATTAGTTTCTTTTGGGTTGTATATTTACATTCAGGACAATACATACCACGCATTTTTTCATTTAATGTACATGTAAATGTATGATTATTTTTACATTTCCAATGTGCTTTTTTATTTGATTTATATGATGTAGTTTCAGGTTTTAATCCTATTTTATTATTTTTTTCATAATCCCATTCACTTAAATGTATGCTTCCCAAAAAATCAAATGATTTATGATGACACACTTTGTCTGTACCGCCAACACAATATGGACATTTACGATTGTTACTTGTTCTATTCGCTACAGTAGAATGCCATCGATGATGACAAGCATCATCATCACAATTGGTTCTATATTTACATTTTTTTAGATCATTATTACATTTCCAATATACTTTTTTATCATAACATCTTGGTATTTCATATGGTTTTATATCACCATTTCTTTCATAATCCCATTCTTTTACTAATTCTGGATATAAAAATTCAAAGGATTGATGGTAGCATATTTTTTGCGGAGTATCAATGCAGTAGACACAACTTGTATTATTTACAATACGATTTTGTATACTTGAAACAAAAATATGTAAACAATCTTCTTTTTTTACATTCTCATTACACGGTATATCATCTTTATAATCACATCCTTTTTTACATTTCCAATAAGCTTGAAAATTTGAATTCGGTGTTAATTTTGTTGGATCTAAACCTAATTTATCATTTTCTTTATAATACCATTCTTCCATCTTTTCTGGATATAAAAAAGCAATCGATTGATGGTAATCCACATAATAATTATTACAATACAAACAATCTTTAGATTTTACTTTTCCTCTTATTTCTTGTTCATATTCGTGAACACACCCACATTCAGCTTTTTTACAAATCCACCATACTTTTTGATGACTTGTTTCTAAAAAATTTTCTGGTTTTAATTTTCCATTTTTTGTTGGATGCCATTCTTTGGCTATTTCTGGTTGTGTAAATAATAAAGATTTATGTTTACAAAATGATTCACCAGTACAATATTTACAACCTTTTGATTTAACTTTAGCACGTATTTCCATTTCATAATTATGCTCACATCCTTTATCACATTTTTTAGGACAACTCCATATTAGTTTTATATGAGAACCTACACTTAAATCCAATATTTTATCTATATTTTCATTTAATGTTGGATGAATTTGATTTACTAGTTCTGGAACTGCTCTTATTTTTGGATTCACTTTTTTAGACATTTTTATAAAAAATCAATTTAATCATATATAAATAATTATTTATTTATATAAATGATTCTTAAAAAGTCATTTTCTTTTTATTTTCATTTTTTAGAACTTTTTAACAAATTATTATTTATAAAAAAATATCAAAATAAAAATTTACAAAAGAAATTATATAAAAATAAAACTCTTTTATTTTCATTACACAAAAACGTTTACGATGGCATCTCTTTCTTTAACCGTGGCTCCATCCAACGTGATGGACTCTTTTAAGGTTTATGAATTTGTTAAGTACCATACCGCTCATTTTGATGAGTCTCACGGTCTTGACCACGCTCTTGCTGTCGTTGAAAATTGTTTAAAGATTATGGAACATGACCCTGAAATTATTGAAAAGCTTCAGATATATTCTAATTTACGTATACTGATTGTTTACGGTGCTTATTTACACGATGTTCGTGACCATAAGTACGGTGATATGTGCGTAAGTGAAGAGATTTTTAACGATTTTATTAAGGAAATACTTCATGACGATTACGAAAATCTTTTACGTATTATTCAATACGTTTCCTTCAGTAAGGAGTCTAAGGGTCTTACCCCAACTCTTTCTGAACCTTATCAAACTGCTCTTACAGTAATCCGCGATGCGGATCGTATTGAAGCAATTGGTTATAGTGGAGTTCGTCGTTGTTTGACTTATACAAAGGAAAAGGGTGGAAGTACGAATGATGCTATATATCATATTCAGGATAAGCTAATTAAGCTTCTTCCAATGAATTATATTAAGACTTCTTATGGTCGACTGTTAGCATTACCTCGTCATCGAGAAATGGTACGATTTTTATCGTATCATAAACGTGCTGTTCCTACTGTTGTTCTTCTGTAACTCCTTTTCAAGGCAACTAATAAAATCAGCATTTAGCTGATTTTGTAAGTCCCTTTCAGGGCAACTAATAAAATCAGCTAAATGCTGATTTTGTAAATGTAAATATTTAACATAAAATTTTATGTTAAAAAAATAATATTATATACTAAAAACAAATAAAAAGAATCATTTCATTGTAAATCATATAATGATTTATCATTTCATTGTAAATAGTCCATAAAATCATAAATAAATTATAAATTTTCCATCATAAGTAATTGAAGACGTTCTAATTCTTCTGGTTTTAACCAATATGTTGGTCCATAATCAATGAAAAGTTCTTCACCTGCTTTTACATCACGTAATGTTCTAAAATAAATTTTATTACCACGTTGATAAGCTTCGCAATTTTGACGTTTGCGTTGTTGAGATGTTCTAACACCATTTACAAATTTCATTATATTTGAATGTTCATGAGGAAGTGCATCAATAATGTGACTCGTACCATCTTTATGAAAAACGCGGAAAAAATATGTTTTATCTTGGCGTTTTGCTCCTTCTTCATCATTAATAATTTCACCTACATATTCATCAACACGGGTTTTAGCAGGAATATCACATTTGCAAAATACACCATAACCTGCTTGTTTAATGGTTGAACGATCTAAATAATATTTTTTTGTATCAAACATTTTTTTTAGTTCTTTAAGCTCTTTTCTTGAAGTTTTATTATGTTTCGAATGTCCTGAATCACTCATTTTATATTCTATATTTATATATTATTTTATTTTTATATATTTATTTTATTTTATTTCATATAAATCTCATTCTGATGTTTATATTTTCATATAAATCTCATTCTGATGTTTATATTTTCATATAAATCTCATTCTGATGTTTATATTTTCATATAAATCTCATTCTGATGTAATACTTCTACTAATTGATAATTTTTACTTTCTAAAAAATCTTTTATTCGCACATCATTTTTATCTAAATTTTCAATCATCATTAAATAAATAGGTTTATGAAATGAAAAACTTTGTAATACTTCTAATTCGTGTCCTTCAACATCTAATACAAAAAAATCTACTTTTTCCACATCTTCTAAAGCTTTATCTAATGAAATAGGTTTCATCTTCTTTTCAATTGTACTACTATGGTTTAAATATTTGCTATAATGAGATGATGGTAATGTATTTACTATTCCTGATACTGCTGCGTGACATCCATTTACATATATAAAATCTAATTCTTCCATACTATTTGATAATATATTATTATAAAAAAAATTTGATACATTTCTATTTTTAATTAATTTTTTATATTCAATTGGATTTGGTTCTACTAAAACACCATTCCAGCTTAATGTTTCTTCATAAAATTTTGTATTACTGTATTTTATACCATCTAATGCTCCTGCTTCAAAATAAATTGGATTTTCAATACTCATATTTTGAAAATATTTTTCATAAATATATTTATCTTCGCCACATTGAGAATAATATTTCATTTTTCATATATTATATAATTATATAATATATAAAATATATTAAATATGCGAATAAGTTAAAAATATATAAAAAAAATATTTTTATATATTAAAAAGTAAAAATAAAAATGAGTTTTATATATCCAGAACATATTCGTAAATATGTTGGTGTTATCAAACAAAATTTAGATAAATGTCATTATTCTTTTACTTATCAAAATAAAGAATTAAATAGTATGATTAAGAAAAAATTTCCTTATTTTGATGAACCATCACGTATTTTAGCCTATAATAGTGCATTACAATATAAAATGGATTATTCCATTCAAAACAATTTAGTATTAAATCTTTATTCTATTGAAATAGATGAATCTGGAAATGAATATTATAAAGTAAATTTAAATGTATCTAACCAATTTTTACTTGTAAATATAAAAGATAAATCGTTAATCGAAAATTTTGATTGGCGTATTCAAAATAATTCCACTTATGCTACCACTTATATGAATGATGAAGATTATCAAAAGTTTTACTCTTATTTAACTTCCATCAAAAATAATTCAAATGACCCAAATGTAACATATGTGTACGAAAATATGTTACAAAAATTAGAAGAAAAAGAACATACTCAATCAACAGATATAAATAGCAAAAAACGCCATTATATACCTTTTCATCTTATGAAATATGGTTTAGAACACGTTGATTTTTTAAATAAAAATCGTCTTGATAATCGTGATGAAAATATTGGTCTTCTTTCTAAAAGTCAACATAGTTGGAAATCTCAAGTAGGTGATGCTAAATTACGTGTCAATAATAGTTCTGGTAAAGCTGGTGTTTTTTATGGTAAATGCGGAAATTATGATTATTGGGAAGTACGTGGTAAAGATTTCTTAGGAAATAAAATTTATCGAAAATTTAGTATTAATAAACACGGTTATGAAGGTTCTAAACATATGGCTTTTCATTTTAGAGATTTAGTAATTGACAAATCTTATAAACCTCATCAATTAGAAGAGATTTATAAACAAGTTGTTCACAAATTTGAAAATTATTATTCAAAATATCATTTAGATACACATGGTAATCCAATTGAAGTAACATTACTTGAAGAAGAAGATGATAATAATACAATTGTAACAAAAGTTGATAATCAAATTAAAAGTATGATTGGAGAAGATGATGAAGATGATGATTTTATTATTATTTCATCTAAATAATAATTATGAATCATCATCATAAATATTTCCATACATTGCATCAAAAAATTCACCACTTACTTCTAAAAACCAGATATAATCTTGGTACATTATATTTATTTCTTCAAAAAAATCTTCTTCATTATCTAATTTAGGAAGAGTCATTTTTTATTTATTATTTAATATTATATAATATAATATTTTATTATATAATTATTTATTTCTTTATATTCATTTTTATTTTTATTTAATTATTTTTTTATAAAAATAATAATTATTCTTTATGTTGTAAATAATATGTATTTTCAAAATGCGCACTTAAACCATCTATATCTTTTCTTAAATCACCTGTTTTTAATCCTGTATAATCATTATTCCATATTTTAAAAATACAATTATTTATTTTTGGACTTATACTTAAACCATTTATTTTTTGATTATGTTCATTTTTTTTCATTAAACTTTCCATTAGAATATAATATACTATTTTTTTAAAATAATCATATGAATCACGCTTCATTAAACGTATTGACCAATATCCACCACTCATATTTTTAGGGTCTTCATATATTGGTTTAATACCATCACGCATTACAAAAAACATTCCACTTGATACATTATTCAAATTTTTCATTACATATAACAGGTCATAATACGTTTTCATTTCAAATACTTTTTTATATGATTCCATTGACCAATCATTATTATCTGTCGGATGATACCATAATATCCACTTATTTTTAAGTTCAAAATTTTCATAATTTTCCATATTAAAAGGCTATAAGGAAATAAAATTTATTTCTTATTTCTATTTATATATAAATAATAAAGTTCTTTAATACCAACGCATTTTATATTTCTCTCATTAAATATTTTATTTCATTTTCTTTTTCCTTTTCTTTTTCTTTTTTACTAAATATAAATCCTATATATAAAGATATTAACGTTGATATACTCACTAAAGATAATAAAGTACTTATATTTATATTATTATTTTCATTCTTTTTTTTTATCATTTCTAGCATATGACGTTCTTCTTCTTTATAATTTATTTCAAAATAATCCTTAAAAGTACCTACACAACCACTTTTTAAATAATCTTTTGCTATATTTCTATATGTTGGACATAAATATGTTGCACATTCTGAAACATCGTGTCTTGCTACAGGATCTTCAATAGCTCCATTACTTAAAATAAGTATATGTAACATATTTAAAATCATACATAATATATTTATTTTCATTTTTATATTTCTTATTATATTAAAATATTTTTTAATATATTATTTATTTATTTATTATCTTATTTAGTATCTCATTTATTATCTCATTTATTTATTATAAATGGATTTTCAAATATATGATTTACATTATATTTTTGAGAATTTTTTTCATTTACATTTAATTCATCAAATTCATTTAGTATATTTTGAATATACATACTATTTACACCATTTTCTTCATATGGTAATGATTTTTTCTTTTCTTTTGATTGATTATATACTTCAGCTCTACATATTAAACATATTGGTGTTTCATAAGTACTATTATTTTTACTCCAATCTAAAAAACATGATTTATGTACTAAATGTTTACATTTAAAAAATATACCATCTTTATGATTTATTATTTTTTCCATACAACAAAAACAACCATCTTCTATAATTTCACTATTTAATGGTTTATGCTCTTCACAACAAAATAAATATTGACTTGGTTTTAAACGAGTTCTACATTTTTTACCATTTTTTGTTACTCCTATACATCGATTTACAAAAACATTTAATTCTTCAAAATTACCAAAATTATGAAATGGATGATTCGATTCCATTTTTTATATAAAAATATATAAAATAATTTCAATCATATTTTTTTATATACTAAAATCCTTTATATTCATTTTTAATTATATAAAATGATTTATATTTCTTGAAACAAGCATAGTTAATAATATTTCGTACATCAAACAAATATGAAATATATATATAAAAGAAGTTGTAATAAAAAATAAATAATAACAAAGATAAAATAAATATAATAAAAATAGAATAGGTATATAAAAAAACAAATAAATAGATAATGATTGTAATACAAATTTACTAAAAAAATAGTTATTTTGAAATGTTTTTTTTATATCATACATTTTATATTCTTCATATAATTCATATTCATGATCAAAATTTCTTTTACTTGTCATTCTATTTGATACATATGACGGACATATTGTATTATGTGATAAAAAATACAATAAATAAGATGATATTGGATATAAATAATTTTGATATTTACCATATTTAATATGTTTATAAGTTATAAAATCTTTATTATATGAAATAATTTGTATAAATAATAATGTATAAAATATACTATTTACTTTTTTATTTTTTTTATGTATATAATATTTTTTTGTTGAATATAACGGTATATAATTCTTTTCTTTTAATTTTTTATATAAAGTATGATTACTTTTATTTGTATTTCCTAAAAATGCGATTGTTTCATAATCTAAATAATTCATTACATGTATCTTTACTTCATCACTTAATTTATCATAACTCATATTTTATTATTTTATAATCATATTTTTATTATTTTATAATTTTTTTTTATTTATATTTTTATTTTATCTACATTTTTATATAAAGCGAATTGATTTGAGCAATATCTCTTAGAAGTGGTACTTTCGCATTTTCTAACTTTTGTAATAATTCCATATACTCAATCATTTTACTTATATTTTTAACATCATCCACAATATTTTGTATTCTTAAAACTGCTTTTACAAAATTCCCATCAAACATTTTATTTACATATTTTGTACTCTCTTTATAGGATTCTCCTAAAGCCCATTTATACATCACTTCCACATATTCATAATTTAAAAGATAAGTATTTTCTATATTCATATTCATTTTTAACTCTTCATTACAAAAATCAGTTCCAACTATTTCCAATTCTTTTATAATATTTTTTACTAATAATGGTACTTCATACTCCGATAATAATATATCTTCTTTTGTTCCTTTATCTTCAATAAATAATGAGAATAATGCTATCCACATTTCATATGTAATTTCTTGATTATTTCCATAATTATCAATTAAATAACCAAATAATAATTCATTACATTCATTTATATTCATTCCAACTATTCCTTTTTTTGTAAGCTTATTTTCATTATTTAAATAATGATAATCTTGAAGAATTTGTTTTATTTTTTCTATGGTTTGAAACAAAAAGGATGAAGAAGAATCCATATTTGCTTCTAACGCAATGATTTCATTTTGAATCTTTTCTTTTTGTAAATGTGATTCATATAATTTTTCAAAAGATGGATTACTATATTTTTTTGTAATATTTTCCATATCTTTCATCATTTTCTTTTTATCCTTTTCTTTGATTACAAAAAATGCTCCTAAATTCGAATTCCCATGTAACTTTTGATATAAACGATTATATTCATGTAAATCTTTTTCATCTATATTTACTTTGGATATAGCATTATATTCTTTTTCCAATTCTCTTTTTTTTTGTAAAATACTTAATACATTTTTTGAATGTCCATCCATATAATATGTATTTTCTAAAAAATCATTGATTTGAATATTCTTCTTTTCTTCATTTATATCATTATATGTATGATAAATATGTTTTAATACAAATTGATAAGTCGGTACAAATTTTGATTCCACTTTTGGACTCTTTCCATTTAATATATTATTTAACATATTATCTTCCGGTAAATTCATAGAAGGACATATCAATACATTACCTATTTTATCTAATCCTCTTCGTCCTGCCCGACCACTCATTTGCATATATTCCGCGTGATTTAAATATCGTAATCCGTTATTATCATACTTTTCTAATGATGGAAATAGCACAGTTTTTGTTGGCATATTTACTCCAACCGCAAATGTTTCCGTTGCGATTAATACTTTAATTAATCCCATTCCAAATAAGATTTCAACAATTTCTTTTAAAATAGGTACCATTCCACTATGATGATAAGCTACTCCTTTTAATAGTAAATCATATAAAGTATGATACATGGGTAATTGCTCATAAACTGTTTTATATGGAAGCATATATTTATGAAATGTATCAATAATAGATGAACGCGTTTTATGGTCAATTAAATTTATTGAAATATTGGATGTAAGTTTTTCACATTGATTCCGAGAAAATACAAAAAATAGTGCTGGAGTCATATTGTTTATATGTAATTGATGAATAATTGTATTCATCATATCTCGTAATTCATATTTTTTATAACTTTTTCGAATAGATGATACATTCAGTACATTATTTTTTTCATCCATTATCATGGTTGCCCAATTACAATTTTTTATATCAAAATTACGTTCTTCATATATTATTTCTTCTTCTTCTTCTTCTGTATCATTCTTTTTTCCTTTCATTTTCTTTTGCATATAACTTTTATATTCAATGAATGCGTTTTCATAATTTAATACATAATGATTTAATGGAACAACACGGTGTGACGTTGGAATAAGAATTGTATTTCGTTCTTTAATTTTTCCAACCCACGTTGCAAACTCTTCTGCTCCTTCAATAGTTGCCGATAACATAATTAAAATGATATTTTTAGGAAGTAAAATTAATACTTCTTCCCATACTTTTCCGCGATCTTTATCATTGATATAATGTACTTCATCAAATATAACTATACCTACGGATTTAATATAATCCATTGTTTCAGTATCATTTTTATAAAGCATATTTCGCAATACTTCTGTTGTCATAATTAAACAAGGTGCTTCTGGATTCATTTTAATATCTCCTGTTAAAATACCTACATTATCTTCGCCATAAAGTTTTTTAAATTCCGCATATTTTTGATTCGAAAGTGTTTTAATGGGACTTGTATATATTACTTTTTGATTACGAGCTAATGCTTGAGAAATACCATATAATGCAAATGTTGTTTTACCTGAACCTGTATGGGCAGTTACCAATATATTTTCATTATTGTGAATTCGATACATTCCTTCTTCTTGGAAATCATCTAAAGGATATGGAAATGTATGATATTTTTCTTCAGCACTTATTTTATGTACACTGGATTTATCAAATAATTGAAAGTAATGATTATTCATTTTTAACAAAATAAAAATATATTTATTTTTATTTTTTAATCTTTATATTTATCATTCTTTCTTTTTTATTTTTCTTTTTTTTTATTTTTTTAAAAAAATATTTTTTTATTCATATTTTTTTAACCACCACATATTTTTTATACTTATACTTTTACTTTTATTTTTATTTCCACCCGATAAATTAGTTACTTTTTCATTTAATGGTATTTGATTCATAGTCATTTTTATTATTGAATACTTTATTATTTTCTTTTTGATTTACATTTTTTTTTTGATTTTTATTTTTTAAAACTACTTTTGAATTTACAAAATTAACATTCTTATTTTTAGCTAAATTTTCAAAGAATTTTTCAGAAATATTTATCAACATATTTTTATATTTTTTTATTTTATCATCTACATTATTTGATTCATTTTTTAATAATTGATTTACAGGGGAATTTTTAACTCTTTTTGTAAAATAAATAATAAAATCAACTGCTTTATCATTTCTTTTTTTTGAATCTGAAAAAAATATTAAAGAAAATATAAAATTAAAAAATTCTTTATTATTTGTTAATAATGGTTCATATTCAATTATTTTTGAATAAAATTCTTTAAAAGATGATATATTTAATAAAAGTTTTAAAATTTTTAATATTTTATTTTTTGTGTTTTTTTCTTCAACTAACTTTTCACGATTATCACTATTGATATTTATAAATTGTGATGTTATATATCTTATTATATCATTTAATACATCTTTATAATTATTTATATTTAATTCATTTGCTATAATTTCGCTCATATAAGATGATTCCTCATTATTTGCTTCTATTGATAATGGTCTTAAAGTATATATTATTAAAGCAAGTATTAAAAATGTATAATTTGATTTAAAAAGTTTCCATTCATTTTTTCTTTTTTTCTTTTCTTCTTTTCTTTTTTCATTTATTTGTACACTATTATTTTTTATTTGTTTACTATTATTGATTTGTACACCATTTTTTATTTGTTTACTATTATTGATTTGTTTACTATTATTGATTTGTACACTATTCATTTATAAAAATATAATAAATGATTCACTATAATAAATGAAGAATTTATTTATTATAAATTATTAAATAATATATATTTTATAATTAGTATTATCTAAATAATTTATTTCATTATTTATATAAAATGAAATTACATAAAAAATGTATTTATATTTTTCTTATTTTGATTATTTTATTACTTATTTATCTTTATTTAAATGATTCTTCTGAACATTTTACAAATAAAAATAAAAATGATAAAGTTTCAACTTATTATAAATGTAAAGATAAACCCATTTCACCTATTTTAGAAGAAATTTTTAAAAAATATGGTATTGAACATTCAGATAATAAAAAAAATACATATCAATCATTATCTACAAATAATCAAATAAATATGTGGCAATTATATATTCCTTGCGGATATAATTATGTTGAATCTGAATTACCAACTATTAAAATGGAACATAGTAATAAACAATTATATATTTTTGGTATAAATGGATGTGATAAAATGGTAAGTAAAAATAATATATGGTCTGTATTAAAAAAATATTATGGTTTTGATGAAGCTTCTAAAATTATGCCAAGTTCATATGTTTTAGAAGATAAACATGATATGAAATTATTTGAACGTGATTATAAAAAAGATAATATTTATATTATGAAAAAAAATGTTCAACGAAAAGAAGGATTAAAATTAACCAAAGATTATAATGAAATTATAAATGCTCATAATGATGAATATAAAGTTGTTCAAAAATATATAAGAAATCTTTATTTAATTAATGGTTATAAAGTAAATCTTCGCGTTTATTTATTAATTATTATAAATAATGATATAAAACACTTTTATATTTCGGATTTAGGAAAATGTATTTATACAAAAAAAAAGTATAATGATAATGATTTAGATTTTGAATCAAATATTACTTCTTACCATCTTGATATGAATGTTTATAAAAACAATCCTCGTACTTTCGACCAATTACGTGATTATATCAATAAAAAAGAAGAAAATCCGAATGCTGGTAGTTTATTCTTTGTTAAAATGAACTCTATACTACAAAAAATGTCCACTGCATTATCCAATGAATTTTATCAATCTGAAAATATTAAAGCACATAATGCTATTACATTCCAACTTTTTGGTGTCGATATTATTATGGATAATGATTTAAATCCGCTCATTTTAGAAGTAAATAAAGGCCCCGATATGAGTGCTCGAGATGATGAAGATAAAAAAATGAAAAGTATGGTTCAAACACATATGTTTGAAAAAGTTGGAATTATTAATGATGATTATGTACATAGTACAAATGTTTTCAAACAAATATAATTTATAAATTTTTTTATTATATATTATATTAGTTTTATACTCTAAAAAATGATATCTAAATATAGTATAGTATACTATATTTAGGATATGAGTGATAATATAAATTCAAATGAAGGATTTACAAATTTATTTTCATTACTTCTTTTTATGATTCTTTTAATTTTATTTTTATATTTTGCTTATAAACAAATTAAAAATATTTTTAAAATTGAAGATTTTGATTTAAATGAAAGTAATATAAAAAAAATAGATGATAAAAAAGAAAATTTTATAAATATTTATTCATTAAATGATTTTTTATTTGATATTGATGAAGATGGTAATTTTATAAATTCAAATAAAATAAAAGAAAAAGAAGCGATTTTAGAAAAAGTTATTCATAAAAAAAATTTAGAAGTGAATGAAGATAAAGAAGATAAAGAAGATAAAGAAGATAAAGAAGATAAAGAAAATAAAGAAGAAATAACAAAAGAAAAAATAATAAAAAAAGAAGAAGATTTACATAATGATGAAAATATTACATATATTGTTGATAAAAATAGTAATAAAAAACATATTCATTTTACTATTTTAAATGAAAAAAAATTAAAATATTTAGAATGTAATGGATTTTATGATGATCATATTATTATAAATATTAAAGATGTTAAAAATCGTGAAATTACCAAAATTACGAATAAAATTTATAATAAATATACTTTTGTTTATCAAACAAAAGATGATGATAGTGCTATAAATTATTTTATTGAATATCGCCCTTCTCAAGAACGTTTTATTAAATTATATAATCAAAATGAAGATAAAGTATTTTATTTAGAAAAAATATTTTATAAAGAGAATAAAAATAATCATTCAATTCCACTTTATAATATTTATCATTATGCTAACGAAATTGGTACCATATATAGTACTTTACAAGAAGATGATACAAAAGTTTATAAAATGAGTTTAGATAAAAATAATAGAATCGGTGAAAATCATAAAAATATTATTGCGTTTTCATTTATTTTATATTTATCCTCTTTAAAAGAAGATTTTTGAAAAGAAAAATTAAAAATAAAATATTATATTAAATTAGTAAAAATATTTTATCACAATATGTCCAAATCAATTTTAAGTGTTAAAACTTTATTTGATAATAACAATCATTTAACATACGTTGTAACAAAATATAGTGATAATAGTATTGCTTTAAAAATATATAAAAAAGAATCTGAAAGTAATCGTGATAAATATATTAAAACTTTTCAACTAAATAATTTATTAAATATATAAACTTTTAACAAAAATTTAATACTTTTATTCTAAAAAATAATTTATAATATCATTATTTATACTTTCTTTACTATGTGCATCAATATAATCTTCAAATATATTATATTGAGTTGTTTCAATAATATGTTTTTTAAATTTTAATATACTATTTCCAACCTCTTTTTCTGAAATTTGTAAAATATTTATTATATTACTTCCATTAAACTTTTCTTTTCGTTTATTTTGTAATCTATTTTGATTCATTATTTCTTCTAATACATTTAATTTATTAAAAATTACTAATGCTTCATATTGAAAATTTACATTTTTATCTTCAATATTATGATTTACATTATATCTTTTAAAATTATTTTGAATATAGTGTACAAAATCTTGATACATAGCTCTTTGATTATATCTTCTTCTATGATCATGATTAAGAGTAAAATATTCTACATCAAATAATTTTGGATTAAAAAATGTGCATTTTATGATAAATTCATATATTTCCAAATTATTTGAAAATCCGTTAAGCCATTTTTTATAATCCAATCCTAAATATACACATATTTCTTCTGGATTTTCCGTTAATATGATTGGTTTATTTACATTACTTATATGCTCTATTTTTTTATCATGATTTTTTAAATATAAATCAATGGTAGCTTTTTCTATATTTATCCATAAACCAGCATTTCCAAAAGTAAGTCCATAATGCTTTATAATGCGACCTAGTATACTACCTAAATCTCCATATGAAAAATAAAATAAATCCATAGCTATATTTTGTGATTTTATTAAATCAATTTGAAAATAAATATTTTTAGTATTATCATCATTTTCATTAATTAAATATGAAAAAGATAGCACAGTGCCATTTTTAACTATTTCTTTTGGATGAAATAATTGTACAACTAAATCATGTATATTGATTTGCTCATTTGGAATGTATAATATGTCTAAATCACCAAAATCTTCTTTTTCTGGAAGTTCATATAAAAAAGTAATCGATAAATGTTGTCCTAAAATAGATATTATTTCACTTTTAACTTGATTATACTTTTCTTTTGTTAAACGGGTTGTAATTACGTTTTTTAATGCTTTTCCACCCATTTTTATTTATAAAAAATATATTTTTTAATTTTTATTTACGTTAAATATTTTATAGAATAAATTATTTATTTACGTTATATAAATTATTATATAAAAAAATTTAATTATTATTTAAAAAAAAAAATATATTTATTTAAATGAATATAAATAATATTCTTTTACGAATTACGATTTTAACAAAATGGAAATTGAATCAGAATTGATTTTTGAACTTAATAATCTTGGATCTGATAAAGAGTCTGAAATTGATGATATTATTACACTATTTACAAAAGCGTGTAAAGAAAATAAGCTTGAAATTGCTCAATGGATTTATTCAACAGTTACTGATAAAGAATTACTAAATGAACATAACGAATATGAAATAAAAGAATTATTTGAGCATTTATGCTTAAATGGTCTTTTAGAAGTAGCTCAATGGATTTATTCTATATATCACTCTTCATTCTTTAATAAAGAAGTATACGATTATGAATATATATTCGTATTTTCTGTATTAAGTAACCAATTTTCTGTAGCCCAATGGTTACTTTCAATTCAACCTGATATTGATATATTAAGTATGTCTGGTGATGTTAGAAATAATAATATTATTAAATATATTTGCGACAAACGTGTTGAAAATAATATAGATAGTTTAAGACAACTTGAATTTCTTTATTCATTAAATAATGAGTATATTATGGAAAATATGAAAAATATATTTTCACAATCAATCGTTGGTAATAAAATAAATATTTTACAATGGTGTGTAGAAAAAAATCCAAAAATTGTAAATAAATCTACATTACAAAAAATATTCACATTTTCAGCTGAAAATAAGTATATTGATGTTGTTCATTGGATTCATACAAAAATCCTAACAAATATCATTATGTTGTAAATGAAGATGGTTCAATTACTACAAATATTGAATACATATTAAATGTATCTAATACAAAGAGTGTTAAAGATGTAAATAGTTGTAATATTTGTTTAGAAGAAGAATCTTCTATAGTTACTATTTGTGACCATCAATATTGTAAAAATTGTATTCAAAAGTGGCTAAATGTAAAAGAAAAATGCCCTTATTGTAGACAAAAATTATTATTTAATAATTTTTTTTATATTAAAAAAAAATAAAAAATGATTTATGATTTCTATATAAAAAGAATATGATATAAAAAGAATATTATAAAAAAAATGAATTGTTTATTTTGTAATGACCTTATTCAAGAAAATGATTTAGTTACTTGTTGTACAAATAATCACACTTCTTGTAATAAATGTTGGAAACATTGGGTTACTAGCACATTATCTATTTATTATCATCTTACAGAAACAGAACTTGATTGTGGTGTAGCATATCCATTATATGGTGGTGGTTACGATGAAATTTATTGTCCAACTTGTGGATTAAAATCAAATGTACCAAAAAATGGAACTTATTTAATTTATAATATGCAAGGTGGTAAACAATTTGAAGTTAATTATAAAGATAATAAAAAACATGGAATTTATAGAACATATCACCCAATAAGACTTGGAAATAAAATAGAAAGTGAACAAAATTATATAAATGGAGTTCGAGAAGGTATTTATGTATCTAAACATAGTAATGGTGTAACATTTATGACAAACAAATTTGTAAATGGAAAAATTGAAGGCACACGAATACTTAATGATAATGATGGTAATATATATATGAAAGAAGAGTATAAAAATGGATTGTTAAATATTCAAACAATGTATAATAAAGATGGTACTAAAAGAGAAGAATATTTATTACATGATGGTATGTATATTAAATAATTTTTAATTTATAAAAAAAATAAAAAAAATGATTTTTAATTTATATATAGTATAAAAAGAATACTTTATTTATAATAAAAAATATTATAAAAAAATGAATTTTCAATGTAATATTTGTTTAGATACATTTGATGAAAATAATATACTAAAATATTGTAGTGATAAACATATATTTTGTAAAAAGTGTATAAAAGATTGGGTAATACATATTTTACAAAAAGATTTTATATATATAAAAATAGATAAACTTTTCAAATATCCTATTACATGTCCTTTATGTAAATGTTCAATAAATTATATTTTTGACGGAAAATATCAATTTTATAATAAATTTTATAATAATCATTCAGAAGAAATTACATTTATAAATAATGAAATTAATGGAGTATATAAAAAATATTATAAAAATGGTATGATTCATGAAGAATCATATTATAAAAATAATTTAAAAAATGGAGTATCTAAAATATATTTTGAAAATAATAATTTAAAAATAGTGGCTAATTATATTGATAATAAACTTGAAGGTGCATTTTGTAAATATTATATAAATGGAATGATTCATGAAGAATCATATTATAAAAATAATTTAAAAAATGGAGTATCTAAAATATATTTTGAAAATAATAATTTAGAAATACTGGCTAATTATATTGATAATAAACTTGAAGGTGCATTTTGTAAATATTATATAAATGGAATGATTTATGAAGAATCATATTATAAAAATAATTTAAAAAATGGAACATCTAAAATATATTTTGAAAATAATAATTTAGAAATACTGGCTAATTATATTGATAATAAACTTGAAGGTGCATTTTGTAAATATTATATAAATGGAATGATTCATGAAGAATCATATTATAAAAATAATTTAAAAAATGGAATATCTAAAATATATTATAAAAATGGTCAATTAAGAGAAGAAAGTTCATATTATAATAATGAATATGACGATGGTTTATATATTCAATATTATGATAATGGAAATATAGAAACATTAAAAAATTACAAATATGGTATGTTAAATGGTTTATATGAATCTTATTATAAAAATGGAAAATTAGAAGAACATTCTTTTTATGAAGATAATAAAAATATTGGTCTAAAAGAAATGTATCATACAAATGGTACTAAAATGTGTGAAATAGAATATGATAATAATGGTAAAATTTTACAACAAAAATGGTATTACAAAAAATGATGTAGAGAAAATCGTAAAAATAAGTTAAAGAAAATCACTTAATTTTGTTTCACTAAATTTCTTTACTTTATTATTGATGATTTTTACTGTAACTTCTCGTTTTTCTTCCTTTTTTACATCTTTTTGGGGTTTTTCTTCTACTTGATCTTTATTTGTAAAAAGATCAAAAATATGATTCTTTTTCATTTCTTTTTTTTCAACTTCTTTCTTTATAGGTTGTTCTTCTACTTGATTATTATCTTCATCTGTAAAAGGATTAAAAAACTCTTTCTTTTTAACCTCTTTTTTAGGTTTCTCTTCTACAACATTATCATCTGTAAAACCGCTAAAAATTTGACTTAATTTTGTTTTATTTTTAAACTCTTCTTTTTCCTTTTCTCTCCAATCATTTTTATCATTATATCTATGTTTATTATTTGGGTCAATATATGTATTTGTATTGGTATTTGTATTGGTATTTTTAACAAATTCTACTTCAGGTGTTGTTGCTTTTGTAATTTCGTGTTTTTCAAATGGATGAATTACTTTATTTTCTTCTTGTTGAATCATTGAAAAAATATTGTTACTTGGCTTACCAATCTTTGAATTGTATTTATTACCAAATTTCATCTTCATAGCTCCTTCATTTGCCAATTTATCAGCCATATCATTATACGTTGAATGTATATCCGTTTTTTCCGTATGAGCCCGTACTTTTAAAATAGCTATATTATATTTTCGTATATACGAAAGTGCAATAATAATCATATCTTTATTTGGTACTTCAACTCCATCTTTCATAAAACCATCTTTTTCATAACGTGCTCCAGTTCCTTGAAAAATATATTTACAATATTGCGAATCTGTAAAAATACATAGTCGTTTTAGCGCTTTTGTTTCTTCACTTACTAATTCAATTGCGTGTAAAATAGCACGCATTTCAGCGCGATTATTTGTTAGCTTTGTATCATTTAATGGTTCTGATAATCGGATATTTAAATCAGGAATGATAATTCCATATCCGCAATATACTTTTTTAGCTTCAGTATCTCGAATACAACTTCCATCCGTATAAATGATTACATTTTTGTGGGCATTTTCATCATTTAATACTTTGTCTATTTCATCTTGATTATTGGTTTCGTAATCCTCTTTTTTTTGAATAAATTTTGGTTTATTATTACCAAAACCTTCTTCCATAAATTTAGTTGCTTCCACAATATTTTCAAACTTCTTGTAAATTGCACCTACAAATCCATCTATCGATTTTTTACAATCAGCCCAATTGTTATAAATTTTTGCCCCAAACTTTCCTTTATGAACTGCGTAATAAGGCATTTTTTATAAATTTTAAATCTATCTATATCTATAATAATAGATAGATTACAAAAGTAATTATTATATTTTAAATAATCCTTTTTTTATACTTTTTAATAAATAATAATTTGTTAAAAAAGAAATAATAATACTGAATTCTTAAGAAAATTACTTTTAGAATTTTGTGATATAAATAATGAAATATTTTATATCTTCTTTTTTACAATCAAAAATAATAGATAAATAATTTTTTATTTTTAGATTTAATATATAATAAAAAAGTTGTAAAATATTTTTCTTATTATATATTATAGTTTAACTAAAATGCAAAACAGCCAAACATTTATAACTCATCCGTATACTCATAAGCTGTGTACATATATAATACCTCAAAGATATACACATCAAGCGGATGGTATTTTAAATTTTGAAAATACTGATTTATTAGATCATGAAATACCCATGATTAATCCTTATTTTATAAATGTAAATTATGAAGAACTAATTGATACCAGTGCTTATTTAATGGATAGTTATGGAAATATTTATATAAAATTTTTAGCTGAGCTTGTAATCAGTACATTAAAATTCGAAGATGTTTTAATTGATAGATATGATGATATGTATTATCTTAATACTATTATAAGTATTTTAAACCGTGAAGAAGATAAAGCAAAAGCACAAAATAAAAAAAAATTAGAAAAATTTATCAATATAATTACTAAAGACTTTTACATATTACAAGATTACATAAATATTAAAAATGGTGAAATATTACCTCCAATTTTACACGATGATCCTAAAGTAATTGCATCACATATTATTTATCATATATTGATATTTTTAAATGCTCAATATCGACGACCAGAAGATAATATATTTTATAAATATAAAATTCCTCATAAAGTTCATTTTAAAATAGGAGATTATGAGGAATTTCGTCAAGAAATTGTTGCAATTCGTCAACAAATCAATGAAACTACGTCTAATATGTCTAATATTTTTGGTGGACCTATTGGTGAACCAATTGGAGCAGAAGAAAATAATGAAGAAATAGATTTTAATTTTATTGGTACTCATACTATAAATTGTCCAAAAGATTTTGAATGTCCAATTTGTTTACGCAATACTAAAAATGAAAATAACCCTATACAGGAAGCTAATGGTTGTGTTCTTTTACATATTACTCCTGAAGAGATTGACCATACAATATGTTTAGATTGTGCGGAGAAATTAGTTAAGCATGCTGAAGATAATAAAATTAAGTGTCCTACCTGTAGAACCGAAATCAATATAAATCCAGGTATGACAGCTGGTAAAAAATCTAGATCTACAAAATCATCTACTGCTAAAAAATCTGTATCTAAAAAACCTGTATCTAAAAAACATGTATCTAAAAAACATGTATCTAAAAAAGCTGTATCTAAAAAACATGTATCTAAAAAATTAACTACTAAAAAACCTGTATCTAAAAAACCTGTATCTAAAAAATTAACTACTAAAAAACCTGTATCTAAAAAAGCTATATCTAAAAAAGCTATATCTAAAAAACCTGTATCTAAAAAACCTGTATCTAAAAAACCTGTATCTAAAAAACCTGTATCTAAAAAAGCTATATCTAAAAAACCTGTATCTAAAAAACCTGTATCTAAAAAAGCTATATCTAAAAAAGCTGTATCTAAAAAAGCTGTATCTAAAAAATCTACTACTAAATTAATTGTAATAAATAAATAAAGTATTTATAAAAAAAATTGATGGATAATATCATTTATTTTTATTTTTTATATAAATTGTATTGGGCTTCGGCCCGTGTTTGCCTCCTGATAAAAAAGGAGTTGCCTTGACCCTTTATGGGATACTCGGGTTCGTTGGATACCTAAGATTTACATATACCAGTATGTAGGTTCACAAAAAGAAGCCAATATACGGTCTCATTCATGGGAACGTAGCCGAGACACACGTCGAATAAAAGGGAAACCTTTTTAGGGGAAGTTATCATAAAAAAGTTATACGTAAATAAATAATTATAAAAAATAATATGTTATAAATCTTTAAGGGTGTAAACCTTTTGTTACATCAAAATCATACAAATCTACAAATTCTTTACCATTACTATCATAACGCGTATAAAATATGTCTTCTGTATAATATCGATTTCCATAAATATCATCATAAAATAATTTTTTTTCAAATATTTCACTTTTTATTAATTCACCATTTTTATTATGGAAATAAATAAATAATGTTATAGGAAAATTATCTTCATAATCAATTTTAATACTTATTTTTGTATCTAAAAAACAGCTATTAAAATTATGTTCCCGTTCTGTTAATTGAAATTTATGTCCAATATTTTGTTCTAATAATACCTTATTATTTATATTATTTTGAAGATATGTAGATGCGTGTGCAAACATATTATCAAAAATAAGTCTTTCAATATAACATCTATATATATGTTTTTTCTTTTCTTCAATTACTTCTGGTTCATTTTTATTATAACATTGTAAATATTTTTTTCTAAATTCTTGTGAAGAATTTCCACAACTTGCAGCACGATGATATATTGGTATATTTTCTTTATTTTCAATTTGGTCACTAAAAAAAGTAATACCTTTTACAAATTCACCAAAAATACGAGTTACCCCTAATGGAACATGTTTATTCATTTTAAGAATGTTTGTAAAAATTTTATTATGAAAAGACCAATATTGTGGTCTATTTAGATGAGAAAGAAAAAATTTAATTTTTATTAGTCTATCATATTTATTATCATAAAATCCTTGAATAAGGATATTATTTTTTTTAAAATTATTTAATATTTTATGAAATTTTACTAATTTTTCATAAAACAATGTCAAATCATTATTTTGAATAAATGAAAAATTAATCTTCATTTTTAATAAACTTATATTTGATTTTTGTTGTGGATATGATTTTATTTTTTTTATATTTATATATTCCATATATAAATCGTCAAAAGATTCAACTAATTTATTAAAAAATTTAATTTGATTATTTATTTTATTATTCATTTTACTATTTATTATAAAATAATATATTTTATATAGAATGAACATTTTTCATTTTTTATTTATTTTTTATAAAATTATATTTTTTTTTAATAAATATAAAAAAGTGATAAAATATTTATTTAGAGACTTATTTTACATAAATATATTATAAAAAATAATAAAATGAATAGAAAATACAAAAATAATGGTAAACGATGGAGTGATGAAGAAGATGCTCAATTAATGGAAGAAATAAGTAATCATCTACCATTTGAAGAATTATCAAATATTCATCAACGAAGTATTGTTGCTCTTAAATCGCGAATTGTTCTTAAAGCTGTAAATGATCATAAAAATGGAGTTGCTCTTGAAGAAATTTATTCAAAATATAATCTAGATGAAACTACTTTTCATGAAGGAGTAGAATATGTTAAAAAAATGGAAGATAAAAAAGAAGGAAACAAAGGTGAAAAAAATAAAGAGATTAAAAAAGAAAAAGTTAAAAAAATAGAAGAAGTTCAACATGTTGAAGAAAAAGACCTAAATACACTATTACTAAAAGAATTACTATTAGAAATGCGCGAAATTAAACTTATGATGAAAGAGTTTCTTATCCATTTTGAAGAACGTGAGAATGAATAAATTCATTTTTCTTATTTTTATTTTTAATATAAAAAGAAAATCATTAAAATAAATAATCATTATTTTTTATTTTAATTAAATAAAATGAAAAAAATATTAAAAAAAAAAGAAAAAGAAGAAAATGAAAATACTATTTTAGAAGAAATAATAAATGTTCAAAAAAGTAAATTTTCATTAAAAACGATTCAAAATCATTTTGATGAAATTACATATAATAAAGAACAATTAGCATTTATACATGCACCACTTGAACAATGTGTCTTATTAGGAACACCGGGTTGTGGTAAATCTTCCACAATTATTGGTAAAATTATATATTTATTTTTAAACAAAACGTTTACAAAAACAAATCACTATAAACTTTTTACTTTTAGTAAACGTGCTTGTTCTGATTTTATTGAAAAAGGTCGCAATATACATAATCGCATTTTTCAAAAAAATTCTATTTCTACCTTACATTCCGTTTCTGGAAAAGTTCTTTACCACATGACCCATAAACAATCATCTTCTAAAAATTCCGTTATTATGAGTGCTTTATACTTATTTGATAAACAAAATTTAGAAAATGCGGATCATTACAATTTACTTAAAAATTATGATGGATTTAATGATTGTAAAGTCATTTTTGTGGATGAAGCTCAAGATATTTCCGATATTCAATACAAATTAATTATGAAAATTGGTGAATTTTACCAAATTCCTGTAATTATGATTGGTGACCCAAATCAAAATATATATCAATTTCAAAATGGAAGTGATAAATATTTATTAGAACATAATGGACCTAAATATTATTTAATACGCAATTACCGAAGTACACCGGAAATTGTAAATGTAATTAATTCTATGCGTCCTTGGGATGATTTAACCCCAAAAATGATTTCTGCTCAAGAAAATGAAAATATTAAAATAAATAAAAATAAAATAACAACTTATTTTGAAAAGAAAAATAAAGAAGAGTATCAAAGTAAAAATCAAAAACCACATATTATTGTGGATAATGTACCCAATATTATTCAAAATATTATACATAAAATAAAACATTTAAATGCAACTTGTGGGATTGGTTTAGAAGAAATGGCTATTATAGGTCCAGTTAAAAAGAGTAAACCAAATGGTGAATATTACACAAATATTGGTTTATCACTTTTTACAAATTATTTTGTCAATGAAGAAATCCCTTATATCAAACATTATGAAGATGGTACAGATGGAAGTGGTGATGATATTGACAGAGAGATTGAATATAAAAAAGGTTTTATCAATTTATTTACCATTCACGGTTCAAAAGGATTGGAATTTAAAGTCGTTTTTTTAATTAATTTTCATTTAAATACTTTTGGTATTATACCAAGTGAAGAAGATTATAAACGATTTAAATATTTATGGTATGTTGGATTAAGTAGAGCTGAACAATTTTTGTATATCTATATAGATGAACGAAAATATGGATTTTATGATTTAAAAAATGTACGTTTACAAGATGTAGTTTATGAATCAAAATTTCCAAAATTATTGCCTCAATTAGAGTTTAAAGATGCAATTAAACCACTTGTTTTTAATGTTACCGAAATATTACGAAATAAAAAATATATGAATGATAAATTATATCACTTTTTTTATGAAGCACTTGGACCAAAAGAAGTTACTAAAATTCAACTTTGGGATAATAAAGCTTTAGGATTGCCTGAATTTTATGAATTGGATAATATGGATTTTTATAAAATATATGGTATTTTTATGGAACATATTTTTAATTATTATTATCATTTTAAAAGTGGAGCATTACCAGATTTTGTATTAAAAATAGAGAAAATGATACAAAATCGAATAGAATTACCTAAAAAATATAATAAAGCCTTTGGAATATTTAAAATGCGATATCCAGAAATTGCGAAAGAGTGTATTACATTAAAAGTATTTAATCATTATAAAAATATATTAAGTGATTGCGAAATTGAAATGTATTCACATTTATGTGCGTTATTAGATAATGATTATCATAAAGAATTTTATTTACAAATTGAAAATAATGTAATTTCTATTCCACGAACTCGTTTATTAGAAAAAATATCATACATACGCGATTATTTTTATAATATTCCTCTTGAATCGCACGATATTATATTATATGAATCAATATTTGATTTAGCCATATTTGTTTATCAATATGAACACGAAGCCGCTTATTTGTGGAAATCTGATTTAAGTAGCCATATATCTACATTATATCATCATATACTTCATATATCACAATTTGCTATATCAACATATATTGAAAATAGTGGTAACGGGGAAGAGTATATATATACATTTCATAAAAAATATATACATAAAAATTTGCCAATTGTTGGAGAATTAGATATGATCAATAAAGAAAGTATTGTAGATTTAAAATTTTCTCATTCAAGTGTTGAAAAATATATTGACCAAATATGTATGTATTCTATATTACAAGACAATTCATTTAGTTTTGATTTAAATTTGGAATTATGGAATATATTAAAAGGTGAAAAGTTAATCATAAAGTTAGATAAAACAAAGATACAAAAAGTGTTATTGTTACAAATATTATGTAAAGCCGTAAATCAAAAGTTGCGTCATATGACTTTTATATATGATTTAGAAACAACTGGATTACTTTATACAAATCAAAATGTAGATATTATTGAACGTCACGTGGAAGAGTATAATACTCATTCCGTTTGGAGTAGTGGTTTAATCATACCGCAAAATTTACCATTTATTCCATTTGAAGTATCTAAAATAACGGGAATTACAAAAGAGTTGGTATATGCGGAAGGAGAGCATATCAATGTAATGAAAGCGGAATTTGAAAATATATATAAATATTGTGAAAAACCTATTTTTATAGCACATAATGGAAATTCATTTGATCATAAATTAATGATTCAAAAAGAGATTATTAAAGAAAGTGATTCAAAATTAATAGATAGTAAATATTTATTACGATTGTTAATCAATAATCCAAAAATTGCTGAAAAAAGTTTAGGAGACATATATACTTATTGTTATCCAAAAGAAGAGGATAAAATAGTGGGACATAGAGCTGAAAATGATGTAACTATGTTAATTAAAATATTTCAAAAATTAGGTTTAGAAGATTATAATTTAGAAACGTTAGTGTAAATATTTTTATGTAATTTGTATTATTTTATGTAAAAGTGTATTTAAAATATGTTTTACATATACCATTTTTTTTAAATTTATAATAAATTTAAAAACTTTATAACCATATTAAATAATAAAAATATTTTATATAATAAATATATATAATTCCATAATCTAATACGTGAACAAAAATATGTAAATCAATAACATTGATAAATAAAGTTCTAAAAAATAATAGACTTTTTAGAAATTATAAAAAAATAAAAGTTTTCGAGGACTTTACAAAACCAATGTTATTGATTTACATATTTTTGTTCACGTATTAGATTATGGAATTCAAATATTATATATTTAAATTAAATACGTAATCATAATATGGTAATAATAAATTTATACTTAATTAATATATAATATTTTTTATTATATGTAAAACATAATTTAAATACATAAATACATAATTTAATTCATTTATACATAATTTAATTCATTTATACATAAATGGATATAAAGGAAATTTTATATATTTAATATAGAATATTTTATAAAAATGAATTGTAACAAAAATAATTCATGTTTTTTATGTCATAAATGTTTACATCCATTTTTTTTAAAAAGTGATTTACAAAGACATTTAGATAAAAAAGAGCCTTGTGAAGCAAAATATAATTGTTTATTATCAAATGATGAAATTAAAGAAAAATCAATATATAAAAGATATTATTTTAATAATAATATTATTAATCCAATAAATTTAGAAATATATCAAAAAATAAATTTAGTAAATAATTTCAATGATAATATAAATATTATTGATAATTTATCACAAATATCAAATAAAATCGAAAAAAATATAATAAATGGTTCTCAAAATATAAATATTGATGAGTATATTGTATATATTGATAATAAAAAACATTATAAATGTTCTAAATGTAAAACAATATATAAAAGAAGAGATAGTATGATAAGTCATATATTTAATATTGAATTATGTAATAAAAATAAATTAATAAATTTACAAATTCATAATTCATATAACGAAAATAAAGAAATATCAAAAAATGAACTTAAAAAAGATGATAAAGAAACAAATATTCAAATTCAAAATATTCAAAATAATAATGTTCAAAATGTACAAAATGTAAATAATAATTTATCTCAAAATAATTATAATTTTGAATTAAAAGATTTTGTTGAAAATAATTATTCTCATTCTCATATTCCAAGAAACGCAATTCAAAATAAAGATTTTTATTTACATAAGAATTTTTTAAATTTAATTATGGAAAATGATGAAAATAAAAATATTTATTTTGATGGTAAATACGCTTTTATTTATACCGATGGTGGTTTAAAACGTATTCAAAGTGATAAAGCTGGATATTTAGTATTAGAAAAATTAGATAAAGCCATTATTTCATATGTTTATTCAAATCCACAATCATTAAAAGAAGATTTTTCATATGTAGATAAATATTATAGTGTTATGAAAAATAAATATGTATTTGATACAATACATAAACCATATAATATTGAAACTAAAAAGTTTGATTATTGTGAAACTAAAAATATAAGAACTCGTGATAAATGCTTGTCTGAAATAACTCAAATTTGTAATTTACATAAAGATAAAACAAAAGAAATTATGAAAAGCAAAGAATATGACAAATATGAAATAGATACAAATTATCAGGTAAATATTCCTAATTATGAATCATCACGTTCAAGGAATAAAGGATTTATTGATACTGGAAAATATTATTAAATATTTAATATATACAAAAATTTTTAATATAAAAAGATTATGCATAATAATTTATAAAAAATTATAAATTATTATAAATTATTATAAATAAAAAAATGGAAGCGAAAAAGATTATTCAAGCTGGTTATTCCATTATTTTATATAAAATATTAAATGAAATTCGTCGTGATGATGACGGTGATTGTGATATATATCATTGTGCTACATTTAAATATGAATATTATGACCATTTTTTAATAACATATAATCCATATGATAATTTAGAAGCATATGATATGCGTGGAGTATTTTATATAACATTTTATCAAAAATATGATATAAATATAATAAAGGAAGCAATGCTTGAAGTACATCAATTTTGGAAAAAAGATGTACAATCTATTTTGAAAAAATGTAATAATAAATGGGTTGTTAAAGTTGAAGATGGCATATTGAATTTGGAAAATACATTAGGTTTAGTTGATTCAGAAAATTTTTTAATGAAACCATTAAATGATACTACTTTTATGACACTCTTTTATGTACCCAATTATTTTGATTATTACCGAATTGCTCAAATAGCTCCACGACATTTAATTGAAAATTTTATTATATATGAAAAAGAATTTTATAATCGTATTATTAAATATTGTTATGAAGAATATCAATATGAACGTTTAATAAAATCTGGATATAAAAATGATTATGTATGTGATTATACTTTTACAACAATTAAAAAAGTACGAAATAAAAAAAATAGTATCAATACAGAATCTCATCATTTTAATTTATTACCTTATATAAACGAAAAAATGGAAGCTATTATTATGGTAAAAGCTTATGCTCAAATGGTATATAAAATTATAAATAGAGAATTCAATAATGTATTTAATAATAATTATAGTATCAAATTTATAAAAAATATGCAAAATGATTATTTTGTCATTATGGAATTTGCTAAATCAACATCATTTGAAATGATAACCAAATCAATATCTTATGTAAATGATATAATTCAAGAAAAAATGGGGAAAAATGTAAATATTGATGATTTAGTAAATAATGAAAATGATTTTGTTTTTATGAAACCTATATATAATAAAATGTTATTTTCACACATACATTATAAAAATATAAAAGCAAAACCAGATTTTCCAAATGAAATACTAACACACATATATGAAAATGAAATGTTTATTTTAGATAAAGAAATCTATAATTCTGGTTTTGATTTTCATAATTTTTGTTATTATCGTGATGAGTATAAAAATTATAGCACAATTATAAAAGACCATAAAAATATAGTTTTTTATAATGATTAAAATTATTTTTATTTATATCTATTTTTATTTATTATATTAAAATAGTAATCTATTTTATTATAAAATGACATCTATATTGCCTATTTTTTCCAAAGTAGTGGCTGAATCATTATTAAGTTTATATCCAGTTTTTGTTAAAAAAATTGGTTTATCTATTCCAATTCAATTATGGACACGTTTATTAGCATATGTAATTATTTCCGCATTTTTTATAAATCGCACTTTTGTATTCCAATCGCTTACATCTTATAACGCAATATTATTAGCACTTATAAATTTAAGTCACGTATATTTTTCATATATGGGTTTTACATATTTAGATTCAGGTGTTTCATTTACACTTTTTAATACATATCCTTTTATGATATTATTAATGAGTAATGCTCCTTGGAATAATGCTTACCTATTGGCATTAGCAGGTTTCGCAATATTTGCTTATGAAAATTATATTCATAGTGGGGAAAAGAAAGAAGATGAAAAAGAAGATAAAAATATGAATTGGCACAATCCATTTATTTTTGGAGTACTTATGATTTTATTATCTGCTTTTACAGAAGCCTTAATATACTTTTTAGTACGAAAAGTCAAAAGTACAAATAGCTGGGATCACGTTTTTATTTCATACTTTTTAGGTGCATTCATTATGTCAATTTATATGATTTATGTATATTTTTATAAAAAAGAAGAATTAAAAGAAGATTTTGATTTAAATAAAAATAGTGATACAAAAGAAGATAATAAAGAAAGTTTCATAAACAATCGTATTATAATTGCATTATTATTAAATGGTATTTTAGGAGCAGTTGGTTATTATTTACGCTTTTATGCAGCATATAGGTTAGATTCACAAATATATGCTATTTTATCTTATATTGGTATTATTATGGCATATGTTTATGGAATATTTTTAAATAAAGAAAAATTAAGTATTTATAAGATTGTAGGAACATTATTTATAATCATTGCCAATTATATGATTTTACAAAAAAAATAAAATTCTGTATATTTGATTTGTAATAAATCGTTTTCCGCACATTATTTCAATATAAAATTTATAAAAATATTTTTTATAAATTTTAATTATTTTTTTTATAACATATATTTTGAAACAATGTTCGGAAAAAGATGAATTTAAGATATATTACTTAATAATTGTAATTGAAGTAAATCGGCAAAAATATTGTATAAATCAATAAATAATTGGAAACTTTCCATTGGATAATTTGGATAATGGTTCACATTTTTTTCATTACACGTTTTCGTGCGTTTAATAATATAAACGGAATCATAAGAAATGTATAGCGAGAAGAGCATAATAGCAAAGTATAAAATAAATTTATGAATGGCTAAAAAGTTTTGAACATGTATTAAACCGAAGATTGAAAAAATGATTAAAAGTAAACTACCAAAAATAATGGTTAATAAACCTCCCATTAAACCCATTCCAATCCAAGCAAATGTATTATTATTTAAATTTAACATCTTTTTATAATTCGCATAAACAACACCAGACATTACAATAAATGCCATAAGTACATAAATCGCAGCAGTATCCATATAGTTATAGGTTGTTTTTAATTTAAAAAGTGGATAAAATAGTGCTGAAATAGAGAATAATACAAATAACCAAACAACATGATTTAATAGATGGTTTTTATAAGTACTCATATTATACCATCCATAAATAAAAAGAGCAATTAAACCAAATAATCCAATAAAAATGCCTGAAAAGAAGTTATTAGCACTTCTTAAATCACGATAATCATATAATTTGTATTGTTCGGAAGGTGTTGTAAAATATTTTTCGCGGAGTAATGTAAAAATGCCGATTAATAAAATGGATAAAATAAGGTACATATAAATATTTGGAATAAAGAAACGGCACGAAACTTCACCATTTTGAAGAGTCGTAAAAATTAAAATACAAACAAAAATAACAAAAGTGCCTAATAATAAATTTAATTTTCTATCTACATTTTCAATTTTTTGTTCTGGTTTTTTTGTTTCACTCATTTTATAAAATAATAATTGTACTATTTTATAAAAATATATTTTATATGATTTAATTTATACAAATTGACGGAATGAACCATTTATATAATGATAAATGAGAAACGCACTTAATCCTAAAATAACATCCACGAATAAATAAATCCAAGCATTTTTATTTCCACGAATTGCATGATAGGCAAATAATAAATATAAGAATCCATGAACAGGTCTTAAATGATTCCACCAAATTTTAGCACCTAAAACTTCAGGACCTGTTTGTCTGCTTTTTGTGAAATATATATAAAAGAATCCTATTGCTGGAATAAGTAATAAATAACCCATATATTTAAGTAAAGTAGTATTGATATTTTTGGCAATATATACAAGAAGTAAACGCGTTCCAATACATCCTATTAAAAATAATAAAAATCTCTTTTGTATGTTATTCATATTTTAATTATATTTTTTAATTATACTATATTATAAAGATATATTATTTAATTGTGATTTTGGGAAATATAATTATCTAATATTTGTTCAAGTTGATGAAATGAAATATGATATGTAATACATTTTTTTTCAATATTTTCAAAAATAACTTTTTTATGTATATTTTGATTTTCATTTATTTCATGATTTATTTTATTTACTTTTACACATTTATTTTCAGACAAATGATGTTTTAATAATTGTTTTGAAACAAATTCATTATTACAATTCACACATACATATTTATCTTTAATTTCATCATATGATAAATCTAAATCTTTATTATTTTTAACATTCTGTTCGATTTCATTATTTTTATCATAATTTTGAATATATTCATTTAATTTTGTTTTATCTATTTTTTCATTTAATGGAAAATAAAACTTATGATTTAGTGATAAATTATATGCTTCATCAAATAAATATTGATTATTTTTTTTACATAAACGAGTTGCATTTAAATGTTTTGTAATATCTGTTTTATTAATTGTAAAATAATTTGTACAATGATGACAAATATAATATGATCTATATTTCATTTTATATATGATTATATAGTTATTTCTTTTATATAGATTATTTTATTAAAAATAACTATTTAATTCCAATTAAAATAAATAGTTATATAATTTTATAAAAAGTTTAAAAAAACTCCTATAAAAATAAATAATTACTATATTAAATATTATAATAAATTATTATAATATTATAATATTATTTACTGAATTCATTCATATAAAATAATTATAGGAGTTCCTATATCAACTTAATCTGAAATATCTATATAATCACTTTAATCAACTTTAGGAGAAATAGAGAATTCAGAAATAAAAGTCCGAAAATATAAACCCTTTTTTATAATTTAAAAAATCGGCCATGTTTTTGTCTATATAAAAAGTGAATTCTCTATTTCTCCTAAAGTTGATTAAAGTGATTATATAGATATTTTAGATTAAGTTGATATAGGAACTCCTATTTTTTTAACAAATATAAATCATAAAATAAATTTATTATTGCGTATATAAAGGAAAAAAATATAAATTATATTATAATAGAATTTATATTAAAATGAAAAATTTATATATTTGTCATTATTGTATTGATTATCAGACATATTCATTAAGTGATATGATTAAACATTATAAAAGAAAAAACTCTTGTAAATGTTCTACATTTTTTTCATATGAAGATGCAAATATATTATCAAGAAAAAAATATATATTTAATTTTGATAATACGAATTTATCTAATGAAGATTATCTATATATTATTACACATTATAAAGATAATATAAATATAATTGAAAAAGATTTTAAAAAAATAAATCCAAATAATTTTAAAAATATTAATCCAAATAATATTAAAATAGATAATAGTAATTTAGATAATATTGATTTAAATAATATTGATTTAAATAATTTTTTTATAAAAAAATTATTAGATAATATAAATAAATCTAAATTAAATAATGAAATATCTAAAATTGAAGATGTTAAAAAATTAAATGATATAGATATATTAAATCCAAGTGATTTAGTTCCAATTGATGTTAAAACATATTCAACAAAAAAAATATATGAAAATACTTTTTATAATAAATCTAAAAATGTATATTACTGTGGTAATTGTGAAAGTGAATATACACATTTAAATAATTTAAGACGTCATAGAATTAAAGATACGTGTTATAAAAGAAAAGAAACAAATACAATTATTGATACAAATGCTGAAAGATGTAATAAAATTATTGAAAAAGAAAATAAAAAGCAAGAAATCATTAACCAACAAATTAATTATAATAATTGTAATATTCAAAATAATAATAATAATAATACAAATACAAATAATAGTACATATAATCTAAATGTTAATGATTTTGTTCATGATAAATATGATTTAAGTCATATTAAAGATGAATACTATTTACAAAAAGATTTCTTTTTATATCATAATTTATTAAAAGCAATTATGGAAAATAAAAATAATCATAATATCTTTTTTTCAAATGATGAAGCTATTATTTATACCGATAATGAATTAAATAAAATGAGTTATGATAAAGCAGGATATTTTATACTTGATAAATTAAGTCAATCTTTTGACCAAATATTTTATAAAAATGATAAAGAAACTCAAGAACATTATAAATTTATACAAAAATATTATTATCTTGTTAAAGGTCAATATATAAATGATACAATTTTTAAAGATTATGATATTAATGAACAAAAGTTTATATATACTTCAAATAGTCGTTTATTTCGTAGTCGTGATAAATATTTAGCTAAAATGATTTCAACATTAAGTCCAATTAAAAATGAAGTAAGAGAACGTATGAGTGTATCTTTAGACCAAATTAATGATATCCCTATAGTAAATCCTAATATTGAAAATTATGCTTCTATTAAAATGCGTTATAGAGATCTTAAAAATAAAGATTAATTTATATTTTTTATAATATTTTTATTTTACATATTTTTAAACTATTTTTAATCAAATAATATTTCATTAAAAATTAAAATGAATCTTTATTTTTTAGTTCAAAACTAACTTTTTGAATATCTTCTGGAGAATGGTATTCATTTAATAATTTATCTATTTCATCATCACTTAAAAAGGTTTCTTTATTTAACATTGTATAATAAAGATTAAATGCATAAATCATATCATTTAAATAATGATTTTCAGTATCAATATTATATTCATTTGCGTTATTTTTTAAACTTTCAATATAATCAGCATATTGATACATTGTTTTAAGTACATTTACAGTTGCGCAATGCATAACTGCGTTTTTATCAGCTTTGTAAAAATGAAAATTACTTACGTAATCATTTAATTTATTATTTTTGGAAAATCGCAAATTGTGAAGATAACTCGTCATCTCAACTTTATTAAAACCCGTTTTAAATACATTTTCATAATCATAATATTTAAAATAAAATTTACGTTTATATCTTTTATTATTTATATACGTATCATACATATCTTTCATACGATAATAATGCATAAATTCAATAGCAACTTGATATCCATATTGACTATGAACTAAATTTGTTACATTTAGCTCTACATAATCTTTTATATGAGAACGTCTCAAAGATTGACGTAAATAAGTATTAATTTTAATACAAGCTTTTTCAGTCAAATATTCCATCTTTAAATATAATAAAAATAAGTTTATTATATTTATTTTGATATAAAATATATATATTTAAAAAAAATAAATCATTTTTTTAATCCATTTTTTCTACACCGTCATCATTTGTAGAAGTTGTTTCTTTGGAAGATTCGGATTTTCCACTTTTATTTTTCTCTTTTTCCATAAACTTTTCAAATTCGTGTGTAATACGTTTTTGTTGTTTGGAATCAATTGCTCCTCCAAATTGGTTTTTAAGTGCATTGTTATTGATCATACTTTTAATCATTTCTTTAGCATCTACTCCACTATTATCTAACATTGAACTATTTTGTTGCATAGCTTTCATTTGTTCTTTCATTTGAACATCTTTCGGTTGACGTTTCATTGATTGTTGATTGATTTTCGCACGTAATTTTTTACGTAGCTCCTCACGTTCTTCTTCTTTTGTTTTTGGAACTGGTTTAGGCACTATATCATTTGAAAGATTTTGCTGAATCATATTTTGAATATTTTTCAATGCATCTGGGTTATTCATCAACTCTTTTAAGTCAAACCCCATTTTATTTGAATTACTCATTTTTATAAAGTTTATATATTTTATATATTTAAAAGTCTCTTATATATAAGAAACCTCTTCGGTTTCTTATGAACTTCCCGCTTTTAATGAATTTGTTAAAAAAATAATTATTTTTTAAAAAAATATAAAAATAAAAGTTTATATTTCGAAAAAAATATATACATATATAATAATAGAAAAATATAGTAAATATAAAAAATGGTAACTAAAATAAAAAATCCAAAATTTTCAGAAAAAAAGTTTAAAAATATAAATGAATCTGTAGCATCTTATTTTTTAACCCATTATAAATTTGCCAAAAATTTTGATTTTATTCATTTTGACCTATTTTTTAAACATATATTTCATGAAACAATCGATATATCAACCGAACTTTTAAACAATTTATTTTTATATATCAATATATTAATTGAATACAATTATTTTGACAAATACGCATATACGGAGCAACATTTATATACACTTCTTTTTGAAACTTATTTAGAGGAACATCATTCAAAAATAGAAAAAGAATTATTACTTAGAAATTTATATGTTTTATATCAAAAATGTGAAGCATCTTATGAAAAACATTATTATCGTAATGATGGTATAAAAATAGCATTACCACTTCGCTTTTATAAATTATTAGATAATCCACAATACGAAAATTTAATAAAAGAGTTTTTAATGACCCATAAATGTAATTTATTGATTGAAGATACAATGAATATGATGGAAGTTTTAGAAAATAAAAATTTTACGGATAATCAGTTTATAATAAAATTATTTGAACATAATGAACCTATTATTGAACATTTAATTAAGAATGATGATTTACCGGTAATGTTATTAGAAATATGTGTACGAGATAAAAATCAAGAATTAATTGAATATTTAATTAAAAAATATAATCAATTTATACAATATGATGATACATTTGAACTGTTATGTCAAGTAAAAGATATTGATATAACATTTTTAAAATCTATTTTTGATAAAATTCGTGAAGAAAAGTATGAAAAAATACCATTATTTGTAGATGATGAAAATGGTATCAATTATTTAATACATAAAGGAAATGCTGAATTAACAATATCATATATGAATATGGTTCAATTACAAAATTTTTCAAATTATATAAGTCAAGCCATTGAAAAGAAAATGTTTACTTTTGTAGATTATATATGTAATAGTATTAAAAATATAGATGTTTCTTATTTTGAATCCCCTTATTTTTTAAAGAAATTGGAACATACAACCTTATTTTATAATGAAAATGATTATGAAGAGTTAAATGCGATTTTAGCAAAATATCATATAGCACCAAAAGTGAATGATTTTTATTTTACAAATTCTTCAAATAATAGTTGTCAAATATGTTTAGAAGAAGAAACAGAAACAAATTATTCTTTATTAAGTTGTGCGCATTGTAAAAAAGCATTTCATATTAATTGTATTTTTGAATATATGAAATCAAAACAAAAAGAAATAATTGAAGCTGAACACGAAGAATTAGCAAATAATGCGAATGAAGTAGTTGTTGATATTAATCAATATTATGCGGAGGAAGAAGAAGGTGAAGAAGAATATGAAGATGTTGAAGAAGAGGCAAATGAAGAAGAAGAAGAGGATACTGAAAGTATAGAAGATGTAAACGAAGTAGAAGAAGAGGATGATGAAGTTAGTAATGATGGTTATATAGGAAGTGTACCCATTTTAAGTAGTGAAAAAATGGATGATTTAATGGTAATTTATTCAAAGATGTATAAAAATCTTAAATGTGTTCATTGTAGAGGGTCATTTTGTTAAAAATAATATTAAATAATTATTTTTTGACCAATTTTCCAGAAATATTAATTTTTTCAACTTCACTATCATCATATTCATCATCTTTTTCAAATGGTAATATTTTTTTAATCATTTTTGCATCCGTTTCATTTAGTATATTTTCAGGATATTTTATTTTATAAAATATAATAAAATCCCCTTTATTTTTACTTCCTTTAATAGGGAATCCTTTATTTTTAATAATTCGGGAAGAATCATCTGTAATCACTTCTTTTTCAAAATAATAAAAGTCACTTCCATCAATATGATTTATATATATTTTACATCCACATAAAGCATCTGCTACATGTATATTTTTTTTATAAATTAAATCAGAACCGACTTTTTCAAATTCTGGAAATTTATTTACTTTTGGTTTCACAATTTTAATAATCATATTTCCTTTTGTTTCACCCATTTTCTGATGACCATAATTTTCAAATACTTGTGTATCATCATAATTACTTCCAGCATCAATTTCAACAACAACTGATTTTTCAACTTTGATTTCGCCACTTCCATTACAATTTTTACAATGTGCATTTCTCATTTTTCCGGTTTTATTACATTTAGCACAAACACGTTGTGTTTTATGAGTTGTATTAGGGTCAACTTTTTTAGTAAATATTTCAAAACCAGAACCATTACATAAATCACACGTTTGAGAAGTACACGAAGAACATAAATCAAAAACTTTATATGTAAATTTGCGTTTAGCTCCATTATATAAATCTTTAAGTTGTAATTCTAATTCAAAAACAATGGGTTCACTTTTTTTAGAAGCTTGATTTTGTACAGGATTTTGTACAGGATTTTGCGTAGAAAATTGTGTTTGTGGTTGTGATGTAAATTGTATATTTGTTCCATTCATTGGAATATTATTCATAAAAAAAGGAATATTTGCAAAAGGGTTTGTAGCACCAAATGGATGATTATGATTATTCATATTAAATTGTGCAGGATTAAATGATTGATTTTGTTGAAAAAAAGAGCGTTGTTGTTCTTGTTGTTGTTCAAAAAATGATTTAAAAAGATCATTTGGATTTTGGAAATGAAAACCGCGCATTGGAGGACGTGGTCCTTTGGGTATATCAAAACGAATATCAAAATCGGCATCTTCAAAATCAGGAATATCATCTTCATCACATCCTATATCATACATACTTCTTTTACTACTATCGCTTAATACTTGATATGCTTCGGATATTTCTTTAAAACGTTTTTCAGCTTCTTCTTTATTATTTGGATTTTTATCAGGATGCCATTTCATTGCCAATTTTTTATAAGCTTTTTTAATATCATCTTCCGTCACATCGGAATGATTCTTTTTTAATTCTAAAATTTCGTAATAATCCTTTTTTTCTTTGCTCATATCTAATTTATTTTTTATAAAATTTATAATAATATAACTTTTATATTATTATATATATAATTCTTTATATTAAATAAGAAATTGCTTATTTTATTATTTTATTATTTTATTATTTTATTATTTTATTATTTTATTATTTTATTATTTTATTATTTTATTTTTTTTAACAAAAAATAATAAAGCTAGAAGTTCATAAGAAACCAAAGAGGTTTCTTATATTTATTCTTCCCATAAAGAATCAACAAGACCCATTTCTAAACACTTCTCAGCATCCCACCACATATCATGTTTAAGGATTTCCTTCATTTCTTCGTGAGGAATTGTAGTATGTTCCTTATAAATCTTCTTAATACGTTTCATTAGTTTCTTATTATTTTCCATTTCATCTTCCATTTCACTCATTCGTCCCCAGCATCCGCTTCGAAGTTCGTGAATAAGCATATATGAATTAGGACGAATATAACGCTTTTTACCAACAACACTCATAATAGTTGCCGCTGAAGCAGATGCTCCTTCAATAATAGTGTATACAGGTACTTTACAATTCATAATATTATCAAT
>JACCDY010733056.1_pt1 | contig 81251 bp, 80 predicted proteins | sample 7446391 | NCBI WGS metagenome assembly JACCDY01 (sample SAMN15323451, study PRJNA562643) | freshwater metagenome | isolation source: river surface water | place: USA:Blue River Watershed | collected 2017-08-18
CTCAGTGCATCAGGCCCTTTAGGATCGAGCGCATAACCTGTCTCTGAAAACTTTTTAAACTCCGGGCTGTTCACGATTTCCATCGAAACTTTGCTGAGTTTACTGAGAACATCAGGTGGCATTCCCTTTGGACCGATAATATAAAAAGAGGCCGCCAAGGTTGTATTGAAACCGGCATCAATCGTGGATTGCGCTTCGGGTACCGGGCTGTAGGTTCCTCTGTCAAAAACAGCGAGCACACGCACTTTGCCAGCTTGAACATGGCTGGGAATTCCCACGGCTCCCGTAAAGAGTGTCGCTTCTACGCGGTTGCCTAAAAGAGCCACGAGCGCTTCGCCGCTGCCCCCTGTAAAGGGTACGGTGCGTAATTTAGTACCGGCCGTTTTGTTGAATTCTTGAGCGACCAGATCAGGGACTGTGCGCAGACCCGATACGGAGGCGCGTACTTTGCCCGGATGTTGTTTTACATATTGGACAAAATCTGAAAAATTTTGCCATGGGGCGTCTGCGCGCACCACAAGAATCACTGGCATCGAGCCAAGTTTGACGATCGGTTGATACTGATCCGGAGTTTTGAAAGCGAGACTTTGATTCACCAGCGGTTGATATGCGAGGATGCTATTTGTGGCCAAACCAAGTGTGTAACCATCGGGCTTTGCGCGCACCACCATCCCTGTGCCAATCGTGCCAGAACCGCCAGGTTTATTTTCAATTGTGACGTCTACACCAAGCGCTTTCTGAAGTTGTGTCGCGTATTGCCTGGCGACTGGATCAGTAGAGCCACCGGGGCTGTAAGGCACAACGAGTGTGATGGAGCGAGTGGGGTAGGTTTGGGCGTTCACACTTGTTTGTGTCATCCCGGCAAACACGCTTAGCGCGACAAACAGGCCTCGTGCATTCAATCGTCGAAAGTTCATGATCCTTCCTTTGATATGGAGAAAAATTCTCGTGCAACAGCGCTGCAGGATCCATCATCCCCCATGCAAAAGGTAGATGACTCACATGCTGTGTTTCAGATTAGTCCACAAACTGCTGAATGAAAAGCGGTGAGGTTTGAGTAGCCAAGCCAAGCCTAGACCGGCAAAGTACACATCAGAGCTTGGCGAGTATGTGTACTTTCCAATTGCTCCAGCCACCATTGCAAGGCACGGCCCCTGGATGCGGTGGATACTTTGCGCCAGGCATAGCTTGCATGTATTTGTCTCTCGTTTCTTTCTACGTGCTTTCTCACAAGTCGACCTGTTTCAATGTATGGTTGGGCGAGTCCTGCTGGTAAAAAGCCACAACCGAGTCCACGGAGTTGCGCATCCAGTTTGCTTTGCATGGTGGAAACGGTAAAGACATCCTGGCCGGAAATCAATCCGACAGAAATACCGGTGCCACGTTGCACGGAGTCAGCGGCGGCCACGACTCTGTATTGACGGATTGTTTCATCACTCAAAGGTTCTTCCGCCAGTGCCAAGGGGTGATGGGGTGCGACCGCAAATACAAAACGTTGAATACCCAGTGGTTTGATCTGCAAACCTGTTGTGGCACCGGCCTCGGCCACGACCCCAAGTGACAAGTCCGCCAGTCCAGAGGTGAGTGCCTCCAGTGTGCCAGATAGGGTCTCGGTTCGGATTCGCAGACGTGTGGGAGGATTCAGCGCCAGAAAGGATGCACATAAATCCATCACCGTGGAGTGGTGAATGATGCTGTCAATCGCGACAGTGAATTGAGGTTCCCAGCCGGTCGCGACACGTTTGACGCGATTGGCAACGGTATCAATCTCGTTGAGTAAGCGTTGTCCCTCCCGGATCAATTCTGAGCCTGCTGCGGTTAAACGCGCCTGGCGAGAGCTTCTGTCAAAAAGCAGCACATCCAGCGCTTCTTCGATCTGCCGAACGCGATAAGTCAGGGCGCTTGGCACCATGCCTGCTGCGCGGGCGGCAGAAGCAAAGCTTCCTGTTTCAGCAATACGAAGCAGCATTTCCAGAGACTCAGGCGTCAGGACTTGTCTGGCTGGTAGTTTATTTTGTATCTTCATCTTATTAAAGTTCAATTTTTTTGAATGATGACATCAAATACCATGGATCGCAATAGGTCGTTTGAGCTCTAAAGTTCTGATATCGCAACGCTTTAATGGAGTTGACCATGTTAAGTCTTCGCAAATCTCAAGACCGTGGCTATGCCGACCATGGCTGGCTCAAGAGTTTTCACTCTTTTTCTTTCGCCGGATACCATGACCCCGAACACATGGGCTGGGGAAATCTGCGTGTCATCAATGAGGACCGTATCGCGCCCGGAACGGGCTTTGGGAGCCATGGTCACCGTGACATGGAAATCATTAGCTATGTGCTGTCTGGTTCGCTTGCGCACAAAGACAATATCGGTAACGGTACAGCGATTCCCCCCGGAGATGTCCAGCGCATGAGCGCAGGGCGTGGTGTGGTCCACAGTGAATACAACCACTCGGCTGATCAGGCCACACACTTTTTCCAGATTTGGATCGAGCCCAATCAGCATGGCATCAACCCCGGCTACGAGCAAAAAACATTTCCAGAGCACGAAAAAAGAGGCGCACTAAGACTGGTTGCCTCACCCGATGGTGCGCAGGGATCCGTGACGATTCATGCCGATGCCAGTTTGTATGCCGGACTATTCACAGGATCTGAGACCGTGACTTTGCCTTTGGATCCAGCACGCAAAGCTTATGTGCATGTCGTGCGTGGTTCGATCAATGTCAATGGACAGTTGTTGCATACGGGTGATGCCGCCAAGCTCTCAGACGAGCATGCAGTCACCCTTAGCGAAGGTCAAGATGCAGAGGTATTGGTCTTTGACCTAGCTGCATGACAGAAACATGTCCTCATTCTGCGCCTGACCAACAATCTTTATATATTTTATTGAAACAATCTTTGGAGTTTATTACGATGAAAATTTTACAAGTGAATAGTGCAGCACGTACTACAGGTGCCAACTCAACTCTGATCGCCAATCAAGTGACTGCAGCGCTGGTGGCCAAACATCCCGGTGCCAGAGTTGAAGTCCTTGATTTGGCTGCGAACCCCCATCCCGCACTCGATCAAGATGGCTTGGGCGCTCTTTTTACTCCGGCGGAGCAAAGAACAGCAGAGCAACGTGAACGGATCGAACTGGACAATGCCTTGATTGCGCAAGTCCAATCTGCAGATGTGCTCGTACTGGGCGTTCCTATGTATAACTTTGCGATTTCGAGTCAATTAAAGAACTGGATTGATGCGATTGCAAAGGCGGGCGTGACGTTCCGCTATACAGAGAATGGTCCTGAGGGACTGATCAAAGGGAAAAAAGTGTATGTCGCTTTGGCGCGCGGGGGGATTTATCGTGACACACCGAATGATACGCAAGTCCCCTATCTGAAAATGATTTTGGGTTTTCTCGGAATGACCGACGTAGAATTCATTTATGCAGAGGGCTTTGCCATGGGCGAGGAGCATGTTAAACAAGCCTTGGCCTCTGCAGAGACCCAAATCCTTCAATTATTTGGCGAATGAATGAATACTCTCAAAGATTGGCAAGATCGGTTGGGTGATCAATTTGTTGTTTTTGAAGAATCACAAGACGGAATCGTCTTGATAAAAATTGATCACCCCTTGGCCACTGCAACGATCAGCCTTCAGGGTGGTCAGATTTTGCAGTGGCAGCCAAAGTCTCAGGTCGAGCCAGTGCTTTGGAGTGCAGCGCCCATGCACTGGAAAAAGGGACGTGCGATTCGCGCGGGTATCCCTGTTTGCTGGCCTTGGTTCGGTGCGCACCCAGTTGATTCCTCAGCCCCCGCGCATGGTTATGCAAGGATTTGTCCTTGGGAAATAACCAGTATTTCGACGAGCCATTCAGGGCCCGTGGAGATATGTATGGCGATGTCAGTGGCAACCCCATCCACTATTACGCAAACCCTACAGGCTACGCTCGCTTCCCGAATTTCCATCGGGGAAAAATTGTCGATCAGCCTCACGACCAGTAACACTGGTCATCAACCTCTAGTCATCACCGAGGCGCTTCATGCATACTTTAAGGTCAGTGACATCCGCAATGTTGAAACGCTTGGGCTGAGCGGAAGTGAGTATATTGATTTAATTGATCAAAATACGAAGAAAATACAAAATGGGACTATCCATTTCACAAATGAAACAGGCCGCGTTTTTATTAATACGATCAGCGAATGTTTGATTAAAGATTCTGGTTACGATCGGATAATCAGAATCGAAAAAACGGGGAGTCAAAGTACAGTCGTCTGGAACCCCTGGCAAGATACCGCTTCAAAAATGAATGATCTCGGCGCGGACCAATGGCAACAAATGGTTTGCATCGAAACTGCGAATGCACTGGATAATGCGCTGACGATTGAGTCGGGTGCTCAACATAGTATGTCGGTCAATTATTCGATAGGGCTTTAGATGCAAGTGCTTTTACAAAGAGTTTTAGAGGCCAGTGTCACAGTTGAACAATCGGTCGTGGGTCAGATTGGTCGAGGTTTGCTCGTTTTTATTTGCGCTGAGCAAGGCGATACCGATGAAATCTCTCTAAAAATGCTTGAAAAAATATTAAAGCTTCGTATTTTTAGTGATGACGCCGGCAAGATGAATTTGTCTGTTCAGGATGTCAGCGGCGCTTTGTTAATTGTTTCCCAATTCACACTCGCAGCTGATACAGCAAAAGGCAACCGTCCAAGCTTTGGTCGCGCCGCTGCGCCAGAACATGCCAAACTTTTATACGACGGATTTGTCAATTTAGCTCGGCAGAGTGGGTTGTCTATTGAAACAGGCATATTCGCTGCGGATATGAAAGTAGCGCTCGTCAATGACGGACCCGTCACGATTCCCTTGGCAATCTAGACTGGTAACATTTGATTTCACCGAGGGAGTGAAATGAGATGCAGGCGCTAAAAAAAATACACGCAGGAGTTCTTGAGATCGCTTACGCAGAGTCTGGACCTTCTGATGGACAACCAGTATTTTTGATGCATGGTTTTCCTTACGATATTCACGCTTATGACGAGGTCTCACCCATGCTTGCTGCTGCGGGCTGTCGTGTCATCGTGCCTTTTTTGCGTGGCTATGGTCCCACGAGATTTTTAAGTCCATCTACGCCACGCTCTGGAGAGCAAGCAGCGCTCGGTGCGGATTTGCTCGCATTGATGGATGCGCTGCAGATTCCGAAGGCTTTATTGGCAGGGTATGACTGGGGCGGTCGTGCCGCGTGCGTGGTTGCTGCCGTTTGGCCTGAGCGTTGCCAGGGTCTCGTATCATTTAATAGCTACAACATTCAAAACATTGCGCAGGCATTGGTTCCGGATTTTCCGGAAAATGAGCACAGACTCTGGTATCAATATTATTTTCATAGCGAAAGAGGGCGTGCGGGGCTGGAAAAGGATCGCCGAGCCGTGACGCGTCTGCTCTGGAAGCTTTGGTCTCCCACCTGGATTTTTAATGAGGACACTTTCTCAAAATCAGCCGCTGCATTCGACAATCCTGACTTTGTAGAGGTTGTGATTCACTCGTATCGTCATCGTTTCGGATTGGTCGAAGGAGACCCGGCTTATGCTGAGATTGAAGCTCGTTTAGCCAAGCAGCCAGCGATCACTGTACCTACAATTACGTTTGATGGCGAAGACGATGGGGTGAGAAAGCCGTCCTATGAAGCCCCACACGCACAGCGATTTTCCGGTTCACGCGTGCATCGGGTTATACCGGGAGTCGGCCACAACATGCCCCAGGAAATTCCCGAGATTTTTGGAAAAGCAGTCCTGGAATTAGTAAGAGCTTAACGAGAAACTCAAACAGATGAAACCAGATATCCAACTTCGAGACAGTCTCGATGCTGACTGTGAGGCGATTCAGGCGATTTATGCTTACCATGTGTTGCACGGAACAGCCTCCTTTGAAATTATCCCGCCAACCTTGGAGGAAATCCGTCAGAGGCGTTCTGATGTGGTGAACAAAAGCCTCCCATACATTGTGGCCGAAAGAGATGGCGAAGTCGTGGGATATGCATACGCGACAATGTATCGGGCAAGACCCGCATATCGTTTCACCGTTGAAAATTCGGTCTATGTCAAAGAGGGGTTGGCAGGCGAGGGAATAGGCAGCAAACTTTTACTGGCATTGATTGATCGCTGTACGAAGAGTGGTTTTCGCCAGATGATTGCCGTCATTGGTGACAGCAGTCCGGCTTCGGTCGCGTTACACAAACGGCATGGTTTTGAGCAGGTGGGTCTTTTTCGGTCAGTGGGCTTCAAGGCTGGCGCTTGGCGAGACACTGCGATGCTTCAGCTTGAGCTGGGTGCTGGAAATCGAGTGCCCCCCGAAACACCTTGATATTCATTTTTCGCAAGAACATCCAATGGCAGGCCATTTCATCTTAAAATGACTAACCGGATATTTTTATTCATGGGTGTTTTAAGATGGCTGTTTATAAACCTATAGATCTTTTTGGTGTTCCGGATGATTTAAATGTATCCGAAAAGCCAGCGATCAAAAAACCCTCTCGTAAAAGAGTGGTAGAGAGATCTACAGCCGAATCACTTCCTAAGAAAAAGGCCCGCACGAAACAGACCGCTTCAGCGGCTCAACTCGTGAACCTTCCTGGTCAGGGGTTTTTACCAGGCTTATCAAGACGCGGGCGCCCCAGACTCGCAAAACCCATTTCGGCGGTCGAACGCACTGCCGAGCACCGACGCAAGAGAATCGCCAATGGCGCAAAGCGAGTCGAGATCATCCTGGATAGTGATGTGTCGCGCGCCCTGGATCGACTCGCAGAACATCACCAAGAGCCCCGAAGTGATGTAATCGCGACTCTGATCCGTAAAGCAGCCTCGCGACTGAAAACTTAGCGCGCACCGGGTCGATTCACGGGGCCGCCACGGTTGACCCCTTCGCCAGGTCCTGCTCCGGGAGCAATGCCGACTCCAGGGGCGCCTGCACCGGCACCGGGTATGACGCCCACACCAGGAGCACCCACGCCAGGAGCACCTACCCCTGGTGCAACACCCACACCAGGTGCGCCGACTCCAGCCCCTGGCAGTACACCTACGCCAGGAGCGCCTCTGTCCACGGGAGCGGCAACGCAACCAACCGGTACGCCCGGGGCGGTACAGATCACGCGGGCACTAGCAGTGCTCGTCAATACAGACATTGCTGCAAGTGGAGTAAGTAAAGCGATCAGAAAAGAGCGTTTCATGAGTCAAACCTTTAAGAGAGTGTGAGTGTTTCGTCTGCACTATAGCAACATGTGGTGGCAAGTTCAGCTGATCTGATAGTCATTGCGAGGGTTCAGCGTCTGGAGCGCTCATACCTCTGAGCGTACTTCCAGCCGATATCTGCAAGTGGTCTTGCTTTATTGCCCGTTTCCTTGGCGTCGGGTGCCGAGGCTGTTCCGTCTGCCGCACGCTTGGCGATACCTTGCAAAATAGCCGCCATCCTGAAGAGGTTGTAGGCAATATAAAAATCCCAGTGCTCTTGACCAGCAAAACCCGTCGCGGCCGTATAGCGCTCAACATAATCAGACTCGGCGGGTATGCCGAGTGCCGCCAGATCCAGACCTCCGATACCCCGCCACAGTGTTGCAGGGATATGCCAGCTCATGCAATGGTAAGCAAAGTCAGCCAGGGGGTGTCCGAGCGTGGCAAGTTCCCAATCCAGTAAACCAATGGCACGCGGCTCAGTAGGATGGAATACAAGATTGTCCAGACGATAATCACCGTGAACGATCGAAGTCTGATCGCCCTCGGGTATGTTTGCTGGCAGCCATTCAATCAGTGCATGCAACGATTCGATATTTTCAGTGTTCGACTCCAGGTACTGTCGACTCCAGCGCGCAATCTGACGTTGAAAATAATTACCAGGCTTACCAAAAGTTTCAAGACCGACTGCGTTCGGGTCGACTTGATGAAGGGACGAAATCACTCGATTCATTTCAGCGTAGATTGCTCCACGCTCCTCACGATTCATGCCTGGTAATGACTGGTCAACGAGCACTCGTCCTTTGAGGAACTCCATGATGTAAAAGGGCGTGCCGACTACATTGAGGTCATCACTGAATGCGTAAAGTTTAGGAACCGGCACATCGCTTTTTTGCAGCGCTTGCATCACGCGATACTCTCGATCTACAGCATGTGCGGAGGCTAAAAGAACGCCTGGCGGCTTTTTACGCAATACGAGTTGTTGAGAGCCGCTCGTGAGTAAAAAAGTTGGGTTGGATTGACCGCCAGTCAACGGTTGGCAAGAAAGCTTGTCTGCTTGGGTGATTCCTTGCTCGCGCAACCATTGAGCCAAATTTTCTGTTTTAAATTGCCCGAGCGTGCCTTCGCTGCCAATTGCTTGAGTCTTGTCTGTACTCATAGGGAGCTCACCAGATGCCCCCAGTCAACGGGCAGTGTCGTGCCCGTCATCGCTTGGCCAGCGTCTGAGGCCAGCAATAGCAATGGACCATCCAAGTCCTCCATTTGGCAAAACCTTCTGAAAGGCACGCGTGCTTCCAGTTTTTTTCCTGCCTCACTTGCAAGAAAATCGCTGTTCAGATCGGTCACGACATAACCAGGCAAAATCGCGTTGACACGAATGCCATAGCGCGCAAACTCAAGCGCCAGCGCTTTGGTGAACTGGATCACACCCGCCTTGGAAGTGGCATAGGCTACGACCGCGCCAGCGACACGTTCACCGAGAATCGACGAGATATTGATGATGCTGCCTTTCTTTTTGTGTTTGACCAGCCGGCGTGCCGCCTCAGTATCAACCATCCAGCAGCCTTTCAGATTCGTATCGATGACCTCATCCCAATCTTGCTCGGTCTGATCAAGGGCGGGTTTTGCAACGGTGGTGCCCGCATTACTGACAATAATATCGGCCACTCGTCCAAGCGCTTCGATCTGATCAAAACAAATTTTTACGCTCTCAGCATTTGTGACATCCAGAGAGACGGCGTACGCCTGCGCGCCAGAGGCTTTGATTTCATCAACGAGAGTTTGTAGTTTGTCAGCGCGTCTTGCGGCCGCAATGACCGTTGCACCCGCTTGGGCAAGCGTTTTCGCCATATGACGACCGATGCCGCTCGATGCGCCTGTGACGAGCGCCGTGCGTCCAGCTAGGCCAAACAGAGTGGTATTTGACTGTGCAGTGCTCATGCGTGGCCTCCCGCACGTTTTTCAGCGGCGTCCAGGATTTTGCGAGCCATGCTCCAGCGATGAACCTCACTTGGGCCGTCGTAAATTCTGAATGCACGCATGTCCATGAATATGCGCATGACCAAGGTTTCACCTGTGACCCCTTGACCTCCCAGTATTTGAACGCACCGGTCGACCACACGCCATTCAGCTTCAGAGCATGTGACTTTGGCGCGACTGGATTCAAAATTACAAGTTTGACCTTGGTCCAGCAGCCAGGCGGTATGCGCGATATGCAGGCGCGAGGTTTGAATGTCCATGTCATTGTCGGCGAGCATGAAGCCTACGCCCTCGTGCTTGCCAAGGGCGCGTCCAAAGGCTTGGCGCGTGCGCGCATATTCCGTGGCAATGTCGTGTGCTCTCCGCGCCTGGCCCAGCCAGCGCATGCAATGCGTCAGACGGGCAGGCGCCAATCGGACCTGAGCATATTTAAAACCACGACCGATCTCGCCCAGAACATCAGAAGCGGGGATGCGGACATTCTTGAACTCCATGACGCAATGGCCACCCGTAAAGCAACTGTCCATCGCATCCATCTGGCGTGTCACGCTGATTCCTTCGCGACTCATGTCAGACAGGAACATCGTGGCGGATCCGTCTTCCATTTTTGCCATGATGATGACGTAACTGGCTCCTTGGGCGCCAGTGATGAACCATTTGGTGCCGTTGATGACGTAGTGGTCGCCGTCCTTGACCGCTGTTGTCAACATCATTGAGGGGTCGGCGCCAGCACCTGGGTGAGGTTCAGTCATCGCAAAACATGAGCGCGTCAGTCCTTGGACTTGAGGACGCAACCACCGTTCCTTTTGCTCTTCGGTCGCAACCATCTCCATCAGGTGAATATTGCCCTCATCAGGCGCATGAATATTCATCGCCGTAGGACCCAGTGTTGAATAGCCCGCCTCTTCAAACACAATGGCTTTGTCCGTGTGGCTCAGGCCCAGGCCACCCATTTCAATCGAGGCGTGAGGAGTCAATAGGCCCGCCTCGCGGGCCAGCCCGACCAGTTGCGCGCGCAAATCTTCAGTAGGACCGTGTGAAGTGGCGCGGGGATCGTTTTCAAGCGGGATAATCTTGTCTGCGATAAAGCGGCGAGTGCGCTCCTGAAGCTCGAGCTGAGCGGGGGTTAGGGAAAAATCCATGTTGCGAATCCTGTTTGCTGAATCGGGCGCTGCGGGTTGGGCAGGCACTGGCTGACATATTCTTTAATATTACCTAATCAACAACACATACGCCGTCATCAATACTCGCTATTATCTTAAAAATGAATTTCTCTACTCACAGCTAAAAATTATGCGCAGCATTGCTCACCCTGGAAAATCCGGCACCCAACGCCTTTTTGCGATTCCTTCAGGCGTCCGTCCTATCACCACTGAGCTCATCGCCGGGCAAACACTCCTGGATGCGATTGCTCAGATGGGAGAAGATTTCGATGTAAAAAGCGGTGCGTTCAGGCTAAATGGGGGTGTTTTAACGTCATTTAGCTATGTGATGCCTGCTCTCTCGAAGTCTCCTGAACATGCTGTTTATTTCAGCGAGACCTTTTACGTCGAGGGCCAGGTCAAGCTTGAATCTGCTTCAGTCACCTTTGGTTTACGTGACGGCCAGCCATGGCTGCACTGTCATGCGGTTTGGATAGAACCAAATGGACGCCGGCACGGTGGTCATTTGCTACCCGATCGAGTGGTGGTGGCGACCCCCATTCAACTCACGGGCGTGGCATTAGAGGATGCTGTCTTCACAGTTTGTCCCGATCCTGAGACAAATTTTTCTTTATTTACCCCTCTGGCTACTGCCGAGCACTCGACCTCGCCCAATCCTGGGGCTTACGCGATCAGACTCGCGCCCAACGTGGATCTTTGTGACGCGCTGGAAGCTTTTTGTCAGGCGCAGAATATCAAATGCGCAACGATTTTTGGCGGTGTCGGGAGTACGGTTGGTGCACAGTTTCAGGATGGTCGAATCGTCGAACCGTTCGTCACCGAACTACTCATCCGATCTGGTCGAATTGTTCGCACGGATACCGGTCAGTCACGTGCCGAAATTGACATCTCGATTGTGGATTACAAAGGTGGGCTGACTGAAGGCCGTCTTGCATCGGGTGCTAATCCCATTCTGGTGACGGCTGAGCTTGTCATTTGTCCTGAGCGCGACTAACTGGACTCAGGCGCTCAAATCAATTCAACGCTTAAAAATTCAATCCTCAAATACTCATCATACAAATCATGGAGGCGTTATTTTGCAAACTGCACTGACCAAAAAACTTGGAATCGAGCATCCCATCATTCAAGGGGGCATGCAGTGGATCGGACGCGCCGAGCTCGTCGCAGCGGTTTCCAATGCTGGTGCGCTCGGGACTTTGACAGCATTGACTCAACCGACACCCGAGGCACTGCGTGACGAAATCGAGCGGTTACGCACCATGACAGATCGTCCCTTTGCCGTGAATCTGACATTTTTACCGACTCTTAAACCCGTACCTTATGAGGCCTACAGAGATGTCATCGTCGATTGTGGCGTAAAAATTGTCGAGACAGCAGGCAATAATCCTTCCGCACATATGCCTGCACTCAAGGCTGCCGGCATTACCGTCATTCATAAATGTACAACAGCCAGGCACGCACTCAAAGCACAGCAAATTGGTGTCGACATGGTCAGTATCGATGGTTTCGAATGCGCGGGACACACTGGTGAAGAAGACATTCCCGGTCTGATCTTGATTCCATCGGCTGTGTCAAAGCTCAGCATACCGGTGATCGCTTCCGGAGGCTTCAGTGATGGTAGAGGCTTGGTCGCGGCGCTGGCACTTGGCGCGGAGGGGATCAATATGGGGACTCGCTTCATGTGCACCCAGGAATCACCTGCACATTTAAATATCAAACAAGCAATTGTTGATAACGCAGAAACAGATACAGCATTGATACTTCGCAGTTTACGCAACAGTAGTCGTGTCGCGCGTACACAGCTTGCGCAAAGCATCATTGATATGGAAAAGGCGGGAGCGACGATTCAGGAGATCGGACCTAAAGTCGCTGGCGCCAAAGGTCGCAAAGTATACGAAGAAGGCGATGTCGAGGGTGGAATCTGGACGGTCGGGATGGTTCAGGGGCTCATCAACGATATTCCAACTTGTGCTGAGTTGGTCAGGCGCATCGTTGATGAGGCAGAGTCAATTATCGAACAGCGTCTGATGAAACTGACCGGTCGGAGTTCAGTAACCGTATGAACACGCTTGACTTAGATCATCACCCTATTGTCAAAAAAGCCATCAGGGCGATTGCGCTGAACCGCACGCCCGGATACCATTTTTGCGGTAATTTTTTTGATTTTGTGTACGACCAAGCCAGTTCTCAGCACTCGGAAGTGCACATTGATCCAGAACCACAAAATATAGATCGTGATCACAGTGTGCATCTGGTGTTACTCGCGATACTGGCGGATATGGGATTGGCCACAGGGATTCGCTACGGACTAGACGACCGGACAAGACTCGCAACAGTGTCTCTTAGTCTGCAGCTCACCGGTGCCCATCCCACAGGCCGAGTCGTGGCAACGACTGACACACAAGGACATCTTCAAGGTGCCCAAGGTCGTCAAGGAGTCAGCCTGACCCACATTAAGTCCGGGGAGACGTTGATTGCGGTCGGGTATGGCGCTTTCATGATTTTGCCTGTCCCCAATGGCGGATCGTTGCCCGCGGTGCCATGGGTGGATAAAAAGGCTCCCGAAGATCTAGCCTTGGATATGCAAACATTATCGAATGATGAGAAATGGATTCTTGAGCGGGTCAAAACAAGTATCTTGCAATGTCAACAGACAGGTGAGGATTTCCCGACGCATTTTTTGAATTTTCATCCATACCGTCAAGAGCGTGGCGCGTATTGTGAAGTTTTAAACGGACCACATGTTGCGAACCGCGTGGGTCATGTTCAGGGTGGTGTCATTCTTGCACTTGGCATGGTGACGGCCTGTGCAGCGTTAGGGGACGAATGGATGCTGTCAGGCGTGACGGCGACATACATCAGTCCAGGAGAGGGCGAGGCCATTCATGCGCAATCCAAAATTATTCATCAAGGCAGAATGACAGCTGTTGTGCAAACTTCCGTATTTAATAAAACCGGTCGGCAGGCGCTCGAGGTACTCAGCACGCATGCTAGGCGCTCTAGTTCCGGGGATTAGTCGAAGAAACTGAACGTTGAGAAGAAGTCGCCTTTAAATTTTTTGTTTTGGGTGCCCTATAGCGGTTGTAACCCCACAAATATTGTTCAGGCATTTTACGAATCATTTCTTCCATCTCTGCATTGATGACTGCGGCTGCTTGTTCGATATCATCTGGCAGGCCCTCTGCAAGCTCTTTGTAACGGAGCGTGTAACCTTTTCCGATACCATTTCGTTCCGCTGCCAGAACAAAAACCGTGGCGCCTGTGAGTTTTTGGAGTCGCTGAACAAGCGTCATTGTGTAGGCAGGTCTTCCAAAAAAGGGCGCCCAAACCCCTTCACCGTCTGGCGGAACCTGATCTGGCAATATGCCGATCGTACCGCCTCTGAGAAGAGTCTTTACCAAAGCGCGTACACCTCTGATGTTGGCGGGTGCCATTTTTAGATGGGGTCTTGACCGCATTTCCACAATCCAGTCTTGTAGCCAAACTTTCCTGGGTGGCCTAAATAAAACAGTTGCGGGGTAATGACTGCTAAAGACAGGCCCCAACAATTCAAAACAGCCGGCGTGTGGAGAGAGCAAAATCATGCCTTTTCCCTTTTCGAGCGCCAAGCGAAACTGATCCCAGTTGTCGCAAGAAAGCTTGGTATTGATGAAGGGATCGTTGCGTCTGGTCCACCAGAACGGCATTTCAAACATGAGTTGCCCGTTACTAAGCATTGCTGAGCGAAGGGTTGCTCGCGTTGCGTCAGGATAGGCTTGACGTAAGTTAGCCCAAGCCCGCTCTTTGTAGCGTCCAGGAAGCATCCACGCCACCCAACCCGCGCAGACGCCTAGGCATTGCAGTATGGCTAGAGGCAAAATTCCGAGAGATTTAAAAAGTGCGGAGAGTATGCGCGGAAGGATTTTATTAAGCATTCAGTCAAAACAGATGAGGCGCGTCACAACGCGCATAGGGATAGAATAAGCGTGTTCACAGCCTTTCTGCAAACTCACTGAAACCTTATGAAAATTTCTGACCTTTCGACACCTGCCGCTTTAGTTGATCTCGCCAAGATGGAGCGCAATATTACTCGCATGCAGTCACGCATGGATAGTCTGGGTGTAAATTTTCGCCCGCACGTTAAAACATCCAAATGCGTAGAAGTCACTCAGGCGCAAATCAAGGCTGGTGCCAGAGGGATTACTGTGTCCACGCTCAAAGAGGCTGAACAGTTTTTCGCAGCAGGAATCACGGATATTCTTTATGCCGTAGGGATTACTGCCAACAAACTGCCGCAGGCTCTTGCGTTGATGCGTAAAGGGTGTGATTTAAAAGTATTGACAGACAGCGTTCAATCCGCTGCCGCCATTGCTGCGTTTGGACTTGCCAACGATATACGTTTCAAGGTGATGATAGAAATTGACACGGATGACCATCGCTCAGGAATCAAACCTGAAAGCGCGCAACTTCTCGAGGTCGCCCAGGCGTTGTCGGTGGGAGGGACCGAATTATATGGGGTGATGACGCACGCAGGTTCAAGTTACGACCTCAACACACCTGAAGCCCTCGCTGAAATGGCCGAACAGGAACGTTCTGGTTGTGTGCTTGCTGCTCAACGCTTAAGAGATGCTGGTTTTGCCTGTCAGGTGGTGAGCGTAGGTTCAACGCCTACAGCGCTATCCGCTCGCCAGCTCGAAGGTGTCACCGAAGTCCGTGCAGGCGTGTATGTGTTTTTTGATCTCGTCATGCATAACGTGGGTGTTTGTACAACCGATGACATTGCACTGAGTGTCTTGACGACCGTGATAGGCCACCAGGAAGAAAAAGGTTGGGCCATCGTGGATGCAGGTTGGATGGCGATGAGTCGCGATCGCGGCACTCAAAAACAGACAACCGACTTCGGCTACGGGCAGGTTTGCACCTTGGATGGGGAGCCTGTCGAAGGCTATGTGATGACGGGCGCGAACCAAGAGCACGGTATCATTTCCAGACCCGATCATCCTGATTTATCGATCGCCAAGCGCTTTCCCGTGGGCACACAACTACGTATTTTGCCTAATCATGCATGCGCGACCGGGGCTCAATTTCCCGAATATCAAGCCTTGAATCGTCATCAAACTGTTCAAACCTGGCCCCGCTTTTACGGCTGGTAGCGTACCCGGCTCAATTCATCCATCTCGGTTGTTGCGAATTGAGTCTATTCCCCTCTCTCTGCACACTACACCTCTTTATTTTTTCGAGGTGTTGGTGTGTATATATTCAAGAAAAAATCCTCCCATAAGCGTTCTTTTGTAACACCTCAGTCATCTAGGGCAGAAGATATCGCTCGCCAGCGCGGACAGGGGATGACCGAATACATCATCATCGTTGCATTGGTCGCGGTTGCAGCGATCGCCGTATACCAATACTTTGGTCAGGTGCTGAGATCACAAACTGCAGCAGTCGCCCGCGAACTTGCCGGTGAAGATGGTACCCAACAGAGCAAAAGTGCGAAAACGGCTGCACAAGGTGCAAAAAGTCAAACCAAGGCTAAATCTTTAAAGAGTTTTACCGGTAATGCCAGTGGATCAACACGGTAATGTTGATCAGCAAAGGCGTCGCAGAAATATACGAAGAGTGCTCAAGAGGCGCTGATGAAAAATCATGTGGTCGGATGTTTCAAAAGCCTCGGTACCAATCTGGACAATCCATGTTAATTGGCCTGGTGATATGCACAGCGGCCATTCTTGCCTGGTTATCGATGCTGGAAACGGGGAAACGGGTACACGATAAGTCATCCTTGAATCGCGCGACCGATGCGGCTGCGTATAGCGCCGCTTTGATACATGCGCGCGCACTCAACATGCACGCATACTTAAATCGTGCCCAGCTGGGACATCAGCTTGCAATGGCGCATCTGATCGCTGTGGCCACGACCTATCGCTTCAGCAAACAGATGTCCAATCAGGCACTAAAACGCAACCCGCCGCCCAGTCTGATTGGCACATTTTTTGGACCTCAGCATGGTGTGGCCTATGCGGCCGCAATTGGGGCTGGCATGGGGAGTACGTATACGCTCAATACATTTCGCGATGCCTTTTTGCGGCATGAGCATCAAGTTCATCATGTTCTCAATCAGATCAGGCAAGCCCAGATCAAAGAATTCGAACGCGATCGGGAGCGAGCGATTCACCGCATGTTAATCGCGAATATTGGAAATAGTGGTGATAGTAAGAGAGGCGAATCGCTGGAGCAGCTCGGGTTGAAGTTTTCCTTGGTCATAGACGATACAAAAGACTTCGTTAACGAGCAATCGGCTAATGACGGGTTATGGCGAGATTTTTTGACGAAGGTTGTCAATCAGTACGGATTCCTGACCGAAAGGAACAACACAAAACGGAATATGTGGCTTGTCAATCCGCGCTGTCCATTTAAAAGACACGAATTGCGTCGAAGAGGGCGTTTACAGCTTGACCAGAGTGGTCAATGGTCATCCGAAGATACTCTTTCATTTCATGCATTACGCCACAATAAATTCATTGGTTGTTATCAACGCGAATACCCAATGGGGTGGGCAGTTTTAAATACGGATGGCACAGGATCGGTGACTCGCGATCAAACAGTGAACGCTCCGGACTTTTCAAAACAGACTTTTTGGCGATGGGCACGTCACCAGAGTGCAGGGGGCTGGAATATTTTCAGTGGTCGTCACAATCCCCTGGCAAACCGATACGCTCAAAGTGTGAGGCTTAAATGGGACTCAAAAGGATTGGGTACCTATGCTCAGCTTGAACGGGAACAAGGAAGACGGAATGCACGACTCGCGATCCAGGTGACGCAGTCGATCAATCGCAATGATGATGAAATCCACTCTTTTGCAACAGCGCAGTCGTATTTTGACCCCCCAAAAAACGCCCCAACTCACAGTGCAAGTTTATTTCAACCCTACTGGAGAGCCACACTGATACCTCGTCCACACAGCAAATGAGCGCAAGACATGAATCCCATCAGAAAGGTCAGGCATTGATTGAAGCAGTATTCATCATTTTATTTTTGATCGGCCTTCTCTTTTCCATTGAGTATTCCGGACGATTGCGCGCGCATTCAATCGAATTGTTAGGTCAAAGCAGTTTTCATACCTTCTTACAAACTCGAGAAAAAAAGATGCTCAAACATTTTCTTCTCAATCGCGTTGACCACAGTCATGCAATGTTAAGAACATTTGAAAGGCAACTCCTGGATGTTCATCAAAATGGCCTGATTAAGATCAATGCCAAGCAAGATAGCGTGTCTTACAGACGTTCTTTGGTGAATAGGATCGACAATTTACCGGAGTTACAAAGATCAAGTTATCTGTATATCAATGCGGGTGATGGATATTCAGCAACCGATATTCGTTCTCGAATTGAAAATTCCAGAGCAGCATGGCTTGATACGGCTAGCTCAACACGAAAAACACTCATTCCGCATATTGCTAAATTTAAAAAAATTGATTCGCCTTGGGGCAGAGAAAACCTACAAACTGACTGGTTGGGTCGCTGGTCTGGTCAAGTACCTGCCGCATATTCAAGAGCAATTCCCTCGAGAAGAGTCAACAAGTGATCAGTCGATTTATTTATATATGGATTTTCGCTCAAGCGTTCATATTCAATCAGACGCTTGCTGCACAAACCATACAAATTCACAATCTCAATTTCATTGGTGATCCACAATCGCTCAAGTCACTGGACAAGATAAGTGTAGATCACCACGCAATCACCATGCATCGGTGGAGTAGTTTCGCCACTTTGGACGAAGTCATGAGATCTCTTTCAAAGCTAGTTCCAGCCAATACTGTCGCGACGGAGGATGGAAACATCATCAAAATATTTTGGAGTACAGCTGATCAATCGCATATTTTAGGATTCATACCGGTGCGTGAAGGAGAGTTTGAATTCTTTCTGTCAAGTATGAATTTGAATAAAAAAACGTATGCCAATTCAGTTTATTCAACTCAGTTGATAGATATCAATAATCAGCAAATGGAAATGAATAAGACGCTTAACAAGATTTTTCAAGAATCGAATATCAAAGCCGAAATGCTCGTGCATGTCATGGACGAATCAAACAATGCGCCTGCCAATACATTGATTTATGCCTTACCAACGTCGATTGATCGACTGGATCAGATGCTTCGACAGACATTCTCTCAAAAAAACTGGGTAGTCAAAGATAGTTTGCAAAAGATAAAAAATTTGAATCAAGCGCGCTCCATGACTGCAGTTTATTTGGATAGATTGATGCATTTAAATCTTGTTGAACATCACGGTCAGTCATTTTTGTATGTCAGTTTCTCTGGAGTTAAATGATTTTGAATGTTTCTAATTCACACACCAAGTGGTGGTTAATGGCTGTATCAGTTGTTTTCGGAAGCATATCTGCGTGGGCAATTAATCAGCATTTGCATGAAAAAACTGTTGAAATTGAATCGAGAAACAGGTTGGATGAGATGACATTGTTTGTGGCATCCAGAGACTTGACCCGTGATACGGTCATCGAAGAGTCCGATTTCACCCTTGAGCTTTTTCCTGTCAAGTGGGCGCCCGACGGTGCGATGCTTCCTGAACAGATTGATCATCTTGTGGGTAAACGGCTATTAACTGATTTGAGGGCAGGTCAGCCATTGATGCACGTTCATCTTCAAGATCCAGACTCACCGAGCGTTTCTTCGCGATTAGCGCCAGAACTCAAAGCGGTTTCCGTCACAGTTGATCCGAGTAGCGCGGCTGCTGGGCTGATTCGTGCGGGGGATCGGGTTGATTTATTTGTTTCTTTAGATCATCTAGGCAAGAGAATCACTGTTGTCCTACTAAGTTCCGTCCAAGTGCTGGGGACTGGCCATCTGTCTGATCACAGTACACGTCACGATACTGCCGTCGCCTCTTCGGAGGCCAATATTACCCTTGCTGTTTCACACGCGGATGCGGTCAAACTTATCGCTGCTCGCGAGGTGGGAACGATTAGCGCAGTGCTCAGTTCAACCCAGAACACAGCTGAGGATTTCAATATAAAGAATACGCCTGCAGATTTGGCGTCCCTGCTTGGACTTCCGGATTTTCCTGTAAATAAAGGCGTTCCAATTATGTATGGAGACCGCTTGTCAGACGACTCAAGCATTTCACTGTCCACCGAGCGTGAGTTCGAAGGCGATGTTCTGACTCGAACTGTGAGCGCTCGATGAGGATCATCGTACTGATCTTGATTTGGCCCGTCTGCTTGATTCCTGCTTCTGTTCTTTCTCAGACGCATCTCAAATTAGAGGTTGGGTCTTCGACAGTTCTCAAACATGGAAATATTGAACGCTTGGCGATTGGAAACGGCGAGGTGCTTCAGGCAACGGTGATTAACCAAAATGAAATTATTGTTTTTGGTAAAAAGGCGGGTGCCACAACAATGGATATCTGGCGCTCTCCAGGGAAACGCACTTCATATCAGGTACGGGTTGCACCCGAGGGATTTTCTCGTGTTCAAGAAGAGATCAAAAATTTATTAAAAAGTGTCCCGATGGCGCGTAGTACTGTGGTGGGCGACAGATTGATCATTGAAGGTGAAAATTTATCTGATTCAGATCAGGCCAAAATATCGCGACTTGCGCAGCGCTACCCTGAATTGTTAGATTTTACGAGCCAGGTCGGCTGGGACAAGATGGTTCTTTTGGATGTCCAGGTCATTGAAATCCCGGCGGCGCATTTACAAGAGCTCGGAATACGATGGAATAGCAGCCTTCCGGTACCAATCACTGGTTCAGGTGGGCTTCCTGGTATCAAAGCAGGTTTGCTCGCCAGAATCAATGCTCTTGCGCAGTCAGGAGAGGCAACCATACTCGCCCAACCCCAATTACTTGCGCGAAGCGGGGCGACAGCTAATTTTGAAGCCGGTGGAGAGGTCCCTTATACCAGCACTGATAAAGACGGTAAAAGTACGACTTCTTTTAAAAAATATGGTGTAACGCTCAACATCACTCCTCAAGTCGATCTCAATCAAGCCGTTCGTTCAAAAATCGATATTGAAGTCAGTTCCGTTGATCAGACTCTCGCCACTTCCGCGGGACCCGCCCTCAAAGTCAGGCGCGCCTCAACGGAATTCAATGTTCGCTCAGGACAAACACTGGTCCTTGGCGGGTTTCTATCCAGAGAGCGTAGTCGAGATCAAGATGGGGTTCCGACATTATCTGAGTTGCCTGGAATTGGTCACTTTTTTGGTGTGAGTCGTACTCTCTATCGAGAGACTGAATTAGCGATCTTTGTGACGCCTGTTGTGGTCAATGCGGATCACCCTGGTATGGCGCAGCGCGTCGGGAACGCAGCCGTCATTTTGGAAGAAGCCTTTGGTTCAGGCCAAAGGCTCAATACGCCCGTTTACGCAGAGCAAGAAAGTACAAACTGGAGCCATCATCAATCACCTCAGTCTCAATGGGAGTCAGGCGAAAACATTCAGATCGTCGATCAATGGAGTATCGACCCATGATGGATTTACTCATCGTATATGAGGATGGAAGGCGCGAAAGGATTCGTCAATCGTTACCCTTTGTCTTAGGGCGAGGTATTGAGTGTGATGTCAGAATTCCACACTGGCGTGTGGCGAGACGCCATTTGCGTGTCACACAAGGCGGAGATGGATATCAGATCGAAGATCTTGGTTCCCTGTATGGGTCGCGAGTCAATGGAAGAAAGTTTTCTATCCATGGTCTTGTGAGCGAACGTGATGAGTTCATAGTCGGCCCCTGCATGATTCGACTCACCCCTGTTCATCGTTCGCTCCCGCAAGTATCAATTTCCCCAGAGTGTGTTTCGACCCTATCAGAGTCGAAATCTGAGGATTTACCCCCGAAAATATCTAATACTGCCTACCGTGATCTCAGGCGGGAATTGCATGCAGGCCTCATCAAGGCCTTTGACTTGAGACGTAATGACATTGCTTCTTTATCAGAGGGGGCTTTAAGAGAGCAGGCGATACAGTGTGTGACAACTTTGCTTGAGGATCATGCAAGCACTTTGGTCGGTTCGCAACGTGAGGAACTCTTAGCGCTTGTTGTGGATGAGGCGGTCGGGTTGGGGGTGCTCGAATCTATGCTGTCCGATCCAGACATTACAGAGATTATGGTCAATCGATACGATGAAATTTTTATAGAACGAAATGGTTGTATTGAGACGAGTGAGTCTCAATTTAGTGGTGAGCATGCCGTGAGAGGCGTGATTGAGAGAATAGTATTCCCGCTCGGGCGCCGATTAGATGATGCGGCTCCAATGGTTGATGCGAGATTGAAAGACGGCTCGAGAATTAATGCAGTGATTCCTCCGATTGCTATTCGAGGGGCATGCATGACCATTCGAAAATTCACCAACAGAGGCATTGACCTGGAGGGATTGGTAGCGAATGGAACACTAGGAGTCGAACTCGCCAAATTTTTAAGACTATGTGTGCATCAGCGACTGAATATTATTGTCTCAGGAGGAACAGGATCGGGTAAGACCACTCTTTTAAATGTATTGGCAAATTGCGTTCCAATTGATCAGCGTATCGTCACGATAGAAGATTCCGCAGAGTTGCAGATCAATCATCCGCATGTCATGGCTCTAGAGGCTCGACCTGAAAATGCCGAAGGACGGGGGGCTGTGACGCTTCGTGCTTTGGTTAGAAATGCTCTACGCATGCGACCGGATCGTATCGTCGTTGGAGAGGTTCGCGGCCCTGAAGCGATTGATATGTTGGCCGCGATGAATACGGGTCATGAAGGTTCTCTGACCACGCTTCATGCGAATACTCCCAGAGATGCGTTGTCACGCCTTGAAACAATGATTTTATCGGCCAATTCGGGGCTTCCCCTTGGTGCGATTCGTGAGCAAATGAACTCTGCGATTCATCTGATTGTTCAGCAAGCACGCTTACCTGATGGTCGACGCGTTGTGCATGATGTTTCCGAAATAGTCGGTCTTGAGTCGGGTTGTGTTCAGATGCAATCATTGGCAAGTTTTGACAGAAAAAGCGGACAAACTGAACCTCGTGGGCTCGTTCCCCAATGTTTTGAAGAATGGGGCTCCGAGGCGGATCAAAGTCTTTTGCACTGGTTTACGTCGAGATGATCTACGGTGGACTGATCTTGGCGTGCATTTCGATATCTGTCGCTGTCTGGCTGATTCAGCACGTGGCTGGTTTTGTCTGGAGTCGATATCGAAGTTCAGTGACTGAGCATACCCAAACAAGCTTGTCTGAACTTTTTGTATTTATCGATATTACGCACTTGTGGCCTGCGCTATGTTGTATCGCAGCAACCACAGGTCTTTCCGTATGGCTGCTGAGTAACAGTGTGTTATTGGCTTTGGTCATGAGTGCTTTGATACTGATCTTGCCAAGACTTGTGTTGACAACGGCTTTAAGGCGTCGACTTGCAATGTTCGACTCTCAATGGCCAGATGCGCTGACAGCGATTTCTGGGGCTTTGCGTTCAGGTGCAAGTTTGGGACTCGCACTTAAGAGTTTTGCTGAAGACGCGCCTACGCCGATGTCCCAGGAGCTGAGTCTGGTTTTACGGGAGCATCGCATGGGAATACCCTTGAATCAAGCCTTAGCCGCTCTAAATAGGCGCATGCCTTCAGAAAGCGTTGAACTAGTGACGGCCTTACTTTCCGTGGGCAATGCATCAGGTGGTTCTCTTGCTGATTTATTGGAGCGTTTATCCACAAATCTGCGTGCTCGCCAACACATTTCTGGAAAAATTGACATGCTGACTGCTCAGGGAAAAATGCAGGCCTGGGTCATGGGCGCGCTCCCGTTAGCGCTTCTTGCGGCGCTATCTTTAATAGATCCAAGCTCCGTAGAGCTCATGTTTTTGAGCCAGACAGGCCAATTCATGTTGGCGATCGTCCTGGTGCTTGAAGTCCTCGGTATTTACTGGCTTCGCAAGATTTTGGCAATCGAGGTGTAAATAGATGTCTTATCTTGCTCTGGGTTGCGCATTAATTGCAATCGTTTTTTTGTCACTATTAACAGTCCCGTGGCTACATCACATTTATTTGCACGCTAAACCTGATTTGAAGCAGAACAATTTTCATAAAAAATCACTAGTCAATCAACCACATTACCCCCTGCTTTGGAAGATCAGTCACTTTGCGGGACGTTCGTTATTGCCATTTGTGACATGGTCGCAGCGCAGAAAATTAAATAGTCACATCGAACGAGCAGGTTTGAGTGGCTGGGACTTTTTTCAGATTTATTGTTTGCAATTAAGTGGCGCACTGACGGCTTTATTTTTGTGTGCATGCTGGCTGCTGCATGATCTTTTGACATTGCGTGCTGAAGCATACATCGCCTTGTTCATATCGTGCACGTTGGGCTGGTGGTTGCCGATTTTCTGGCTCAAGCGCATGTATCGAAGCCGAGTCAGTTTGATTAGTCGTCAGCTTCCATTTTTTTTAGATATGGTTGGTCTGGGTCTTGATGCGGGTCTGAATCTTCAGGCCTCGGTCCAGTTAGCGCTTGAACATGTAGGGGAGGGTGCTCTACATCAAGAGTGGTCAAAAATGCTAGCGGATATGCGTGCTGGACAGTCTCGCGCGCAGGCGCTTAGACAACTCAGTCGACGTTTGGACTTGTCTAGCGTTCGCCAGCTGATTTCATCTCTGATTCAAGGTGAAGCGATGGGTTTTAGTCTGGGCCGCATTATTCAAGTGTATGCGGATCAACAAAGGGCGTTTCGTTTAATGCAAGCAGAGAAACAAGCGCTGCAGGCTCCTGTCAAAATGCTCTTTCCCATGGCGCTGTGTATTTTTCCGTGCACTTTTATTGTTTTGGGGTTTCCCGTTGTTGTCCAACTTATGGGATTGAAATGATTATCACTCGCGCAGATAGTTGGTTCAAACGCGCGAGAGGACTGCTGTTCAGACCGCCACTGATCAGTGGCGAAGTCCTTTGGCTGAGCCCTTGCTGTTCTATTCACACATTTGGCATGCGTGAGGACATTGCAGTATTTTTTCTGGATGAAAACAATACAGTGATTGAAGTTCGTCCAAGGGTCCCACCGAACCGTGTCGTGAGTTGTTTACGCGCGCGATCCGTTTGCGAGATGTTACCCATCTCATCGGCTCAGTCAGGATTAGTTTCTGCAGAGCTTTCTTTGTTGCTATCGTTAAAGACGGCAACGTAACTCGTGTAAAAACTACAATACAAAACAGAGGTTGCGACGACGTTGATCGGAACTTGAATGGTTGCCGCTGTGCTGGGTTCGAGTCCGATCATGACGAGTAAGCTGATCAACGTATCAATTGCCAGAAAAACAGCGAGCCAACATAGGCCGTAAACTAAAAAAGCCCATTTATTTCTCCAACAGGCAATCCAGCTAAAAAATAAGGCCTGTGTGATGCGGATACCATGCCAGCCAACCAACGCGGGAGCAAACCAGAAAATTGCCGCCATGACGACATAAAAGATACCGAATATCACCATCGGAGTTCGGACTGCCTCCATCAGTGGTAATAAATCATTGTTCTTTTCAACGTTCCTCAGCGCCTCGGTGACCTCATTGGAAAAGGGCATAAAAACTGCCAGCCCAAGCAGCAAGCAAAAACCAACGTACAAACCACCCATGCCGAGTAGTCTGCGAAACACCAATGGTTGACGCAAGGGCTCAATCCAGGTGCCCAGTAATATCCTGCGTCCTTCAGTCGCATGTCTTCCTGCAGAGAGTGAAAGCAATGTTGCAGTTGGCATCAAGACAATGAAAAAGACTGGCCCGATCGGCGGGGTGATCGTTGCGATCATCAGCATGAGACTGACGAACATCGCCCAGGAGAAGAAAGCGAGTGGTTGGCTTCTAAACAGGGACCAACCATCGCGGACCCACATCCATCCAGCCAGTGCAGGTAAAGGGACTGCTTGCATCAAAATTCCTTAGGAAGTACGGAGATCGCACCAGTTGTTCTTTGTTGCAGTATGCGTTCAAAGTGACCCGGATCGTGGGGCTTGAGTGTTTGAGCAGGTCTTGGAAGATAAAAATCAAAAAGTCTTGAAATCCAAAAGCGCAGTGCCGCGCCTCTGAGGATGATTGGCCAAATCCTTCTTTCTGCGTCAGTAAAGGGGCGAACCCGTGAATAGGCTTCAAGCCATGACTCAAGAAGTTCAGGTACAAAAACACCTGTTGAATGCTCGATACACCAGTCATTGACGCTGACGGCTACATCAAAAATCCATGTGTCGACGCCCGCGAAATAAAAGTCTATGAAGCCACCCATGAGAGGCGCTTCAGGCGTTCCGGCAAAGAGAACATTGTCACGAAATAGATCGCAATGCGCGGGTCCGCGAGGCAATGTCGCATAGTCGGCAGTCTTAGCGAGTATTTGCTGTTCTGATAGCGTATCCTTTAAAAGCAGGGCTAGCGGCTCTGTCAGAAATGGCATCACGGTAGGCGCTGTTTGTTCCCACCACGGCAAGCCGCGTAAATTGGGTTGGCTGATGGCAAAGTCCAGACCGGCGAGATGGGCGCGAGCAAGGGTTTCGCCGGCAATCGCGCAGTGGCGAGCGCTTGGTTTAGGCTCGTAACTTCCGGGAAGCCTGGTGACGATCGCCGCAGGCTTGCCATGCAGGATTGACAAACGTTTACCGTCAATACGGGTTTGAGGCTGCGGAACAGGTATACCCTTTTCCGCGAGATGGTTCATCAGCTCGATGTAAAAAGGCAGTTGTTCCAGCGTCAACACTTCGAAAACAGTTAAAACGTACTCCCCCTGCGAGGTGGTCAGGAAAAAGTTGCTGTTTTCGATTCCGGCAGCGATACCCTTGAGCGAAAGGAAATCACCGAGTGCGTAATCAGCCAGTAAAGATCGAGCGTCATTTTCGCTGACCTGAGTGAACACTGCCATATTTTTCCGGGTGAATCATGTTGAAAGTTGTGTCCATTTTAACAAGGATGACTGACAGGAAATAAACCTGTCGCCATTCGGTTGCTCGATCGCACTATAAAATCCCAATGTCGTTAGCTGACTGTCCGTTGTGGACGGTTCATCATCCTTGAGAAATATGCCTAGCTTTGAGGTCAATCCACCACAGCATCCCCCCATCGCGATCGCGTCTGAGGGGTGGAAGCTTTGCGTCGCCCCCATGATCGATGTGACAGATCGGCATTGCCGATTTTTTCATCGTTTGCTGGCACCCCGCGCTCGTCTTTACACGGAGATGATCACCACGGGTGCGCTCACGCATGGTGACATCAAAAGACATTTGGACTTTAACGAGCCCGAGCATCCCGTCGCCTTGCAGCTAGGTGGCAGCGAGCCAGAGGCCCTCGCACGCGCGGCTCGGTTGGGTGCGCAGTGGGGCTATGACGAAATCAACCTTAATTGTGGATGTCCCTCTGAGCGGGTTCAAAAGGGATCTTTTGGTGCATGTCTGATGGCAGAGCCGGGATTGGTCGCCGATTGTGTCAAAGCGATGCAGGACGCGGTCAGTATTCCTGTCACGGTCAAGCACCGCTTAGGCCTGGATTACATCAACGATTACAGCTTTGTCAGAGATTTTGTGGGTGCTATTTACGACACGGGATGCCGAGTGTTCATTGTTCATGCTCGCAACGCGGTCCTAAAAGGATTGACACCCAAAGATAATCGCGATGTACCACCATTGCGCTATGCGGATGCCGAGAGGCTCAAACATGATTTTCCAGATGCCATCATCGTTCTGAATGGCGGACTTCAAGGTGTTGAGGACTGCTCCGCAGCATTGAAAAAGTTCGACGGTGTCATGCTTGGTCGCGCGCCCTGGCATGATCCGAAGGTCTTGAGTGATTTATCCACAGCTTTTTGGCCGACCGAAGGCGCGATCGCTGAAACTGAAGTGATCGAGAGACTGGTCGCCTATGCTGCTGAACAGGTCGCACAAGGGACGCCTCTGAGAATAGTCGTGCGTCCCTTGCTTGGGTTGTTCAATGGTAGACCCCGTTCACGTTTGTGGCGTCGGATGCTCTCGGATTCCAAATTATTGAACGCAAATGATGCCACGTTGATCCATCGCGCCTGGTCTGAGATAGGCGGTTTCGCACCCCTTGACTCATCGACCTAGGATATTCAAGCCTGTGGGCTTTTGTTTTCCTCATCCGGCCAGTCTCGGATGTAAGCCTTGAGCATCGAGTTTTCGAATTTTTGCGCTGCGACGAGTGCCTGCGCCATGTCGTAAAAAGAAATGACGCCCATCAGGACCGTACCATCCATGACAGGGATGTAGCGTGAGTGATTTTCGAGCATGAGCCTCTGGACTTCGTCAGCCTCGGTGTCGGGTGAGACACTGACTGGTTTAGAGTCCATGATGCTGCGGATGGTTGTGGATCCCACGGCCCCGTGATTGCCATTGACGTGCCTGATAATCTCTCGAAACGTCAACATGCCAGCTAAATGACCACGGTCCATGATGACGAGCGAACCAATATCCTGCTCGCTCATCGTCTCTAGCGCCTGAATCACCGAGGTGTCGGGAGAAGCGGTAAAAAGGGTATTGCCCTTGACCCGAAGAATTTCACTGACCTTTAACATGATGCGTCTCCTTTGTGCTGCTTGTGTTTGATTGTACGTTTAGCACTCATGGCTTGTCATTTTGCAACAGCACATCTGACAAATTTGTGTCTTTGTTATCTTGAATATAGGCACTCAACGCATTTTTGAGCGCTGGACGAACGTCGAGTCCAAGAATGCGTCGATTCACAAAGAATTTCTTCAATAAAGGTGTCAGGCTCGTGGTTTGAGGGTCACATATCAACACCCAGTTTTCGCGTTTACGGACTTGCGCTGCGGCGACCCAACCCAAGGATTGCAATTCAAGCAAAAGTGACTCGATTTGTTCTTCAGGTAGCGGTAGGGAATCACAGATTTGTCTTGCGCTGAGCCCAGGTGTTCGCTGGGATCGTGATTGGTCGAGTAAATACAAGATGGCGAGTGTATCGTTTAAGCGGTCCCCGGGTTGAGCAGGCCCCCGTAAGCGAACGTGACGAAAATACGGCAGGTTAGCTGAAACGATCGCGCCGAAAAGAATACTCAGCCAGGATAAATAGACCCATATCAAAAAAACGGGCAAGGCCGCGAAAGCACCGTAAATAGTGGTGTAAGTCGATATTTGTGACACATAGTACGCGAAGCCGAATTTCATGATTTCCAACAGCATCGCGACTAAGATGCCTCCCACGATTGCATCGCGTGTGGCAACTCTTGTATTGGGAACGATGATAAACAGGGCGGCAAAACCGGCTGCACTCACAAAAAAGGGCGATATTTTGAGCGTGAACTCCAGCAAATCGGGTAGCTGGGACATCACCCCAAAAGACTCTCTTGCCACCAAGGCTGTTGCCCACAGGCTGGCGCCAGTCAGCAAGGGTCCCAAGGTCAGGAGTGCCCAATAAACAAGGAGTCGCTGTCCGATCCCCCGGGGTTTAGTCACGCGCCAAATTTCATTGAGTGCTTTGTCAACGGACAAAATGAGCAAAAGCACGGTAAAGACCAGGAAACTTCCGCCTATTGCAGTGAGCCGACTCGCCTGAAGCGCGAAATCGTTCAGGTAAGACATGACGTTGTCGGACACGACAGGTGGCATGAGGCTATTTGTTAAAAACGCCTGAAGCGCATCGCTGAATTCGTGAAATTGGGGAAAGGCAGTAAAAAGAGCCAATGCGACCGCCAGCAAAGGCACGATCGCCAACACTGTGGTGAAAGTCAGACTGCCCGCCAGGTCAAAAGCGTCGACTTGGCTCAGTCGCTGAGCACTCGACAGCAGAATTTCGCGCCAAGCAGCAAACCGCGCAGGCGGAGTGGTGAGAGGCGGTGGCTGGGTGTTCAATGAATCTAGCTCCTCGTACTGTTGATGCTCTGGTAAGGGTTACTCTATTGTTTACCCTGACCCAAGCGATAATAGCAGCATGAAGCCCTACGCACCCTCAGACATCAACACGATGACGACCGCCAAACCAACGCTCAATGTTGCATTGCAGCGTACTGCGATGGTTTCTTTATTTGCGCTTTTTATTTTGTGCCTGCTTTGGGAAATATGGCTTGCACCGTTGCGCGCGGGTGGAACCCTGCTCTTTTTGAAGGCCTTGCCTTTGGCGTTCGCATTTCGCGGTGTTTCCCGTGGAAGCCTTTATACGATTCAGTGGGCTTCAATGCTCGTATTGCTTTATCTGATGGAAGGCGTTGTCCGCGTCATGTCAGACCCCCCAGGTCCCTCCATTATGATGGCCTGGTTAGAAATCTTTTTTTCCAGTGTGTTTTTCTTTGCGGCATTGTTATACGTGCGCCCCGCGAAACGTTACGCTAAACAACTTAAAAATCAAGCTGAGGCAAATTCGTTGAAACATGATGGATCTTCGACTGATCAACGACCTCAGGAGCCACGCGAATGAATGAGCTTGGATCCACACATCCCGCAGAACCTCTTGATGCAAGCGACTTTTCCTCTTTGCAAACGGATAACAGTTTTGCGCGATTAGGTTCAGATTTTTACACGCGTTTACCGACAACACCGCTCAAAAATCCAAGGCTGGTTCATGCCAACACCGAGGTTGCCGCGTTGCTAGGACTCTCGCCACGGGCGACGCTGAGTCCCGAGTTTTTGGCAGTTGTGAGCGGTTCTTCATCCATGCCGGGCGGAGATACTCTTGCCGCCGTTTACAGTGGCCATCAATTTGGTGTTTGGGCAGGTCAGCTCGGAGATGGCCGTGCGCATTTGCTTGGAGAAGTTGTCGGTCCAACTGGGAATTGGGAGATCCAGCTCAAGGGTGCCGGGATGACCCCTTATTCAAGGATGGGAGATGGGCGTGCAGTATTGCGGTCTTCCGTGCGCGAATATTTAGCGAGTCAGGCCATGCATGGATTAGGGATCGCCACCACACGGGCGCTTTCTCTTGTCTCTGCCGATGACCCAGTCATGCGCGAAACGGTTGAAACAGCAGCCGTTGTAGCCAGAGTAGCGCCGAGCTTCATTCGTTTCGGTTCATTTGAACATTGGGCGGCCCGCAAAAGACCTGATCGTGTGCGCCAGCTTGCAGACTATGTGATTGAACGTTTTTATCCGGAGTGTTTGCCGCCTCGAACGGGTGAAGCGGAAACAAGTGAAAGCCGTTACGTTCGGTTTCTGGAGGCTGTTGTTGAGCGCACTGCGACACTGATGGCCAGCTGGCAAGTGGTTGGTTTTTGTCATGGTGTGATGAATACGGACAACATGTCGATATTGGGGCTGACGCTAGATTACGGACCTTATGGCTTCATGGATGGCTTCGATGCCCGTCACATATGCAATCACACAGATGCCAATGGGCGCTATGCCTGGCATGCGCAGCCGGCTGTGGCGCACTGGAACCTCTATCAACTCGCCAATAGCCTGTATACGATTGTTTCCGATGCGGATAAATTAAGGAATGCTTTGGATCGCTACGAGCCGAGCTTTTTACAGGCCATGCAAGCTCGCATGACTCAGAAACTCGGATTGATTTCATGGCATCCCGGCGACGAGTTGTTGATCGATGATCTTTGGAGCCTCATGCAGGCAAATCATTCCGATTTTTCAATGACTTTTCGTCAATTGGCCTATGCGCCTGGCCTAACAGAGGCCGAGCCCCGACGGATTGCTCACGATTTAGGTGGAACGATAGGTGATGGAACGGGATCTTTATCACCCTTCATCGATCTTTTTGTGGACAGAGAAGCCGCGCATGCCTGGTTGGCACGGTATCAATCCCGATTATTACGGGATCCATGCCCCTGGGAGAGCCGAGTGTCATCCATGCTTTCCACGAATCCGCTTTACGTTTTGAGAAACTATCTCGCGCAACAGGTGATCGAGGCAACTCAGCGAGGCGATTTTTCCGAGCTCGACACACTGATGCGTGTGCTGGCGGCTCCTTACACGGCACAAACTGGAATGGAGCGTTACGCAGCCTTACCTCCTCACTGGGCGAGCAAAATTGAAGTCAGTTGCTCCTCATGATGCAATAATGAGGTTTTGACGCGTCAAATTCTTTTGTCGCCCCTAACTTTGACGGTTTGTTCACCCATGTCTGGCAACACTCTTGGTAAATTATTCTGCGTCACCAATTTCGGTGAGTCCCACGGGCCTGCTATTGGTTGCGTGGTGGACGGATGTCCCCCGGGATTATCGCTGACAGAGCAAGATATTCAGTTTGAGCTTGACCGACGACGTCCAGGAACGTCTCGTCACGTGACACAACGGCAAGAGGCTGATCAGGTGGAGATCTTGTCGGGTGTTTACGAAGGCAAAACGACGGGAACACCCATCGCGTTGCTCATCAGAAACGTCGACGCCCGTAGTAAAGATTACAGTGCGATTGCCGACACGTTCAGGCCGGGTCACGCTGATTATGCTTATTTCAAAAAATACGGTATCCGTGATCCCAGGGGTGGAGGAAGATCTTCCGCACGTCTGACTGCTCCGACTGTCGCTGCCGGAGCCATCGCAAAAAAATGGTTGTCCGAGCATTTCGGCATCAAGGTACGTGGCTACATGAGCCAGCTCGGGCCGATTCAGATGCCATTTAAAAGCTGGGATCATGTCCCACACAACCCTTTTTATTCCGCAGACCCAGAGGTGGTAGAACAACTTGAAGCCTTCATGGACCAGTTGCGCAGAGACGGTGATTCTGTGGGGGCTCGTATCGAAGTTGTGGCCGAGGGTTTGCCTGCGGGTTGGGGTGAACCTATTTATGACAGGCTTGACGCAGATATTGCGCATGCCATGATGGGTCTGAATGCCGTGAAAGGCGTTGAAATTGGCGCGGGTTTTCACAGCATCGTTCAGCGTGGTTCCGAGCATGGTGACGAAATTACTCCCACTGGTTTTCTCACGAATCATGCCGGTGGCGTACTCGGTGGTATCTCAACCGGCCAGCCGATTACGGTCAGTTTGGCAATTAAGCCGACCTCCAGCATCCGGGTAGAGCGCCGATCGATTGACCGAGCAGGAAATCCCGTTTCCGTGCAGACCTTGGGCCGACATGATCCTTGTGTCGGCATTCGTGCCACGCCTATTGCCGAGTCGCTATTAGCAATCATTTTGGCGGATCATGCCTTGCGGCACCGCGCGCAGTGTGGCGACGATTCCGACAAGGGGTAATTGCCTCTTCTGCTATGGCATAATCAAGAGCTAAACCTATCCAACGAGTGTGGCTGAGACAGCGCTATGAAAAAAACCTTATACGATAAGCTTTGGGATGCCCATGTGGTTCACGAAGAATCCGACGGCACCGCAATCCTATATATCGACAGACATCTTTTGCACGAAGTCACCAGTCCTCAGGCTTTTGAGGGTCTGGATTTGGCCGGACGCAAATTATGGCGCCTGAACGCCAACCTCGCGGTAGCCGATCACAACGTTCCGACGATTGATCGCGCCCAAGGTATCACCGATCCCATTTCCAAGCTGCAAGTCGATACGCTCGACGCCAATTGCGAAAAGCATCAGGTGATTGAATTCCGGATGAATGACCTGCGCCAAGGCATTGTTCATGTGATCGGACCTGAGCAGGGAGCAACACTTCCAGGAATGACCGTGGTGTGCGGCGATTCCCATACCAGCACACACGGCGCGGTAGGGGCGTTGGCGTTTGGTATCGGTACTTCAGAGGTCGAGCATGTGATGGCGACCCAAACCCTGCAAGCCAAGAAAAACAAAAATATGCTTGTGCGCGTTGAAGGTGCTTTGCCAGCTGGTTGCACGGCCAAGGACATCATTTTGCACGTCATTGGTGTGATCGGTACCGCTGGCGGTACCGGGCATGCCATTGAGTTCGCAGGCAGTGCGATTCGTGATTTGTCGATCGAAGGTCGCATGACTCTGTGCAACATGTCGATTGAGGCGGGCGCCCGCTCTGGCATGGTGGCTGTCGATCAAAAGACGATTGATTATTTCGTGGGCCGTCCTTTTGCTCCTTCTGGCGCTTTGTGGGACCAGGCCGTGTCTTATTGGAAAACTTTGCACTCTGACGAGGGCGCACATTTCGACCGTGTTGTTGAAATCGATGCGCGTCAGATTGTTCCGCAGGTCACCTGGGGCACTTCTCCTGAAATGGTCTTGCCTGTCACGGGCCGTGTACCAGATCCTGAGCGTGAAAAGGACGAAATTCGTCGTAGTGGTATGGAGCGCGCGCTCGAGTACATGGGTCTCAAGCCCAATACTGCGATTCAAGACATCAAGATTGATCGTGTATTTATCGGCTCTTGCACGAACTCTCGCATCGAGGACTTACGCGCTGCAGCCGCAGTCGCGCGGGGCAAGCGTGTCGCGAGTAACGTCCGTCAGGCGATGGTGGTCGCAGGATCGGGGCTCGTCAAGGCGCAAGCCGAGCGCGAAGGTCTTGACAAAATATTTATCGAAGCGGGCTTTGAATGGCGTGAGCCAGGCTGTTCCATGTGTTTGGCGATGAATGCCGACAGGCTTGAGCCTGGCGAGCGCTGTGCTTCAACTTCGAATCGCAACTTCGAAGGTCGCCAAGGGCAGGGGGGCAGAACCCATTTGGTCAGTCCTGCGATGGCTGCCGCCGCCGCAATTGCAGGCCATTTTGTCGACGTACGTAACTTCCGGTAAGCAGACATGGACAAATTCACAACACATCAAGGGCTTGTTGCTCCGCTCGATCGCGAAAACGTCGATACGGATTTGATCATCCCAAAGCAATTCCTCAAGTCGATCAAACGATCTGGTTTCGGCCCTAACCTGTTTGACGAGCTGCGTTACCTGGATCACGGCGAACCAGGTATGGATAATTCCAAGCGTCCGCTCAATCCCGACTTTGTTTTAAACCACTCACGGTATCAGGGTGCCTCCATCCTGTTGGGTCGTAAAAACTTCGGTTGTGGTTCGAGTCGCGAGCATGCGCCTTGGGCGTTGGCTCAATACGGTTTTCGCGCTGTGATCGCACCTTCTTTTGCGGACATCTTTTTTAATAACAGTTACAAGACCGGCTTCTTGCCAATCGTACTTTCTGAGCTTGAAGTGGCTCGATTGTTCGACGAGGTGCGCGGCTTTGTTGGGTACAAATTGACCATTGACCTTGACAAGCAGGTTGTGATCGCTCCCGATGGACGTGCAATGCACTTCGACATCACCGCGCATCGAAAATACTGTCTGTTAAATGGGTTGGATGAAATCGGTTTGACATTGCGTCATGCCGACAAGATTCGGAATTTCGAAAATGAACGCTTAGCCCGCCATCCTTGGCTGGATGTCGTACCGATTGGTGCGCGCTAACGACCTGTTGATCGGGCCGGCTCGCCGGCCCTTTACTTTTTTAAGTTGAGCCGAAGATGACAAAAAAAATTGCAGTATTACCCGGTGACGGAATTGGATCGGAGATTATTGAGCAAGCCGTTCGTGTGTTACGTACGGTTGCGCCGTCTCTTGAAATAAATGAGGCACCGGTTGGTGGTACGGCTTATGATTTGCACGGTCATCCGCTCCCTCCATCGACGCTCAAGCTGGCTCAAGAGTCCAATGCGATTTTGTTTGGTGCCGTGGGTGACTGGAAATATGACAAGTTGCCTCGCGAGCATCGCCCCGAACAGGCGATCTTAGGGCTTCGCAAGGCACTTGGTTTATTTGCCAATTTGCGTCCTGCCGTTCTTTATCCCGAGCTTGCCAATGCATCATCGCTCAAGCCTGAGATTGTTTCGGGTCTCGATATTCTGATTTTGCGCGAGCTCACAGGTGATATCTATTTTGGTACACCACGTGGTATTCGTACTGCATCTGATGGTCCGTATGCTGGCTCCAAAGAAGGTTTTGACACAATGCGCTACGCTGAGCCGGAGATTCGTCGGATTGCGCATATTGGTTTTCAGTCTGCACAGAAGCGTCAAGGCAAGCTTTGCAGTGTTGATAAGGCGAACGTTCTCGAAACTTCGCAGCTTTGGCGCGACATCGTGATCGACGTGTCCAAGGAATACCCTGATGTCGCGTTGTCGCATATGTATGTGGACAATGCGGCGATGCAGTTAGTGCGTGCACCGCGCGAGTTCGATGTCATTGTGACGGGAAATCTGTTCGGAGATATTTTGTCTGACGAAGCCGCCATGTTGACGGGATCGATTGGAATGTTGCCCTCCGCCTCTCTGAATGCCTCGGGTCAAGGTTTGTATGAGCCCAGTCACGGCTCGGCACCTGATATTGCGGGCAAGGGGATTGCCAATCCGCTTGCAACGATTTTATCGGCAGCGATGATGTTGCGTTATTCACTTGATAGCGCCTCTCTTGCTGACAAGATTGAGCAGGCGGTTCAAAAGGTCCTTCAACAAGGATATCGAACAGCGGACATCTATGAGCCTGGCACCACGAAAGTCGGTACGGCAGCCATGGGCGATGCTGTGCTCAAGGCGCTGGGCTAAAATAAACAGTACTTATTCTCTTTTTCTGGTTGTGTAGAAATGAAAAAATCGGTCGGTTTGGTAGGTTGGCGCGGTATGGTTGGTTCCGTTCTCATGCAGCGCATGCGTGATGAGGGTGACTTTGGTCTGATCGATCCCGTTTTTTTCTCCACCAGTAATGCTGGAGGACGCGCGCCTGAGTGGGCAGGTTCGACTGCCTTGCAAAATGCTTACGATATCGAAGCCTTAAAAAAACTGCCGATTATCGTGACAGCACAAGGTGGCGATTACACCACTGAGGTTTATCCAAAGTTACGTGCGGCGGGCTGGACGGGTATCTGGATCGATGCGGCGAGTACGCTGCGCATGAAAAATGATGCCATCATTGTTCTTGATCCAGTGAATCGCGATGTGATTGATGCAGCTTTGCAGCGCGGCGTGCGCGACTATATTGGCGGAAACTGTACAGTCAGCTGCATGATGATGGGTCTAGCAGGTCTGTTCAAGCACGACTTGATCGACTGGATGACGAGTATGACCTATCAGGCAGCTTCAGGCGGTGGTGCTCAGCACATGCGTGAACTGTTGACTCAGTTTGGCTTGCTCAATGCGAGCGTCAATACAGAACTCGCAGATCCTGCTTCTGCAATCCTTGAAATCGATCGCAAAGTCCTGGCTACTCAACAGTCTGGCCAGCTCCCGACTGAGCACTTTGGCATTCCTCTTGCTGGAAATTTGATTCCCTGGATCGATAAAGATCTCGGTAACGGCATGTCACGCGAAGAGTGGAAAGGTGAGGCCGAGACCAATAAAATCCTCGGACGTGGCGAAGGTTTCGGTACAACCCCCATTCCGATCGATGGTCTGTGCGTTCGTATTGGTGCGATGCGCTGCCACAGCCAGGCTCTGACGATCAAACTCAAACGCGATGTGCCGATGGATGAGATCGCCGAAATCGTGTCAACAGGTACAGCTTGGGCGAAATTCATTCCCAACACTAAAGAAGATACTCTTCGTTCTCTATCTCCAGTGTCAGTGACAGGCACCCTCGATATTCCTGTGGGTCGTATGCGAAAGCTTTCCATGGGTCCCGAGTATCTTGGCGCATTCACGATTGGTGATCAGTTGCTATGGGGGGCCGCTGAGCCATTGCGCCGGATGTTGCGCATCACTCTTGGTGAACTCTGAAAGGGATTGTGCAAATGCCAAGGCAATTGAATGTATCCACAAGTTTTCCTGGACGAGTCGCAATATCCCTGTTGCTTTGCATCGGATTATCTTTAGTTTCGGTAGCAGGAGCTTTGGCGGCGCAGCCTGGGCATGGTCGGGTCAGCTCAGTCCCTGGCGCACCTTTGCAGGTATCGGTGCCCGTCAAAGGTTTGACGGCTGACGATCTCAAGGTCCTGAGTGCGAGCATCGCTGATTCCGCGTCATGGGCTCAGGCAGGTTTAACTTTGCCGGCCCCGATCGAAACTTTATCTGTTTCGGTTGAGCCCGGCCTTGATCCTAGTTCGCGCACCCTTGTTTTGCGTTCGACGCAGGTGGTTGATCGTCCAGTCATCGATGTGCTGATTCGGCTGAAAACTACCGAGGGGACGACTTCCATTCAGTCAAGCTATCTTGTGTTGACTAGCGCGTCCCAAGCTTCAGGTGGTGGATCTGTGATTGTGGTGCGAGGCGATACGCTTTATGCGATTGCTTTGTCAAAAATGGTATCAGGCGCTGATATCTATCAGGTGATGTGGGCCATTTATGAGGCGAATCCTCAGGCTTTTATCGCCGAAAATATGAATTTATTGCGTGCGGGTGCAACCCTGAATATCCCTGACGCTGCAACAATGCGTGCGGTGGATGCCAAGTATGCGCGTTCAATGTTCACCCGACATGATCAGACTTTCAGAGCGCGACGTGGTGCGGGGCAGGTCAGCGCAGCTGTTCCTCTCGTTGCGAGTCCTACCACGCAATCTGGTTCTGTGACGAATCAACAGGCTTATCCCAATCCTGTACAAAGCGGGGATCAAGTTAGGCTGGACTCATCCAATCCTGCCGATCAACAGGCCGATGCGCGTGTCGCGAACGCAAATGAATTACGCGACATGCAATCACGTGTAGAAGCCCTTCAAAAGAATGTCGAGGAATTGAAGGATGCTTTACAAAAAAGCCAGGCTTTAGCTGGTAATAGCCAGAGTGCCGGAGCAGCCGCTTCAGCCAACAGTTCCGTTCAAGCAGTCAATCCAGTTTCAAATGCTAACGCCTCCGCAACTGCAGCAGCCACACAGGATCCTGGCCTGAATGCGGCTCGTGAGGCTAAAACAGGTTTTGCAAAGCTTCAGCAATATGCTTCTGATCATATTTTGGGCTTTGTATTAGGCATATCCGCGCTGCTTGCCTTACTGATCGCTTTTCTGCTCAAACGTGCCGGTCACAATGCTCAGTCAGGCCTAACAGACGAAGAGCCTCGAACCAACCCGACACTTGCCTCAGACTTTGATCAGAAGCTTCAGTCGATTGATTTGAATTTATCCAGCGATGATGTCAAGTCGTCCAAGGATTCTGCTTCCACTCGATCAGGTGCCTGATCCCTTGAGTCAAACGATGGGTACTGAGGTCTCCCCTGGCGAGACGCCGACCCATCGTATTGCTCTGGGCATAGCCTATGATGGAAGATCTTGGCAAGGCTGGCAGAAACAGCCGCATGCCCAAACCGTTCAAGATACCCTTGAAAATGCCTTGGAAGCATTTGTAGGAACTCCGGTCAGCACTGTCTGTGCGGGACGGACTGACACGGGTGTTCATGGGCTCAATCAAGTCATCCACCTCGATACCACCGTCAATCGAACGCCAGAGTCTTGGGTGCGCGGAACAAATGCGCACTTGCCAGCTTCGATATCCGTACTTTGGGCACAACAGGTTCCTGCAGAATTTCACGCGCGGTTTTCCGCGACATCCCGGGCCTATATCTACGTCATCATCAATTCACGTATACGTCACCCGTTGTGGCATGGTCGTGCGGGATGGGTATTTCAGCCCCTTGATGTCGAAGCCATGAGGCAAGCTGCAGTGTGTCTACTGGGTGAGCATGATTTTAGTAGTTTCAGATCCTCACAGTGTCAGGCAAAATCACCGGTTAGAACCATGCTTGGATTGGAAATTACTCAGCAAGGGCCGCGCATTCTGGTTCATCTGAGAGCGAACGCATTTTTGCACCATATGGTGAGAAATATAATCGGAGCGCTCATTCAGGTTGGTCAGGGACGCGAGACTGTGGATTATGTTGAACGGGTACTGGTTGCGCGGGATCGCACAAAGGGGGCTCCAACATTCGCAGCAGATGGTTTATATCTGACGAATGTGACTTATCCTGACTTTCAGTTGCCTGTCGTCTCGCCAAGTGATGTCGGTTTGGAATTTCTTGAGACTGGACCTGTTATTGTCTGATCAAGCATTAAAAGGCCAAAAGATGCGTACGAGAATTAAAATTTGCGGGATGACACGAATCGAGGATGTAGATAGCGCTGTCAATGCTGGCGCGGATGCCGTGGGTTTTGTTTTTCACCCTAGTAGCAAAAGGTTTGTGACGGCCCAGCAGGGCGCTGATCTGGTGCGTCAGTTGCCTGCCTTCGTCAGTTCTGTTGCGTTATTTGTTCATCCAGAGCCGAGTACTGTCCGTGAGGTGTTAAATGTCATGCGACCGACACTCTTGCAGTTTCATGGAGAAGAAACCCCTGAGTTTTGTGAGTCGTTTGATATGCCTTACATCAAGGCTTTCCGAGTAGGGGCCCCGGGCATGGACACACCTCAAAGCTTGGTGACAGCATGTCAGCGTTTTCGCTCCGCATGCGCCTGGCTGTTTGACAGCTACACTCCAGCTTACGGCGGAAGCGGACACAGTTTTGATCATGGGCTTTTAACAGGCCTGACCGCTCTTGCCCCATCCGAGAGTCGACCCCTGATTTTGTCTGGTGGAATGAAAGCAAGCAACCTCGAAGATCCTGTGCGCCGTCTACGGCCCTGGGCAGTCGATGTCAGCAGTGGAGTTGAGATTGAGCCTGGTATCAAGTCTGCAGCGCTCATTGATGCGTTTGTCTCTGCTGTTGAAAAAGCGGATCGCTCAGCACTTTTGACATCTCAGGGATAAAACCGATATAATCTTGATCTTTACAGGCGGTTAGCTCAGCTGGTTAGAGCGCCACGTTGACATCGTGGAGGTCGTTGGTTCGATTCCAATACCGCCTACCAAATGCCCCTCGGTGATTCACCCTAGGGGCTTTTTGTTTTTGTGCCCGAGCTATTTTAATTTTACGTTTTATTGATTTTCGTCTTCGGCGAAACAATCATGGAGCGCCAGCTCTGGCCGGTATTCAAAATGGATACTGTCATAGTGCCACCATTTACCGCCCCAAATAAATCCGTTTGCCTCAAAGATATCCACAATGCGGTTGAGACCTTCATCGCGCAGGATTTCGATTGGGAACGTTCGATGTTGACTGCCTGAGGGATGATCCCATCGCCAGTAACGTCCAAGCGAGGAGGGTAATTTGAAATCGATGGCAATGCCCAATGCATGCATGCTTAATCGGTTGGTGCCAGCAATTTTGCGCCAATTAAAAGTGCCGATACCTTGATTCATGTAATGCGAAAGACCTGCAGAATGGATTTCTTTGCCAACTGTTTCCAGCGCGCGGGCTGCACCGTTCACGCTTGAAAACTGGAGCTGACAATTGCAGGGAGCCCAGTGTATGTTCACCAGCTTTTTGATGACTTCGGACGATGTTTTGCCATACATATCAAGAAAGAGGGGCATGTGACGAAGGCGCCCCGGGTCTTCGTTGTTTTGCGGCGCTCTGGCAAGAGACCCTCTTTGATACCTTTGTCGCAATTGACTGAAGAGGTCGGCGCGGTCTAGTTCATCTTCAATGTTTTTAAATAATGTTTCTGATTTGTAGGGATATCTCTGCCCCGCGTGACTCACGATTACAAGATCCCCTGTAGGGAGTGTCAAATGGTCTGGGTAGGTTTTAGCCAAGCAACTCAATGCGTCATCAGGCGCAGCGCTTGCCTGGTTCAATACGCTCATCAGCATCGCAACGATCCATGCGTTGAGCGATGCACGCACTTTTCCGGTAGCCAAAAACCTAATTTTTTCCAAGTAAGCTGCCATAACCTGGAACGAACGGTTCAACGCCTGATATTTTCAAGCAGTGCCACATCATTGCCGCAACACTGGAAATCACAGGCTTGCCAAGATCACGCTCGAGTGCGTCCAGTACCTCGACGGTTGGCATTCCAACCCCGCTCAGAAAAACGACCTCGGCCTGCGCACAATCGGCGGCGCGGGCAAGCGAGTATGCCCGCTCTGGCGTTTCTTCATAGATATTCCTGACGTTTTCGAGTCGTCTGACGTTGACAACTTTCATGCCATAGCTTTCAAGCGCGGCTTGACCTGCAAGCGTTTGCGCCTCTGCGTAGGGTGTTCCGAGTGCGACTCTTTTCACCCCCAGATGATTCATCGCTGCAATCACACTTGCGAACGCTGAGGTAAAACGAACGTGATATTGTTTTTCGAGTCTGGCTGTCAGCTCGGCTTCACCGGCACGTCCCAGCATGTAACTCGAAGCTGTATGCGCCATGGCTATCACCTGAGGACGAATGAGAGCAAGCATTTCCGTTGGTTCGTCGATATGGTCAAGCTGTGAACGAGTCCGCTGGTCCTGGCCATCGTGTGCGCCGGGTGTGCCACGCGCAATCATCCGAGCGAAATGTACGGAGACACCGTCAGGTTTAAGTGAAAATAATTCAGGTTCTACGTTGGGGTTTCCAGGGGGTAGTAAGAAACCCAGTCGAGCACGCCATCCATCCATGATTTCTGTCCAGTTGAGTACGTTGCGTTGAGATCTTGTCAAAGTTGAGGGTTTTAATTTTTCACACCACCAGCGATTTTGGACCATTTAGCCATTTCGTCTTTAATGTGTGTATGGACCTCTTTTGCTGAACCTTTTTTGACTTGCACGGACATATTGGCCAGTCGACTTTCAACTTCTTTGCTTTGTAGTGCGATGTCGATACTCTGACCCAATTTCTCGATGGCATCTTTAGGCGTGCCCGCTGGCGCAACAAAGAAAAAGGAAACTTCAGTAAACATATCCGGAATACCCGCTTCCTTGACTGTGGGCACGTCTGGTAGCGCAGCCAGTCGTTTGTCACCAGTGACCGCTATTACACGAATTTTCTCGCCTTTTGCCAAACCGACCGCAGAGGCGGCGGTTGTAAACCACACTTGAATACGTCCTGCCAGCACATCGACTTGTGCATCAGAGGTGCTTTTGTAAGGAATCATGACCATGTCAAGATCGTTCGAGGCCTTCAGTTTGGATCCAAGATAGTCAGAGACACTGCCTGATGGGCCGTTGTAATTCAGTTTGCCAGGTGAGGCTTTGGCAAGACTGACAATATCTTGTAATGATTTTGCGGGCAGGCTTGGAGGAACGGCAACCACATATGGCAGACTGGCTGCAAACGCAATGGACTCGAAATCATTCGAAAGATCCGTTTTGACAGCCGCATTGGTCACTTGATTAATAATGCCGCTTGTACTGGTCAGGAAAATCGTATAACCATCGGGCTTGGCTTGAGCAACATAGTCTGTTGCGATGTTGCCTGTTGCCCCGGCTTTGTTTTCAACCAGAACTGTTGTTTTCATGATCTGAGTCAGTTGCTGGGCGACTTCTCGGGCAATCATGTCATTGCCACTTCCTGGTCCGTACGGCACAACGATAGTGATCGGCCTCGATGGGTAGTTTTGGGCACTCAGCGCCATGGGCACTAAGCACAACAGCCATAACAAACGAAGCACAATCCTAGGAGGGGTGAATTTCATGATTTTGTCTCTTGGTTTTGTTGAAATAATGTTGATTTCACGATAGCAGAACTCTGCCTGAGTGTTAATTGAATAATCGTTGAAATGGTAAACTTGCCCTTTGTCGCTTTGTTACAGGATTAGTGCTGATGCTCTCAATAACGCTCCCCGACGGGTCGCAGCGTCAATACCCCGGACCGGTTACGGTTGCCGAGGTGGCTCAATCGATTGGCGCAGGTCTGGCGCGTGCCGCCTTGGGTGGACGGATCACGAAAGACGGTCAGAGCCGTCTTGTTGACACGACGCATCGTCTTGAAAGCGACACCCAGCTTGCCATTATCACGGCCAAGGATGCCGATGGTCTTGACCTGATCCGTCATTCGACGGCTCATTTGTTAGCCTATGCGGTTAAATCGCTTTTTCCAGAGGCACAAGTCACAATCGGTCCGGTGATTGACAACGGTTTTTATTACGATTTTTCCTATAAGCGCCCCTTCACGCCCGAAGACTTGGTTGCCATTGAAAAGAAAATGGCGGAGCTTGCCAAAAAAGATGAAGTCGTGACACGCGAAGAATGGCTGCGCGATGACGCTGTCGCCTATTTCAAAGGTATCGGCGAGACCTACAAAGCCGAGATTATTGGTGCCATACCGGGCAACGAAACGATTAGTCTGTATCGCGAAGGGGACTTTATCGATCTGTGCCGCGGTCCTCATGTGCCGAGCACCGGAAAACTAAAGGTTTTCAAACTCATGAAAGTCGCTGGCGCGTATTGGCGTGGCGACAGCAACAATGAAATGTTGCAGCGTATTTATGGCACGGCTTGGGCGACCAAAGAGGACCAGGACGCATACCTGCACATGCTTGAAGAAGCCGAGCGCCGCGATCATCGCAAGATCGGTCGAGATCTTGATTTATTCCATTTTCAAGAAGAGGGGCCAGGCCTGATCTTCTGGCATCCCAAGGGGTGGGCGATCTGGCAACAAGTTGAGCAATACATGCGCGCCGTGTATCGTGACAATGGTTATCAGGAGGTCAAGGCGCCTCAGATTCTTGATATCTCTCTGTGGAAAAAGACCGGACACTGGGACAACTACCGCGAGAACATGTTCACGACGGAATCAGAGAACCGCGTGTATGGTCTCAAGCCCATGAATTGTCCCGGCCATGTGCAAATATTTAATTCAGGGTTGCATTCTTACCGTGACCTGCCATTGCGTTATGGCGAGTTTGGGCAGTGCCATCGGAATGAGCCTTCCGGATCGCTACACGGCATGATGCGTGTCCGTGGCTTTACCCAGGACGATGGTCATATTTTTTGCACGGAAGACCAATTGCAGGATGAGTGCGCAGCATTCACGGCCCTCTTGCAAAAAGTCTATGCTGATTTCGGTTTCACCGAGGTTCTTTACAAGGTCGCGACGCGTCCCGAAAAGAGAATTGGTAGTGACGAGGTCTGGGACAAGGCAGAAACCGCACTGATGGAAAGTCTCAAGCGGACGGGTTGCGTCTTCGAAGTTTCTCCGGGTGAGGGGGCTTTTTATGGCCCCAAGATTGAATACACACTGAAAGACGCGATTGGAAGACACTGGCAGTGCGGAACGATACAGGTCGACTTTTCAATGCCCCAGCGCTTGGGTGCCGAGTTTGTAGACGCCTCTGACCAGCGCCGTGCGCCCGTGATGTTGCACCGTGCGATCCTGGGTTCTTTCGAGCGTTTTATCGGTATGTTGATCGAAAATCATGCCGGTGCGATGCCCGCTTGGCTTGCTCCTGTTCAGGCGGTTGTATGCTGTATATCTGAACATGCGGCAGATTATGCGGCAGAAATCACACAAAGCCTGAAAAAACAAGGCTTTAGAGTAGAATCAGATTGTCGCAGTGAAAAAATTACCTATAAAATCCGTGAACACAGTCTACAAAAGGTTCCCTATATCTTGGTGGTTGGTGAAAAAGAGCGCCAGGCAGGGACTGTAGCTGTACGTGGACGTGGTGGGGTCGAGCTTGGAGTCATGCCCGCAGCTCAATTCGCTTCACTGCTAAACGAAGACGTGGCTTGTCGCCGCAATTCCGGTTCGCCTGCAACGCAGTCGGCCTAACTACTAGGAGTCGTCAACATCGCAACAGAAAAACCCCACCGCATCAATGGTGAAATTCGAGTTCCCGAGGTGCGTTTATTAGGCATAGAGGGCGAGCAGCTCGGTATTGTGAAAACTTTTGATGCCATTCGCATGGCTGAAGAAAGTGAAATCGATTTGGTTGAGATCGCACCAAATGCTGATCCGCCAGTTTGCCGCTTGATGGATTACGGCAAGTTCAAATACCAAGAACAAAAGCGTTTGGCCGAAGCGCGTGCCAAGCAAAAAATCATTCAGGTCAAAGAGGTCAAGTTTCGTCCTGCCACGGATGAGGGTGACTATCAGGTCAAGCTTCGTAACCTCAAGCGCTTTCTCGATGAAGGTGATAAAGCGAAAGTCACGCTACGTTTCCGCGGTCGCGAAATGGCGCACCAGGAACTTGGCATGCGTGTTCTGGAGCGAGTTCGCGATGACTTGACAGATATGGCTGTTGTTGAAGCCATGCCCAAGCTGGAAGGTCGTCAAATGGTGATGGTGCTTGCACCTCGCAAGAAAACCGCCACCAAAGAAGCCGCAGCCTAAAACCATGCATGTCCTGTTTGTACTGGATCCACTTCCAAGCTTAAACGCCTACAAGGACAGCTCTGTTGCAATGATGCAAGCACTCGTTGCTCGCGGTCATTCACTCAGTGTTGCCTTGCAGGGCGATGTGTTCATCGAGAGTGGTCAGGTTTTTGCTCGTGCCCAGCCTATCGGATTGGTCACGGGCGCGGACTTGCATGCTTCTGAATGGTGGACGCAGGTCGGTGATGCTGTCGATACGCCTTTGCGAGACTTTTCGGCAGTTCTGATGCGTAAAGATCCTCCTTTCGATATGGAGTATGTTTACATCACGCACATGTTTGATTATGCGCAGTCGCAAGGCGCCCGTATTTTCAATAGTGGTTCGGCCATTCGAAATCATCCTGAAAAGCTCGCTATCACTGAGTTCGCTCAATTTACGACTCCCACGCTAGTCACGCGCGATATGGCCCGCATCAAGGCTTTTCACGCAGAGCATCGTGATGTGATCGTCAAGCCCCTTGATGGTATGGGTGGCACGGGCATCTTTAAACTTTCAGTCAACGAACCCAACCTGAACGCGATTCTGGAGTCTCTCACCCACGATGGACAGCGTTCCATCATGGCGCAGCGTTACATTCCAGAAATTTCCCAGGGCGATAAACGTATTTTGCTGATCGGTGGCGAACCCGTGCCTTATTGTCTGGCACGTATACCGCTTGCCGGTGAAACCAGAGGAAATTTGGCGGCAGGTGGACGTGGAGTGGCTCAACCTCTATCTGCGAGAGACTGGGAAATCGCGCGTGAAATCGCCCCCCAACTGAGCAAAAGAGGTTTGCTACTTGTCGGACTGGATGTGATCGGTCAATACGTGACGGAGATCAACGTGACGAGTCCGACCTGCTTCGTTGAAATCACGCAGCAGACTGGGTTTGACGTAGGTGCTCGTTTCGTCGAGGCTTTGGAGTCTGCCGTCGAGCGGGCTGTTTAAGCGATGACCGTCATTTTTATCGTGGCGCATGCGCCACTCGCTTCAGCTTTAAAGGCCTGCGTCTGGCATGTTCTGGGTTGTGATCCACATATTCAAGCCTTTGATGTTGAGCCCGATGAATGTGCTTCGGATTCTGCACCCAGGCTCGCGGCCTCAATCTTTGAAAGTGCTCAAGGACAGGGCGCATTAATTTTGACTGACTTGCCCGGTGCAACGCCCTCGAACATCGCGGTTGCAGCGTCAAAGCTTTTGCATTCTCAGGGTGTATCGAGTCACGTTTTAGGTGGCGTCAATGCCTCAATGTTGCTCAAAGCTATCAATTATCGCAATGCAGCATTGGATGTTGTGATCGAGAAAGCACTTGTTGGCGCCACACAGGCTGTCTTGCGTGTAGACTGATGTTATCTGCGCGAGCCAACCTTATTTCCTTATTCTTTCGATATGCCTGATCTCGATATCGTCGTGTCCAACAAGCTTGGCTTGCATGCGCGTGCTGCGGCCAAGCTCACCCAGCTCGCTGGCAAGTTCAGTAGCGAAATCTTCATCTCCAAGGGCGCGCAACGCGTGAATGCTAAAAGCATCATGGGCGTCATGATGTTAGCTGCGGGTATTCGAACCACTGTTAAAGTTGAAGCGAACGGCAGTGATGCCGATCAAGCACTCGACGCTATTCAAAAACTGTTCGATGATAAATTTGGCGAAGGCGAATAACCAGTCTGACGACTTGCGTCCGGCTCCCATGGTTTGCCTGTATGGGCAGGGAGCAGCGCGAGGATATGCGATTGGTCGTGCTTTGGTCATGGGTGCTACCGCACTTGAGGTCGCTCATTACAGAGTGCACCCTGATGCTGTGCAAGCAGAACAAGCCCGATTGAGCAAGGCACTCGAGACCACTCGCCAAGAGATGCTCGAGCTTGCAGAGACCTTGCCGGAGGACGCACCGCGCGAATTGGCTGCGTTGTTAAGTGTGCATGGCATGCTGCTCTCTGATCCATTGCTTGCTGATGAAGCTTTGAATCTGATTCAAAACAAACATTACAACGCCGAATGGGCTCTTACAACACAAGGCCAAATCCTGGGTGAGCAGTTCGCCGCGATGGAGGACGATTATTTGCGCGAACGCGGCGCTGATGTCAGACATGTGATTGAACGCGTTCTGCACGTTTTGGCGGGGTCCCGTGCCATCAGTGCACTGGATCTTGCCGGTGAGTCTGGTGAGCCGTTGATTGTCATTGCGCATGATATTTCACCCGCAGACATGATTCGTTTGCGTGGTGGCCGTTTTGCGGGTTTTGCCACTGATCTGGGTGGTGCGACCTCGCACACCGCGATCGTGGCGCGCAGTATGTCTGTGCCGGCGGTAGTGGCTCTGGGTCATGCGCGTAGTTTGCTTCGAGATGGCGATACGGTCATTATCGACGGCATTCAAGGGGCGTTGATTGTCAACCCATCCTCGTTGGCACTCGAACAGTACAAAAAGCTTCAGGAACGTTATTTAGACGACCGCATGACGTTGGCGGCTCTCAAAGACGTGCCCGCCGAAACTCTGGATGGCATCAACATTTCTTTGCAGGCAAATATTGAATTGCCGGATGAAGTTGATCTGGCACTGGCAAACGGAGCGACTGGTATTGGGTTGTTTCGCAGCGAATTTTTATTTATTGGTCGAACGGAACTCCCCGGTGAGGAAGAGCAATATCAGGCCTATGCTGCGGTGGTGAAAGCGATGCAACATCGACCCGTCACGATTCGCACTCTCGATGTCGGTGCTGATAAAGCCCTAGACGGAGAAGCGACGGTGGCGACGAATCCTGCGCTGGGCTTGCGGGCTATCCGTTATTGTTTGGCCCATCCTGATTTGTTCGCGACACAGCTCAGAGCAATCTTAAGAGCGTCTGCGCATGGCACCGTTCGTATATTGATCCCTATGGTGGCTCACATGCATGAGGTGATCGCGGCCAAAGCTGCGGTTGAGTCCGCCAAGAGAGAGTTAGACAAGCGCGGTGAGCCCTATGCCGATCATGTCCAGATCGGTTGTATGGTTGAAATTCCCGCAACGGCGATTGCGATCGATCCTTTTGCGGATGCTTTGGATTTTCTGTCGATTGGCACCAATGACTTGATTCAGTACACACTGGCGATTGATCGAGCCGACAATGAGGTGTCCGCACTTTACGATCCGCTTCACCCTGCAGTGCTCAAGCTGATCGCCAACACCATCAACGCGGGCATTCGGGCGGGCATACCTGTTGCGGTGTGTGGAGAGATGGCCGGTGACCCGAAGTTGACACGTTTGTTACTCGGTCTTGGTTTGACACACTTTTCAATGCACCCCCAGCAATTACTGGATGTCAAACGAGAAATCAGACGTGGTCATTCCAATGCGTTAAGACAACAAGTCGCGACCGCGTTGAATCGACACAGTACGATTGATCCTAACGTGCTTCAATAGAATAGTTTAAAAAAATGCCGACTGTGAGGTGATCACAGTCGGCATTTCCATATCAGACTTTCAAATTAACGATGGTAGGCAGATTCACCGTGCGTGGTGATATCCAGTCCTTCGCGCTCCATGTCTTCACTGACACGCAATCCGCACATCAAATCTGCGATTTTGAATGCGACATAGGCCACGACGCCAGACCAGATGATGGTGATGACAATACCTTCGAGCTGAACGAGCAGTTGTCCGCCAATCAGACCAATTGAATCAAGACCTGGCCCGCCAAGTGCTTTGGCATTGAAAATACCCACGAGCAGACCGCCTACGATACCGCCTACGCCATGAATGCCAAATACATCGAGGGAGTCATCCACACCCAGCATGCGTTTGAGACCGTTGACTCCCCATACGCAAATGACACCTGCAGCGATACCAATCACCAGGGCACCGACGGGACCCACCAAACCTGCCGCGGGTGTGACGCCGACCAAACCTGCAATCGCACCTGAGGCCGCGCCGAGCATGGATGGGCGTCCTTTGATTGCCCATTCAGTGAATACCCAGGCCAGTATGGCGCCAACAGTTGCGATCAACGTATTGAATAACGCAAGGGCGGCGACTTCGTTCGCTGCCAGCGATGAACCGGCATTAAAGCCAAACCAGCCCACCCATAGCAATGAAGCGCCCATCATGGTCATTGGCAGATTGTGCGGTTGCATAGCCTCTTTGCCATAGCCAAGACGTTTACCCACCACGAATGCACCCACAAGCGCTGCAATACCGGCATTGATGTGCACGACTGTGCCACCCGCAAAGTCCAGCGCACCTTTGGCAGCGAGCAAGCCTTTTGAAGTGTCTGTCGTGAACCAGATCATGTGTGCGACGGGAATGTAGGCGAACGTAAACCACAAAACGGTGAACACCAGTACGGCCGAAAATCGGGCACGTTCTGCGAAGGCGCCCACGATCAGTGCACAAGTAATGCCAGCAAAGGTGGCTTGGAACGCGGCATACAGAAACTCAGGAATGGATCCTGTCATCGAATACTTGCCGTCATCGGGATTGAACATTCCGCTGAAGAAAGACCGGGAGAAGCCACCCACAAAAGCGTTGCCCTCGGTAAACGTCAATGAATAGCCATAAGCGAACCAGAGCAAGACTGCCACAGCAAACGTGCACATGACTTGCATCAAGACTGAAAGTACGTTTTTTGAACGTACCAGACCGCCGTAGAACAAGGCCAATCCGGGGACGACCATCAGAAGAACGAGGAGGGTGGAAACTCCTACCCATGCGATATCGGCTTTATCCATTTTTAATGCTCCGTTGATTCAATTGATTTAGAGTGCGGCTTCGCCGGTTTCGCCTGTTCGGATTCTGATTGCCTGCTCAAGCGGGGCAATGAAAATTTTTCCGTCCCCTATCTTTCCAGTGCGGGCGGCATGTTCGATGACTTCAATTGCTTGATCCACCAAACCATCCGACACCGCTGCTTCGACACGAAGTTTTGGTAAAAAGTCGACGGCATACTCGGCGCCCCGATACAATTCTGTGTGTCCCTTTTGTCTGCCGAAACCTTTGACTTCGGTGACCGTGAGGCCTTGGACGCCTAGTGTCGACAGGGCGACTCTGACCTCGTCAAGTTTGAACGGCTTGATAATGGCAATAATGAGTTTCATGTTTGTTACCTCGCTGAAAGGGTGTAACGAGGTTAAGCAAAAGCCGTGCCAGCGGGTGTTTGAATGTAATGAGGACTTTCAGCATTCAATTGCAAGGATCAATGAGCAGAATTGGTGCTAAAAATATTTATGCGCACCACTTTGGTGCCTGAGGGTTTAAGCTCGTTCTGCTCTAAACTGTCATGATTAGAAATGGGAGAGCATCATGATCAAGCCTAATGCCTGGTTCGAAGAGTTTCAGAAAAACGTCTCCGAACTGATCGCCAAGAGTCCTGCCGCGGATATTGAACGTAATGTGAAAGCATTCATGGGTCAGGCTTTTAACAAGATGGATCTTGTGACCCGTGAAGAGTTTGATGTTCAGGCAGACATGCTCAGTCGGGCTCAGCTTCGGATCGAAGCGCTTGAACAGCAACTTCATGCTCTTGAGACGCGGGTTGCCGCCCTGGAAAGTCCAGAAAAACCAAACTAGATTTCACCGGGTATTTCACGCATTGGATCAATCTATTCCAATGCGATGATTTTGCGTGAGACCCAATTCATACTGCATGGTTTGGGTCCAGCCATGTCACTTGCAGTCTTGTTGAGTCGTTCTCTTGTGGGCTTTGATGCCCCATCCGTTCGCGTTGAAATTCATTTGGCGCGAGGCCTCCCGAGTTTTGGCATCGTTGGATTGGCGGATGCCGAGGTACGGGAAAGTCGTGAGCGCGTGCGCGCGGCGATCTTGAGCAGTGGTTTTGAATTTCCTCTTGGTCGCTTAACCGTCAACCTTTCTCCAGCCGACATCCCGAAAGAATCCGGTCGTTTTGATTTACCGATTGCCGTGGGTGTCTTGCTTGTTTCAGGCCAGGTGGCGATCCCGGCAGCTAGCCATAGACAGGAAGCCTCAGGCGATGCGCCTGCTTTAGCGAGTCTTGTCCTGGCAGGTGAGCTTTCTCTCACCGGTAGGCTTGTGCCTACTCGAGGCGTTTTGGCGATTGCTTTGTCTGTGGCACGTACCCATCGGTCTGCAACTTTGCTTGTGCCTAGCCAGGATGCTGTCGAAGCTTCTCATGTGCCCGGGATCAAAGTGCTGGGCGCGAATTCGCTTGCAGAGGTTGTGGCCCATTTAAATGGAGTGTCGCCTCTGCACCCGGTGAAGTCCTTTGGCATGACCGAACAACAAGCAGAATTTCTTTGTTTATCGGATGTGCGAGGTCAACTGCTTGCGCGTAGGGCGCTTGAACTCGCAGCTGCGGGTGGTCACAGCGTATTGCTCTCTGGAACACCTGGCATTGGTAAAAGTATGCTCGCAAAGCGATTGCCTGGGATTCTTCCGAATCTGACTGAAGACGAAGCTCTGGAGGTTGCCGCGATTGCAGCCTTTGCGGGCGTTTCACAATCTATGACGTTGGCGCGTCCCTTTCGTGCGCCCCATCATTCGGCCTCGCTTGCCGCGATCATCGGTGGCGGTATCAAACCAAAGCCTGGCGAGGTTTCGCTTGCGCACAGAGGGGTTTTGTTTCTGGACGAGCTGCCAGAATTTGATCGCAGGGTGCGAGAAGCATTGCGCGAGCCATTAGAAAATCATGAAATCGCTCTCGCACGCGCCAATATGAAAGTGACTTTTCCAGCAAACTTTCAACTGTTGGCGACAATGAACCCTTGTCCTTGCGGCTGGCACGGTCATGCCCGAAGGGTATGTCAATGCAGGCCGGAACAGGTCGCCACCTATCAGTCGCGCGTCTCGGGACCGTTGGTTGATCGCATCGATTTGCAAATTCAAGTCTCTCAGGAGAAAGAGAGGTGGACGGATTTGCCTGTGGGTGAAAGCTCGGAGCAAGTTCGTTGCAGAGTGTCAGAGGCTTGGCGTTTGCAGCAAACGCGACAAGCTTGCTTGAATGCGCGGCTGAGCGATGCGCAGTTGGAGGTGTATTGCAAAATAGACTCAAAGGCAAAGTTACTCTTAGAGAGACTGATTGACCGTTATTTTGTCTCAGCTCGATCTATTCAACGTATTCGACGAGTCGCGCGGACCATCGCGGATCTCGATGGTCATCACGTAATCGATGCTAAGCATTTTGCTGAGGCTTTTCAATATCGTTTCAAGCCGCGCTGAGGAGGTGCGAGCGTGGTGAGCGCCTTCAGGCTGCAAACATTAGAAATATGTCATATAATCAAAGGCTTTCCTGGGAAACCTATCCCGGAAAAATGTAGTTCCAAAAGTACGCTGGGGTTAACAAGAACTGGATATCGGGGTCTGGCCGTCGCGCCAAGCCAATTTTCAGGGCACCTGCAGGGTACAAGTTCAAGTAACAGGAATTGATATGCCCAAGATGAAAACCAAGAAAAGTGCTGCAAAGCGCTTTCAGGTTCGCGGCAGCGGATCGATCAAGCGGGGTCAGGCCTTCAAACGCCACATCCTCACCAAGAAAACCACCAAGAACAAGCGTCAGTTGCGCGGTTCAGCAGCGGTCGACAAAACAAACGTGGCTTCAGTTAAAGCCATGATGCCTTTCGCTTGATAGGAGATCAACAATGCCTCGCGTAAAACGTGGTGTAACGGCCCGTGCCCGTCACAAAAAAGTTATTTCCGCAGCTAAAGGTTATCGCGGTCGCCGTGGTAATGTATTTCGTATCGCCAAACAGGCGGTTATGCGTGCTGGCCAGTATGCCTATCGCGACCGTCGTAACAAAAAGCGTACGTTCCGTGCTCTTTGGATTACCCGTATCAACGCGGCAGTCCGTGAACATGGCGTGACTTACAGCGTTTTTGTTGCTGGCTTGAAAAAGGCTGCTATTGAGCTTGATCGCAAGGTCTTGGCTGATATGGCTGTTCATGACAAGGCAGGTTTTGCTGCCGTGGTCAATCAGGTCAAATCAGCGTTGGCTGCTTAAGCTCTGATCAGATGTATCTGTAAACGGGGCCTATTTGGCTCCGTTTGCATTTTTAAGCTTAGTTTCTCTAAGGTTCTCAAGTGATGACTCAGAAAGTCAATGACCTGATTGAGCAGGCCCAACAGCAATTTGCGCAAGCAACCGATGCCGCTTCCCTTGAAAATGCTAAAGCGCGATTTTTGGGAAAGCAGGGTAGCCTGACCGAAATGATGAAAGGTTTGGCAAAATTGGATGCTGACGCCAAGCGTGAAGAAGGTGCGCGCATCAATCAGATCAAGCAGCAGATCGAAGCCTTGCTGAATGCCCGCAGAGCGGCTCTCGCGCAAGCTCAACTCGAGGCACGCCTTGCTGCAGAGACGATTGATGTCACATTGCCTGGGCGCGGGATGGGCGCAGGAGGCATTCATCCCGTGATCAGAACCTGGCAGCGGGTAGAAGAAATTTTCAAGTCAATTGGTTTTGATGTGGCGGATGGCCCAGAAATTGAGAACGACTGGACGAACTTTACCGCGCTCAACAATCCTGAAAACCATCCTGCTCGCTCAATGCAAGACACTTTTTATGTCGACATGAAAGACGATAATGGTTTGCCATTGTTGTTGCGCACACACACAAGCCCGATGCAGGTGCGCTACGCTCGGATGAATAAACCGCCCATTAAAGTGATCGCACCGGGTCGCACATATCGGGTCGATAGCGACGCCACACATTCGCCCATGTTTCACCAGGTTGAAGGTTTATGGATTGATGAAAATATATCTTTCGCTGACCTTAAAGGCGTTTATACAGATTTTCTTCGCTGTTTCTTTGAGACAGATGATCTCGAGTTACGTTTCAGGCCATCATTTTTTCCCTTCACAGAGCCTTCCGCCGAGATTGACATGATGTTTACTTCGGGACCAAACAAAGGACGCTGGCTGGAAATTTCCGGTTCAGGTCAGGTGCATCCCGATGTGGTTCGGAACTTTGGACTTGATCCTGAGCGCTATATTGGATTTGCGTTTGGCTCCGGCCTTGAGCGGTTGACCATGCTGCGGTACGGGGTCAATGATCTCAGACAGTTCTTTGAAGGCGACCTGCGTTTCTTGCGCCAGTTCAACGATTAATACAGTTCAGACCCGAGATGGTTCAACATGCAATTTCCTGAGTCCTGGCTCCGTGCCCTCGTTAATCCAGCAATTTCCACAGAAGAGCTTTCGCATCGATTGACGATGGCTGGTCTGGAGGTCGAGGAGACCAATCCCGTTGCGCCCGAGTTTTCGGGTGTCGTTGTTGCGCAGATTCTGAGTGCTGAACAGCATCCCAATGCGGATAAGCTTCGAGTATGCATGGTCGATGCTGGCGGCAGCGATCCGATCCAGATCGTATGTGGTGCACCGAATGCGGCGGCCGGCCTGAAAGTGCCTTTGGCTACGGTTGGCGCAACACTTCCTGGTGGAGTTGCGATTGGCGTAGCGAAAATGCGCGGGGTCGAGTCCTCAGGCATGCTTTGTTCTGGAAGAGAACTCGGTTTGTCTCAAGACCATGGTGGTTTATTGGTCTTGCCAGAGAGTGCGCAGATCGGGGAGAGTCTTCGCGAAGCGTTGGATCTTGATGACACACTGTTCACACTGAAACTGACACCTAACAGAGCAGACTGTCTGTCGATTCTGGGTGTCGCCCGTGAAGTCGCCGCGCTCACAGGTGCTGAATTATGCATGCCTGCGATGACACCCGTCGAAGTGACTCTGGACGAAAAGCTTCCAGTTGAGGTGTTAGCGCCTGATCTATGCGGTCGTTTTGGCGGACGAATCATTCGCGGTGTTAACGCGCGTGCGGCAACCCCGGCCTGGATGATTGAGCGACTTGAGCGTGCTGGACAGCGCTCAGTTTCCGCACTGGTCGATATTTCCAATTACGTCATGCTCGAACTTGGTCGTCCCACCCATGTGTTCGATTTGGACAAGTTGGCAGAACCCAAAATGGAAATCCGTTGGGGGCGTCGCGGTGAGACCCTGACACTGCTCAATGAGCAAACGATCGAACTGGATGAAACTCTCGGTGTGATTGCCAGCGGTGGTCTGCCTGAGAGTTTGGCCGGCATTATGGGCGGGCTCGGTGTTGCGGTATCTCTGGATACCCAAAATATTTACCTGGAGGCTGCGTTCTGGTTTCCAGAGGCCATTGCAGGACGTGCCAGAAAGCTCAAGTTAAATTCCGAAGCCAGCCACCGCTTTGAGCGTGGAGTTGACTTTAACAATATTCCAGAACATATTGATTTTATTACAAATTTAATTATTGATATCTGTGGTGGTCAAGCGGGTCCTATTGATGATCAACATATCAATTTACCTAAACGTTCATCGGTCAACATGCGACTGGATCGCTGTTGTCGCATTCTTGGTATCACCGTCAGTCAAGCAGATGTCGAACAGACTTTTACACGCTTGGGCTTTGCCTATTCTGTCTCAGAGGGCGTATTTACTGTCGATCCGCCTTCCTATCGTTTTGACATCCAGATTGAAGAAGATTTGATCGAAGAGATCGCGCGAATCGTTGGTTTTGAAAATATACCTGCTTTACCGCCGATGACTCCTGCTCGGATGCGTATGCACCCAGAGGTTTTCCGTTCTGCCCATACGATTCGCAATCAGGTTGCTGGGCTGGGTTACCAGGAGGTGATTAATTTCTCTTTTGTCGAAGCCAATTGGGAAGAGTCCATGTGTGGACAAACGGACCCCATCCGATTACTCAATCCAATTGCCAGTCAATTGGCGGTCATGCGATCTTCTTTATTGCCAGGGTTGATTGCAAACATCCGCTACAACGCCAACCGTAAGCAATCGCGTGTCCGTGTGTTTGAGCTTGGGCGCGTTTTCAAGAAAAATGCGTCCGTCAAAGACGGTCCCTTAACTGTCGCCGGGATTGATCAGCCACAGCACCTTGCGCTTGCTGCCTGGGGACCGGTGCGCGAAGATCAGTGGGGGGAGGCGGGTCGAGGGGTCGATTTTTATGACGTCAAGCACGACCTGGAGTTGCTGTTTGGTGTCAAAGCTTCTTCTCTTCGCTTCAATGTACAGCAGCATCCTATCCTACATCCTGGGCGAAGCGCAGCGATCGAGTTGGATGGAAAACACATTGGCTGGCTCGGAGAGTTGCATCCACGCTGGGTACAGGAGCAGGAGTTGGCGAGTGCGCCGGTGCTTCTCGAGGTACGCCTGGATGCGTTGACTGCGATTTCAATGCCCGAGGTGAGGGAGTTATCCAGACAGCCTCTCGTTCAGCGTGATTTGGCTATTTGGGTTTCTACCGATACGCCTGTACAGGCCTTATTGGATACCATACAAACAACGATTGACCGTGACCCTTCATTGAGCGTCGTCCAGAATGTCGGTTTGTTTGACGTTTGGAGAGATCCATCCAAGGGTGACTCCAGTGAAAAGAGTCTGGCTTTCAGGGTGTCGTTGCAAGACAATGAAGTGACTCTCGATGATGCACGGGTGGATGCTTGCATGGGCAAAATTCGTGAAGCTCTCGAAGTCGGTCATCAAGCACGTCCACGATAGTCTTGGTTAACCACCCAATTTTCGACAGTTGATAAAAATGACAGAACCAAGAACGCTCACCAAGGCTGAACTCGCTGAAATGTTGTTCGATCGAGTGGGTCTGAATAAGCGCGAAGCAAAAGATATTGTGGATACTTTTTTTGAGGAAATCCGTGACGCGCTTGCACGGGGTGAGTCCGTCAAGCTGTCAGGCTTTGGGAATTTCCAGGTGCGAAACAAACCGCCTCGCCCAGGTCGTAACCCCAAAACGGGTGAAACAATTCCAATTGCAGCCAGGCGCGTTGTCACTTTTCATGCGAGCCAAAAGCTGAAGGGTGCTGTAGAACATCCAGGTGAGCCTGTTTCTGCCAGTTAGCGATACACTGGTGCAATTGTATTTAGCAATTCGACTGGGTTATGACTATTTCTGATAAGTCCGTTGTGCTTCCTCCCATTCCCGCAAAGCGTTACTTCACGATCGGTGAGGTGAGTGACTTGTGTGGTGTCAAGCCCCATGTGCTGCGCTATTGGGAGCAGGAATTTACTCAGCTCAAGCCTGTTAAAAGGCGCGGTAACCGTCGTTATTATCAGCATCACGAAGTGCTGTTGATCCGGAAGATTCGCGAGCTTCTCTACGAACAAGGCTTTACGATAAGTGGCGCGCGTAATCGATTAAGCGAAGGACGTGAAACACCGCAAGATCCCGATGCAGCCGTTCGTCTGACTGCGCAAGAACTGAATGCCTTGCGGACCGAACTCCTTGGCATCAAGGATTTGCTTTCGAGTGTTACGCCGACTCTGCTATAATCTTTGTCTCTCGGGGCGTAGCGCAGCCTGGTAGCGCACTTGCATGGGGTGCAAGGGGTCGAAGGTTCGAATCCTTCCGTTCCGACCAGTTTTAAAAAAGGACTCACTCTTTCAGAGTGAGTCCTTTTTATTTGTCTACGGTCAAATCTATCAGTCGTGATGTCACCTCAGCAAGGGTATGCATCTTTGAGTGCGAATATCAAAATAATCGAAATCTCGTCGGTAGATTTGAAACTATTTTTTGCAATGAATTTTGCAAGAACCGTGTTGGTTAGATCACCCGTAATAGGCAGTTCGTTGGGGGGGCAGAAAATCATGGGTATTTTTTGAGTCTTGTTATAGACGTTCGCAAATGTGATGCCTTGTCCCATTCCAGCCGTGTAAGTGTTGAGCATTTCTTTCTTGATGGGATCTTTGTTCCATTCACGATATTGTGCAAGCGTCAGCCCTGATGCTGAAGCGGTGTTTACCATGGTAACCATGATTAAAAAAGACAGGCTCAAGAGATGACGAAAGATATTTTTCATAATTTTTTCGCTGGATCAAGGGAAGCTATTCAGGCGTGTTGTGCAATGAGTGAAAGTAGAGATTGAACTTCTTCCTCAGTCGTCTCCCAACGACAGACAAATCGTGCCAGTTCAGGACCTCTTCTGTAAAAAAGGACGCCATGCTGTGCGAGCTGATCAAGCGATTGTGCACGCATCTCGACAAATAGTTCGTTGGCTTGCACTGGGGCGATGAGACGTGCGCCTGGTATGTTGTTGATGCCTGCGGCGAGTTGTTGTGCGACAAAGTTTGATTGCTTCGCCAAACGTAACCATAAGTCGTTTTCGACATAGGCCAGAATCTGAGCGGAAGCAAAGCGCATTTTCGACCAGATCATCCCACCACGTCGAAGATGAAAATTGATTTTGTCAGCGACAGCAGGATTGAATACAACAATGGCATCACTGAGCAAGCCGCCGTTCTTGGTGACACCAAGAGAAAGAATATCAACGCCAGATTTCCAAGTCATCTCTGCCGGCGTGCAACCAAGGTAGGCAAGCGCATTCGCAAAGCGGGCGCCATCCATGTGAACAGTGAGGTTTTTTTCGCGGGCCAGCGCGCTGATACGCTGAATTTCGGCGACTGAATAGACTGCACCGAGATCAGTGGCTTGAACAAGATTCACGGCAACAGGTTGACTCTTATGGGCTTGTCCAAAGCCCGCCGAATGTAGATTTTTTTCGAGTGAATCAGGACAAACTTTGCCATGTATGCCATCAATAGGTGTAACTTTCAGGCCGCTTCCAAAAAAACCCACGGCATTGCATTCGGAAGTGTTGATATGAGCCTCAGGGCTGCAAAAAACCGCTCCAAAAGGGGTACCTACCGAGGCGAGGGCCAGAGCATTCGCACCTGTGCCTGTCGGGATCGGAAATACTCTGACCTGTGTCTCAAAAATTTCACTCAGTCTCGTGTTGAGTTGCAAAGTCAGGTCATCTGCGCCATAACCAATCGCTGAGCCGTGATTCGCCCTTGAAATGGCTTCAATGATTTCGGGGGCGACTCTTCCACAGTTATCGCTTCTGAACTCAAGTGTTTGTGTATGCATGTCTGGAAAACGTCTCTTGGAAATATTATTTTTCAATATGCTTACATTAACCGAGTTTCTAGAATTCTTGCAGCCAGATGGCTTCCTCCAGACTGGGTGTGATCTCTCGCGAGGCATCCTGTTGGCAGGCAACGGCTAAGAAGTGACCTGTTGTGAGGTTGTATTGCCAAAAGCGCCAATCAGACGGGGAAAAGTCTGACGTGGATAAAAATCGTATTTTTGGATGTGGATGACCAGAAAGATCAAAGGCATGATTTTTGAGACCCGCCGTGATGCCTAATCCCGTGGCTTTAACAAAAGCCTCTTTGAGCGTCCAGTACTGGAGAAGTCTCTTATGTTGGTCAGGTGGTTGTTGCAGGAGGTAGTCATGGTATTCGTCTTCACTTAATACCTCTTGAACGATCTCTATTCCAATCTGGTCCTGAGATAAGGTTTCTACATCGATGCCAACTTGTCCCGTCCGTGTGATGGCGACGGCAACCATACCGTCTGTATGACTCAAGTTGAAGTGCAGGTCACTTGAGTCGGATGGTTCCAAGACAAAGGGTTTTTGGTATGCGTTGGTGTGGAACATCCATCTCGATGGTTCGACAGCGCAACAGCGCGACAGGGCCGCCCTCAGTAAAGCGTGCGCAATCAGATAGGTATGTTGATCTTTTTCGAACCGAAATTTTCGATAAGTTTCCAGTTCATTCGGGGACAACCAACCGTGAAACCTCTCAAACGAGGATGAATGACTGAAAACTTTCGGTGATACGAACCAGACTTTGACTTCGTCTGTCGCAATCAAGGTGTTTGTTCTGGAACTAGACATTCAATGATTGCATGGAGATTGTTATAAATGAAAAAGCGGACAATGAATGTCCGCTTTTGGAACTTCAGAGCAACAAGCTCTTGAACGTAGTGTGCTGAACTTAAGCAGCAGCAGGCTCGGCGTGAGCAACTTCTGCCTGAGCGGCTTCGGCTTTCGCTTCTGCTTTGGCAGCTTTGGCGGCTGCACGTTTTTCAGAATGCTCTTTGTAGGCTTCTGAAGCGTGATCCCACAGATTCTTGTCTGTCACAGATTTAGAGAAGGAGTCCGCGCAAATCAAGGCCACACCGATTGGTCCCAGAGCGATACGGGCACCCAAACCAGCAACAGTGTGCACAGCACCGTTTACAAACTTACCGTCAAGCAAAAGGCTTGCGCCAGGTAGGACTGTTTCACCGATCATTTTTGCGCCGTTGACTAAAACGTTGGCGGCGTTTGCGGGTTGAGTGTCAGCACTATGGTTTTGGGCTTGCGTCATGGGTCGTTCTCCTAGGTTGGCCGAATGGGTACTGGACAAATAGCCAGCTTATTTGACGAGTATTACATCTTTTAACTATCCAGACAACGCCATTGCTGTCAATTGCGCACAAAAGGATGTGTATTTTTCCAATGACGCGCGATATCGATTCGACGGCATACCCATACTCTGTCATGCCGCGCAATGTGGTCTAAAAAACGCTGTAGTGCGATCAGTCTACCGGGACGGCCGAGTAGGCGGCAATGCATGCCTATTGACAGCATTTTGGGGTTTTCATCACCTTCCGCGTAAAGAACATCAAAACTGTCGCGTAAATATTCGAAAAAATGTTGCGCCGTATTGAATCCCTGAGGCGTTGCAAAACGCATGTCATTGGTGTCTAAAGTGTAAGGAACGATAAGATGTGGAACCTTTGTACCGTCATGTTTGGTGATTTGCGTCCAAAAAGGTAAATCATCACCATAGTAATCACTATCGTATTCGTAGCCTCCGTGCTCGACGACCAGCTGGCGTGTGTTTGGGCTGTCGCGCCCGGTGTACCATCCAAGGGGCCACTGTCCTTTGGTGAGGTCTTTGATGATGGATGTAGCGGCCTCCAAGTGCGCACGCTCAGTGGCGATATCCATGTTTTGGTAGTGCAACCAGCGCAGGCCATGACAGGCGATCTCATGTCCTTGCTCGAGAAAAGCAGCTGTCAGTTCAGGGTGTCGCTTCAACGCGACAGCCACGCCAAAAACAGTCAATGGAAGTTTTCTTTGCTCAAATTCTCTTAAGATTCGCCAAGCTCCCACTCTTGAGCCATATTCATAAATGGACTCCATGCTCATATGTCGAGCGGGAAAACTTTCAGCTCCCACGATCTCTGATAAAAACCGTTCCGAGCCCGGATCACCATCCAAAACAGTATTTTCTGCACCTTCCTCGTAGTTCAGTACAAATTGCACTGCAATTTTTGCGCGTCCAGGCCAATTCGCTTGAGGAGGGGTCGCACCGTAGCCAATCAGGTCGCGAGGGTAGTGTTCGGCGTGAAATGAATGATTGTTGTTCATCAAGCTGTCTCGATCAGGCGGTATACGTTTGTTTGAGATTCGTGGTGTCACGATCATTGGGTTTGACAGATAATATAGCTAAAGTATTGATGATTCGACCCAATTGGCATAGGGTAAGATTACTTTTCTTTTTTAAAACAATTATGACGCCAAAGAGGATCGATTGAATGGCTGGAAGTCTGCTAGTCAGCGGTAACCCTCAACACTACAAAGCGATCGGTGAGGGTGGGCAACCTGTCTATGCGGTTGCGTTTCAATTGCGCGAGGCCATTCGCCTCAAGGCGGGCGTCACGACGGCCAATTGTCTGGCCATTCCACAATCCAATCAGCACGGCAGCATGGTCGACTGGTACGCGCCTGTCAATGGCGAGGTCGTTCCCTGGTCCGCCGCGTCAAGTCAAGAGCGTGAATATGCGCTGTCCAAACTCGATGAGGCACATCGGGCATTAGAACGCGCCATTGCACAGATGAGCCAGTCACAGTCACGAGACGCTCAAGCTGAACGGGAAAAAAATACTGTTCTTCCTTTGATGAGCAAGGTCTTTTATTTTCCTGACACCAATTTTATTTACCTCGTGAATGGGGAGCCTGTGATCGCTTTTTGGGGTTTTCATTCACAAGGTTCTACCTTGCCAGCGGATCCCTTTTCAAGTCTACGACCCATTGCCTACGCAAAAGGATCAGAGACCGCGCCACTTCAACCGACCCCAGCCAGAAGGGCATGGTGGTGGTGGCTACTGCTTTTATTATTGTTGTTGTTGCTATTGTTTTTCTTGTTACGCGCATGTGCGCCCAGTACGCTACCCGTGGTCTTGCAGCCGCCAGAGGCCGCATCAACCGGTGTGAGGCCGCCTGTTCAAACCACGCAAAATCATCTTCTACCACCAGGTACGGTTCAATCTCCCGGGGTGTCAACGGCCCCCGACGGTCTGGTCGATCGAAGTGTGACATGGTTGCGCCGTTGGTTGCCTGGCTCTGGGGGAGATGTCAATGCTCCTAATATTCCCGTATCTCCTGACACAGGAGCGGTGAGCACGGGTGCAGGATTGAAAGATACTCCAGCGGCAGATACTCCAGCGGCGGAAAGTCCAGTGGGTCCGACAGCAGCGAATACCACTTCGCCTGAAAATAATAATGCTGTGGGGCAAAATCCAACGCCTCATCCCGACACTCCACCTGCACCCAATCCTGCAAATCAACCTCAGAGCGAAAGCCCCGTGCCGCCTCGTGCTGAACCCACAACCAATACGGCACCAGGTGCCCAATCAGGCCGTCCCATGACGATCCCTCAACAAGCGCTCAACTCAGGAGACACGCGTTTTCTGGATGGTTCTTGGACTGCCGGGACGGGTATTCAGGATGCCAAGACTGGGAAGCCCTTGCGCATGGAGTACGACTTCAGCCAGGGTAATGGTCAAGGCAAAGTGACGATTCGACGCGCGGATGGTTCGCAATGTGTTGGCTCGGTATCTGCGCAAATGCAAAGCCGCACCCTACAAATCAGTGACCGTGGTGTTGCAAAGTGTTCGGATGGCGGCACGATAGCGCTTCCTAAAGTCACGTGTACTCCGCAGGCGGATGGGCGTGCGGATTGCCAGGGTCGATACGAAAATGGCACCACCTTTCCAGTGTCAATGAGACACTCTCCAAAATAGCAGGAAGCAACCTTATGCTGCCAGATATTCATTCATACGAAGAACAAACCACGCTCATCATGGGTAGTGGTGTGCAATTTTTGGACTTTGCCGCGACGTTTGTTGTGAAGGGTCAGTCTGGCGAGTTTGCCAAACTGGGTGAGGCCGGTCCACTTGGCAGGCTTGAAGAAGACTCAAGAACTGGAAAATTGCATTTTTCCTTTGATGATAAAAAAGCCCCTGTGCAGTCTCGCTTTGATGTCAGTCTGGACCAGTCGCTCAAATTATTGATCGATACTTGGATTCCTGTTCCTTATTTTCGTTTCAGTCCGCCCGCGCGTTACGAAGAGGGTCCGTCCAACTGGGCACGGTTACGTGTGACTGAGGTTCGCCCGGGAGCGGATCCCGACGGACATACGCACAGAATAACTTTTGCTTTTGATACAAAGGTCCAACCGAGCCGAAGCGATACGGCTTACATGGGGCCTTCTGTCGACGATGTGAAAGCAGGGACGAGTTTTGCTTTTGCGCATCGCTCTCATGAAATGGGTTGGTTTCTTGATCAGCAATGGATTGATAGCTGGCTCAGGGAGCTTTATACGGAGCTGGCTCGTCCTCGTCTAAAAAAAGATGCGGAGGATATTCGAATTGAACTGGCTGACTTACACCATCAAGCGCACTACCTGAATGTCTTGCATCTTGTCGGTACTCAACTGAATGTGCCTGAGATCAAAGTGATCTCGAATGCTCCGAATGACCTATACAAGCCTATACCAGTTGATCTTGTGCTTGATATTGGCAACTCCAGAAGTTGTGGCATTTTGATCGAAGACCATCCTCAGGAGAGCGATGGTTTGCGTAGACGCTATGAACTTGAATTGCGGGATCTCACCAAACCTGAACATGTTTACAGCGAACCTTTTGAGAGTCGTATCGAGTTTTCACAAGCAACGTTTGGAAAGGATCACTTTTCCGTTCAAAGTGGACGCAGCGATGCATTCCTGTGGCCGACAATTGCCCGTATCGGTCATGAGGCTGGACGCCTTGCCAGCTTGCGACGCGGCACGGAAGGTGCCACGGGACTCTCGAGTCCCAAGCGCTATTTGTGGGATCAAGAAAGTTTTGAGCCGGGGTGGCGCTTCAATACCTCTTACGTAAAAACTGAGGCCGAACCACACGCGACTGCAGCGCCGGTTTCGCGTCTGATTAACGAGATGGGGGAAGCGCTTTACACACTTGAGCCGGATGACCGGATGCCCGTGTTTCATCCTCACTATTCGCGCAGCTCTTTGATGACGTTCATGCTCAGTGAAGTGTTGGCGCAAGCGCTTGCACAAATCAATAGTCCTGCCCAGCGGTTGCGCCAGAGTCATGCGCGCGTGCCGCGTCATTTGCGATCCATCATTTTGACTGTTCCGCCGGCAATGCCACAGCCTGAACGCAAAATTTTCCAGGCGCGCATGAATCAAGCCATTGGCTTGATCTGGAAGAGTCTGGGCTGGCATCCCGAAGATGCAGGTATGGAGACCGAAGAAGATCGCGCCTTGGCTTTTCCAGCTTTCCCGGAGGTGCATGTTCAGTGGGATGAGGCAACCTGCGGTCAAGTCGTGTATTTGTTTAGCGAGACGCACAACAATTTCGGTGGCCGTCCCGAGGAGTTTTTTGCTGCGCTCGCGCGCCCGGATCAGCCTCCCAGAGAAGGGTCTCACGATCCCTATGTATCAATTGCGACCATTGATATTGGAGGGGGCACAACAGATCTGGTCATCAATGAGTACTCTCTTGATAAAGGCTCTGAAAATGCCGGTCGCGATGTAGGGGGGAGTGCCTACATTATTCCCGAACAACGTTTTCGCGATGGATTCAAAATCGCGGGCGATGACATTGTGCTGGATGTGATTCGTCTGGTGGTGTTGCCTTCGCTTGCAACTGCTTTTAAAACAGCCGGTATTACTGAGCCTGATGCGCTTGTTTCCAGGCTGATGGGGAGTGAGTCCCTTGATGCACATGTGGCGGTGCTTCGTCAACAGTTAACCCTACAAGTACTGTATCCAGTTGCACTCCGAGTCATCAAAGAATACGAAAAGTATGATCCGCTTGACCCCGGAAATTTAGGTATCGTCACGATGGCGGATCTGCTGTCTGATGCCAGCCAGCCCACCGCGGATGTATTGGAGTATGTCAACACAGCTGTTCAGCGTTTGGGTGGGGCATCTGCCATGGGCTTTAGTCTCATGGAGGTCGGAATCAGTATTAATTTACGTCGCTTGCACGAACAGTTTGTTCGTGGCGAACTGAATATCTGCAAAACACTTAAAGCGCTCTCTGAGGTGATTTATGCCTATCAACCCGACGTACTGCTTCTGACCGGGCGACCCTCCCGCATGCCAGGTGTCTTGGCGTATCTGCGTTCACTGCTTGCGGTACCTGCCAGTCGGATATTGCCTTTGCATCAATACCGAACAGGTCCATGGTATCCGTTTCATAAAAACGGCAGGATTGATGATCCAAAGAGTACGGCTGCCGTGGGCGCAATGCTATGTTTGCTGAGTCGGAGTCTGCGCCTGCCGAATTTCTTTTTCCGATCAGCGGCGTTTAAACCTTATTCAACTTTACGATTTATCGGCATGATCGATAACAATAATGCGATTAAAGACTCTAATGTTTTTTATCGAGATATCGATCTTGATCGCGATGATTACGAGTTCCCCGATACGACTTTTGAAATGCGCGGCTCGATGCGCTTAGGCTTCAGACAGCTAGAGGCGGATCGCTGGCCGGCTTCGCCGCTTTACACCCTGACGGTTGAAGATCGCGACTTGCGCGAAAAGCTTGCCTCAAAAGGCGTTGTCCTGAAGGTTTCATTACGTCGCAGTGAACGTGCAGGGACAGAAAGTTTTGAACTGGCATCCGTCGAGGGTGGTTCCAAAAGCAAGATCAAATTCAGACTCAACACGATGATCGATGCGGGCTTGGGTGATTCGCAGTATTGGCTCGACAGCGGCAGCGTGAGGTAAGCACCATGACAGACTTAACTGAAAAATTATCCCAAGGCTGGCAAACGATTCGCGATGAATCTGGTCAGGCGATCGAGTGGATTGGACGTGTGCGAGGTAATGCACGCAGTGTGGATAACGAGGCCGACAGTTTAATCACCAAGCTTCGACGGATTCGCAATCAAGCTAAAAGCTTATCGATTGCTTCTCGTTTGCCGTCCACAGTAGGATTTTTTGGTCTTTCCCAGGCGGGCAAGTCCTATCTGATTTCTGCATTAGCTGCCGGTGCTGACGGCAAGCTTGAAACTGAAGTGGATGGAAAACGTCTGGATTTTTTGACGCACATCAATCCTCCCGGTGGAGGCAAGGAAGCGACTGGCTTAGTGACGCGATTTAGTTTTAAAGCGAAACAGGGACCCGCCGGCTTTCCTTTGGAGTTGAAATTATTCGAAGAAATCGAATTGGCGAAAATCCTGTCCAATTCGTATTTCAATGATTTTAATTTCGAAAAAATTGGCGATGCCATTGACTTGAACGCTGCGAAGCAACAACTTGCTCAACTCGAGTCCAGACGCTTGAGTCAACGCGTGCCTGGGGTGACAGAAGATGACATGGTTTCTTTCTGGGATTATTTGCGTGAAAGTTATGCATCTTCGATCAGAGGGCTAGAGACTGATTTTCTGCCCCGTGCGGTCGAGCTTGCGCCATTTTTGTCGCTGAGTGATCGTGCACTCCTTTTTTCTTGCCTCTGGCGTGAGTCGCCAGCGCTGACTCAAACTTTTCTGATGTTGTCTCAGACGCTTGCAGCGCTGGGTTACCCGGCGCGTGTATACGCACCTATCGATGCTGTTGTTCGTCCGACGGGGCCTGGTGGAACTTTATCCCAGGCTGATAGCATCATGAACGTTGACATGCTGGAGCGGTTAGGACGTCCGGAGGATATGCCGATTTCAGTGTTGCCCTTATGCTCAGGGGAGGTGAGATCCGCGCAAAACTTAACCATGGCTCAACTTGCTGCCTTGACAGCCGAGTTGATTTTTCCCTTGGTGAATGTGCCGCATCAAAAGATTTTCGAAGAAGTCGATTTACTTGATTTTCCCGGGTATCGAGGACGCCTGGGTCTCGATTCACTGGTGGATATTTCTTCGGCACAAGCCAAAGAGAAATCTGGAAATCCAGTCGCTCAACTGCTTTTACGCGGCAAGGTGGCTTATTTGTTTGAGCGTTATACCGATACGCAGGAGATGAATGTTCTGGTTGTATGTACGGCATCGCACAAGCAATCCGATGTCACTGAGGTCGGTCCTGTTTTGACGGAATGGATTCGCAAAACACAGGGGGATAGCGCCTCAGAACGTGCCAAGCGTTTGCCTGGTCTGATTTGGGCTGTCACGATGTTCGACATGAAGATCGCAGACTCGCTGAGCAAAGATGAGGATATGCTGCACACAGTCTGGAACAACCTCGTGAAGATGACAATGCTCGAGCGTTTCGGAAACTTCGATTGGATGCAAGACTGGGCCAATGGGTCGCCCTTCAGTAATACTTTTCTGGTTCGTAAGCCTCGCATGCCTGTCGCGTTTCTTGACATGGAAAATGGTCAGGAAACAGGGGTGACTGCATCGACAACTAATCAAATCGCTTTAATGGAGCGGACATTTTCTCAAGCCGAGTTGATTCAAAATCATGTTTCCGAGCCAGGCGTGGCATGGAAGGCAATGATGGCTCTAAACGATGGCGGAGTCGAGCGTTTGAGTCATTACCTTGCAAAAGTTTCTGTCCGTCAATTTAAACTTGATCGAATCGCAGAGCAGTTGGAAGCTGTGCTGCATGATTTGGTGGATAACCGTTTAGGTCGTTGGTTCCATCAAGACGGTATGGGTGAGATTGAAGCTAAGCGTAAAGTCGCTCAACAAGTTGTGACGGCACTAAGGCCGCGTATCCCGCTATTGGCGGAATTGCAGAGTAAATTGATCTTATCTGACTCCGTTTTGCAAGGCCTATATCTCGGTGCTGATTCTTCATCTGAAGCTGCAACTTCAGAAACGAGTGAAGAAACCCCTACCGCGCTCAATTTAGGTGACGATCCCTTTGGCTTGGATGATGCCCTGGATATTTTTGGTGATCAACCCAAGACAATTTCAGCATCGAGCACACGTGCGTTGCAACCCCTAAGCAGTGATGCACGCTTTGCGCAAGCTGTCTTGCGTGAGTGGATTGAACATCTGCGCAATATTCCGAGTCAGAATGCACTGCTTGGATATTTTGGCTTGCCCAAAGAAGCAACCGAGATGCTATGTGACGAGTTGATCACAGCTGCGACTCGACTGGATATTCAAAAACAATTGCTTTCTTCGTTGAGTGGTGTGGAGCAAGTGGGTACCAAGCGTGAACGTTTGGTTGACCGTCAGGCTATGGCAGCTAAAACGTTGCTTGGTGATTTTGTAGCATGGTTGGGTTATATCAAGGTTCCTTTGGCGCAGAGGCCAGATAGTCGAATACGGACAGGCCACAAGTTATTTGAACTTCCTTCAAGCATTCCTAAAGGCAAGTTGCCGACGATTGGCAATGAAGCTGTGGATCACACACGTATTTACATGGGCGACTGGCTTGTCGGTTTCGCACAAATGGTGCTGGATAACGCAGGCCATGATGGGGGTCGTGAAATCAGGCCAGAACAAAATGCTGAGCTTGGAAACTTAATCACCAAATTGAATGCAGTCAGAGTGGTTTCTGGATCATGAAGAAAACAAGGCCCGAACTTAAATCAGCAGCCAGCGGCAGACCTGGCGAGGGAATTTTGGTTTTGTCTGGCTGGGAACGCAGCACCCTTGAAATTGGTGCAAGCGCAGAGGTATGCATTCAACGTAATCAGGATCACCGCTATCTTGGGGAGCACGCACAGTGGGTGGCGACGCAGACATGGCATCAGGTGAGTTTGTCCGAAGAATTGTCCGATGATGCTGTCGTACTGACGTTTGATGCCCGTTTAGTGGATCCGCTCATCGAAAATCCCCAAATGACCTACCAGTTGCAAGCACGTATTGGAACTGAGTCCGGAGTAGGTGTGATGCGTATTCGTGAAGGCATTATGTCTTCTCGCGCGGCGGGGCAGAGCGCTGATCCTGTGACGCACGTTGCGCGGCCTATTCAGCAAGTTCCAGTGGTTGAGGCAACTCAGGTCGTGCCTGAGCCTGAAATAAACGCTGAAAGCGCGCCTGTTGTCATGCCGGATCCAAAAAAATCTAAAACTGGTTTGTTGATCGGTTTAGTCGTTTTATTTTTACTGTTGATCGCGGGCTATTTTGCCTGGAAGCACTTGAGTACTCCTGAAACCCCCTCAACGAGTCTGAGTACTCCATCAACACCGCCTGTCGTGACGAGCGCTCCTGTCGAGCCGCCAGCTTGCAGCGCGGAGGCCTTAAAAGTTGCAAAAGATGATCTGGTTTTTATCCAGAGTTGCCTCAAAACGAACCCTGAGTCTGATCAGGTTTTGTCAGTGATTGCTGCAGCCAAAGATTTAAAACGCTGTGATGTGGTGCAGCGTCTGTATGCATTCAAAGGGCAGTCAGGCGATGCAAAAATTGCTCTGGCTTATGCGCGTGAATTCGATCCAGCAACGTTTGTAGCGGGTTGCCTGACTGCTGCTGACAAAGAGACTGCAATCTACTGGTATGAGCTGGTGCTGTCCAAAGAGCCGGAGAATGCAGAGGTCAAAGCTCGCATCGAAGCGTTAAGGAAATAAAATGCAGATGAAAACATTTTCGGCTGTCGGTCTTTGCCTCATTGGTTTGATTTTCTCATCCGCAAGTGTGGGGCAGGGCAATTCAAACAAACCTCTGCTTCAAGAGGGAAAGAAATCACTTTACCAGCGAGTATTAACCACACCGAATTGCAAGCTGTATGCTAAGCCAGGCGATCAGAGTGGTGCCGCGCAAGAAGCCTTTAGTCGTTATTACGTCTATCAGAAACAAGAAAGCGCTGGAAAAAAGTGGATAGAAGTCGGAATTGATACAGTCGGAAAAAAAATTGGCTGGTTAGATGCTGCGTGCACGGTAGAGTGGAAAATGCAGATGTCACTTGCGTTTACCAACCCAGCCAATCGCCAGCTTTCATTATTTTTTAAGGATCGGGAAAGTATTGAAAAAATTCTCGATTCTGCTGATCCAGCGGCAACCTATGCACCAATCCTGGACAGCATGGCAAAAGTGGGTCGCAATCCGCAGGTCGTCGCAAAAGAACCAGAGTTATATGTTGATTTTCGAAAGAACTTTTACTTGCTGCCTATTTTGCAAGCTGAAGAAGTGATGAGCGATGCCGGCTTTAATGTCAGGCTATTAGAAGTTGCCTCTGTCAGCAGACAAGATCCTTCAGCCAATGCCGCAGTGAGTCCCCAGGTTGTTCAAAGTTCGATCAAGGCTTTCAGTGCCGGCGTAGTGTTTGTCATGGATTCCACCTTGTCCATGGATCCCTATATCGAGCGCATGCGTGCGGTGATGAAAACCATCTATGCCCGCATGGAAAAAGAAAAGATAGACGACAAAGTCAAGTTTGGACTGGTGGCATTTCGATCGGCCTTATCGGCTGTGCCAGCCATTGAGTACAACACACGTATCTATGCTGATCCTACCCAAGTCAAAAATGGTGCTGACTTCTTTGAAAAAATTAAAGACTTAAAAGCGACAAAAATATCGACCCCCAAGTTTGATGAAGATCCTTACGCAGGCGTGAAAGAGGCGCTTGAAAAGATCAATTGGAACGAGTTTGGTGCGCGCTATATCGTACTTGTGACGGACGCTGGAGCGCTCGATGCCAGCGATCCTTTGTCCACCACGGGGCTGGATGCACAGGCTATTCGCGAGCTTGCCAAAGAGAAGGGCGTGGCACTCTATGTTCTGCACTTAAAAACGCCTGAGGGTGTTAAAAATCATCAATCCGCGCAGCGTCAGTACGATACCTTAGCATTCAATTCGGTTGCCAATCGAGCGCTTTATTATCCTGTCGATGCAGGACGCGTGAATGTTTTTGGTGACACGATCGAAAGCCTCGGGCAGTCCCTTGTGAGCCAGATTAAACAAGCATCGATGGGCGAGGTGGTGGCGGGTAGTGCATTGACTGCGGCGCAAGTCCCTCCCACACAGCCTCCCGCTGCACCCGCAGGTTCACCGGCTGCGGCGATCGCCCGGGATTCCGCATTGCTTGGTCGTGCCATGCAGCTGGCCTATCTGGGTGGGGCCACAAATACCAAGGCACCGCCTTTCTTTAAGGCCTGGATTAGCGATCGCGATTTAGTCAAACAAAACATACCAACGACTGAAGTACGCGTTTTATTAACCAAAGCTCAGTTGAGCGATTTAAGTTCGGTTGTCACTCAGATTGTTGATGCGGCCAATGCTTCGCTGGTCTCGCCTACTGACATGTTTGATCGCCTGCGTTCTGTTGCGGCGACGATGGGTCGTGACCCGAATGATTTGAGGCAGGGGAACGCTCAAAAACTCGGACAAATGGGTTTGCTCGGAGAGTATCTTGAGGGACTGCCCTACAAAAGCGATGTGATGGGCCTGGATGAAGAAAGTTGGAAAGCCATGTCAGTCGCAGCACAGACCCAATTCATGATGCGGTTGAATACAAAACTCAAGCAATATCAAAGTTTTAACGCCGATACAGGCTCCTGGGTATCGCTTGCGAAAGGCAGCGATCCAAGCGAAGCAGTCTATCCTGTTCCTTTAGAGTCTTTACCCTAGCGTGATTGATTCAGTCCTCGATATTGTCGACATGAGGGTTTCCCGCGGCAGGGAGGGTGACGCTTATGAAGTTATCCTAGGCGCATTGAAATTAGATTTAGGAGAGGTTGCTGCGATTGTTGGGCCGAGTGGCTGCGGCAAAAGTACTCTCCTTGAAGCGATCGGTTTGCTTTTAGAACCGAAGTCCGTCTCGCGTCATTGTCTCGGTGCGTTTGATTTGACGCATGATTTGCAATGCTCGGCGGATACCAGAGAGAAACGGTGGGCAAGATTGAGACAGCACAAGCTCGGTTTTGTCCCACAAAGTGGCGGTTTATTACCCTTTCTCAACGTCAAGCAAAACATTGAGCTGTCAAGAAGCCTGGTAGGCCTGAAGGGTAAAGATGATTTGCTAGAACATGTCATTGATCGCTTGCGCTTGGGAAAACTACTTGAACGCATGCCATCGGAACTCTCTATCGGTGAGCGTCAACGTGTTTCTTTTGTTCGCGGGATCGCTCACAGGCCAAGTTTGATCCTGGCCGACGAGCCCACAGCAGCGCTTGATCCTATATTGGCAAGAGAGTTGTTTAGCTTGATCGTTGAAATCGCTCGCGAGTTCAGGATTGGGGCGCTCATTGTGACGCATGAGTGGTCGTTGGTTTCTGATGTTGGCATTCGTAAAATCGTTGGTACTGTCAGTGCTCAAAGAAGGACGATCTTCGATGAGTGCAACTAATATGTATTCAACATTATCAGCACCTCCACTTACGGTGCTAATAAGTCTTGGTTTAAGTGACTTATTGCATGATCGCAAGGTTTCGATCTGTATCATGGCTTCGATCGTCGCCGTTGTTGCGCCTTTGTTGCTCTTGTTTGGTTTGAAATTTGGCATCGTGAGTCAAATGCGCACCGAGTTACTCTCTGATCCTCGAAATTTAGAAATCAGAATGCTGGCAAGTGCGAAACTTGATCAAGTGTGGTTTGACAAAATGCGACAGTCACAGAATGTTGCTTTCATTCTGCCCATGACGAGATCGTTAAACACTATTGCTGATTTGTATGTGGATAGCCGTCGCTTTGCGGAAAGCGTCGAGTTGATCCCGACCGCAGCGGGTGATCCAGTATTGAGCGGCGTCTCGATTCCCAGCGCAAGAGATGAAGTGGTCTTGAGTGCATCAGCCGCCACGCGACTGGGGATTCAGGCTGGCGAAAAGATTCAAATTCGAGTGTCTCGAATTTTTGAAAATAGAACCGAACGCGCTCAGATAGAAGTGCGCGTTTTGGCAGTTTTACCCACCGAGTCTTTTTCCAGGCCGGCAGTTTTTCTGTCGTTACCCCTCTTGGTTGAAATCGAAGATTTCCGGGATGGTTTCAAAATCCCCGGATTCGGGATTGAGACAGGTGGTGAAATACAGCCCCGAACGCATTTCGCAAGAGCCAGAATCTATGCAGACAAGATTGAGCATGTTGAGAACTTGGCAAATCGGCTCACAGAGGAGGGGATCGAGACCTCTAGCCGTCTGGCAGAAATCAAATCTGTACAGTCCATCGACAAAGTTCTAGGCATTGTATTTGGGGTAATCGCCTGGATTGCCATTCTTGGCTGCGCAGCTTCATTAATTGGCGCATTGATGGCAAATATCGATCGCAAGAGAAAAGATCTCGCATTATTGCGTCTGATGGGCTATGGAAAAGTCGCGATGCAGCTATATGTGGTCATGCAATCCGCTTTATTGACGTTTGTTGGTTTTTGCGTGGGTTGTCTGATGTATCTGCTGGGCAGTCAGTTATTTAATCAAATGCTTGGGCAGTATATGCAGGCGGATCGATTTGTTTGCCGACTGGAACCCATACATTTTATTTTCGCACTTGCAGGTGCGCTATTGCTTGCGATTATTGTTGCAGGAGTTGGTGGTGTGTTTGTCACCAAAATTGAACCCGCGGAGAGTTTGCGTGATCTCTAAAAAAATATCACTTTGGATGTGTGCGTTAAGCATGTCGCTGACATGTTCTGTCGGTATTGCCGCAGCTTGGGAATCACGGTTTTTCAATCCTAAACCGACGGACGGAGATGTCGTGATGCCATTGCCCTGTGAGGGATCAATGGTTTTTCGTCGTGTGCATATTCCTTTAACCAAGCCACTTGAAGATTTTGGCGTGACGCTTGGTTCGGAAGGGGCCGCGCTGCGGTATCTGGAACAAGCCCATCCAGCGTACATCGCAGGCAGCTTTACTACCAGCACGCCAAATCCTGGTCGATATTATTTAATGGCTAAATATGAAGTCACAGAGCTTCAATATCAGTCTGTCATGCAAGATACCTGTCCCAGACCTTCGATGAAACTGATGCTTCCAAAAGTTGAAATCAGCTGGTTTGAGGCGATGCAGTTCAGCGATAAGCTCAATCTTTGGCTACGGGCCAATGCGCTCAAGAGTTTGCCTGTGGAAGACGGTGTCGCCGGATTCGCGAGGTTGCCAACAGAGGTCGAATGGGAATTTGCCGCGCGTGGAGGCAATAGTGTTTCTAGTACCGAGTTTCGAGAAGCGACCTTTCCGATGCCCGAAGGAATGAATAAATATGTCTGGTTTGGCGGATCTCAATCCTCCAACGGTAAGCTTCAATTGGCAGGTTTGCTTCAGCCTAACCCATTAGGGCTGCATGACATGCTGGGTAACGCGGATGAAATGATGTTTGAATCTTTTCGTTTGAATAAACTTGACCGATTTCATGGTCAGGCAGGTGGTTTCATCGTACGCGGCGCCAACTTTATGACGCCTGAGAGTGATGTGCGAACCTCCTGGAGGCAAGAACAAACTTACTATCGTGAGTCTGCGCCAAATAAACAGAAAACCTCAGGGTTCAGGCTGGTCGTCGTCGCGCCATCATTGACCTCTTCAAAACGCAGCCAGGAAATTGAACAGGGGTGGGCTGAACTGGGCACGCGAGAAAATGCTCCTTCTCCATCTCCGCAATCACAGCAATCCAATTCGACGAGTACGGTTGAACGCCTGAGTAATTTGATGACAGGCTTGAAAGACGAGAAGCTTAGAAAAGAACTTGAGTCTTTACGGACAGAGCTGCGCAGCAGCAATCAGACTCGTGATGAACAAAGGAGTATTGCGATTCGTTCGGCACTTCAACAAGGCGCGTTTATGTGTGTATTACTTAATCGCGAGGGTCGTTTCTATGATGGGTTGAAGAAAAATTACGACGAGAGTTGCGCAAAGGTTGAATCACTACCCAAAGAAGATCAAGCGCGTTGTTCATTGATTAAACGCAACGTGGATACACGTCAGGCTGCCCAGGAACTTGCACTGGGTCTTTATTCTGACAGCATTGTCGAGGCTGGTGCAATCTACACCACTCAGATGGTGTCGCCCGAGGTTGCGGTTAAACGTCAGCAATTATTGTCCAGAAAGAGCAGCAATCTTGGCGCTTACGTGGATACATATTGGTCTCACTTGGAACAGTATTTGAAGGACCGGAAAGTCACTCAAACTGAGTGGTTGTCTGCCTGTAAAAAAGTTTCGGTAAATTAAGGAGAAGAAAGTGTTTACAAGCTCAAGTCTCAAATTAAGAACCGCTTTGATCGCATTGATCAGTTGTGTTTTTTTAGCGGGTTGTCAAAATGTTGGAGGAGGGGATGTCGATCCCAGATTGACCGAGGGGGAAGATGCAAAGTTTTTTAGCAAGTCTGGTGCGCAAGCCTGTGCGGCTGGCGCGCTGACTGGTGTACTGGCTTGCGCACTGAGCAATTCAGGTAATAAAACGGCCTGTATGGCGATCGCTGCTGTTGCGGGTTGTGGGGTCGGTGCCGGTGCCAATTATTTGCTGGATCAGCGACGCGCCAAATATGCGAATAATGAACAGCGGATCAACTCCTTCATTCAGGATGTTCAATCTGACAATCAAAAATTACAGGCAAGACTACAAAACATCAATGTCGTTTTACAAGAGAACCAGAGAACGTTAAAAACTCTTGAGAAACAAGTGGCAGCCAAACAAATTGATCAAAGAAAAGCAAAAGCCGAGCTCGATCGTATTAATGCGAACAAAGCTTATCTGGAAAAAGAACTGGCAAACATTAATGCACGCATTGACGGCTTTCAGGACATCATTGAGAAAGAGCGCGCAGTTGGCGCAGATGTTCGTAGATTGCAAAGTCAGCTTGACCAACTCAGCCGTACCCGGGACGTGATGAAAAGTCAGCTCGATGTTGCCTACGGTCTGGCATCATCAATCAAAGTGACAGGATAAAGGTGAAATGATGATTGGAGCGATTAAGTTTTTAGGGATGATTGGGGTTGTTTCTGCATTGACCGCTTGTACGATGGATAAAGCAGGTTGTGATCCGAAAGCGATGCGAGATGCTGGGTTGCTCACGAAAATGAACTGTGATTTTTCTGGTTCCTATGATGCGCGCGCCAAGGATAAGGAGGCACAGCTCGCCGCCGAAAGACAAAATAATGTTTTATTGCGTCAAGCGGTTGCAGATATGGAAAAGAAGAATACACTCGTGGCTGCCGACGTCGCCAAACGCCGAGCTGATGTGACTAACATCACACGAAGTGTGGGTGCATATATACGTTCTGTGCAATCAAGCAATCCTTCCAATGCTGCGCTGACCGCGCAAGTTAATGCGGCTAGAGCACGCCTGGAAGAACTCCAGAAAACACCCGTGACATCGGGTGCAAATAACGCAGAGGAGCTACGTGCGCGCATACAGGCCGTCGAGGTAGAGGTCGAAAAACTACGCAAACAATCTGCAATTTTGGAGTAACGCGATGCATCGGATCGCGCAGCGTCAATTTATTCCTGTGCAAGTACAGGAACTTGAGACGCTGCACGCATCCTTTTTGAGTGTTCTGGGTTCGCAGGTTCCGCCAAGTGTCGCCAATCTATATGCGACTCCCAGGCTACTTTCAGATGGTGTTGTGCAGTGGTATAGCTCCTTTGCGGGACAGCCGATCCCGTTTACCGAATTACCGAAGCCATCTGCCGACAATCTCAGGGACGTGTTGTTTGAGCGATTACGGGCCCTTTCTCAATTTGCTGATGTGTATGAAACGCATGGATCACATGATCCTGCTTTGTTGCGAGTATTGCGCGATGCAAGTGCGGAACCTCCGCTGGAAGCGATTTACTCTGTTGGCGGCCAGCCTGTCGTACTGTTTTGGAATCGTGCGATTCCGTCTGACTCACCCAGAAAGACGCTTGCTGCGCCAATTATTCCTGCAGCGGTTGCGACTGCGGCGGGTACAAGTGTTTGGAAGTGGCTGGCGGCATTATTACTTTTATTGTTGATCTTATTTCTACTCTGGTGGTTTTGGTGTCCGCGTTCACCCTTTAATCATCCTGCACTCCCGATTGAACCACTTGTTACTGCAACTCAAACGCCTGAGTTACCAACAGCGACCCCCGAGCCGCCCGCACCGATTCAGCCTGCCTTGCCTCCTGAGCCACCTGAGCCTGTGCATGAGCCCAAACCAGCTGATCCTCCTGTGATCGATCCAGAGCCTGAACCTGAGCCTGAACCGCAGCCTGAGCCAGAGCCTGTTCCTGTGCCAGAGCCACCCAAGCCGCCAAAACCGGTCCCTCCACCGCCTCCGCCGAAACCTAAACCAGTGGTTAAGCCTCCAGCAACCATCACCACGGCGAAGAACCTGTGTCCCGAGGATCGTCCTGCAGCGCTGGCGCCGGAGATGGTCGTTGTCTTTGACTCCTCCGGATCGATGATGGTCAACGTCAATGCCTCTCGTCAAGATGAGCAATGGGTCTTAGGGACTCTGAACCGTGGTCCATTAGCCATGCAGTTTTTAACTCCCCAGGATCGTCAGAGACTGGAACAGTTGACCCGGCAACCGACTCGGATGGTCACGGCGCAACAGGCCACTGTTGATGTGTTGCAAAGGTTGCCCTCTGACGTCGGGACAGGACTGGTGGTGGTGGACGCATGCCCGGCTGCCCGCAATATGGGGCGATATGCGCCCACACAACGCGGGCAGATGATCAATCAACTCCGAGGGTTGCGTCCTCATCAGGGCACACCGTTGGCCGACGGCATTCTGGAGGCAGGCAGATTAGTGGATGGCGTCAACAAGGAAAGTACGATTTTGCTGGTATCAGACGGTGGCGAGTCCTGCGGTGGTGATCCTTGCATGGTTGCCCAGAATCTGGCCAGACAAAAGCCTCACCTCAAAATCAACGTCGTCGATATCGGAGGTTCTGGCGCAGCAGCCTGTGTGGCGCAAGCGACCGGGGGCAAGGTATATAGCGTCTCAAACATTTCGGAGCTGAACGCCGGGATTAATAGGGCTGCCCAAGACGCACTCGGACCTTCGACTTGTAAAAAATAGTAAGATTCATATAACTTTAATCAAGGGGATTAGCGCATGAGTCGCCCATTTCGTATTGCAGTGCTGCCTGGTGATGGTATTGGTAAGGAAGTCATGCCCGAGGGTTTGCGGGTTCTGAAGACGGCCTCGGAGAAATTCGGTCTGAACCTCGAATATCGCCATTTTGACTGGGCGTCTTGTGATTACTACGCTAAAACTGGCGAAATGATGCCAGCGGACTGGAAAAGCCATCTTCAGGATTGCGATGCGATTTATTTCGGCGCAGTAGGTTGGCCTGCCATTGTTGCAGACCATACTTCTTTGTATGGTTCATTACTCAAGTTTCGTCGTGAGTTCGACCAGTACATCAACTTGCGCCCAGTGCGTTTGTTTGACGGCGTGCCTTGCCCATTGGCTAATCGCAAAGCAGGCGATATCGACTTCTTCGTCGTTCGTGAAAATACGGAAGGTGAGTACTCCGCTGTTGGCGGAAAGATGTTTGAAGGCACTGATCGTGAAATCGTTCTTCAGGAGTCGATTTTCACCCGCATCGGATGCGATCGAGTGTTGCGTTTTGCATTTGAAATGGCCTCGCGCCGTGAGCGTAAGCACCTGACGATCGCCACCAAATCCAATGGTATTGCCATCAGCATGCCCTATTGGGATGAACGTGCCGCTGAGATCGCGAAAGATTATCCTGGCGTGACCACCGACAAGCAGCACATCGACATTTTGTCCGCACGCTTTGTGTTGCAACCCGATCGTTTCGATGTGGTGGTGGCTTCCAACTTGTTTGGTGACATCCTCTCCGACTTGGGGCCGGCATGTACAGGCACGATTGGTTTAGCGCCATCCGCCAACCTGAACCCCGATCGCAAGTTCCCATCATTATTCGAGCCTGTTCACGGCTCAGCTCCCGATATTTACGGCAAAAATATCGCGAATCCGATCGCGATGATCTGGTCCGGTGCGCTGATGCTTGATTATTTGGGACGCGGTCTGCCAGCAGGGAATCAAAAGCCTTATCTCGATGCACATGACGCGATTGTGAAAGCGATTGAACAAGTGTTGAGCCAAGGTCCTCACACGCCTGATTTAGGCGGCAAAGCAAATACAACCCAGATCGGTGAAGCCATCAGCAAAGTGCTCTCCAAGTCATCGAGTATTTGAAAAAGAGTGAGGATCAGATGCCTGATTACACCAATCGGTTCAAGCAATCTCTGAAAGCAGGGGAGGCAAATATCGGTTTATGGGTCTCTCTGCCTGATGCTTTCGCGACAGAGATTTGTGCTACGGCGGAGTTTGACTGGATGTTGCTGGATGGTGAGCACACTCCGACAGATCCGCTGACGATCCTGAGCCAGTTGCAAGCCTGCGCGGCATACAACACTCAGGTTGTGGCGCGTCCGCCGATTGGTCAAACGCATCTGATCAAACAGCTTTTGGACTTAGGCGTTCAAAATTTACTCATCCCGATGGTGGATACTGCCGAACAGGCCCGTGAGCTTGTTCAGGCAGTGCGATATCCGCCTCATGGTATTCGGGGTGTAGGTTATGGTTCTGCTCGTGTATCGCGTTGGGACTCACGCAAAGATTACGTGAAAGTCGCAAATGACGAGATCTGTTTGCTTGTTCAGGCTGAAACTAAAACGGGTCTGAGTAATCTGGATGAAATCTGTGCGGTGGAGGGCGTCGATGGCGTATTTCTGGGGCCGTCAGATATATCGGCAGCCTTGGGTCACCTGGGTCATCCCGGTCATCCAGAGGTGGTGGCAACGATCGAGAAAGGGATTGCTACCATCTTGAAGCATGGAAAAGCCGCTGGTATTTTGACGCCTGACCGTACGTTGGCGCAGCACTATCTGAAGTTGGGTTGCACCTTTGTCGCGGTAGGCGTTGACGCGCGTGTCCTGGCGCTAGGTGTTCGAGAATTACGCGCGGCATTCAAAAAATAAACATTTCTGTGGTCATCAACGGTCTTTCAGATCAAGAAGACTGTTGCATCGACTCAGCCAAGCCTCGCATCAGCCCGAGCATGAGTTCGCATCTCGGCGCAGAAACGCCATGTTCCTGCGCGAGCGAGACTGTGACGCCGAGTATGGCTTCGTGCTCGAGTGAGCGCCCAGCCAATACGTCTTGAAGCATAGATGCGCGATTCGATCCGGATCGCTTGGTGGGCGTGCACAATTCATCGAGATCGATTTTGCCTCTTAAATCCGTTCCACACGCGAGAGCGATCTCCATGACCTCAAGCATCACTGCTTTTCGCAACGCGATAATGTCTGGATTTTTATTCATGAGTGGCGTTGGAAGTCTGGTCAGCGCCGCGACAGGATTCAAACCACAATTGATCAGGAGTTTGTACCAGATCTCGTCGCGCAGATTCGTTGTGGCGAGTCCTCTGATCCCCGCGGATTGAAAGATTTCAGCGACGCGGTTCAAGCGTTCCGAGTCAGAGCCATCGGGCTCCCCAAGCATCCACCGATCCTTGAGTGCGCTGCGAATGACACCGGGTTCGATGACTTCGTTGGGTGAATAGATGACGCAGCCGAGTGTTCTGTCTTTTAAACGATTCCAGAGCTGTCCGTCAGGATCGAGATGAAAAAGGGGGGTCTGAGGGACATTGAGACCTTTATGCCACCACCAGGGAATACCATTAATGGCAAATACCGCAACACCATCAGGCGCAAGCAACGACTCTATCGAGGCTGCGGCATTGGGCAAGGCTTGTGCTTTTAAAGTGACGATCACAACGTCTTGTGGGCTCAAGGTGTCCGGGCGATCCGTGGAATGTTGTGGGCGACCGGAATGGATTTCCTCGCCACGTGAAACCGTCAAACCACGTTGTTTGATGGCTTCAAGCTGAGGCCCGCGCGCAATCACCGAGAGTTCATGCTTTCCAGCGGCTGCCAGACGGGCAGCAAGGTGACCACCCACAGCGCCGGCACCATAAATACAAACCTTCATCTATTTGAATCCTTTACTTTACATAATATACATTATGCGGTTATTATGCATGGATCAAAGGATCCAAAACGCTTTAATTGATGTCGAACTGTTGACCTAGTAACGGCACGACCGCATGCCACCCCAGCGTATGTTTAATCTCGAGTCGCATGGCATCGGC
>JACCDY010514152.1_pt1 | contig 81071 bp, 72 predicted proteins | sample 7446391 | NCBI WGS metagenome assembly JACCDY01 (sample SAMN15323451, study PRJNA562643) | freshwater metagenome | isolation source: river surface water | place: USA:Blue River Watershed | collected 2017-08-18
CATTATTTTCAGGAAAGGCGAAAAGATTTGGAATGGCCTCTTGAATGAAAATTCTTTTGGCTTTTAATGCGATTTCCGCTATGCGCAAACGATCTTTTTTCTTTTTTTCTGAATCAGCCCAAAAATTGGAATTCATCAAAATTACTTTTTCACAACGATTATCTTTTTCTTTCAACAAAAGACCAATATATCCACCCATGGAATGACCAATGACATTGTATGATTCTATTCGTAATTTAGTTAAAACATTCATCACTTCATCCGTCATAAAATCAATACTTGGCCATTCGGATGTATCGGTTAGCTCTGATTTTCCATGTCCGGGAAGGTCAATAAATATACGTTGCGCCGGTAGCTCATTTAGGTCCAGATAAGACCACATAGTGCTAGATTCCAAAAATCCATGAAGAAAAACCAAGGTTTTACCTTCTCCTTCAACAGTAAAATGTAACACGTTTATGAGTTCATTAAGTCCTCAATCTCTTCAGCTTGTAAAGGAATATCTTTCATTAAATTAAACGGTTCTCCTTTTTCCTGAACTACCAAATCATCTTCTAGGCGGATCCCAAGTCCCTCTTCCGGAATATAAATACCTGGCTCACATGTGAACACCATTCCTGCTTGAATCGGCTCGTGCCAAATACCAACATCGTGAGTATCTAGTCCTAGGAAGTGTGAGGTGCCGTGCATGAAGTACTTTTTGTATGCGGGCCAATCCTGATTTTGGTTTTTAATTTCATCAAGGGTAATCAGTTTTAAGTTCACCAATTGCTCTTCCATTAATAAACCAACTTGTTTATGATATTCCGCCATGATTGTGCCAGGAATCAATAATTTTTGTGCTTCGGTTTTGACATGTAAAACAGCATTGTATACCTCTTTTTGACGAGGAGTAAACCTTCCATTTACAGGAATACAACGAGTTAAGTCAGATGCATAATTGGCATATTCTGCGCCAACATCCAGCAAAATAACGTCTCCATCCTGGCACTGCTGGTTATTCTCTATATAATGCAAAACACAAGCATTTTTTCCTGACGCAACAATTGGGGTATAGGCAAATCCCTTTGAACGATTTCGTAAAAACTCATGTGCCAATTCGGCTTCAATTTCATATTCCCATACACCTGGCTTTATAAAATTCAATAGTCGTCTCACACCAGCTTCGGTTATTTTACATGCTTTTTGCATTAATTCTATTTCGATAGGGTCTTTAATAGATCTTATTTTATGCATGATAGGAGCTGACTTCAACACCTGATGAGCTGGAAAATCTTGTTTAATCTTTTTAATAAATCGATCTTCACGGGTCTCAACTTCCGTATTGGCTCTTAAATGCTCATTTGTATTCAAATAGATACTTGCCGCTTCAGCCATTAATTGTTTGAAAATTGTAGGGAATTGTTGCAGCCAGTAGACGGTTTTAATACCTGAAGTTTCAAATGCTGCTTGCTTAGTAAGTTTTTCACCTTCCCAAACCGCAATGTGTTCATTTGTTTCCTTTAGAAATAATACTTCTCTATGAGCTTCATTGGAACAACTCGGAAATAAAACTAGAATGGACTCCTCTTGATCTACCCCGGATAAACTCAAAATATCACGATGTTGTTGAAAAGGCATTGTACTATCAGCACTAATTGGGAAAATATCGTTGGAATTAAATACTGCAAGGCTTTTACCTTCCATTTGTGTCATGAAATTCTTGCGGTTTTTACAATATAATGAGTTGTCGATTCGATCGTATTTCATAATGTCTAAATTTTGATACGACTAAATTAGCGATTCTTCATAACAAACAACTCAATCAGTTTTTGTTAAATTTGTTTTTTACTATCAAACGATGAAAATTTTTTACGGACTAGAAGGAGTAGAATCTATTAATAAACCGATACTTACCATCGGTACGTTTGATGGAGTTCATTTGGGGCATCAAAAAATAGTAAACACCCTTATTGAAAAAGCCAAGCAGGAAGGAGGGGAGTCTGTATTATTAACCTTTTCGCCACACCCAAGAATGGTTTTGTTTCCAGATTCTCATCACCTAAAGTTAATTCAAACGGAGGAGGAAAAATTTAGAAAATTAGCATTAACAGGAATAGATAATTTGATTGTTTTTCCATTTACTTTCGAGTTTTCGCGTTTGTCCGCAATGGAGTTTGTGAGAGATATTTTGGTCAATCAGTTAAAAGTTCACTCAGTTATAATTGGATATGATCATCAATTTGGTAGAAACAGAGAGGGCAATATTCATTATTTAAAAGAAGTATCTTCTATTTATGAGTTTGAGGCAATTGAAATCCCGGCGGAGGAAATTGATGAAATTAATGTTAGCTCTACAAAAATCCGCATGGCGATCGAACAAGGAGAAATTGAGAGGGCAAATCAATTTTTAGGTACGCCTTTTGAACTAAATGGAAATGTTGTTAGAGGATCTCAAATTGGCAGAACAATTGGTTTTCCAACAGCTAATTTATTTATTCAAGACACGACTAAAATTTTACCGTCGAATGGAGTTTATGTTGTTCTCGTTTACTTGGATGGAAATTGCTTTCATGGAATTATGAATATTGGATTCAGACCAACAGTTCATTCCGAATCCATAAAGCAAATTGAAATTCATATATTTGATTTTGAAAAAGATATTTATGGAAAAAATCTAAAAGTTGAAATTGTAACACGATTAAGAGATGAAATTAAATTTGAAAGTAGAGAAGCCTTGGTCAAGCAAATTCAACAGGATGTATCCATGGCTCATCATTTTTTTGCTCTTAACTAAATTAACGTCTACTTATTCTCAAACGATTGATTTTACAATTTACAAATGGGAAGAAGTACAACATGCCAGTCCAGATACTATTTTTGGTTTGTCATTTAGTAAAGAAAAACGCACAGAATTACCTACAGAACTTTCGCGATTTACTGAACTCCGTTTTTTAGATATTTCTAGAAATAAATTCAAGGTCTTACCTGATTTTTTAGATTCACTAAAGAAATTGGAAGTATTTGTTGGATCAAAAAATGAATTCGATGTTTTTCCTCTTATTCTCGCTCGTTTAGAGCAATTAAAAAAAATTACGCTCAACCGAAATAATATAGAGCAGCTTCCCGATTTGATCCAAGCATGTAAAAAGTTACAAAAACTCGATTTATCAGATAATCCGATAGGGAGTGTCCCGCTTTCATTTTTCACGTTGGAAAACCTTAAAGTGGTTGATCTCACTGGAGTTCGGTTCGGTCCTAGGTACCAGACATATATAAAAAATATGCGTCCGGACATCAATTGGATTTTAGATCCGCCTTGCGATTGTATGGAGAAATAAACGGTTAGGTGGGGCTAACAAAATTGGTTGATTAATCTAGCTACTAAACCAATTGATTGTTTTATCTTTGCGTCAAATTTTTATATTTCAATCGATAGAAAAAATGAGCCGAATATTAGTATTTGTCCTTCTTTTATTTTCTGTTTGCTCATTTGGTCAACAAATACCGCAATATTCTCAATTTAGTCGCAATCAATTTGCTATAAATCCTGCGGCAGCTGGTGTGGATAATGCGCCACAAATCTCGTTAGCTGGAAGATGGCAATGGTTGGGCGTTGACGATGGACCAAGGACGACCGTTCTTTCATTTTCTATGCCACTTACGATAAAGCCAAAATACTATAACCCAGGTATTCGAACGAGTTCAGGTCCAATTAAAATAAATAAGGATTTATCCAGAAATTTAAAGCACTGTGTTGGAGGTCAAATAATTGCTGATCAATACGGAGCCTTTAGGAAGTTAGCCTTATCAGGAAGTTACGCAATTCATTTTCCTGTTGGTGAAAAGAATACCTTTTCCTTCGGTTTGAAAGCAGGTTTATCCAATAATGCATTCTTGGCTAGCAAAGCTCAGGTGTTGAATGTCCTTGATAATTCACAACAATATACTGATAATACGTATTCCAATTATGTATCGAATCAATCAAACAAGTACATATTGGATTTGGGAGCTGGAATGTATTTTTACGGTCAAGGATTTTATGTTGGATTTGCTGCTCAGCAATTAACAAGAGACATTGTAGAGTTTGGTGTAGGTTCAGCTAATTTCAATCCACAAGTGCATTACAGTTTGATGGGAGGTTACCGATGGAAATTAAATAATGAACTTACCTTGAAGCCAAATTTACTGGTAAAATATATGAATCCAGCACCACTTTCTATAGATGTGAATTTACAAGCTGAGTATAAAGAATGGATGTGGATTGGAGTAGGTTATCGCCACACGGATGCAGTTATCGGTATGTTTGGTTTACAAGTAAATAATCGATTTAAAATTGGATATTCTTTCGATTTTTCTATTTCAAGATTTAAGAAATATAGTTCGGGAGGACATGAATTGATGTTGGGACTAAATCTGGGAAACTAAATGAATAAAATCCGTTTCATTTTAATTGGCTTCTTTCAATTTTGTCTCGTTTTGGCGAGTGCTCAATCTTCATTCACTCATGTTTCAACACCTGAAAAACTTGGTGGCACAGTTAATACCGCAGTGGAGGAAAGTATGCCTGTTTTTAATAAAGAAAGTTCAACTTTATTTTTCGTTCGGTCCATGGATTTAAATTCAGTTGGAGGAAAAAATGATCAAGATATTTGGAGCAGTCAAAAAGAAGTGGATTTTTCTTATTCCAACGCAAGCTCAATTAAAGAGTTAAATAATAAGTTGAATAATGCGCTTGTTGGAATAAATAAAACGGGTGATCATGTTTATCTATTAAATTCATATGAAGGAAAAAGAGATATGAAAAAGGGGATCTCCATGAGCGAATATAAAGGCAAGAAATGGGGAAAGGCAAAAGAAATAAAAATCCCAAAACTAGATATTGAAGGTGGTTTTTATGGATTTCACATCAATGAAGATGAAACGGCTATTATTATTTCTTATTCAGGCCCACTTTCTTTAGGTGAAGAGGATTTATATGTGTCAACTAAACAAGCCAATGGAGCATGGACTGAACCCTTGCACTTGGGATCCAATATAAATTCCAAAGGGTATGAAATTTCACCTTTTCTATCTCCGTCAAATGACACTTTGTTTTTTTCCAGTAATGGGTTTGGAGGTTATGGCGATGCAGATATCTTTTACTCCGTTCGTTTGACTGATTCATGGACTACATGGAGTGAACCTAAGAATATTGGATCGAAGATTAATTCACCAAAGTTTGATGCTTATTTTATTTATTCAGGTAAAAACTATTATTGGTCTAGTAATCGGGAAGACAATCGGGCTGATATTTTTTATGCTACAGAAATTCCACCATTGGCCGGAAGGATTCGATCGAGTGATGTAACCATTTACCAAGGCAAAGATGGGACAGTTCAGGTAACCCCTTTAGGTGGAGTTCCTCCTTATTCTTTTTTGTGGAAAACAGGAGAACAATCTGAGGGCTTAGAATTTGTACCAAAGGGTGTTTATTCGGTTCAAATTACTGATTCTTATGGGCAACATGTAACGCTTGAAGCAACAGTTAATGAACCAGGACCTTTATTATTAGCTGATGTTCAATTCCCTGAGGCAATTATTTATTTTGATCGTCAATCAAGTTACTTGAATCCACAAAATAAAAAAGAGTTGGATGCATTTCTTGCTCAAATTAAAGAGTTAGATCCTGCTTATAAATTCGAAGTTATTTCTCACTGCGATAGTCGAAGTTCAGAGGAATACAATATGTGGTTGGGGGAGAGAAGAATGTTACGTACAATTGATTACCTGGTAACTAAAGGCATCGATAAATCTCGTTTTATTGGAGATTTTAAAGGGGAATCTCAACCGGATATTATTTGTGAAACATGCACTGAGTCTCAATTTACGTTGAATCGAAGAACTACTATTAAATTACTTAAACCCTAATTCATTTTTTGCGGCAACAAGCAGGTTTAATTTCCTCTTTTTGCGTCATAATTTTTGTCGGTTGTTGGGATTTTTCAACAATAATCTCCTTTTTTGGACTCAGCATAGGAATTCCTAAATCTGCTCCTCTAGCCATAGCGAAAACTCCAACCAATGTTAAAAGTATCGGGACAGCTATTTTATATTTATTAATAAATCCTTGCACGCGTGAACCAATGAACGCAATGATAATCATGGAAGGAAGCGTGCCGATTCCAAAAGCAACCATAGCTAATGCACTTATTTCAATTTTAGGTGCAAGAACAGCGTTTAATAATCCTAAATAGACCATACCGCAGGGCAAAATTCCATTCAGCATGCCAAAAAGAAATGTATTGCCTACGGAATTGGATGTTTTTAGCTTTCTAAATTGACTACCTATGAATTTAAAAAGTTTTTGTTGGAATATAAAGGATGGAAGTTCAGGCAAAAAATGCTTCCAAGCAAAAAGAATAATAAGTCCACCAGAAATAATACTTGCGAGTTGTAAAAATCCAATAAACTGAATAGAAAGACCGATTATTCCTGCGAATACCCCTAAAAAAGCATAGGAGACAACCCTACCAAAATTATAAAGCAAAACCCGAACGATTTTAGCATTCAACCACCCTTTTTTTGTTGAGTTATAAGGAATTGCCAAAGCAAGGGGCCCACACATACCAATACAATGTAAATTGGAGGCGATGCCAAGTAAAAATGCTGCTGTGATAATGTTCCAGGTCATTCTATTGTGATTTTTCGATTCAATTGAATTTTCTGTTTCCCTTCTCCAAATTCAAATTTTAGTTGATACATTCCTTTATGCAAGAGGGTCTTTGCAACAACCATTCGATCTCCTTTCCAGACAATGGTTTTGTCAAGTTTTTGATCGCTAGGCCGATTAAACTCAATTGTTCCAATGGCTCCTGGACTCGTTTCTTTGAATTGAAAAAAAATACTGTCTTTGGATTGTTGTATCGCTAATTGATCATCAAATTTTTGACCCAACCGTTTGGCTTCTATTTCATCCTGAAATCCTATTTCTTTCTTATAGTAATCATCAGAAGTTAAGTCAACTCGGTTACTCATGAGTGTAAATACCAACGTTAGAATAAAAATAACGAAGGCAGACATGACAATAATAATTCCTTTTCCCCAGTTCATATGTTAAATTATTGGACCGATTAATTTTGTTTTAATTGTTTCGATAAGTTTACCGTCTCCATAAATTTGTATCAATACATTCTCTTTGCTTCCTTTGATGTGCGATTGTGGTGTTTTTAGCAAAATTCGACTACTTAAACTTCCTTCCTTAGGTAACGTTAAATTGGGCTTAAAAACTTTTACTTCAACTCCGTCTGTTGCTGATTTAATTTCAACTTTATACGATCTATGTGTTTTGTTTAAAACCGTTATTTCATAAATATTCGTTATAAAACCGTCTTCCGTTACTTGATAGGTGGTACCGCGTTGTCGCAAAATGGTTGAATCAAAATCACGTCTTGTAATTAAAAGTACGGTTAATACAACTAAAAGTCCAACGAGTAAACTTGTATAGGCAACCACTCTGCGTGTCCATTGAAATTTGGTTTTGTTTTTTATTCCATTTTCTGAAACGAATCGAATTAAGCCTTTAGGTTGATGTACGGCCTCCATCATATGGTCACATGCATCAATGCATGCTGTACAATTGACACATTCCAATTGTGTGCCGTTGCGTATATCTATTCCAGTTGGACAAACATGAATACACTGCAAACAATCAATACAATCGCCTTTTCCAACGGCTGCTCGGTCTTCTCCTTTATGAATTTTAGCTCTATTTTCTCCTCTTACATTATCATAAGCAACAACCATCGAATTGGCATCTAAGAGCACTCCTTGCAGTCTGCCATATGGACAAATCGTTGTGCATACTTGTTCTCTCAACCAAGTAAAAACACCATAGAAAACAGAAGTAAAAATTAGTATGGCAATTAATCCACCAAAGTGCTGACCCAATGGATCGTGTTGAATTTTCCAAAGCTCACGAGCACCTATAATGTATGAAAGAAATGTATTGGCAATAAGAAAGGAAATAATCCAAAAAAGGGTATGCTTTGTGACTCGTTTTAGTATTTTCTCTTTTGTCCACTTGCTGTTTTTAAGTTTTTTTTGTTCGGTCCAATCCCCGTCAATAAGGTATTCAATACGGCGGAATACCATTTCCATGAAAATTGTTTGCGGACATACCCAGCCACAGAATAGCCTTCCAAAAATAATGGTGAAAAAGATAACAAAAACAACCCCTAGTATTAATGCTAGTGCGAACAAATACATGTCTTGAGGCCAAAATATTTTTCCGAAAATGATGAATTTGCGATCAATAATATTGAACATTAACAACGGTTCATCGAACACATAAATGTGAGGAGCAATAAATAAAATGGCAAGGAAAAGATAACTAACTAATTTTCTTTTGTTGTAGTACCAGCCATTTGGTTTTTTAGGGAAAATCCATATTCTCTTCCCTTCCTCATTTACGGTAGCAATGTGATCCCGAAACGTTTCATCTTCCTCTGACATAAATTCCCAAATTTATTTATCGTTTTCAATTATTTTTCAATGAACGTACCTTGTGCCTCCTTACCTTTTACTTCAGGAAGAGATAAAACATATGATGCAACTTGTTGAATTTGAACTGGATTTAATTTGGAAGCATGTTCAGGCATTCCGTTTGGTCGACCTGCCTTAATAGATTTGAAAACCTCTTTGATGTCAAATCCATAGATCCATTGCTTGTCAGTTAAATTGGGGCCCGTTTGCCCTTCTCCTTTATCAAGGTGACATGAGACGCAATTCTCTTTAAATATTGATTTACCAGCACCTAACGCATCTGCACCGCTTAAAACAGTAACATTTGTCTCATCAACGTTCAAGGCCATTTTTTTCAAATAAGCATCTACCTCAATTTTGGCTTGTGCTTTTTCCTTATTATACGCTTGGATTTGCAAATCAGAAGTTCCTAGAACATGGTAATTGATTAAATAGACCACCGCAAAAATAATGGTTGCTACAAATCCCCAAACCCACCAGGGTGGTAAATTATTGTCTAGTTCCCTAATTCCATCATATTCGTGGTGCATTAAGATGGTATGTTCTTCTTCTATAGCCACCGCATCGGTTAATATTGAATTGATTTTCTTAATATTCACCAAAGGAGTATCAATGTCCACTTCTTTTTTAGGAACGGCCATTTCCATTAAGGAAGTAAACAAGCGTCTCAAATAGATGATTACAAGAAGTAATACAAGATTAATAGCTGCTAAAGCATAGAGATCAGCATTCTCAATTAATAACCAAGGTTGCATCGGGTCGCCTTCCCCAGCTTTTCTAAGTGTAAAGGCTACTAATCCGTTTGGAGTCAACGTATACAAGGAAACGATTAAAACAAGGATTCCATTTTTTGTGATTCTGTTGCCAATTTTCTCTTTAAAGAAATCGGATTTTATAAAACGTCCAACCGTACCGGATAATATCGTTATACCAATAATTTGAATTACAATTCCAAGGAGTAAAAAATAAAAATAGGTCAGATTGTTATCGTAGTTTGGCTTAAGAACAACCTTTTTTTCAGTTGATTTGGATTGGGTTGCATCGCCGCCTGTTGCTGATGGGGCAGCAGGTGCTACATACGTATCTATGTGCGTGAAAATGGCATCGATTTCTTCTTTAGTAACTGCTTGAGGAGGCATAGCGGTAGGTGAAAATCCTTCGATAGCTTTGGCTGATTGACTTTTTCCTGATGCAATTAAATTGGTAGAATTCATAACCCAATCATAAATCAGTGCTCCTTCGCCTGCGGCCTCCCATTTTGCTTTCACACCTTTCAATGCAGGTCCGGTTGAGTTTTTGTCAATCATGTGGCAAGAGGAACAACGAGATTTGAATAATTTTTCACCATCTTGAGCCATTGAAATCGACCCAATTATAAGGGTACTTATTACGAATTGTATAATTGTTAGTGTTTTCATATCCCTAAAAATTAGTTGCGTTTTGAATATTTTCTTTGTTTTCGAATGGTATATTTTCTAATTCTGTTATTTCTTCTTTATTCATTTTCCAAACCATCACTGAAATCACGATGAAGAACAAAACAAAAATTAGAAGCGATATCAATGGGAAAATAGAAACTCCATCAATCGTTGTAAGTGAGTGTTTGATAAATCGTAGCATATTCTATTTTTTATCGGTTTTAGGTTTTATATCTGTCCCAAGTCTTTGTAAATAAGCTATTATCGCAATGATTTCTTTGTTTTCAATGGATTTAACTTTTTCATGTTTTTGAGACTCACTTAGTTTTTGCCCCGGAATGTTATTTACGATATCCACTGCAATGTCATGGGCTTGTTTTTTAAGGTCAACTACCGCTGATCCGGCATAACCAGCAGGATAAGGGACACCTAGTGTGGTCATTGCATTGATTTTCTTTTCAGTTAAGTCCAAACTCAAATCATCTTCATTCATCCAACTATAAGCAGGCATGATTGAACCGGGAGATAATTCTTTCGGACGTATCATATGTTGATAATGCCAGAAATTGCTGCGTAATCCACCTTCTCTTGCCAAATCAGGCCCTGTTCTTTTTGAACCCCATTGGAACGGGTGATCATACACAAATTCACCGGATTTTGAGTATTCACCGTAACGAACGGTTTCAAATCTCAATGGGCGAACCATTTGGGAGTGACAGTTATAACATCCCTCACGGATATATAAATCACGACCCTCTAGTTCTAAAGCGGTATAAGGCTTAACACTGCTAATGGTAGGTACATTACTTTTTACAATCATGGTTGGAATAATTTCAATCAATCCACCAATCGCAACCACTATAATACTGATTATCATGAAGCGAATCGGTTTTCTTTCAATTGCACGATGCCAATATTCATTTGAACTTTTCACATTTTTATCTCTTAATACAACTGCTTCATCTTCTTCATTGGCAAGTAAACTTCCACTTTTAGCCGTTTTGATCAGGTTGTAGAACATAAGGATTGCTCCCGTCAAGTACAATAAACCTCCCAAGGATCTTAAGGCATAATAGGGTTTTAAGGCATCAACTGTTGCAAGGAATTCTTTATTAACTAAAGTTCCATCAGGTAAAAAGTCTTGCCACATCAATCCTTGCATGAATCCAGCAATATACATGGGAATAGCATATAAAATAATTCCAAGGGTGGCAATCCAGAAATGTTGATTGGCTAATTTGGTTGAATAAAGTTTTGTTCGGAAAATCTTAGGGAATAACCAATACAATAAACCAAAAGTGAACATACCATTCCATCCAAGTCCACCCACATGAACGTGAGCAATTGTCCAATCGGTGAAATGTGAAATAACATTTACGTTTTTCAATGAAAGCAAAGGGCCTTCAAAGGTTGCCATTCCATAACAGGTTAAAGCAACAACCATGAATTTTAACATAACATCATCCCGTACTCGATCCCAGGCTCCTCTCAGTGTTAAGAGTCCATTCAACATACCTCCCCAAGATGGTGCAATTAGCATGACAGAAAAAACAACCCCTAAACTTTGGGCCCAATCAGGTAATGAAGTATAGAGTAAGTGATGAGGTCCAGCCCAGATGTAAAGAAATATCAATGCCCAGAAATGGATAATGGATAATCGGTATGAATACACCGGTCGATTAGCCGCTTTAGGTATAAAATAATACATTAATCCAAGGTAGGGAGTTGTCAAGAAGAAGGCTACTGCATTGTGACCATACCACCATTGAACCAATGCATCTTGTACGCCCGCATACCAAGAATAACTTTTTAGGAATGATACGGGAAGTTCAAAAGAGTTGAAAATATGCAACATGGCAACCGTTACAAAAGTGGCTATGTAGAACCAAATGGCAACATATAAATGTTTTACTCTTCGAACAAGAATAGTAGCAAACATATTCCAGCCCCACACTACCCAAATGCCGGCAATTAAAATATCAATCCACCATTCCAATTCGGCATATTCCTTACCTGTTGTAATTCCAAAAGGCAAAGTGGCAACAGCACAAACTATTATAAATTGCCAGCCATAAAAATGAAGGTAAGACATTTTGTCGCTCCACATTCGTGTTTTTAGTAAGCGTTGCAACGAATAATAATACCCTGTAAAAATACCATTTCCTACAAAAGCAAATATTACCGCATTTGTATGTAAAGGCCTTAACCGACCAAAAGATAGAAAACTGAATCCTAGGTAATCGTTAAAAAACTCAGGAAATGCCAATTGTAAAGCAATAATTAGCCCAACGAGCATGCCGGTTATTCCCCAAATAACGGTTGCATAAGCGAATAATTTGACAATTTTATTGTCGTAACTAAATTTTTCTGTTTCCATCTTCTGATTGTTTGTGGTCATTTAATTCTAAATCGTTATCATATAAAATGCGTATGGAAGGGGTCTTATCATCTTCAAATTGACCATTTTTTGCAGCCCATAGAAAAGCAAGCAAGAAAAACAGCGCTAAAACTAGACTGGCAATAAGCATGATGTAGATGATTCCCATGATGCAAAAGTGGTTAGATTCAAAAAAAAACGGAATGACCATTGGCACCTAAAAAACTGATTTATATCATGTTTTTCGAAGTGTCGAGCTAAATTTGCTTTGATTTATATAAAAGTTATCCGTTTTTAAATAACATTGACGTATTTTTGTTTCGATGAAAATTGTCGGTTTTATCCTTTTCTTTGTTACTCTTTTTCCCATAGGAAATTCAGTATATTCTCAATTTAAAATTCAAGCTGAGCCCAATTTAGAACCTATCCATTTGGATGGAAAATTGCAGGAAAAAATTTGGCAAAAAGCTCAAGCAGTTACTGGATTCGTTCAAATAAAACCTACCCCAGGAAAACGGGCAGGAAAGAAAACGACCGTTCAAATTACTTATGATGATCAAGCTATTTATTTTGCGGCGGTATGTTATGATCATCCGGATTCGATATCCAAAGTACTTTCCCTGAGGGATGATTTTGCGCCGACGCTTGATATTTTCTCTATTTTTTTGGATACTTATAATGATAATCAGAATGGATTTTATTTTGGAGTTACAAGTCGCGGGGTTCAAATAGATGCCAAAATTGCGGCCAACGATTACAACGACCAATTGAATTTAGTATGGAATTCAGTCATTCATATTTCTGATTCTGCTTGGATTGCCGAAATCCGAATACCTTATTCTGCGTTTCGATTTCCTAAAAAAGAGGTTCAATCTTGGGGGGTTAATTTTTCTAGGCAAATTGCTCGTTTACGAGAGGAATCTACTTGGTCTCCTGTGAATCCTGACTTAGAGAATTATCTATTAGAAAGCGGAGATATTACGGGTCTAAAAGGAATTGAACCTCCTTTGCGTTTAGCTTTGATGCCTTATTTATCCTCTTATTTAGATCGTGTGCCAAATGAAAATGGGGAGATAGGATGGAACAAATCAATGAATGGCGGGTTGGATATTAAATATGGATTAAATGAAGCGTTTACATTAGATGTGACGCTCGTTCCGGATTTTGGTCAGGTGGTTTTTGATCAGAAAATACTGAATCTAAGCCCTTTTGAAGTTCAATTCAATGAAAACAGGCAATTTTTTACAGAAGGAACCGAATTATTTAACAAGGCAGGTTTGTTCTATAGTCGCAGAATCGGAATCCAAGCGCCTTATGCTATTTCTCATGCCCGATTAAATGAAAATGAGGTCTTAGAAAACGAACCTTTGCCTTCGCAATTATATAATGCAAGTAAGGTTTCTGGTCGAATGAAAAATGGATTGGGAATTGGGTTTTTTAATGCGATAACTGCCGAACAGCAAGGAATAGCGTTGGATACTGTTTCTGAATTGAGTCGAGCTGTAATTGTTTCTCCTTTAACGAATTACAATGTTTTTGTATTGGATAAGAATTTAAAAAACAACAGCTCAATCACGTTTACCAATACAAATGTATGGCGTGCCGGAGATTTTTACGATGCCAACGTTTCCGGGTTGAATTTTGTATTTAATTCAAAAGACAATAATTATTTCCTTAATGGAAGTACTGCCTTATCCAGTAAATCAGGATCTACCTCAACTGAATTAGGTTATCGCTACAATTTGAATATCGGTAAGCAACGTGGCAAATGGGTGTATGGCATGGGATATTTGGAAGAATCTGATAACTATGATCCGAATGATTTGGGGTTCAATTACAACAATAATCGCAGAATTTTTGAATTGTCAGGTGGTTATCGAAATTTCAAACCCAAATGGGATTATTTAAATAAGATCTTTGTTGGCGCTTCGGCTAGCGTTGCTGGTTTATATTTGCCTAAACATTACACAGGTACCTATTTGAATACAAATTTCACTATGGTTTCCAAAGATTTTAATGCGGCCGGTATCCGATATGCTGGATCCGTAACGGAAAGTTATGATTTTTTTGAACCACGTAGTTGGGGCTCCTATTTTATCCGTCCTACGTGGAATTATGGCACAATGTGGATTTCAAGTAATTATCAGAAAAAAGTAGCGTTAGATGCGGGCGTAGGTTACACCTTAGTAGGTCGTGCCGATTGGTGGGAATGGGATTATCGAATCAATCCACGGTGGAGAATTTCAGATCATATATCGTTGATTTATAGTTGGGATCAAGAATTTCAATTGAATAGTCAAGGATATGCCATCCAATTTGGACAGCCGCTTCAGCAAGTATCCGGAATTTTGTTTGGTACGAGAGACCGCATTAATACCGTACAATCTATTTCTACCGATATTATTTTGACAAATCGCATGGGGATTACGTTTCGTTTGCGGCATTATCGATCCACATTGAAATACGATTCATATCAATTACTCAATGATCAAGGTCGTTTAGATCAATTGACTGACTTTACAGGATTGGATGCTTCAGGAAATTCGGCGTACAATATCAATTATAATGCTTTCACGATTGACATGCAGTACCGCTGGGTATTTTTACCAGGTAGTGAGTTGAATGTGGTTTGGAAAAATTCTATTTTCACCTCCGATAGTAGAGTGGGTGATTTGTATTGGTCAAATTTGAGGAGTACGCTCGAAAATGGACCTGTAAATAGTTTTTCTCTAAAAATGATTTATTGGTTGGATTATTCCACGTTGAAAAAGAAACTGAAACGCATGAAGGAAACAAATGCAAAGTAAATTTAAACGAGAGCACTCTATTTGGCATGATAACTTCCCGAAATAACGTGTAGAACCGTTTCATCCAACACGTCAAGGTTTATTTCATTCAAGGACTTAAACGAAATGCAATAACTACTTATTTTTGCCTTTCCTAACCGGCATCCAACAGATTCTTTCAAGAAATTTTTATTTTCAATTCCCATTAGATAGACGGAAATCCCTTTACTTGTTGAGCTTATGCCAATTTTATAAAAAGTCCTTGCTTTCCCATCTGCATAAGTGATAGTGTATTCTCCGTACCCAATATTTGGGTTGGTTACAATTTTATTCTCGTTGTTTTTTCCGTCCATAAACCATAATTTACAACCTGGAAAAAGGGTAAGTATACGTTTATGAAGTTCTTCCATTTCTGATTTTTTTGATTCTGAAAGAGTGGATAAATAGGAATGTATGTGGGTTATTTCGTCCATTTACTAAATTAGGGCAAAACTAAGAAATGATTAGCAGAAAGGAATGTGTTTTATTACCTCCGATTCAATAATTTCACCAAAACAGTGCTCAAAAATACAATTGTAATCGAACTTACGGGCATGAGAATAGCTGCGACAAATGGGGTTAAATAACCGCTTATCGCGAAACTTAATCCAATGCTGTTATAGGTGATTGAAAATGCCAAGCAAATTTTTAATATCAACCGTGCGTTCTTAGCTGCGCGTAAAAATGTAATAAGGTTAGAAAATTTATTGGCTTCTAAAATGGCTTCCGAGGACGGGGTGAATTGAGATAAATTTTCCGAAATAGCAACCCCAACATGTGCAGCCCCTAGTGCACCAGAATCATTGAGTCCATCCCCAACCATTAATACTTTTCGTCCTGTTTGATTGAGTTCCTGTATGTAATTAAATTTATCTCCCGGTGTTTGATTGAACTTGAATGCCGTGTTGGAAGGAAAAATTGTTTTTAATCGTTTCAGGTCTTTCTCGTTGTCACCGGAAACAACATGGAGCTGATAGGAGTGAAGTGTTGGCAGAAGTTGCTCAATGCCTTCTCTGATTTCTTGATTGAAAAGAAAATGACCTTTTATCCTTCCATTTATACTCACCCAAACTTCTGTTTCTGTTGTTTGTTGGGTTGAGGTACCGCAAAAAGAAGCTTTTCCAATGCGGTATTCCTCGTTATGGTTTTTGCCAGTAATTCCTTCCCCTTTGATTTCCTCCCAAGCGCCAATCTCTTCTTTTTTGTCAAATCCTTCTTGCTGTAAATAATGGTTTAAAGCTCGTGATAAGGGGTGAGTGGAGGCATAGGTCAAAGAGGAAAGCGTGTTTTTTTCTTGTGCTGTTAACTCCTCTCCAACAAAGCTCACGTGCATCTGGTGTGAGGTGAGTGTACCTGTTTTATCAAACACAATATCAGTGATTTCATTCATTTTTTCAACGACAACTGTGTTTTTTAGATAAAAACCTCTTTTTCCCATCCATTGTAAGGTATTTCCCAATGTAAATGGGGAAGAAAGTGCCAGGGCACAGGGGCAGGCCACAATTAAAATGGAAACAACGATGTGAATCACGTTTGATGGGTTTACTAAGTACCATCCAATTGCACTTAGGCCCGAAATTACCAATACAGCGATTAAAAAATATACAGAAAGTTTGTCTTGAAGAGAAACATGTTTTTCTTCATTTTTTGTTTGCATAACGTCGTTCCAAAGTTGGGTTAAATGCGAACGATTACTTTCTTTTAATACCTTGCATTTTACTGGGTTTCCGATGATCTTACCACCTGCGTATACGAAATCATGACTGGTTTTTTTTACAGGTTCTGCTTCTCCTGTAACGAAGCTATAATCGATTCGAGCTTCGGATGAAATAATTTCAGCATCACATGGTATAATTTCCTCATTACGAACTAAAAACTCGTCACCCACTACCAATTTTTCAACTTCTACATAGCTCTCCTTATTATCCGAAATTTTACAAACAGCAATCGGTAAATACATGGCATTATCATGTTCGAACGACAAGGAGCGATAGGTGATGTGCTGAAACCATTTACCTATAAGTAGAAAGAAAATAAATCCGGCAAAGGAATCCATATATCCGGGACCATTTTCACGCAGAATACTCAACGTACTTTCATAATATAAAGCAATGATTCCAAGTGTTATAGGGACATCCAGATTTAAACTTTTATTCCGAAGGGCTTTATAGGCAGAAATGAAATAATCGCGTGCTGAAAATAGAAGTACTGGCAGCGAAATCAGCAAGGATAAATATGCCGTAAACGTTCTAAAGGGTGCATAGTTCTCGTCAATTCCGAGGTATTCCGGAAAACTCCATAACATGATGCTTCCAAAGGCAAAACCGGCAATACCGATTTTATATAGAAAGATACGATCGAGTTTTTTTTCCTGTTCTTTTCTATTTCCAAAATTGGGTGTATAACCAATTGTCTCCAGCAAGGTTGCTACATCAGAAAGTAGCATTTCCTGAGCCAAAATAATCGTTGCTTCTCGTTTGGGGAAATTAACTTGTGTATGCTTAATAAGCGGATTTATTTTGGAAAGATTCTCCAATAAATACACACAGGATGAACAATGAATTTGTGGTAAAAACAACGTGACCTTTACCATTTCTTTATCCTCAAATTCAACAAATTTTTTCCTAAAATTTTCAGTGTCTAAAAAACGATATTGTTCATTTGATTTTGATCCGGGACGATTTCCCGCTTTATTTTCAATGGAGTAAAATGAATCGAGATCACTCGATTGTAAAATAAGATAGACACTTTTGCAGCCGCTACAACAAAATGAGTGATTGTCAGTTGTAATTGGTTTACCAACAACCGGTTCTCCACAGTGATAGCAAGTTTCGCTCATATCGTTTTAGAAAATAAGGGTTTTTCAGATCGCCCTGCTTCGTGCAAGTATGAGTCGAAAGCCATGCATGCGTTTCGAACAAATGGTATTCCTTTTTCGGTTAATTGAAAACCGGAAGGCAAAGCTTGAATTAATTCATCCGAGACCATTTCATTCAATCGCGTTCGAATATCGCTCTTTAATTTCTCAGAAGCATTATCGCTCCAGTTCATTTCAAAATGACACATGAGCGAAAGAATGTATTTTCGAATTTCCACATCTTCCTCTGAAAGAATATGGCCGCGTAGGATGGGCAGTTTTCCTTCTTTGAGTTGATTTTGATACTCCTCCAACGATTTTTCATTTTGTGCAAAGCCAAACCAACTATCTGATATAGCGGACATTCCCAATCCAATTAATAAAGGAGTTTCCTGCGTGGTATATCCCATGAAATTACGATGAAGGGTTTTGTTTTTCATCGCGGTTGTCATGGAATCGTTGGGCAAGGCAAAATGATCCATTCCAATAGAAACGTAGCCTGCTTCAATCAGTTTCTCACTCGCCATCTCATACAGTTCGCGTTTTTCAGCATCTTGAGGTATATCGTTTTCATCGAACCCGCGTTGACCATTCCCTTTGATCCAAGGAACATGCGCATATCCATACAAGGCAATGCGTTCCGGAAGCAGTTCAATGGTTTTTTCAATAGTCTGAGTAAACCCTACTAGGCGTTGTTTCGGGAGTCCATAAACCAAGTCATGACTAATGGATGCGTAGCCAAGTTGTTGGGCGTATTGATGAATTTCTTTTACTTTTTCAAAGGGCTGAAATCGGTGTATCGCTTGCTGAACCTCAGGGTCATAATCTTGAATACCCATACTCAACCGCCTAAACCCAAATTGGTAAAGCGCCAAGGCATGCTCTGTTTTCATAAACATGGGATGCGCTTCAAAACTGAGTTCATGAAGCAAGGGGTCTACGGAGGTTGCATCAAAAATGGACTGCATCAATTCTACGAGATTTTCCGGTGAAAAGAAAGTGGGCGTGCCTCCTCCCAGGTGTACTTCTTTCAATTCAGGATTAAAACCAAGAAGCTGTTTGTATAAATTCCATTCTTGTTTAAGGCTTTCAATATATGGAATTTCGTGTTGGTGATTTTTAGTAATGCGTTTGTGGCAGCCGCAAAACGTGCAAAGTTGTTCACAAAAGGGTAGGTGAATGTAGAGACTCAACGTGTTAGAAGCAAATGTTACCTGATTTTGTTGAAGTGTGGCCTGCCATTCGGTTAGTTCCAAGGAGTCATTTTTCCAAAAAGGAACAGTAGGATAAGAAGTATATCTTGGGCCCGGAACGTTATATTTTCGAATCAACTGTTGAATATCATTCACGAAACAAAAGTAGGCTACCATGAATCACTAAAAAATGATTTTAGTCATAATTCGATTTTCGGTAAGCCGAAAGAACTTATTTCTGAGCGCGCGATTCCAGTAAATCGAGTCTACTGCGCAAAAGTTGCACCTCTTGAATTAGGCGATATACTTGGTTCGAAAGGCTATGGTTGGGTTGATAGCTATCGGATGGTTCGGATGCTAGTTGGTTGGTGTTTTCGGAATCAAAAAACCACTGGGGACTTTTCTTCAAAATCCCAGCAATTACAGTCAATCTGTTCACAGAAATTTCGGTAACACCACGTTCCAAATTAGAATATGCAGCCACGGTTAATCCAAGTTCATCAGCCATATTTTGTTGGCTCAAATTAAGTTTCAACCGTTCTAAACGAATTTTTTCAGCTACTGTTTCTTTCACGAAATAAAATTACTACGCTAAAACAGAGAATATATTAACTAATACTTTATAAATTTTAGATAGAATATAAAATATTTATATATTTGTTGTGTAATGAAGATTTTGTTGTGGTCTGTTTTATTGTTTTTGATGATTCAAAAATACAATTCACAAATATTGTATTCAAATGGTGCTTCCTTTTATATTTCAGATTTTACAATTTTCTGTGCTAAAGGAAGAGTTGAATTTAATACAGGGGAATTTAAACGAACCAAACCTGTTTCTTTTTTTATTTTGTCATAACTTAAACCATTGAAATGGTTTTGGTTTGTGTGTGTTTTATTCCATAGGTGAGGGTTTAAACCCTCGCCTATGGGGTTCAATCGTGGGTAATTCACAATCGTTTCAATAATTATATCCCATACCACTCCATGTATTCGATATTTTATGATTCATGGCTGTTATTCGGGTATTGGCTTGAATTTATGATCCGAACATAACGCTATCCTGTAAATTGAACTATTTGAACCAAAAAAGTGTTATTTCAGCTACAAATCGTACTTTTGTATAAATATCATTCAGTGGCGAAACACAAAAAAACATCATCCGAAGACGAAGGCAGAAAAGGGAAATTATCCTCTTTTTTTGGTATTTATTCCTATTTAAAACCGTATTGGCTTCAATATTCATTTGGATGGATTTTTCTTGTTTTGTCAAGTGGAATTGGACTCATGTTTCCTTATTTGTTGGGGAAATTGTTGGGTACCACGGGAAATGGAACATCCTCCACTACTGAATCAATCAAATTGCTCAGCCTTGATAATATCAATTCGGTTGCTCTCTCCTTATTTGCCATTTTTGGCTTACAGGCGATTTTTTCATTTATCCGTGTGATAACTTTTACCAACGTAACAGAGAACGCCCTTCGGGATATACGAAATCAAGCCTTTGAACGCTTGGTGTTTATGCCAATGGACTTCTTTAATCGAAATAAAGTTGGTGAATTAACCAGTAGGCTTTCCAATGATGTTTCACAGATTCAAGAAACCATGCGTACCACCGTTGCTGAGTTTTTTAGGCAAATTGTGATAGTGGCTGGTGGAACTACTTTTCTGTTTTTTATTTCTTGGAAATTAGCGATTATCATGTTTGTTACTGTTCCCATAATGGCTATCATTGCGGTAGTTTTTGGTCGGTTTATTCGTAAATTAAGCAAGCAAGCCCAAGATTTTACAGCAACATCCAATTCCATTGTAGAAGAAGCCCTGACAGGAATAGCCAACGTAAAGGCCTTCACCCAAGAATGGTTTACTTTGCAGAAATACAACAAATCATCAGAACAAATTCGTGCGCTCAATGTCAAAAGTGGTTTGTGGCGCGGATTGTTTGTTTCCTTCATTATATTTTGTTTATTCGGTGCCATTGTATTTATAATTTGGCGGGGACTGCTAATGACACAAGGAGCTAATCCTGAATTGAGTTCCGAAGGGTTTTACCAATTCGTGTTGTTTACTATCATGATGGGCGCTTCTGTTGGATCTTTGCCAGAATTGTATGCTGGGATTCAAAAAGCCGCAGGAGCAACAGAAAACTTAATGGAATTGTTAGCCGAGCAAACCGAACGCATGCAATCAATAGGTAAAGATAAGCCGGCTATTACCGGAGAAATTAATTTCCAGCAAGTACGTTTTGCCTATCCACAACGAAAGGATGTAGAGGTGCTGAAAGGAATTTCATTTGAAGTAAATGCTAATCAAACACTTGCTTTAGTGGGCTCGTCTGGTTCGGGCAAAACAACTATTTCTAATTTATTGTTAAATTACTATTCAACCGTTGGGGGCGAAATAACAATCAACGGAAAACGAATTCAGGATATTGATTTAGAATATTTACGCCAACACATGGCTATTGTGCCGCAGGAAGTAATGTTATTTGCAGGTACCATTAGAGAAAATATCGCTTTTGCACGGACGGAAGCAACAGAAGAAATGATCATGGATGCAGCAAAAAAAGCAAACGCATGGGAATTTATTCAAGGTTTCCCGAATGGAATGGAAACGCAAGTAGGGGATAGAGGAATTCAGCTATCGGGCGGACAAAAACAACGAATTGCAATAGCACGTGCCATTTTAAAAGATCCTACTATTTTAATTTTGGATGAGGCTACATCATCGTTAGATTCAGAATCAGAACGATTGGTGCAAGATGCCTTAAACAACCTAATGAAGGGAAGAACTTCTGTGGTAATCGCTCACCGATTATCAACCATTAAATTAGCTGACAAAATCTTAGTCTTAAAAGAAGGCGAAATAGTTGAACAAGGCACACATGATTCGCTCATAAGTCAACAAGGTTTTTATGCTCATTTAGTGAATCTACAGCGCATGAATGGGGATAACGAAAGCATTTTCTAGGTTCCACTAAATACCGGTCCGAGGGATCAAATTTGGGTGATTGAATAGAGTAAACTTTCAATGGTTTTTTGGAAATAACCTTGATTACTTCGTGTGGAGTGCCTTTTAGAATTGTTACCTGGTTCCCTTTTTTGATTTTTAAGGTATCTGATCCAAGTTTCATCAGCGCCTTACCTTGCACAACAACAATATTTTCTGTGTGCCATCGATGAAAATGCAATGGAACTTTGTTTGGTATTTCGATTAAAAAAGTACTGTGTAAAGAATCTTCAGACAATTTAACAACTATATTTTCATTAGTTGATTTTCTTTTAATCTTCTCGTTTTCAATGGGTTGGCTGTAATAATTATTTAGTATGATTATAAATAGTAAAGTGTAAGTGTATTTCATTATTTTTTATGACATTTGTCTGCAACTAAATTAAAACAAATTCGTCAAAACAACCTACTTTACTATTATGATGTCCAAAAACAAGTTCTCGCTGGTTCTCCTTTTCTCTTTTTACAGTTTATTTCAATTTTTCGCTCAGGATTCTGTTCTTGTTCAAGAAACAATTGTGTTAGATGATCAGGGGTATGATTCAGAAGAAAAAACATTTTTCTCTACCCGGATTATAAATGGTCATTCTGTGGAAACTCTTTCTAAGGGGTATATGGAAATGCGAATTGAACATCGTTTTGGTGATATGGCTGGAACAAATGGTGGAGCTCAAAACATGTTTGGTTTTGATAATCTTTCAGACATGCGCATTGCCTTAGAGTATGGAGTTACCAAAGACTTGATGGTTGGATTAGGAAGATCAAAAGGAACTGGTGCACCTTACCGATCTTTATTGGATGGTTTTGTGAAATACCGTGCCATAAGACAAGGAGAAAAACATCCGGTTTCATTGGCATTTATTGGTGGTTCAACTTTTACATACATGAAAGCCTCTTCGGATCAATCTCAAGTGAATCATTTTCCGAAAGCAAGTCATCGCATGGCTTATTTTGCTCAAATGAACCTAGCTCGTAGATTTGGTGATTGGTTGTCAGTTGCGGTTATGCCAACATTCGTTCACCGGAATTACGTTGCAGCTAACGATATGAATTCATTGTTTGCTTTAGGAGGTGCTTTTCGTTTGAAGCTAAACCATAAATTTGCTATCATTGGAGAATATTACCATGCTTTTCATAGTGAGAATTCAAGACCATCAGATATTTTTAAACAAAGTGTTGCATTGGCACTTGAATGGCAAACTTTTGGACATAATTTCACTATTAATATAACTAATTCTGGCGGGTTGGGTGAAACACAATTTATCCCTTATACCTATGAAAATTTAATGAAAGGCCAATTTAGGTTTGGTTTTTGTGTAGGACGAAAGTTCATTGTTAACGAATAAAAAATAGATTTATGAATAAAATTGCAATTATTGGCACTTACTTGGTATTATTAGTAGTAAGTACAGCCATTTCCTTAGCTCCTCAAGATCATTTTGAGGTAACCACTGGACATAAGATAGATTTTAAGAATGCACATGTCAAAGGGGTGTTCAAATCCATGAATGGTAGTATGGATTTTAATCAATCCGATATGAGTAAGTGTAAATTCTCTTTGAAAATTCCTGTAACCTCTATTTCAACTGGAAATGCCATCATGGACAAGAAAGCTCAAACGGCTGAGTGGTTCGATTCAAAGAAACACCCAAATATTTCGTTTGTTTCTAGCAGTGTTGCAAAATCAGGAGCAAAATATAATATTACCGGAACATTGAATATGAAAGGCGTGGCAAAAACCATTACCATTCCGGTTTCTATGTCTTTGGCGGGAACAAAAATCACCTTCACAGGATCTTTTTCTGTTAATAGAATTACATACGGAGTTGGTAAGAAAAGTGAAAATGTACCAGATAATTTAAGCATTACTGTATCGGTTCCAGGTATTAAAAAATAAAGAAACATGTTAGTTAGATATATCATTTTAGGTTTTGTAGTGGCTGTGTTATCAAGTGCGACAGGAATTGCGTATAGTTATAAATATTATCAATTGTTTGACTTTTCAGCCGTTCTTCCTTTTACTAAAATAGCTTGGTTGTTTACATCAGGATCATTGTTGATTGCTGGTCTATTATTTGTATTCAATAAATTCTTGAAGTCAATTGGTGGTTTGATTTTTAATGTGATTCTTGCATTTGGAACCATTGGAAGTGTTATTATACCAACCATGTACCCACCAACTTTTCCTGCTGAGATTGAAATGCCGGAATTTTACCCTGCCTTTGTTATTCCTTTGCATTTCATGGTTCCAATAATTTGGTTATCATTATCCTCTTATTTTCTAAAAAATAAAGCATGAAAAAAATAGTTTTTATTTGTTTATTATCCCTTTCAATTGCATCTTGTAGAAAAGACAAAGTGGAAAATTACCCAAATGCAAACTGTTCAGATACAGTTTCATTTAATAATGAGATTTTACCATTAATTCAAAACAATTGTACCGGGTGCCATGATAATCAAAATGGGTATTCATTGACAAATCATGTGAATATTTCTTCAAACGCTTCAGCGGTGATTGGATCTATGCGCCATAATGGTTATAAACTTATGCCAGATGGTGGGCCGGCTTTAGCGGATAGTATTATTCAACGTGTTGAATGTTGGGTAAATCAAGGTAAGCAAAACAATTAGACAGGAATTTTTTAAATAACTTTATAAAAAAAAATTACTTAGATGAAAAAAATAATTATACCATTTAGCATGCTTTCATTGTCTGCATTACTTGTTGCGATGCAATACAATAAGAATCAAACCTTAGAGACGTTTCATTTGAAACCTCAAAATGGAGGAGGGGTTGCTGCTGGAAAGACCGGAGCGCCAGGTGAACAAAATTGCACCTCTTGTCATGCTGGTTCAGCACAGGATGGTACTAATGAAAATACGCTAACAATTTTAGATAATGGATTAAATCCTGTGACAACGTACATCCCGGGAGCACAGTATACGGTTAATCTTGCTATGAATTCTAACCCATCAAAAAAAGGATTTCAAGCAACAGCATTAACAAGTACAAATGTCATGGCTGGAAGTTTTACAGGCCAAGCTGGCAATACCTCAATAAATGGTTCCGCAAGAAAGTATGCTAATCATACATCCGCCAGCAATACGTCTGCAACTGCTCCACTTTGGACTTGGACTTGGACCGCGCCTGCAACAAATGTTGGCGATGTAACATTTTATGTGGCATCTAATAAAGCAAATAACAATGGAAATGATAATGGTGATGTAATTTATCTTTCTCAGCATACTTTAAGTGCTCAGAGTTCATCCTCCCTTGAGGAGCAAAACAGTTCAAAATTTTCTATTAGATTTAATAGTGAATTAAATCAGGTGATTGCTAATTTTTCATCATTGACTGTTTCACATTTATCGTTTGTTTTAACTGATTTATCGGGTAAATCAATCTTTAATTCTTCATTAGGATTGTCTCAAATTGGGTCTAATCAACCATCCATAAAGTTGCCATCCGAATTAAAAAGTGGAATATATGTGGCAACTATTTTTGTTGGAAATACACCTATGTCATCTAAAGTTTTTATTCCGTAAAAATTTCCTTCGGTTGAATAAAAATAAAAATCCAACTTTATTTAAAGTTGGATTTTTATTTCCTTATATCTTTCCAGCCAAACTATTCCATCCGCCACCATTATGGACATTATATCCATTTGATTTTAATAGTTGTTTGGCTGATCCACTGCGCATGCCAGAAGCACAACACGTGATAATGGTTTTGTTTTTTGGAATCTTGTTCAACGATCGTTGTATATCTGAAAGTGGAATATTGACCGAGTTTTTGATGTGCCCCGTTTTGTATTCCCCAACAGTTCTAACATCAACAATAACTGCCCCGTCCTTCACTAATTGTTTGAAATCAACTTGTTTGATCCCTAATAATTTCCCTAGTAATCCCATGATTTATAAATTACCTTGAACTTCCATCCAAGAACCTCCATTTTCGCATGCAACACCCAATGATTTAAAGTATGCTGCTGCTTGTCCGCTGCGGTTTCCACTGGCGCAACAAAAAACAAGGGGCTGCTCCATTTTTTTTATTTCCTCAACATGTTCTAGAATTTCTTGTAGGGGAATATTCTTAGATCCTACTACATGACCACCCATAAATTCTGCAGGTGTTCTTACATCGATTACTGTGCCTTCCATTGTATTATAATTTATTTTTTTGCTTACTAACCAGTGAATAAATCAAAGATGTACCTAGTCCTCCCATGATTCCTCCATAAGCGGTCATTAGCCAAGGATTCGATTTTATGGGGCAACCATTTTCGCAGCCTACCCAAAAGTAATAGAAATACCCAGCAATGAGCCCGAATAAGGCGCCGATGATTGTGAACAAAGTTTCTTTTTTATCTTTCATTATTTCGTAAATAATAGCACAAAGGTAATTGAATCTCTATTATGCTTTTGTATCCTTAGTTACACAAGTCAATGTTTTAATTTTCCATTATCTTTGTTGCATAAATCAAGTGTAATGAGCAGAATTTTAATTATCGATGATGAGCGTGCAATTCGTAGAACATTAAAAGAAATTTTGGAGTTTGAGGAATTTGAAGTGGATGAAGCGGAAAATGGTAATGAAGGTCTTACTAAAGCACTAGCTAAAAGCTATGACATTATTTTTTGTGATATCAAAATGCCTGGAATGGATGGGATGGAGGTACTTGATGCTTTAGTAAAAGCAAAAAATGAATCTCCGGTCATTATGATTAGCGGACACGGTAATATTGACACCGCTGTTCAAGCGATTAAAAAAGGGGCATTTGATTTTATTGAAAAACCACTTGATTTGAATCGGATACTAGTTACCATACGCAATGCGAAAGATAAAACCCGATTTGTAGAGGAAACTAAAGTGTTAAAAACTACGGTAAAACGCTTAAAAGGAAGTTCTATCATCGGCGAAACTGAAGGCATTCAGAAAATTAAAGAAATGATTCAGAAAGTAGCGCCTTCTGATGCTCGAGTACTTATAACGGGTGCCAATGGAACTGGAAAAGAACTGGTAGCACGTGCCCTACATGATAATTCAAATCGAACAAAAATGCCTTTTATTGAGGTCAATTGTGCAGCAATTCCTTCCGAACTCATTGAAAGTGAATTGTTTGGTCATGAAAAAGGAGCGTTTACCTCTGCGGTAAAAGACAAAAAAGGTAAATTTGAAATAGCATCAGGAGGGACACTCTTTTTAGATGAAATTGGTGATATGTCTGCTAGTGCTCAGGCAAAGGTATTGAGAGCACTTCAGGAAAATGTTATTCAACGCGTTGGAAGTGAGCGAGAAATTAAAGTAGATTGTAGGGTTGTAGCAGCTACAAACAAGGATTTAAGAAAGGAAATTGCTGAAGGTCGATTTAGAGAGGATTTGTATCATCGATTGGCAGTAATCCTGATTCATGTCCCAACATTAAATGATCGAAAGAATGATATTCCACTAATCGCCGAACATTTTATCACACACATTTGCACGGATCAAGGTATTCCGAAAAAACAATTCGATAAGGAGGCCTTGTTAGCACTTCAAGAAATTGATTGGACTGGAAATATCCGTGAATTACGAAATATTATTGAACGATTGGTGATTTTGTGTGATCAAACTATTTCAGCAAATGATGTTCATATGTTTGCAAACCCAAGAACGTAAAAAATGGAGGTCAATGAATCGAAGAACTACGTTGTTGCCGTAATTGGCGGAGGAAGCTGGGCAACTGCTATCGTCAAATTGCTTTCAAATAATGTAAAATCCATTCACTGGTGGATGCGTAGTGAAGAGGCAGTAAGTCATGTGTTGAGATTTAGACATAATCCACGTTATTTACAATCAGTTGAAATTGATTTAAATAAAGTACATGTTAGTACTGATTTATACGCAACCATTCACTCAAGCAATATTATAATCATAGCGACCCCGGCAGCTTTTTTACATGAAAGCTTATCGAGCGTAGCACCGGAATTATTGGCTGATAAAATAATTTTTTCTGCTGTCAAAGGAATTATACCTGAGTTTCATGCTATTCCGGCCAGATATATTCACAAGACCTTTGGTACGCCATATTCAAATATTGGTATTATTTGTGGCCCCTGTCATGCTGAAGAAGTGGCATTGGAACGTTTGTCCTATCTAACCATTGCGTGTAGTCAAGAACAATTTGCTAATCAAATGGCAAATTACTTGAATTGTAGGTATATCAAAACAACTATTTCAGACGATTTATTTGGTACTGAAATTTCTGCTATTTTAAAAAATGTTTATGCCTTAGCTGCAGGAATATGCTCTGGATTGGGATACGGGGATAATTTCCAAGCAGTATTAATTTCCAATGCTATTCAGGAAATTGAACGTTTTATTGATGCGGTACATGAGGTGCATAGAGATACCAAAACGAGTGCCTATTTGGGCGATTTATTAGTTACTGCCTATTCTACTTTTTCAAGAAATCGAACGTTTGGATTTATGATCGGAAAAGGATATTCTGTCAAATCCGCTCAGTTGGAAATGAACATGGTTGCTGAAGGGTATTTTGCTACCAAAAGTTTGATGGAAGTAAATAAAAAATTCCATGTTGAAATGCCCATTTTACAAGCCGTTAATAATATCTTGTACAAGAAATCTTCGCCTGCAATGGAAATAAGATTGTTATGTGATCAACTGAGTTGATTAAATATCATCTGCTGAATACACATTTTTACCCTGAATGAAGGTCTTCCAAGCAAAATTATCATTCAGTCGTAAAGAAGTTTCTAATGGCTTTTCAAAAAGCACGAATGTAGCTTCCTTGCCTGCTTCTAGCGATCCTAATCTGGTTTCCTGAAAAGAGGAAAAAGCTGTCCAAATAGTCATTCCTTTTATACATTCCATAAGTGAAATGGATTCATTAGGATAAAAACCAGCTGCTGGAAAATTTGATTGGTCTTTACGTTCCACGGCTGCTTTAATGGTTGCAAATGGATTGGTTAATTCAACCGGGAAGTCTGTGCCAATGGCAATCATCCCATAGCTTTTTAGCAATGATCTATAGGCGTATGCTCCGCGCATTCGTGCTTCACCTAACCTGTTTTTTGCCCATCGCTGATCGCTTACGGCATGTGTAGGTTGAACTGATGGGAAAATGCCATATTTACCAAACAATTCAATTTCGGATGGATCCACTACTTGTGCGTGTTCAATTCTCCATCGATGATCCTTGTTTTTTTCATATACGTTTCGGTACAAGTTAAGGATGATAGAAATTGTTGAATCACCAATGGCATGCGTATTCATTTGATATCCTATTTCCTCACATAATTTTGCGATTTTTTCCATTTCAATTAATGGGGTGGTTAGAATGCCATGATGGCTGTGGTCATCCGTATAAGGTTGTTTTAAATACGCTCCCCTTGAGCCTAATGCTCCATCAGCAAATACTTTGAACGAACGTATTGTGAGGTTTTTATAGTTGAAAATTCCATTTTTTTTAGCAAACTTGATATTCTCCTCACTAGGCATCAACATGGCGTAAAGATTGAGCGTTAGAATGTCTTTGTTAATCAATTTTTGAAAAAATTGAATATCCGTAAATGCGATTCCAGCTTCATGCACGCCCGTGATTCCATATTGAAAAAGTTCCTCTTGAATTTCCTCGACCGCCATAATTTTTTCTTTTTCTGAAAATTCAGGGACATACTTTTGAACCAAATTCATGGCGTTATCAATTAAGATTCCCGTGGGTTTCCCATTTTTTATTTCAATAGCGCCTCCCTGAATGATTGTATCGGCATTGATTCCGGCCAATTTGATCATTGCGTCATTCACAAGTGCGGCATGTCCATCAATTCGGTATAAACAAATAGGTAAAGTTGGAAAAGCCTTGTTTAGTAATTCATTATTAGGTAACTCTTTCTCTCCCCACGTGGCTTGATCCCATCCGCGCCCTACGAGTATTTTCTTGTTTTTCTTTGCTTGGTAAATTGAAATTCGGTTCAACATTTCTTGATGTGATTTTGTTCCAACTAAATCAATACTTAATTTTTGATTCATATAGGAAAGTATGTGACCATGTGCATCGGTGAGACCAGGATAAAGTTCACGTCCACCTGCATCAATCACTTTTTTTGACCTGTATTTATTTAAAATTTGTTGATTGGGGCCTATTTCCAGTATTTTTCCATCTTTAATTGCAATGGCTTCACTGATTAATCCTGACTCATTCATTGTGTGAATGGAAGCATTGTGAACAACTAAATCTGCATCTAACCCTTTATAACAAGAATTTAAAGAGCTCAATAAAGCTAAAAGCAACCAAAACGAATTAAAAATACGAAGTAATTTTCTCATGAAATAACATTTAAACCTCGCTAAATTAATATCTTTGCTTAGATTGTTGGTTATAAATCTGGAATTAGTGAAAGATACGGTGGATGAACTTAAATGGTATGTTGTTAAAACAAATTCACGTGCTGAGAAAAAAGTTCAAGAACGCCTTGAATTACTTGGTTTAACAGTGTATTTACCGCTGGTAACAACCATAAAACAATGGAGCGATCGAAAAAAGAAAGTGGAGGTGCCTTTAATTTCTTCTACAGTATTTCTTCAATGTGAGGAAGCAGATCTAAAAAAATTATTTACGGTTCTTGGGTTTCACTCTTTATTGTACTTTTTAGGAAAACCAGCCATCGTTCGCGATTACGAAATTAAAAATTTGAGAATTTTACTTCAAGAAAATGTGGATTTTGAAAGCGAGGATATTCTTACTGTTGTTCCTGGGGATAAAGTGGAAGTAATACGAGGCCCTTTTCAGGGGCTGATTGCAACTTCTATCGATGTAAATCGTACACATAAGCTCATTGTTCAGATCGAAAGTTTAGACCAACGGTTTGTTGTACATGTTCCAAAATCATTTGTTAAGAAAATAAATGCTTAACAGATTGAAAATAAATAAGATAAACAGGGATTCAATGCGTTTGCTTGTGACCCATGAATGGCGAAGCCATACCTAAAAACTACTACTATTATGAAAATTGTTGTAACCGGAGGAGCTGGATTTATTGGATCAAATACGTGCGAATCATTATTAAATGATGGATTGGAGGTGATTTGTTTGGATAATTTTTTAACCGGTAAAAAGGAAAATATCCAACATTTGCTTTCTAACCCTAATTTTTCTTTGATAATTGGCGATATACGGAATTTGGAGGATTGTAAGAAGTCGGTTGAAGGTGCTGATGTAGTGCTTCATTTGGCTGCTTTAGGTTCGGTTCCTCGATCCATTGCTGATCCAATTACAACCAATGAAATTAATATCAATGGGTTTTTGAATATGATTGTTGCTGCTAGAGATGCTGGAATTACTCGTTTTGTCTATGCCGCAAGCTCATCTACATACGGAGATTCAGAATCATTACCCAAAGTTGAACATATTATTGGGAAGCCTTTGTCCCCATACGCAATTACAAAATATGTAGGTGAATTATACGCAGATGTGTTTGCTAAAACATATGGCATTGATTGTATTGGTTTAAGGTATTTTAATGTATTTGGGAGAAAACAAGATCCGGATGGTGCTTATGCAGCCGTAATTCCTAAGTTTTGTGCTCAATTACTGAATCATGAATGTCCTATAATCAATGGAGATGGCAGCTTCTCACGAGATTTCACTTACATCGATAATGTTATTCAAATGAATAAAAGAGCATTATTTACCAAAAATCAGGAAGCGTTAAATCAAGTGTACAATGTTGCTTTTGGTCAAAGTTCTACCTTGAATGAGTTATTTTACGAAATTCGTCATAATTTGGTTGAATTTGATGCTTCAGTTGGTGATTTAGAGCCCGTCTATGGACCTTTTAGAAAAGGGGATATTCCTCATTCATTAGCATCCATTGATAAGGCAAAATCTTTATTGGGTTACCAACCTGAATTTTCATTGAAAACCGGGTTAAAAGAAACGGTGCGGTGGTATTGGGAAAATGTTGCCGTAAAAAATTAATTGTTGGATATTCTTTCACTTATTGGTAGAAGTTCTCCTTTGTTTGATAAGGATTTGGAGAATGTTGAAACGGAGTTGTCCAAAGTCGTTTCCACGAGTAGCTTTTTAGTTTTGGGTGGCGCTGGATCGATTGGTCAAGCGGTGGTTAAAGAAATTTTTTGTAGAAATCCACTGAAATTGCATGTGGTAGATTTGAATGAAAATAACCTTGCCGAGTTAGTGCGCGATATTAGGAGCTCATTTGGATACATTCCTGGAGACTTTCAAACATTTGCATTAGATATTGGCTCGTCGATATATGATGCTTATATTCATTCTGATGGAAAATTTGATTTTGTATTGAACTTGTCAGCGTTGAAACATGTACGTAGTGAAAAAGATCCCTTCACGCTCATGCGAATGATTGAAGTAAATATTTTAAACACAGAAAAAACCATCCAACAATCCATTCAAAAAGGAACTAAAAAATACTTTTGTGTATCCACAGATAAAGCTGCAAATCCGGTTAATCTGATGGGCGCCTCGAAGCGAATAATGGAACATTTTTTACTGAATAGAAGTACAGAAATTGAAATTTCTACCGCTCGCTTTGCAAATGTTGCCTTTTCTGATGGCTCACTGCTTTCAGGTTTCGAAAATAGAGTTAGAAAGAATCAACCCATTGTTGCCCCAAGTGATGTGAAAAGGTATTTTATTACCCCTCAAGAATCGGGACAACTCTGTCTATTATCATGTGTTTTTGGAAATAATCGAGATGTTTTCTACCCAAAAATGTCTGAGCATGATTTGATTTCATTTTCAGATTTGGCAATTAAATACTTGGAAAATAAAGGATTTGAGGTTGCACTGTGTGTAAATGAAGAGGAAGCAAGACAAAAGGTTAAGCATCCGACTAATTCCAATAAATACCCGTGCTTGTTTACCGTATCTGATACCACAGGTGAAAAAGAGGTGGAGGAATTTTATACTGTAAATGAAAAGGTTGACCTCGATCGTTTTCAAGGAATTGGGATTATAAAGAATAATGCGAACCCAAAACAACGAGAATTGAACTATTTCTTAGATCAGATTTCGAAAATGAGAAAGGAAAATAAATGGCAGAAAACAGAGATGGTTTCGCTTTTTCAAGAACTTATTCCAGAAATGAATTATTTAGATACAGGTAAATATTTGGATTCTAAAATGTAATCACACATGAATTCAGGTCTAATCATAGAATTTGTTCGCGATACCTTTAAATCATCGGATTTTATTCCCCTTCATGCTCCTTTTTTTGGTGCCAACGAAAAAAAATATGTGTTGGAATGTATAGATTCAACTTTTGTTTCTAGTGTAGGGGCTTTCGTTACAGAAATTGAAAACGACTTAAAAAATAAATTAAACTGTCAGAGTGCAATAGCGGTTGTCAACGGAACTGCTGCCTTGCAAGTTGGGCTTCAACTGGCAGGAGTGAAAGAAAATACAGAAGTACTTACGCAGGCACTAACGTTTGTTGCAACAACCAACGCTATATCCTATTTAGGCGCATCTCCTGTTTTTTTGGACGTAGATATGGATACCATGAGTTTATCCCCTCGAGCGATATCCCTTTTTTTGGATGAATTCGGTGAACGTCGACAAGATGGAGCTTATAACAAGCAAAGCGGAAGAAAAATTTCTGCATGCTTACCGATGCATACTTTTGGTTTTTCAGCAAGAATTGAAGAAATAATTCAACTTTGCGCAGCTTGGGATATTCCTGTCGTTGAAGATGCAGCAGAAGCGTTGGGATCTATGTCCAATAATCAACCACTCGGCACATTTGGGATGTGTGGGGTATTTTCATTTAATGGGAACAAAATTTTAACCGCAGGTGGGGGAGGGGTCATTGTCACAGATAATGTGGGGATTGGTTTGAAAGCAAAACACCTAACAACAACTGCGAAAATTCCACATGCATATGAATTCGTTCATGATGAAGTTGGTTATAATTATCGTATGCCTAACTTAAATGCAGCCTTACTGAAAGCCCAAATCGAACAACTAGATTGGATGCTACTTAAAAAAAGAGAGCTAGCTATTCAATATAAAGAATTTTTTGTGGGTTCTGGCATTGAATTGAAATGGGAAAGACCTAACACAAGGGCTAATTTTTGGCTAACTACCATTCAAGTTGAGTCTAAAGAACAACGAGATATTTTTTTAAAGGAAACCAATGATAATGGAGTTATGACACGGCCGGTATGGAAACTAATGTTTGAACTACCTATGTACAAGGACAAACAAAGAGATAATCAGCAAAACGCTCAATTTTTAGCAGATCGTTTAATCAATTTACCAAGTAGCATTATTCAATGAAAAGTGTAGCCTTGATAGGATATTCTGGACATGCCTTTGTCATTGCCGATTCGATAATCGAAATGGGTTTTACCCTTGTTGGATATTTCGATCATCATGCAAAGGAACTGAATCCTTTTGAACTTACATTTCTAGGTACAGATGATTTAATTACACAAAATGAAGAAACGTATTACTTTCCATCAATAGGAAATAATGTTCTTCGAAAGAATGTATTTTTAAGATTGAAATCACAAAATTGTCGAACGCTGAATGTTGTCCACCCAACTAGTTTTGTTTCTAAAAAAGTAATCCTTGGTAGTGGGAATTTTATTTCCGCAGGTGCCCAAATTAATGCTTTGGCACAGTTGGGAAATGGTTGTATTGTCAATACAGGTGCTGTAATTGAACATGAGTGTATCATTTCAAATTATGTGCATATTGCTCCCGGGGCTATTCTCCTGGGAAATGTTCAAGTTGGTGAAAGTAGTTTTATTGGGGCCAACTCAACAATTAAACCGGGTGTGAAAATCGGTTCAAATGTGGTAATTGGAGCTGGTTCAGTCGTACTGAAAGATATCCCTGAAGGGGAAACATGGGCTGGAAATCCGGCTAGAAAAATTAAATGAAAAAAAAGGTAATTATTATAGCGGAAGCAGGTGTAAATCATAATGGTGATATCAACTTGGCTAAAAAGTTAATAGATGTTGCGGCTAATGCGGGTGCTGATTTTATTAAGTTTCAAACATTTAAAACAGAAAAATTAGTTTCTAAAACTGCCCTAAAAGCTGCATATCAAATTCAACATTTCGACGAGGTTGATGATACTCAATTTAACATGTTGAAACTGCTTGAGTTATCTGATTCCTCACACATTGAACTGATGGAATACGCTAACGAAAAAGGGATTGCTTTTCTATCAACTGCATTTGATGAAGAAAGTGTTGATTTTCTTGATAAATTGGGCGTGCCTTTTTTTAAAATCCCTTCTGGTGAACTCACTAATTTACCTTTTTTGGAACATGTTGCATCTAAAGGAAAACCAATTGTTCTTTCTACGGGAATGGCAACCATTGATGAGGTTCAGGAAGCCGTGAGAATCCTAAAAGTAAACGGCGTGAAAAAGGACGATTTAATTGTTCTTCACTGTACAACAGATTATCCAACGGATTTTAAAGATGTTCATCTTGGTGCAATGGAAATAATTCAGGAGGAGTGTGATGTTCGAGTGGGCTATTCTGACCATACCTTAGGCATTGAAGTAGCTATAGCTGCTGTTGCAAGAGGTGCAGTTTTGATTGAAAAGCACATTACCTTGGACAAATCACTTCCTGGCCCTGACCATAAAGCTTCCGTGGAACCCGATGATTTACAAAAAATGGTGCAGGGCATTAGAAATATTGAATTAGCTATTAATGGAAATAAGGAGAAAAAACCAACAGAATCTGAATTAGTCAATCGTGTGGTCGCCAGAAAAAGTATTCATTTAAAATCGAATCTAGTTAAGAACCATGTACTTGCTAAAAGTGATTTAATCATGTTGCGTCCAGGTGATGGAATTTCTCCCATGCAAATTCATACCCTTATCGGAAAAAGGCTCTTAAGTGATTTACCAGCTTTTCATAAATTGAATTATACCGATATAAGCGAATGAAAATTGGATTGTTAACTTCGTCAAGGGCTGATTATGGAATTTATTTTCCATTGATAACCAAGTTAAAAAACGAAGAAAAAATTGACTTAGAAATAATAGCTTTTGGAACTCATTTGTCTGAAAAACATGGATATACAATTGATGAAATTCTAAACGATGGTTTTGAAGTAAAACATTCCCTAGCAGATTGCTTTGCTACTGATGATACTCCTAAAGGAATATCTAAAGCATTAGCGAGAACTATTTCCATTTTTTCTGATTTCTGGTCAGACAACTCATATGATTTAGTATTTGCGTTGGGTGATCGATATGAAATGTTTGCGGCAGTAACCTCCGGTGTTTCGTTTCAAGTGAAATTTGCTCATTTGTATGGAGGTGAAACCACACTCGGAGCAATTGATAATTGTTTTAGACATTCTATTTCTCATATGTCATATGTTCATTTTGTATCCTGTGAGAATTATAAAAATAGGTTGATTGAATTGATTGGTTCAGATGATTTAATTGTTAATGCAGGAAGTCTTTCTGTAGATAACATAAGAAATATGAACTTTTTATCTGATGAAGACCTAAAACAACAATTTAATATTGATGTGTCCATTCCAACAATCTTATGCACCTTACATTCGGAGACAACGAATTTTGAGCAAACGTCAAAACAGGCCCACATTATATGTCAATCGTTATCAAGGGTTGAAAACAAACAAATTGTAATTACCATGCCTAATTCGGATACTTCAAATAATTGTATTCGAGAGGTGTTTACCCACTTTGCATCGACTAGAAGAAATGTTATTTTGAGAGAAAATCTAGGTAGACTTGGTTATTTATCCCTCATGAAAAAATGTGAATTTGTACTTGGTAATTCTTCCTCGGGATTTGTGGAAGCGGCTGCATTAAAGAAAAAAGTAATTAACATAGGAAAAAGACAAGAAGGACGCATATTGACACCTAATATTATTAACAGTCCTTTTGATGAAATTCAGATAAACGAATCGATTCAATTAGTTGAAAATCAAAAGGAAGTAGAATTTGATTCTAATTTCTATGGTGAGGGCGACACAGCATCAAAAATAATTTCATATCTATTTTCATTAAATTTGATTCAAGGCTAAACCTATGATAAATCAACTTCATCTTATAAAACAAAACGAACCAATTAAATCAGCGCTTCAGCAATTGGATCTTCTTGGACAAGACGGGGTGATATTCGTTATTTCAGCTGAAAATAGATTGCTTGGATCAGTTACGGACGGTGATATTAGACGCGCTTTATTGAAAGGGGTTTCTATAGAAAAGGAGATAGAAACCGCTATGAATTCAACCCCAAAATCCCTCCAGAAAAAATCAATTGATGTACTAAGGTTAAGGGATTTACGAAAGAACAATTTTTCAATTATCCCGATTGTTGATGAGGAAAATCAAATTATTGAGTTATTGAATTTTAGGTTGAGAAAATCCGTTTTACCTCTAGATGTCGTTGTAATGGCAGGTGGAAAAGGAGAGCGATTGAAACCACTTACAGATGAGGTTCCCAAGCCATTATTGCAAATAAACCACAAGCCAATATTGGAATATGTTATAAAACATTTTGACTATTATGGTATGAAAAATATCTGGGTAACAGCCAATTACCATGCTGAACAACTAAATCAATTTATTAACTCAAAAAATGAAAATGGCTACCCAGGAATTAAAATACTAAATGAGAATCAATTTTTAGGAACAATAGGTTCAGTTTCTCTTATTTCTGAATTTTCTGAACAAGCAATTTTGGTCTGTAACGCCGATTTGTTAACCAATATTGATTTGGAAAGTTTTTATTTAGATTTTATTGAATCCGAGGCAGATTTAAGTGTTATTTCAATACCGTATAAAATGGATGTGCCTTATGCCGTTATGGATGTGAAAAATGGTATGGTCACTCATTTAAAAGAGAAGCCAACTTATACGTATCATTCAAACGGTGGCTATTATTTGATGAAACATTCATGTGTTGATCTGATTCCTGCCAATACCGTTTATATGGCAACTGACCTTATTAATGAATTATTGAAAAACAATAAGAAAATAAGAGCTTTTGAGCACCATGGGTATTGGTTAGATATTGGCAGTCATTCGGATTATAAACGCGCCCAAGAAGATGCTAAAAATAAATTGTTTGAATGGATTTAACTGAATTTTTAGTAGTTATTCCTGCAAGAAAAGGTTCAAAAGGAATACCAGGTAAAAATCATAAGGATTTTAATGGGAAACCGCTTTTTCAGTACACATTGGATTTTGCTTTGAAAAATTTTGCTTCACATCAAATTTATGTGTCAACCAATGATGAAATTATACAAGAATTAGCGGAGAATTGTGGAATTGATGTGCCCATTCTTCGATCGGATGTGCTTTCAACTGATCAAACTGGTATGCAAGCGGTTCTTCTAGATGTAATTGAAAAACAAGAAGCGATTGGAAAACAATATCAAGGAATAATATTATTGCAGCCAACTTCTCCTTTTCGTCGGTCTGAAGATTTAGAAGCGATGTCTTTGTTATTTGATCCATCGGTGGATATGGTAGTATCTGTTTGTAGAAGTAAAGAAAATCCCTATTTTAATTTGTTCGAATTGAGCGAAAAGGGGTTTTTATTTAAATCAAAAGAGGGCAATCATTCAACACGTCAAGAAGCTCCCCAAGTTTTTGCATTTAATGGTTCAATGTATTTTATCCAAGTAAAATCATTGAAAGAAAAAAGTATTTCCTGTTTTGATAAAATTAAAATGTTCGAGATGACTCAAGAATTTTCAATTGATCTTGATGAACCGATAGATTGGGAATTTGCTGAATTTTTACTGAAAAATAAAAAAGTACATGTCGATTAAACAAAAATCGGTTCATGCTTTTTCTTGGGATCTTTTTGGTAGGTTATTAACCCAAGGAAATACTTTTATTGTCTCTATTTTCTTGGCGAGACTGCTCGGCCCTGAACAATTTGGATTAGTTGCCATGGCAATGGCTTTTATTAGTATTGCTACCGTTTTTGTGGATATTGGATTTTCATCTGCATTAATTCAACGAAAAGACAATTCTGCGTTAACGTATAATTCAATTTTTGTTTTCAACATATTTGCCGGAGCTTTTCTTACGATTTTAACCTATGTAATCGCGCCTTTTATTGGAGATTTTTATGATAATCAAGACGTTACGATTTTGGTTCGATGGCTGTCTTTGAATTTTATTTTCAACTCATTTAACAGAGTTCAAAATGTTATTTTAAATAAGGAACTTAATTTCAAAGCAGTTACGATTCGAACATTTATCGCATCGGGAATTAGCGGGGCATTGGGCATTATTGCAGCTTACGGCGGAATGGGAGTGTATAGTTTAGTTATTCAAACACTAAGTTTCGCATTTATTGGAACTCTTTTGTTATGGTCAACTTCAACCTGGAAACCGCAATTTCAATTTTCATATGCTGAAGTTAAAAAATTATTAGGTTTTAGTATTTATGCATTTTTTGAAAGAATTTTGAATAACATATTTATTCGGCTCGACGTTTTGATTTTAGCAAAAATATTTTCACCTACAAGCGTAGGGTTTTATACAAGATCTTCCTCACTTGTTGATCAAATCACAAAGTACACATCTTCTTCTATAATCAGGGTTCTATTTCCTGTTCTTAGTAATCTGCAAGATGATCATGATAATTATGAACGAATTTATTTTCGAATGTTCTCTGTGATTTCGTTCTTAAGTTTTATCGTTACTGGAATTCTGTATTTCATGGGAGCTGACATTATTCTTATGCTTTTTGGAGCCAAATGGGCGGATTCCATTCCAATTTTTCAAATTTTAATAATCGCTAGTTGCACCCTGCCACTCAATTCCTTGATGTGGAACGCCATGATGAGTAAGGGAAAGGCAAAAGAAAATTTTTATTTTGGTTTTCTTAAAAAAATGATTGGTTTATTGCCTTTTGTTGTAGCGATATTATATGGAATCTGGTGGTTTACAATTGCTTGGGTTGTTTCAAAATTTGTAGATACACTTTTAAACATGTTTATGCTTCAAAAACATTCCCATTTAGCTATTAAAAAACACTTCAGTATTCTGTTTTTAGGATTTGTACCGTTAATTCCAGGCTTTGTTTTATTTGAAAGTTTAGACATTAAGTTAGTTGCTATTCGCATTGCGTATACAGTAGCTTATGTTTTATTTTATTTGGTGATTAATTGGTTGCTTAAAAACGAGGGGATGTTTTATATCCTATCCGTATTTAAGGATCTAAAAGATGTTGTTGAACGTCGAATTAAATTAAAAAAAGCACCAACAAGTCTATGAGTATGAAAAAAGAAGCATCAAGCAAGAAATTATGATTACGTTTTAAAAACCGATACAAAAAAATCTTGAAAGCCTATTTTTTTATCATTACCCCAGTAAATTATTTAAGTGCTCTACAAGCATCAAGAGATACTCGTTTTAGTTTTTTAGAAAAAAAATTAATTGTTTTATCTGACTATCACCGGAGTTTATCTCAATTTAATTCGATTGTGAACCCAGAAGATTGGGATTCGGTAACCTATCCTTGGCTCAATATGGATCGTCGAAATAAATCAAAGCTTCAATTGATGCTTTATAATTTGAAAAAGCGGTTCATTTTCCGAAATATTTTTAAAGAAATTAAGGAAGATGATTATATTTTTTGGGGGAATATGAATCACAAGTTTTTTCAAAAAATCCCAAGTAGAAATGAATTGGTTTATTTATTGGATGATGGATTTTCAACTATAAATATTTTACAACGATTAGAAAAAGCTGAGACAAAAAGAAACCCCCACTTATATACTCTCTTCTCATTAAAATCTAATGAAGTTTCGATTTTAAATCATCAATTTGATTTAGTTAAACCTGAGATCCAAGTATTAGATTTGGAAAAAAAAGTTTTTTTTATTGGTCAACCTTTGGTGTTTAATAAAATTGTATCTGAAAAGTATTACGTTCAATCAATAGATTCAATTTTTCAGTATTATGAAAATAACGGCTTTGATTGCTTTTACCTTCCACATCGTTCTACTACCCGGAATTATATTCCTGCAAATTGGAAAGTAATTGACTTGAATTTCCCATTGGAATATTGCACAGAGAAAGGAGAAATTAATCCAGGAATTTTCGTTACTTTTTATTCAACCGGGGTGTATAATTTAGGAAAATATTTGACTCTAGCTAAAAATCAAACCATATTTTGGGAATTGGATAAAAATGAAATAAATTCCAATTTTATAAATCAAATTAATCCTATTTATTCCTACTTAAAGCAAAATGGATGGCTCATTAAATCATTGAATTGTGTGAATCATGAAAACATCGATGTTCGACATAATGAAAGCGAAGAATGGCAGCTAAGTTAAAGCAATTTGATCGATTGTTTTTATTCATATTAATGATACCCATTATTAATGTTGTATCGTCATTAGCAACTCCGTTTTTCCCTGGATTTCTTAATCCTGGGGTTATTAGAGGTATTGTGATATCCTTATTCCTCGCATGGTTTATGGTGGTTAAATATAAATCAAATGTTATAACGATTCCATCTCTGATTTTCGCAGTCTATTTGTTTATTTTGTGTTGGTTTTCCTCTGAACAAACAACATCCTTATATATCTATAACAAAGTTGTAATTACAATTTTAATGTTTGTGGTTGGTTTTCAGGCTTTTAATAGCCCGGATAGGTTTTTTTGGTTGTTGCGTAGCGTTGTAATTTGTTTATTTATTTTAGAACTCTATTTTGTTTATTCCAACTTAACCGGTGTAGGTCGAAAAACATATTTCGATGATTCGATCCTTTTTGGTGAATCTGGGGTTAACTTAACCAAAGCTATGGTCATTTTTCTTCTCGTAATCCCTATCTATTTGAGACTCGAAACCAATCCGAGGATTTCAATATTCGTTGTAATTCTATTTTTAACAGGAATATTAATAGTTTTATTAGGCATGAAACGCTCGGCAATTTTAGCTATGATTTTTGGATTTCTGGTTTATGTTTTATTAACTCCTTACAAATCCCGCTTAATTCAATTTCTACCAGTAATTTTAGTTTTATCACTTATAACTTCTCCAATTTATTTACCTATTATTGAAAAGAGGTTTGAATCTCGTCAACAGTTGGTTTCTATGTCCTACAAACAACTTCAAGAAAGTGAAACCGAGGGGCGATTACTCGAAGTTCAGTTCACGATTGATGAGGCAATGGACGCAGGAATAGATCGATTGCTTTTTGGATTCGATGTTTTTCTTAAAAAAGATTTCAAAGGACATAAACGTATGTTGCATGTTGATTATATGAACATGTTGGGTGGTGCGGGCATTGTTGGTTTAATTCTATTTCTGTTTGTTTACTATAAAATTTTTCAATTAGCTAACCGTATTAGAAAGAAATTAGTCAATCACTTACAGGTAAATGAAATGTTTGCGACCATTTGTGCATTGATTGGTGTTCAAGCATTTTTATCCATTGGAGGTACCATGCAAGGTGTCAATTTAAGGGGTTATATTTTATTTTTATTGGGTGGACTTTTAAGCGTTTCTATTTTCTATTTTCAACAACGAATTCAAAAAAATGAGGTTGACAAATTTTGATCTTTCATTTTTTAGTTTATTTCATCACGATATTCTGAATGCATCAGATGACTATTTTCCAATTGAAGAGGTTTGGGGCAATATTAAAACTAAACCAACGAAATCAATTCAAGATATTCATGATGTAATCATTAAATTGGTCGAAGATTCAATTAAAGATGTTGAGGATCATGAAATTGCATTAACCTTAACAGGTGGTTTTGATTCACGCCTTATTTTGGCAACCCTTTTGAAATTAAATAGAAAGCCGATTTGTTTCGCTTATGGAGATGAACGAAACAGAGATATACAAATTGCTCGTGAAATATGCTCCAAATTCGGATTAACTTTCAAGCACGTAGTTGCTAAAAATCCTACTTCCGAATGGTACAATAAATGGGTGCGTAAAACCGTAGAAAAAGGACAAGGAAAGGTGCATTTGCATCGAGCACATCGAACCGCGGCGATTGATGAATTTACAAAAGAATTCCCCGTAAAAGTTTTATTTACAGGACATTTTGGTGGAGAGAGTATTCGTGGACTTGCGTATAATAATTATTTTTCATCTAGCTTTTTTCAAAACTGGAATTCGGGAAAATTAGCGTTGGTCGATGCTATTGATGAAGTACTGAAAAATTATTTTATTTCAGATAGAAAAACGATTGAAATTAAAGAAGAGATTGAGAAAATGAAATATGGTTCGACAAATAGGGAAGAACGTATTTTTTATTTTTTGAATAGCTTAGTGGCCAATATTCATCATTCTCAAGACCTTCAGATTTATAAGTCCTATGTAGATAAGGTTGTTCCAATTTACATGACTTCTGAATTTCAATCAGCATTATCTAAATCCCCATTTCATTACCTGAGGAAGAATAATAAGTTTAGTAAACTTAATGATCCTGTTTTATATTGCCAATTATTGAAACAATTAGAACCAAGATTACTAGCTATATCATTATCAAATGGGTACAAACCTTCTGATTTCCTGAAAGGAAAAATGTTTTATTTGGTAAAAAGAGTACTTGTGAAATACCTAAAATTGAATAAGAATTTTGCCTCGTTTAAGTATGATCAATGGTTTATTGATTTTGTGAAATCAGAAGCTAAAAATATTTCACCTGAGGTTTGGGCAATATACGATAGAACTTCTTATTTTAAGGCTCTTGAGGGTGATAGCCACCAAACTACCGAAGGATATTGGCATAAATTCTCCAATCCAATCTTTTTTGACTTACTTTTTAAAATGAAGCAAATCCAAAAATGAAAGTCGTTATACTGAAAAATGAAATGCCTAAATCTGAAGATAGATGGGTTATGGCATGCCAAAAACAATCAGTTAATTATGCGATTGTAGATATTTCAAGGCATGATTGGATGGAACGAATCCGTGAAAGTCAACCAGATTTACTATTAACTAGGCCTTCTGGGTTAACCGCACCATTTAAATTATTGTATGACGAACGGCTTGATATTTTAGTTAGAGAACTAAATATACCATGTTTTCCAACCCTAGAAGAGGTGAAAATATATGAAAACAAACGCTATTTTTCTTATTGGTTGAAGGCGAATAATTTACCGCATCCGGAAACGCTGGTTTTTTATTTTGAAAAAGAAGCCATGGCATATGCGGGAAAGCAGGTTCATTTTCCACTGGTGGCAAAAACTAATATTGGTGCATCGGGAAGTGGCGTAGTTATACTTGAAAATCAAAAACAACTTGTAGAATATATTCAAAATACGTTTCGTGGAAGCGGATCTGATAAAAGAGTTGGACCTAATTTAAAAAAGGGAAAAATCATTGAACGAGGAATTAATTTAGTATTAAATCCTAAACGACTTATTTTGAGATATAATACATACAAAGCCCGTGCACTAGATGTTCAAAGAGATTTCGTGCTTTTTCAAAAACACATTCCCCATCATTTTGAATGGCGAGTTGTTAGAATGGGTGAATCTTTCTTTGCTCATAAAAAGCTATTGTTAGGTAACATGACAAGTGGATCACTAGAAAAGGAATATTCAAATCCGCCTTTAGAGTTATTAGATTTTGTAAAACAAATTACGGACAAATTCAATTTCAAATCACAAGCAGTTGACCTTTTTGAATCTTCCGATGGAAACTATTTAATTAATGAAATGCAATGTATTTTTGGTCAATCTGATGCTTTTCAAATGAAGGTAAACGGGGAGATCGGTAGATACTTACATGATGGAAAGGGGTGGTTTTTTGAGAAAGGTGATTTTAATAGTAACGAATCATTTGATCTGCGCTTGGAAGCTGCAATCTCATATTTTAACACGCGTCATAGCAAATGAAAGTGCTTTTTGTCGGGAGCGGAAACAAATCTCATGGCGAACCAAGTATTTTAATAAGAAATCAAGCAATTTCATTAAAAGAAGCAGGCGTTTCAGTCGAGTTTTTTGTAATTCAAGGGAAAGGTTTAATGGGATATGTCAAGAATTGTATTCCACTTCGAAAAAGAATTAGTAATGGAGATTTTGATGTAATTCATGCGCATTACTCATTATCTGGTATTGCAATGACCATGGCATCCTTGTTTCTTTTCAAACCTAAAAAAGTAGTCTCTCTTATGGGTAGCGATGCTCAAGTTACGGGAATTAAGCGTCTTTTTTTGAGGTTTTTCATTCACACCATGTGGAACCATACCATTGTGAAAACAAAACAAATGGCATTGAGTTTGGGAATTGATAAAGCGCATGTTATTCCAAATGGCGTAAATCTTCAAGCAATTGTTAATGAAGAGCAACCAGAAATGAAAACAATTTTGTTCGCAGCAGATCCTTCAAGGCCATCAAAAAATTATCAACTGGCATCAGATGCATTTGAAATTTGTAAAAAAATGGATGCATCAATTCAATTGAAGGTTGTATTTGGTGTTTCACATGATGAGATTCTTCTGGAAATTAAAAAATCTTCTTGTGTTTTAGTTACTTCTTTTTGGGAAGGTTCGCCCAATATCGTTAAGGAAGCGATGGCTTGTCAACGACCAATTGTTTCTACTAATGTTGGTGATGTGAGCTGGTTATTAGATGGAGTCGATGGTTGTTATATTACCAATTGGGATAAGGAAATGATAGCTCGTTCAGTTAGTAATGCACTCCTTTTTTCCTCCTCTAGGAAAGCAACAAACGGCAGAGATAGACTAGTAGAGCTTGGGTTGGATTCAAAATCGATAGCTCAAAAAATAATTGAATTATATAAAAAATAGTTGAAAGGGGTACTTGTCATAGAAGGTCATGTCCAAGGGTTGTCTAACACTCGATCGTTGGGTGAATTTGGTATACCCGTATGGGTGCTTGACACAGGTTCGTGTTTGGCGCAACAATCAAAATACTGTAAGAACTTTTTACTATGTCCTGCTTTTGACACAGATGAATTTGTTTTGTTTTTGGTGCAGATAGCAAGAGAATATCAATTGGATGGATGGTTGCTTTTGCCGTCAAATGACCATGCGGTATATTCTATTTCCAAACAACGTGAAAAATTATCATCATATTATTCAATTCTAACTGATAAAATTGAAACGATAAATAAAATTTACAACAAAATTGAATTGTTGAATTTAGCTAAATCACTAAATATTCCGTTTCCACCCTTTGAGTTAATAAAGACCCCTTTTTCTGATGTTAATTTGAACTTTCCTGTTTTGACTAAAGGAAATAATGGGTTAAGTTTTTATAAAAAGATGAAAAGAAAGGTCGTTGTGTCCAATAACATGGAAGAACTCACAAGAAATCTTCAGGATATTCAAAATCAAATCCCACTCAATCAATTGTTTACACAAGAGTTGATTCCAAGTATAAATAAAAACAAAACGATTTCTTTTACTGCTTTTTCAATTAACGGGAGGATTAAAACTCATTGGGTTGGAAAAAAACTCAGGGAGCATCCTTTGCAATTTGGAACAGCTACATTGGCTGAAAGTATTGTGGACCCTGGGTTATTTGATTATTCTTCACGATTATTACAAGCCCTAAATTATACAGGTATTTGTGAAATTGAATTCCTAAAGGATGAACGAGATCAACAATATAAATTGATAGAGATGAATGCCAGGACGTGGTTGTGGGTAGAATTGGCAAAAGAATGTGGGGTAAACTATGCAAAATTGGCCTATGATTTTGTTCAAGACAGTGAAGTTGATTTTCCAACTAATTATAAAATAGATGTGGTTTGGTATAATCCATTTACAAATATGATTTTTACTATTAAGGGCATTTTATTTGGTAAAATTCCACTAGAAGCCATTTGGATGAATCCACGCAAGGTAAAGGTGAATGCGTTGTTTAAGAAAGAGGACCCTTTTCCTTTTTTAAGGTATTTTATGTTAGGTATCAAATTTTTAAAGAAAAGATGACCGTATTGTTCGTAACAGGACATCCTGCCCAAATTCACAATTTTAGAATTGTTAAACAGCTCCTCGAAAATGAGGGACATAAAGTTGTTTGGGCATCATCAAAAAAGGATATTTGTTTTGAATTACTTCAATTATATGGGATTCAAGCATACGAGATAAGTCGTCCAAAGAAAAGCATCTTCTCCAAGTTAGTTAATTTGGTATGGAATTCATGGAAAATAATAAGGTTAATTAGAAAAGAAAAAGTAGATGTGGTAGTTTCTAGAATTTCACCATACGCGGCAATTGCAACTAAATGGACTAGAAAAAAACACATTGGACTAGCGGACACAGAGGTTTCTGGAATTTACGATACCATTTTCTCTAAATTGATAGATTCCCTTATTACATCAACTACATTTGGAAGAAAACTGGCCAAAAAACAGATTCGAATTCAAAGTAATATTGAGTTGTTTTATTTACATCCAACTCATTTTATTCCTGATAATTCCATTTATACTATGCTCCAACTTCCGGAAAATAGTGATTTTGCCATATTTCGATTTATTAGCTGGGATGCCTATCATGATAAAGGAATTCAAGGATTAACATTTGAAAACAAAGTGAAAATAGTTGAGGAAATCAACTCAATAATGCCCGTTTTTATATCCGCTGAAGGGGAATTACCAAAGGAATTTGAAAGGTTTAAATTAACCCTGCCATTTGACAAGATACATTCAGTTTTAGAGAAAGCATCCCTTTTTTTTGGTGAAGGTGCATCTATGGCTGCAGAAGCTGCAATTCTAGGTACTCCATCTGTTTTTATCAATTCAATTTGGTCAGGAAATGGACAGGACTTATCCAAATACGGATTGTTTTTTCAATTTAAGAGTAATATTGATGAACAGCAAAAGGCTATGGATTTGGCAGTAAGTTTGGCAAAAAAGGGAATAAATAAATTGGATCGTATTCGTATGCGTGATGAGTATTTAAAAAATAAAATCGACGCATCAACATTTCTTAAATGGTTTATCTTGGAATATCCGCAAAGTGAAAACAGAATAATCAATGAACCGGAATTTATAAATAATTTCAAATAATGGATTTCACAAGGAAGAAGTACAAAATACTATTATCTGCAATTCAGGAGGCTGGGTATTCGTTTCAGACCTATAATGAATTCCTGGAAAATCCATTAGATAAAGTTGTAATTCTCCGACATGATGTAGATTTAAAACCAAAAAACTCTTTGGCATTTGCTGAAATACAACATGCTTGCGGCGTAAAAGGTGTATATTATTTTCGCGCCGTTGAAGCAAGTTGGGATGAATCGATTATATTGAAAATCAAGAAGCTAGGACATGAAATTGGATATCATTATGAAAACTTGTCTGTCTCAAAAGGTAAGCTTGATTTAGCATATGAAGACTTTATTTGTAACCTAGCTAAATTGAGAAAGTTAGCGCCCGTTCAAACCATTTGTATGCATGGAAGTCCGCTTTCTCGTTATGATAATAAAAATTTGTGGAAGCAATATGACTACAAATCTATTGGTATAAAAGGCGAGCCCTATTTTGATACAGATTTCTCAAAGGTTTGTTACCTAACCGATACAGGTCGTACTTGGGATAATAAGGGGATTAGTGTTAGGGCTAAAGTGGAATCAACTTTTAATGTTAAATTCTCAAACACAAACCAGTTAATTGAATCGTTTCAGAAAGAACAAACGCCTCCTGTAATAATGCTTACTTTTCACCCACAAAGATGGACTGATAATCCAATTGAATGGGTTCTTGAGTTGGTTTTACAAAAAGTAAAAAATAGCATAAAACGTTGGTTAATAAGACGAAGAGACTAATAAACATAAAGATTTAAAAAAGGCGTTGGACAATCATCCAACGCCTTTTTTAATTTATATTAATTTACATCTTACAACTTGACTACTTTAAAGGATTTTTTGACGTTTTCGAATTCAAATTCCACAAAATAAATCCCTTGTGGATAAGTACTTCCAAATTCAATTTTGTTGTTAAATTCATTTGCATTCCAGCGTTCCAATATTTTTCCAAACTGGTCGTATACTTGGATGGTTGATTTAAAAGTTATATCATTTAATTTATTCAGCGTAAAAGAATCGTTCGATGGATTTGGGTATAGAACAAATTCAAAGAAAGGAGCTTCATTTAAACTGTTTGATTCAATATTTTCATTTTCTGGCCCATCTAGGATTAAGTCTTCAGTGGCGTTTTCTAATGCATAGATGTTTTCATCCGGCATAAGCGCGGATGGAGTAGTGATGGTACAAGAAGGTCCATATGCCGACCAGCCCGCTGCAGCATTGGTTAGGTAAGCAACTTGCACCGTATAAGTTTGGTTATATTGAATTCCAGCTGCGAGCAACTGTGAGGGTTGAAAACGATTTGTCATCGTACTCGGATTGTGCTCATAATTAGCTAGTCCAGGGCCATTTAATCTGAATTTATAATCCAAGGCGCACCCAATGGAAGATGAATAAACGTTAGTGCCCATGGTAGGTACCGTTAAATTACAAAATCCAGTTAGCTGAGAAGTTGAATTTAATAATAGAGAACAACCAGGCCCCCAAGAATACCAGGTGGCACCAATTTTCACCTTACACTTAATAAAATAGAAGGTATTGTATACTAATTTAGAAGCTTGTGGTAAGTTACTTAATTTAAAACCGGAACTAACGAGGTCAACAGAATCAGTGATCAATCCTAGTGTTGGGTGAGTCCATTGAACCATGTACCGATATGGAGACCCATAAATTATAGCATTCACATAAATATTTGTCGCACAAGAGGCAATTGTACTGTTACAAAAGCCATCTCTAAGTTCAGTGGTTGGATTACAAGTTGTGGAAATCGAACAAGTTGGTCCCCAATCGCTCCAAGTACCATTCATTTTAACTTTAATGGCAATGCTGTATGTTTTACAGTATTCAATTCCGGGGAATTTACGAAGCGTAATTCCATTATAACTGGTTGGAACAAGCACAGAATCATAAAGATAGGTGGTTCCATCGAAAAGCCTGTATTTGTATTGTTGCACGCCGGAAAGGGGTATTGCATGAAGGGTATCTTGTTGAAAATAATTTATTGTTCGGCCACAATCATTGGTAGAAAGACTTGTAGTTGGGACTTTTAATTTCACAAAACAAGATGTTCCTGGGTTATCAAATGGATCGGTTGAGAGTTGTTTTGTTTTTACAACCACATCATATTGCAATCCAGCCATCGGATGTGCTGAAGATTGCGCAGTTAATTCTTGTAATTTAAACGAGTTAGTGGTTTTTGCAAGAGTAGCAATTGGCCCATAGGTGCTATTTGTAACAATAAATTGGTATTGAATGGTTCCTGGTACTGCATCACAGTAAATATTTGTCCCAATGGTTGAAATTGCGGTATCATTACAAAATGTGGTTGTCAATTGAGTTGGTGTTGGTGTTGGTGTTTCAATATCACACCCCGGACCATAAGGACTCCATGTACTTGTTAAGCCATTATAGAAAGCAACTTTAATGGTATAAATTGTACCTGTATTTATTAATCCCGGCATCCAAGAAAATCTAAATTCATATTTTGACCTGCCCGGATTTGCTGCTGCACCGGCTATGGCATCATATACGCCAACAATAACACCTGTACTTTGCTCAGTAACCTGAAAGCGATGTCCGCACATTTGGTTGGTGAGACAGGTAATAGGAGTACCAACACTGGCTATTGTTGTGCCACAAAAAACAGGATTAACCTGAATGGGAGAGGATGGTGTAGTTACTTGACAAGCTGCACCATAAGCACTCCAAGTAGAACCATTGGTAGTGTATGCTACCCGAATTTTATAAGTTGTCCCGTAAGCAATTGTACAACCTGAAAGCCAAGAAAATCGAAATTTGTTTGTTGTACCTGCTGTATAACCATTATAAGTCCCTAATACAATATTGGACATATCACTTACTTCGAATCTGTATCCAATTGCTCCAGTAACTCCAACACATGTAATATTTGAGCCCATTGAAGCTACTGTGCTCGGACAAAAGGAACTAGAAAGCTGAGTCGTTTGGGCACAATACTCTGATCCGATTATCCAAAAAATAAATAGAAAAATGGATATAAATGGTGAACTAGTTTTGTACATCTTTTTTTATTAATTTCTAAATGTACAACTTAAATAAAAAAGACCCAAGTTTTTTGATTGGATAAAATTAAATTTCTGTGTTTTTACGTAGTTTATTTAGTTTCATTTTTTGTTAAAGAATGAAGGTTTACTCTCGAATTGAAGATAAATAGTAAGTTTTACTTTTCTTTCTTGCTAAGCAATAAGAAAGATTGTACCTTAGCTAAGTCTAAACAAGAACTTTGGAAAAAACAAATCTAAATCGTGATTTTAAGGTTGATCTCAATACAACCCGTGAAGAAGATTTAATAATTGAAAATTTACTCCGAGAGTTAATCAGTTTGCCTCGAAAGTCCAGATCCAAAGATGGGATCGATATTGAACGTTTAATCGAATCATTCTCAGTTTCAACAGCAAAAGATTTTTTTATTGATTTGAAGTCGTTAGACCAACAAATTAATCTCAATGCATACTTAAGTAGGTTAAACAAAAGTATGTATGATCGAAATATTAATAGGGTAGTTGGGGTTGTTTACACACTCGAGAATTGGAGGAAGGATAAAAAAGTTCTTAAATTGCCGGTGATTAGTAAACCCATTAGTTGGGTTTATTTCCTGTTATTTCGTGTATTGCCAAAAATCAGGTTGTTAAATAAATTGACAGTAATTTCTAAAAACAGGCTGTATTCTAATGCCGAAATACTTGGTAGGTTTTGTTATCATGGGTTTGATATTGAAAATTTTGTTCTGGCAGAAAATAATAGTTTCATTTTTGTTTTGTCCCGAAAAGATCACCCATCGCAAAAACCCATACAACATGGCTTGTTTATAAAACTCCCGCGAATTGGAAAAAATGGTAAGGAAATTCATGTGTATAAATTAAGAACCATGCATGCCTATTCAGAATACCTTCATCGTTATATGATCCAAAAGCATGGATTTAATCAAAATGGAAAAATCAATAATGATTTTAGATTAGCCGGATGGGGTAGGTCACTTCGTAAATTTTGGGTGGATGAATTGCCACAATTAGCTAATTTATTGAAAGGGGATATGAAATTAGTCGGTGTACGGCCAGTGAGTAAAGCATACTTTGATAGTTTACCAAAGGAAAATCAGGAGCTAAGGTTAAAGGAAAAGCCAGGATGTATTCCGCCCTATGTAGCTTTGAATATTGGAACTACAAAGGAAGATGTTTTAAAAGCTGAAATGATTTATTTATCTGATAAATCAAGGTTTCCAATTATAAGAGACACGAAGTACTTTTTTACGGCATTGTATAATATATTAATAAAAGGATTACGATCATCTTAAGGCTATGTTGAAAATAACAAAATATATCTTTTTTATCGCTACTGTGCATTTGATTTTAGCTGTTTCATGCAGTCGAAAAACGAAAGATATCCTTTTATTACAAGGACAAATTAAAGATTCTACTACCATTTTCCATGTTGAATATGTTCCTAGAATTGAATCAAATGATTTACTTGATATTAAACTAGTTTCAGCCAATGATGAAGCAAGTAAGCTATTTACACCACCAGTTGATAATAGTAAATCTGCTATTTCATATTCATCTGGCGTTGCAGCCAGAGGTGGTTATTTAGTAGATATAGAAGGGGGATTAGAGTTGCCTTTTATCGGAAAAATGAAGGTGGCTGGCAAAACCAGAAGCGAATTAGAATCTGAGATCGAAATGAAATTAAGTGAATATATTAAAGACCCGATTATCCAAATACACATTATAAATTTCAAAATAACAGTACTTGGTGAGGTCAGCCATCCAGGTACATTTAGTATTCCAAATGAAAAAATTACCATCTTTGAAGCCCTTGGTATTGCTGGAGATTTAACAATTACGGGTAAGAGAAAAAATGTTATTGTAATTCGTGAAGTAGGAAAAAAAAGAGTTGAATATGTTGTAGATTTAACATCAAAAGATATTTTCCATTCACCTATTTATTTTTTGAAGCAAAATGATTTAGTTTATGTTTCACCAAACAAAGCTAAAATAAACACATCAAGTTACAGTCAAATCTATATGCCTATACTATCCAGTGTTTCTGTGTTATTAAGTGCACTAACCTTACTACTTAGATTTTAATTATGGATAATAATTTGGATTTTAGTAATTCATCCTCACTTGATAGTCTAACGAAATCAAATTTTCGAGAAATTTTCTACAAGTATTTGTCCTTTTGGAAACTTTTTTTGGTATTGATTCTCATCGCTCTTGGATCTGCTAATTTATATTTACGGTATAAGGTTCCGATGTACGAGGCTTTTGCATCAATTAAAATAAAAGATAACCAAAAGGGTGGCTCAGGTGTTTCTGAAACATCAGCTTTCGATGATTTATCAATATTAAAGGATGGAAACTCGATCGAAAATGAAAAAGCCATTCTCTCTTCAAGGGATTTAATGCGAAAAGTTGTCATCTCACTTGGGCTTCAAATTGAATATTACGCAATCGGAAATCTCACAGGTTTTACCCGTCGCGAAATTTATCAAGAATCTCCTATTTTATTGGAAATTGAAGGAGGAGATTCGTTAATCAGACAACATGGGAATTCTTTTTTCGTGCATATAATTACTGCAAACACCTTTCAGCTCGAGAATAAAGAAGGTAAATCGATAACCAAAGGTGCATTTAATCAGAAATTAAATATAAACAAGTTTATTTCATATAAACTTTCTAAAACTCAACGATTTTCCCCTACTGTAGTTAATAGGAAAATTGAAATTGTAATCCTTCCTGTGGAAGCTTGCGTTAATAAATGTTTGGCTAAACTGAAGATTGAGCAAAGTGGGAATGCATCCGCCATATTAAAGCTATTTCTTCAAAATCAATCAAAAGAAAAAGCCATCAATATTCTCAATACGCTCATTCAGAAATATAATGAAGATGCCATTGAGGATAAGAATTTAGTTTCAAAAAACACTTGTGATTTTATTAACGATCGCGTAAAATACATTTCAAAGGAATTGGGAGATGTAGAAGAGGAAGCAAAGAATTTTAAAGAAAGAAACAAGTTGGTTGATATTGAAGTTGAAACTAAAGCCGAGGTGAATGCCGGTTCGGACCTACGATTGTCAATAGTTACTGCCGAAACGCAAGTTCAATTAAGTAAAATGATGTTAGATCATTTAGTTAATAATTCAAAAGCAGAAGATTTAGTACCGGTAAATTTGGGTTTAGCTGATAATACAATTGATCGAACGATTGAGACCCATAATAACTTAGTGTTGGAAAGACTGGAGGAATTGAAAACCACTACTACAAAAGCGCCAAAAGTAGTTAATCTCACCAATAGAATTTCAGAACTCAAAGACAATATAGAAAAGAGTGTTAAAAACCTCATTAATTCCAAAAAAAGAGCATTAATTGAACTGGATTCTGAGGAGCAAAGACTCGAAGTGGGTCTATCTAAAATGCCTAAGTTTGAAAAGGAATTTAGATCGATTGAACGTCAACAACAAATTAAAGAATCCCTTTATCTATATTTATTACAAAAAAGAGAGGAAACCCAAATAGCTTTAGCCGTAGGAATTGGTAACGCCAAATTGGTTGATTCGGCATATAGCAACGGAAGTATTATTTCTCCGAAACGCTCGTTTATTTACCTGGGAGCATTAGTGTTAAGTATAGTTTTAGGGATTTTATATGTGTATACAAAGGATTTACTTTATGATAAGGTGTATTCTAAATCGGATATTGAAAAATTAAAACTTCCGTTCATTGGTAATATTCCATTAGGTGATAAGAATAAGCAAATAGTTGTAACGAAGGGAAGTAAAACAGCTATCTCCGAAGCATTCCGTTCCTTAAGAACGAACGTAGATTTCATGCTCGGTCATGTTGAAAATCGGGGAAAATTTATTTTTATTACATCAACGGTTGCACGAGAAGGTAAGTCATTTACCGCTGTGAATTTCTCTATTTCTCTTGCCTTGTCAGGAAAAAAAGTGCTGCTCATTGGAATGGATTTACGCGCTCCAAAACTAGAAGATTATATGGGGAAGGAGCGGTCAAAAGGAGTTACGAATTTCATCGTTGATAGTAAATATTCACTTTCTGATTTGATTTATACAACTCATATACATGAACAAGTGGATATCCTTCCTTCAGGTGACATCCCTCCAAATCCATCTGAATTATTGATGTCTGATCGTGTAGTTCAGTTGTTTAATGAGGTTGGTCAGATGTATGATTATATTGTCGTAGATACAGCTCCTGTTGGAATTGTGACCGATACTTTATTGATTTCAAAATATGCGGATACGGTTCTTTATGTCGTTCGTGCACATGAATTACCAAAGCGCATGCTTAACATCCCTAGTGAGCTAAAAAAAGAAAATAGGTTACCTAATATGGCGCTTCTTCTTAATGGTACATATGGTTCAAAAGGGTATGGCTACGGGTATGGTTATCGTTACGGGTACGGCTATGGCTATGGTTATTATCAGGAAGATAAAAAGCAGCCGTGGTGGAAGTTTACTAGGCTATTCAAAAAGTAATAATTAATACTGTTTTTTAATAAATCGAAATAGTTATTTTCTTCGATTAAAAATGGTTATTTTTCGATTGGGTAGGATTATATTTCTGTATATTTGTTATCATAGTTAAATTTATGTCATTTAGTTTTATCTCAAAATCTGGAAGAAATAAACGCTTCAATTACGTTCCTCGTTATTATGATGAACGTAAGGAACGGCTTGAATTGAAAAAAAAGGCTTTTTTAGAAGAAGAAAAATCTACGGATGGGCAGCGTAAAGAACTATTAAGAGACGCAATTCATCAATCCTGGAATAGGAGTAAATTGGTATCTAAACAAAAACAATCAGCCAATCTAAGAATTGTAATATTAATTTTATTGATATTGGTATTGGGATACTTCGTATTCAACGGATTGGATGATGTTGATCAAGTCATTAAGTCAGTGGTTTGATTTATGACCAATCGGATTAAAATACTACCAGATCATATTGCTAACCAAATCGCTGCAGGCGAGGTGATTCAAAGACCCTGCTCTGTAGTTAAAGAGTTAGTTGAAAATGCAGTTGACGCTGGATCAACAAAAATTCAAGTGATTGTAAAAGATGCCGGTAAAACATTAATTCAAGTTATTGATAATGGTGAGGGAATGTCTGCAGCCGATGCTGTCGCCTGTTTTGAACGGCATGCAACCAGTAAAATTAAATCGGCAGATGATTTATTTTCATTGACAACAAAAGGATTTCGCGGAGAAGCATTAGCTTCCATTGCTTCCATAGCTCAAGTAGTATTAAAAACAAAACAAGCAATTCAAGAAACCGGTATTGAAATCCAAATTGAAGCATCAAAAATCACTTCCAATATGGACTGTGTTTCTGCAAATGGAACATCTTTTGAGGTTAAGAATTTGTTTTTTAATGTCCCGGCGCGTCGAAATTTTTTAAAGTCAGATGCCATGGAATTTAGGCATATTGAAGAAGAATTTGAACGTGTAGCCCTTGCACACCCTGAGTGTTTCTTTACCTTACATCATAATAATCAGGAAGTTTACTCTCTTCCAGCGGCCAATCTAAGAAAGAGAATTGTTGATATTCTGGGTAAATCATCCAATGATAAACTCGTTCCCATTGAAGAAAATACCGATATTGTCTCCATTCATGGGTATGTGATAAAACCTGAATTTGCTAGAAAAACTAGAGGGGAACAATTTTTCTTTGTAAATAATCGATTTTTTAAAGATCATTATTTCAATCATGCCGTTAATCGAGCATTTGAAGGATTAATTCAACCCAAGTTCTTTCCCGGTTATTTTATTTTTTTTGAAGTCAATCCCGCAAAATTGGATGTGAATATTCATCCAACCAAAACGGAAATAAAATTTGAAGAAGATAAGTTTATTTATTCCATACTCTTAAGTAGCATCAGACAAGCATTAGGGAAATACAATATTGCTCCAACGTTGGATTTTGAGCAAGAAACGGCTTTTGATGTCCCAATGTCTTTTAGAAATCAACCAGCTGTTGAACCAGTAATTCGAGTGAATCCAGATTTTAATCCATTTCAACATACTTCATCAAAAACTACGTCTAAAAGTATTTCCAACGGAATTAGTCCAGCTATTCGTGCTCAAGGATTTGGTCAAACCAATCCATCTACCTCCGATTGGCAAAATTTCTATAAAGTAGATGAGGAGCAAGAAGCACCCGTTCAGGAACAGCTAATTGATACGAATACGGTTGAATCAATCAAAGATTTTTTAGTGAAAGACAGGTTTATTCTAACTCCTAGTAAATCAGGTTTTATGCTGCTTGATCGTAAACGGGCACAAGAAAGAATTACATATGATGAAATGATGGAGCAATTTGTTAATTCACCCATCCATTCTCAACAATTGCTTTTTCCATATGATGTTGAATTATCAAAAAATGAGAAATTAGCTTGGGAGGCAAACAGAACCTTATTGGAACGCTTTGGTTTTCAATTCGAAGTGCAAGCTGATAAATTGATTTTAAATGGTGTGCCTTCCTGCGTACAAGATGAATCCATACATAGTTGTATAAACTCAATAAATGAAACAATTGGATACAAGGAGGTGGATAAGGGAGAAATTGCCCATTTTGTTGTGCTTTCTATTGCTAAAACCGTTGCTTTATCTGCATTAAAAAACAAAATTGAACCTTCTTATCTGATCGAACGTTTATTCCAGTGCCAAGATCATCAATATTCGCCTAGTGGAAAAAAAATAGTAAATACATTGACAATAGAAGAATTAAAATCCAAATTATAATGTTCTCATTTTTAAATTCAATTCCTCAAGTAACTAAGAATATTCTTTTACTAAATGTAATGTTCTACATTGTTACTGAATTGTTGTTACTCCAAGGTATCAACCTGAGGGGTATTTTAGGCGCTCATTATATTACATCAGCACTTTTTGAACCTTTTCAAATTGTTACTCATTTCTTTATGCACGGTGATTTCTTTCATATATTTTTTAATATGTGGTTATTTGTGATGCTTGGAGGTTTTTTGGAGCGACTATGGGGAGCTAAACGTTTTTTTATTTTTTACATTTCTTCCGCAATGGGAGCATTTGCTCTATATAACGGAATTGGTGTTTATCAAATGATGGAATTATCTTCTCAACTTTCGGGTGTATTGTCAGTCGATGATTTAGATGCTGTGATATCATCTAGTGATAATTTAGATGATCTTAATTCAAATTTACATGGCTTTTTAATGAAATACCCTACTGTCAATTTTGAAACGATTAAAGAGTATGTTACCCTTTCAATTACCCCAATGGTAGGTGCTTCGGGTGCAATATTCGGAGTGATGTCTGCATTTGCTATTCTTTTTCCTAATACCGAATTTATGCTTTATTTTGCTATACCGGTAAAAGCAAAGTATTTAGTTGGTGCTTATTTTTTATTGGAAGTATATCTTGCATTTGAAAATCAGGCCAATGATCCTGTGGCTCATTTAGCTCATATCGGTGGAGCAATCGTTGGGGCTATATTAGTATTAATTTGGAGAAGGCAAGATCGTTCTAATTTTTGGTAAGATGCAAGCAAATCAAAATATATACGAATCCTTAAAGAATGCATACCGATATGGGGGGATGACTATACGACTGATTTTAATCAATGTTATTGTATTCTTGGGTATACAGATTTTAGAGGTATTTAGTCGATTACTTTTGGCCCAAGATAGTTGGTTGTCCAATTTTTTGAGTGCCGTTTTTACATTAAATACAAAATTCTCCGAGTTTATTTGGATGCCTTGGGGAATTGTTACTAGTATTTTTGCGCATTTCACTTTGTGGCATTTGATTCTAAATATGCTGTTCTTGTATTTTTCAGGTCGATTATTTGAACAATTGTTTGATTCTAAAAAATTGTGGCTTACATATTTATTAGGCGGTATTTCTGGTGGGATGTTGGAGATTGTTTCACATGCCGTTTTTCCCGCATTGCAAAATGCGAATACGGTAATTGTTGGTGCTTCTGGTTCTGTAATGGCAATTTTTATGGGGTTAGCTTTTTACCGACCGAATTTAACCGTTTCTCTTTTTGGAATTTTTCCAATTCGATTGATATTCCTAGCTGGTTTCTTTTTGATTTCGGATTTGATTTCCTTAGGCTTGAATGATGGTGTTGCGCATTTTGCCCATATTGGAGGGGCGATTTTTGGGGCGCTGGCCGTTCGAAATATACATAGTTCAACAAATATTCTAAACAAGTTCCAGCAAGTTATTGTATCTATACAACGCTTAATGCCAACTGTTAATTTCAATAAATCGAAATCTGCCAAACGCTCTAATTCTAGGATTAAAACTGATGAGGAATATAATTTAGAAGCAACGCTAAAACAACAAAAAATAGATTCCATTTTAGATAAAATTTCAAAATCTGGATATGAGTCTTTAACCAGGCAAGAGAAAGATTTTTTATTCAATCAAAGTAAAAAATGATAGCTTTTTTAAGTTTTTTATGGAACATTAAATTTTGGTTGAAATTTTTCACCTTGTTGACTTTACTCGCACTAGGTATTTCTTATTTAGCACCTTATTTACATCCGAAAACTCAATTTTTTATTCCTTTTTTTGGTTTAGCTTATCCTATCTTCTTGGCCTTGTCCATTGTTTTTCTATTGATATGGACGGTATTAAGGTCTAAATGGGCTTTGATAATTTTAGGGGTGCTTGTATTGGGTGGTAATCTTCATTTTAGGATGCTCGCTTTTTTTGCTGATGACACGCAACCAAGTGGGAATTCTTTGCATATCATGTCGTATAATGTTCGTTTATTTGATGTTTATAATCCAGTATTTAAAAATGCCATCAATACGCGAAATGCCATTTTTACCTACATGAAAGAAGAAAATCCGGATGTCATTTGTTTTCAAGAATTTTATCAAAAAGATAGACCAACAGATTTTAAAACGCGGGATACCATTTTACGATTCATGAAATATATTGATTATCATGAACGTAGTGCCCACAAGAATTATTCTCGTCAAAACTTTGGGATTTATCTTTTTTCAAAATATCCAATTATAGCAAAAGGGGATGTTATTTTCGATACACAAAGTGAAAAAGATTTTAATTATTGCGTTTATGTAGATATTGTTAAACAAATGGACACATTTAGAATTTACAATGTACACCTTCAATCGATCAAATTGCAAGGTGATTATTACACGAAAAAAGATCCTTTGAATAATATGGCTTCGAAATCAACGATTCGGTTGATAATCGAAAAACTTCAGATTGCCTATCCCAAAAGAGCTGAGCAAGCTTTAACTGTCATGAAACATGTTCAAAATTCTCCTTATCCCACTATTGTGTGCGGAGATTTTAATGACACCCCTCTTTCATATACCTATCAGCAGTTTAACTCAAAATTGACAGATGCATTTCGAAATTGTGGGAGTGGTATTGGATCAACCTATGTGGGGCGCATTCCAGCAGGAAGAATAGATTATATATTTCATTCGGACGATTTAAATTCGTCTCAATTTAAAATACAAGATAAAGCACTTAGCGATCATCGAGCAATTTCTTGCCGAATTTACAAGAGAAACTAGTCTACCATTCAAAAGCCTCCGGCTTCATCCAGTTACCTTGAACACGCAGGGTTTGTTCAACTACATCTCTGACACATCCTTTTCCTCCAAAAATTGGCGATTGATAATCCACAATATTTTTTATGTCTGATGCAGCATCTTGAGGACAACATGAAACTCCAACTCTTTTTAAAACAGGAATATCTGGAATATCATCTCCCATGTACAGGATTTCTGAATCTGTTAACTTGTGTCGATTCAAAATATCTTGATACACATCCAACTTTCGTGAAGAACGCATGTGAACCTCTTTCATTCCGAGTCCTAATAATCGATTTTGAACATCGATAGAATGCCCGCCAGTTATAGCAAAAAAAGAGTAACCGAGTTTGGATGCATATTGGATAACGTAACTATCTCTTGAATGAAAGGTACGAATAACTTCATCATTGAATAATTGTACACTGCCATCCGTAAAAACACCGTCCACATCAAAAATAAATGTGGTGATGTTATTGAGTTTTTCTTTATAGCTGATCATGATTGTAAGTACTTAAAATACTATTTGTTATGTTTTTGTAAATGCTTTTTTCAGGTTCTTGAAGTACATTCAGATGATTGTAAATTGTTTCTAAATCATTTCTTCTAGCAGGACCAGTTTGTGCATCGTGTGCATTCATTTCAGTTAGTTTTTCAAATGTTTCCTGAATTAGACTGGAGAAAAGTTCAAATTCTATTTGTTCAGATTTTGCTATTTTTTGTCCAAGGTGAATCAGATGATTGCTGAAATTATTTATAAAAACTGCGATACAATGAATTTTGTTTCTTTCAGTTGAAGAACAAAATGTCACCTTAGTACTCAGTGCATGAGCTAATAATAAAACTATTTTCTCAACCTCTGGCTGTAAGTATTCAACTAAAATTGGGAAATTGCCTAGTTTACTTATTCTATTTTTACTAATCGTTTGTAAAGGATAAAAGACACCTAACAACGGATGTGTTATCGACGTTATATGAATAGTTCCAGCTGTATAAAGTACAATTTGGTTTGGATTCAGTTGTTCAATGATCGCTTTGGTAACGTCATCCGAAACGGCCACTAACACTATGTCACCTTGTATTTTATCCAAGGAGTTAATTGTACATTTCCAACGGGAACTTAATTCCTGCAGTCTTTCTTGATTCCTTCCACTTATAGATGAAATTGTTATTCCAGCATCAATCAATCGATTTCCAAACAATTCAGCAACATTTCCTGTTCCAATAATAGAGATGGATGGAAAAGGCTGCATGCTTTATTTACCGTGACATTGTTTATATTTCTTCCCGCTACCGCAAGGACAAGGGTCATTTCTACCTGCTTTAGGTTCTGCAATAATTGGTTCTTTCTTTTCCACAGGTGGCAAACTAGATTCAATCGCCTTTTTATAAGCATCAGCGCCACTAAATTGAGGAGGTGTGGTACTTGTAGAATTTGAATTTGCTTTTGCGTAGTTATTTTGACGTTCTTCTTTATTGGTGCTTTGTAATTCTTGCTCCATCGGAATATCTAATTTCATCAAAAGCTCAACGGATTCTGTATTCAAGCGATTAATCATATTTTTAAATAAACCAAAAGATTCTAGTTTATAAACCAATAACGGATCCTTTTGCTCGTAACTAGCATTGTGAACAGCTGAGCGTAAATCGTCCATTTCTCGTAAATGTTCTTTCCATTCATTATCAATGGTCGATAATATGACATTTCTTTCCAGTGATTTTGAAATTTCTTTTCCTTCAGATTTGTATGCATCCTCCAGATTTATAATAAGTTGCATTTCTCTTCTTCCTTCAGTTAAAGGGAAAACAATATTTTTGTATTTATCCGACATGGTTTCATGCACATGTTTTATTTGCGGAAATGCCTTGTGAGAAATTTTTTCGCATTTACGGGTATACTGTTCTCGCATTGATTGATATACCAAATCAGTTAATTGATTTTCATCGGTGGTTTGAAAGTTTGCTTCTTCAACAGGTGATTCAATTCCGATGACACGTAATAATTCTAATTCAAATTCTAGGAAGGATGAGTTCTTCATTTTTGTAACGGTAGACTCACACAATTCATAGAACATATTATCTACATCAATATCCAAACGATCACCGAATAAAGCGTTTCTTCTTTTCTTATAAATGGCTTTACGTTGAGCATTCATAACATCATCATACTCCAGTAAACGTTTACGCATACCAAAGTTGTTCTCTTCCACTTTTTTCTGAGCTCGTTCAATGGATTTAGTTACCATACTATGGGTGATAACTTCTCCTTCTTTCAATCCCATTCTATCCATTAATTTGGCTATTCTTTCTGAACCAAATTTACGCATCAAATCATCCTCGAGGGAAACAAAAAACTGCGTAGACCCTGGATCTCCTTGTCGACCTGATCTACCTCGTAACTGTCTGTCAACCCTTCTGGAATCGTGTCTCTCAGTACCGATAATAGCTAATCCTCCTGCTTCTTTCACACCAGGCCCTAATTTTATATCTGTACCACGCCCAGCCATATTGGTTGCTATTGTTACCGTACCGGCATAACCTGCATTCGCAACAATTTCAGCTTCTTTTTGATGATATTTTGCATTAAGTACTTGATGCTCAATTTTTTTCATTTTCAGCATTCGACTTAGTAATTCGGAAATTTCAACCGTTGTTGTTCCTACCAAAACAGGTCGTCCTGCAGCAACTAATTTCTCTATTTCATCGATTATTGCCGAATATTTTTCTCGAGCGGTACGTAAAACAAAATCATTTTGATCCTTTCTAACAACCGGACGATGAGTAGGAATAACAACAACATCCAATTTGTAAATGTCCCAAAATTCTTTCGCCTCCGTTTCGGCAGTACCAGTCATACCCGCTAACTTGTGGTACATCCTGAAATAGTTTTGCAAGGTAACGGTTGCATAAGTTTGAGTTGCGGCTTCCACAGTCACATTTTCCTTAGCTTCAATGGCTTGGTGTAGTCCATCGGAGTACCTTCTTCCATCTAAAATACGTCCTGTTTGCTCATCTACAATTTTTACTTTTCCATCCAAGATAACGTATTCCACTTCTTTTTCAAATAAGGTATACGCTTTAAGTAATTGGTTAATAGAGTGGATTCGTTCAGATTTAATTGAGTAATCCCTCACCAAGATATCCTTTTTCTCTAAATAGGTTTCCTTCTCGTGATTTTCTTTTTGTAATCGAGCGATTTCAGAACCGATATCGGGTAAAATAAAAAAGTCTCTATCGTCTGAACCAGATACTAAATCTATTCCCTTAGCAGTTAATTCAATCGTATTATTTTTTTCATCTATCACAAAGAAAAGTTCATTATCAATTTTCTTCATGTGTTTACCTTGCTCTTGCATGTAGTAGTTTTCCGTCTTTTGCAAGTGAACGCGAATTCCAGGTTCTGATAGAAATTTGATGAGTGCTTTATTCTTCGGGAGTCCACGATGAGCGCGAAGTAACGCGATTCCACCGTCTTCCAATGCTTTTTTAGAATCAATTGATGGGTCGGGGGTTTCTCCTGTTATTACAGTCAATAATTTACGTGCATCTGTTAAACATTGCTGAACATATTGTTTTTGTGCATTAACAACTCGCTCAATACGAGGCTTTAATTCATAATATTCGTGTTCCTCACCTCTTGGTGTAGGACCAGAAATGATCAATGGTGTTCGAGCATCATCAATTAATACAGAATCGACCTCATCCACAATAGCAAAGTGATGTTTCCGTTGTACCAAATCTTCTGTGCTACCTGCCATATTATCTCTCAAGTAATCAAACCCAAATTCGTTGTTTGTTCCAAACGTGATATCAGCTCGGTACGCTTTTCTTCTTTCTGGAGAATTTGGCTGGTGTTTATCGATACAATCAACCGATAAACCATGAAATTGATATAAAGGACCCATCCACTCAGAGTCACGTTTTGCCAAATAATCATTCACCGTAACCACATGAACTCCTTTTCCAGCCAACGCATTCAAGAATACGGGTAATGTAGCAACTAATGTTTTTCCTTCACCCGTTTGCATTTCAGCAATATTTCCTCGGTGCAAAACAGCTCCCCCCATTAACTGAACATCATAATGAACCATTTCCCATTTTACTTTAGCACCGGCAGCGGTCCATTCATTGTGCCAAATAGCTTGATTTCCTGAAATAGTTATTCCGTCTTTTTTAGACGCTAATTCCTTATCGAAATCCTGTGCAGTAACCTCCAATTTTCCATGGGTAGTCCATCTAAAAGAAGTTTCTTTAATTAGTGCAAATGCTTGCGGAAGCACTTCTAAAAGAGCTTCTTCTATTTTCTCATCAATTTTCTCCGTTAACTTATCTATTTCATCAAAAATTTCTTCTTTTTCATGAATGGATAATTCCGAACTATCGGCTTTTTCTTTCAATCCTTGTAATTCAATTTCTAACGATGAAATTTGTTCTTGGATGTATTTTTTTAACTCGTTTGTTTGTTCACGTAATCCGTCATCTGAAGCAGTTTTTATTTTTTCGTATGCTTGATTCGCTTTGTCAATAAACGGTTGATATTCTCTTCTGTCCTTTGTGTTTTTATCTCCTAATAGACGTTTCAATAAGTCTCCTAACATGTACCTGAATTTTTAAGAATCAAATGTAACTAATTTACCTCACTTTCAATCAACCAATCCGCTAAATTATGACCTGCAATAAAATCCTTAAAATCCATAGCTCTTTTTCCTTCTGGTTGTAATTTGCTGATAATCAAATACTCATCCGAACAGGGGAGAAGTATTCCATCTTGGTGAATTAATAGGTTTTTGGAATTTTTAACCTTAATGCCTGATTTTTTACTGTCTAAAAGTTTAAATTGAACTAATTCCTTTTTTTGAGCATTGTAAAGCAAGGTCCATGCACCCGGATAGGGAGACAGTCCTCGGATTAAATTGTGATTGGTGCTTGCGCTATTGTGCCATTTAATTTCACATGTTGGTCTAAAGATTTTAGGTGCATGTTTTAATTCTGAATGGATTAGGTCATCTTGATTTTTTGGAACTACTGTATTTAAGGAAATCGCATTTACTGTTTCCAATGTCAAAACGGATCCTGTTTCCATTAATTGAACATACAATTCCCCAACTGTCATATTTTCAGTAATTTCCACCTCTTCGCTATCAATGATTTTTCCTGTATCTATGTCTTCATTGATAAAAAAAGTGGTGACTCCTGTTTTTTCCTCACCGTTTATTATTGCCCAATTTATAGGAGCTGCCCCACGATATTGGGGTAATAATGATGCATGTAAGTTTATTGTCCCTTTTGGTGGAATGGACCATACTATTTCAGGTAACATTCTAAAAGCAACAACAACAAAAAGATCAGGCTCAAGGTTTCTTAATTCATCAACAAAAATTGGATCTTTCAAACTCTCTGGTTGAATTAAGTTTAAATTATTAGCTACTGCGAAATCTTTGACAGCACTTGACTTCAATTGTTGACCTCTTCCTGCTGGTTTATCTGTGGCTGTAACCACTCCTACAATTTGATGATTCGATTGAAACAATTTATCCAATATGAAAACTGCAAATTCAGGTGTTCCCATAAAGACGATACGTAATGATGGAATCATAATATAAAGTTGATTAAGTTAGACTCGTTTTTTCTGCCAGTTGAATAATTTTAAATAGAGGAAGGATAACAAGCCCGTAGTTCCAAAGTAAACATACTCCACCGACCAAATCCAATAAATGTCCCATTTTAAAATCTTAATGAATAAAAACGCTGTAATGATATAAATAAATACCGATCCCATTTCTATGCTCATGGAAATCAGTGTGTTGCCGCTACCATTGATAGTCTGGAAATAAACACTTACAAAGCCATATAGGAAAATAGAAATGGAAACAAAACGAAGGATTTCTGCGCTTTTTGCTACGTATAATTCATTTGGATTAACGAATCGAATTAGTGTTTCTGGGTATAAGATAGAACCATGAAAGGACACCAATAACAAAAGCACGGTAATGATTTGAATTCGCCTTTGAATAACTGGGATTAAATGAAACTCTTTTCTACCCATATATTGTGAAACGTAGGTTTTAGTGGTTCCGGCAAACCCCCAAATAGGCACAAATGCAAACATATATAAGGTTCGAATATTTTGTGAAACGGTAAGTTCAAATGATCCAAGTTGCTCAAGCCATGTAAAAAAAACAGTCCAGGTGGCTAATGCGGTTAATCCTTGCAGCATCAAAGGAGTTCCGATTTTTAACATCTCCTTGAAAGAATACATGCTAATCTTTAACGAATGAAATAAATGATATTCGTTTTTAAAACGCGTGAATAGAGTGAAGAGTAGCAAGAAAACCATTCCCATTATATCCGCGATTGTTGACGCCCACGCAGCGCCCTCGAGTCCCATTTCAGGAAAGGATAGATTTCCGAAAATTAATGCATAATCTAGGAATATATTGCTCAATGCAGTAATCAAAGAAGCGATTAATACAACCCATGTTTTTCCAATTGCCAGAAAAAATGCTTGTATGCTCAGGGTGATTATTGCACTAAACAAAGCAAAGCTTCTGATCTGAATATATTGACCTTGATAAATTGCAATTTCAGCATTTTTTGAGTAGGACATTACCCAATCAGGCATAAAGTAATAAAGGATTACAAATAAAAATACTGCAATAATGGTTAAAATAAAAAGAGTAGTACCAAATATTTTACTGATTGACTTGTATTTATATTGACCGATTCTTCTGGCAATAATTATTTGAGCTCCATCGCTCATTCCAAGAAGTGCCATATACATTGTAATGTACAATAAACCGCCGTTTCCAACTGCATCAAAAGCATGTGTATTGTATCTACTTATAAACGAGGCATCCGTAATCAATACAATGGATTGAATAAAAGTAGAAATCATTAACGGAAGAGCCACACTTAGAATGGTACGATATCGAATGTCTAACATTAACTTACTTGAATTACTAATCCTTTTAAATACTCTCCTTCCGGATGAAAGGCATTTATAGGGTGGTCAGCTGGTTGATGTAGTTGTTCTAATATTCGAATTTTTCGTCCAGAACTAATAGCCGCAGCAATGACTGTATGGGTAAATAAATTTTTATCAACTACTTGAGAACAAGAAAACGTGAATATAATTCCACCCGGTTTAATGGAGCGAATGGCCATTTCATTTAATCTCTTGTATCCTTGAATTGCTTGGTGTCGTTTGTCTCTATGTTTTGCAAATGCGGGAGGATCCAAAACGATTATGTCATATGAATGATCTACCGTTTTCATGAATTCCATGGCATCATCTACAATTGAAACGTGATTTTCTGTTGCCTTGTTTAAAATAATGTTTTGTTCCGTTAAATCAATTGCTTTTTTTGAGCTATCAAGTGAATGGACCTCTGAGGCTCCTGCATTTAAGGCAAATAAACTAAATCCTCCACTGTAACAAAAGGTATTTAATACTTTTTTACCAGTGGCATATTTTCCTACTAATTTTCTATTTTCTCGTTGATCGATAAAGAAACCGGTTTTTTGACCAGTAACCCAATCTATTGAAAAAATAATTCCATTTTCCTTGGCTTTATGCGGTGTTTTGCATGAACCAAAAATATATGAATCTTCTATTCCCTCTTTGTTGTGAAGCGTTTCTTTGGATTTCGAGTAAATGGCTTTAAGCGTCTTTCCCAGTTTGGTTTGTAAGGCTTTAGAAATCAACGGAACCGATTCATACATTCCAATACTATGGCATTGAATGACAGCAACACCATTGTAAAAATCAATAATGAGACCAGGTAATCCATCTCCCTCTCCATGCACCAATCGGCAAATTGAATTATCTTTAGTAAATAATCCGAGGGTTTTTCTCAAATCAATTGCTTCCCCAATTACCAAATCAAAAAAATCTTGATTGAGTTCTTTTTCATCAAACGTGAGAATTCGAACCGCAATCGTAGCATTTTGGAAATGCCCAGTACCTAAATATTTATTTCTCGAATCAAAAACAGAAACAATGTCGCCATCTATAATTTCATCATCAATAAGATCTATGGCTCCTGAAAATACCCATGGATGTTTTCTAAGGATTGATTCCTCCTTGTTTTTACGCAAGATTACTTGTTTGTACATAAGTTGCAAAGGTACTATTTTGAGTGTAATCAGTGCGGATTTTTTCTAGAACATATCTCCGATGCTAATTTGCGCGCTTCTATATCGGCATACACATAATCCTCATAATTAGGGGAATGTATTTTAGGCGCTTTAGAAAGAACGGTGCTATTTATTTCAAAAATATCAACAAATGAAATTTGATCATGTAAAAAAGCATCCACCGCCACCTCATTGGCAGCATTTAAAAAACAGGCAGAAACCCCTTCTTCCTCCATGGCAGTATATGCTAACCCTAGATTTTTAAATACTTCATTATCTGCTTTCTCGAACGTTAAACTGGGATAATCCAGAAAATTAAATCGAGGGAATTCGGTAGGTAACCGATTAGGGTATGTCAACGCAAATTGAATAGGTAGTTTCATATCGGGTAACCCCATTTGAGCCTTCATGCTCCCATCCGTAAATTGAACCAACGAATGAACAATAGATTGGGGGTGTACAATTACATCAATTTGTGTTGGAGCCAGGTTAAACAACCATTTTGCTTCAATTACTTCAAGTCCTTTATTCATCATTGAGGCAGAATCGATAGTGATTTTTGCACCCATGGACCAATTTGGATGTTTCAGTGCTTGAGCTTTAGTTACTTGAGCAAGTTGTTCCATGGAGTAACCGCGAAACGGACCGCCTGATGCCGTAAGATATATTTTTTCAATAGGATTATGGAATTCGCCAACGAGGCACTGAAATATTGCTGAATGCTCTGAGTCTACCGGGTAGATATTGACTCCATTTTCCTTAGCAAGTTTCGTAACAAGTTCACCTGCTACAACTAACGTTTCTTTATTCGCTAATGCAATTGTTTTTTTAGCTTCAATAGCGCGTAATGTTGGTTTAAGTCCAGCGTACCCAACCATAGCAGTGAGTACCGTATCTACTTCGTTTGATTCAACAACTTGACAAATGGCATCTTCTCCGGCATAAACATGAATGTCTTCCTTGGAAAGTGCCTCTTTTAATTTAGGGTATAATGATTCATCTCCTATAACTACTGAGTTTGGCTGGAATTTCTTTGCTTGTTCAATTAATAAATCTACATTTTTACCAGCCGTTAATACCTCCAGCCGAAAGAAATTGGGGTAACAAGATATAACCTCTAAGGCTTGTGTTCCTATTGATCCGGTTGAACCTAATATGGCGATTCCCTTTGTTTGTGACATGTTTCGTGATTCTTTTGCAGATTAATTGTAGATTCTAAGTAGATTGGTCCCGTTAAAAATGGTGCGATATTGTCTTAATCCAAATTGACTATTCGAGATTGGGGAGCCATCATATAAAGAATAGGTAGCGGTATTGCACGTGTCATTCAGTTGAAGAAAATTATCGGCATCAGGAAAGAGGGGTAAAAAACATGTGCCTTCTTGATCTGCTGGGGAATGACGGTCAAAAGCTACAAATTCATCAATTGCTCTTCTATAAACGATAATACCTCTCGAACCTCCATTGATGTATGTCCATCCTCCAACGCCTGATAAATTAGAATAACTAGGTAAATTAATATCAATTGTTATGTCGAAAGGGATATTTGGTACTGGGTTGGCACCATTCTTATTACAAGATGAACTTATGAGTACCAAGGATATTATTAAAAAAATTACGAACTTCATTGTTTAAAATTACAAAATGGTTTTTAAAAGAAACGTATGGTTATTTTTTTTATTTGCACTGCTATTAATTTCGGCATGTGCGAATTCAAAATTAACACCATCCGAAAGACTTAGAAAACTAGCAAATAAAACCATATCAAAATCAGATAGAAAAGAAAGTAAGCACAAAAAACGGGAAGCCCGAAAAGCAAAAAAAAGACATTGGAAAAATCAATCCAAACAATATAAATTGGCTATTAAGAAAAATGAAAAAAGACTTAAAAATGAAAAATCAAAACAAGGCAAAGAGGCTAATGATTTCTTTTAAGTACTTCATGATAAAGCTCCTCATATTGGGGTAAAATCAAATCTAATGAAAATAAAGAGGCTTGTTTCTTTGCTTGAATTTTGAAAGTTGACAACTTCTCTTCATTTGATAATAGGGCAATTGCATTTTCTGACATGGATTGAATATCACCAACTTCAGATAAATACCCTGAAAATCCCTGAAGATTCACTTCTGGTATTCCCCCAGTATTTGATGAAATAACCGGAACCCCTGCTGCCATCGCTTCTAAAGCGGCTAGTCCAAAGCTTTCAGTTTCAGAAGGAAGAAGGAATAAGTCAGAAAATTCAAGTATATGGTTGGTATCACGAACTTTGCCGAAAAAAATCACATGATCCATTAATCCTAATTCTCTACTTAGTTTTTCGGCTGCATTTCTGTCAGGTCCATCACCAACTAAAATAAGTTTAGAATCAACCTGTTTTTGAATTTCATTGAAGGTTAAAATAACGTCCTCTACTCGTTTTACTGGTCTAAAATTGGAAACATGACAGATTATTTTTTGACCGGTTTTAGCATATTTTGTGCGCAATTCATTAAAAGCAAGGTCTTGAATTTTTTCCTCTAATTGAATGAAATTGGGGATAACATTTATTGGGCGTTCTATAGCAAAGTGCTTAATGGTATCCTCTTTTAAACTTTCAGAAACGGTTGTGACAGCGTTTGAAACATTAATACAGAATCGAATAACGGGTTCAAATGAGGGATCTTTACCCACCAAGGTGATATCTGTTCCATGCAGGGTAGTTATAAATGGAATATTTATTCCATGCGTCTTTAAAATTTGTTGTGCCATAAAAGCTGCAGAAGCATGTGGTATGGCATAATGTACGTGCAATAAATCAAGCTTTTCGTATTTAACCACATCCACTAACTTACTCGCTAATTCTGTTTCATACGGTTGATAGTCAAATAGCGGATAATTACTTACAGAAACTTCATGGTAAAATATATTCTCATGAAAACTGCCTAGTCTCACAGGTTGCGAATAGGTAATGAAATGTACTTGATGACCTTTTCTGGCTAGAGCCTTGCCTAATTCTGTCCCCACAACACCGCTACCACCGAAGGTGGGATATAAAACCATCCCTATTTTCATCTTTTCTTTAATTAACAAATTGGCACTAAAAAATGTTTATTCTTCCTCCGATTCCAAAGTTGGTTCTGTTTCAAACAGCTTTATTATCAATGATAAACGATAGATAACTGGTAAAATTCTCACCACTTGACCTTGCTCATTTTTTAGTTTTATCGTGTAAGCGCTTCGAAAAGGGCTATTATTTGCATTGATTAAATCGTAATAAAGTCCTGCTGTTAATGAAACGGATTTAGTTAGATCTAGCTTAACTCCACCACATAAAAACAAGGTAGGCGCCCATTTTTTTGTTGATAGCGGTTGGTAGGTAATATAATTATAGGGACTATTTAACAGTTCAAATTCTGCTCCTCCATATACATGTGTTTTACCTGATCCTACAATTCTCCCATGTAAAAATGCTCCACCACCAAAAACTCGTCTAGTTGTGTTAATACCTAAATAATTTGAGGTAGTTTGCTGTACACGAAAAGAAGGCCCAACAACTAAATTTTCACTTAGCAAAAATCCTACTTTTGGCCCAATTCCAAAACTTGAACCAAGATTGGATGCTCCAAAAAATCCATCGAATCCAATTTCCATCCCATTAATAGCTTGAGATTTTATTGAAAAAGTGAAAATAATTGATAAGAATAGTAGAATATGTTTCATGCCTTTTACTTTGTAACAAAGATAGCTTGTTTTTTAGTTTACTGTATTATTTATAAATATTAAACAGGCCTAGGTGTTGATTTTGTATCTTTGCTAAACATACTAATTTCATGAGTTATTTAGATGAATTAAATGCAAGTCAACGTGCTGCCGTTGAACAAATTGATGGGCCATTGATGGTAATTGCAGGTGCCGGATCAGGTAAAACACGCGTATTGACCTATCGAATTGCTTATTTGGTGGAAAATGGGGTTGATCCATTCAATATTCTAGCGCTTACATTTACCAATAAAGCCGCTCGTGAAATGACTGAACGAATTGGTAAAATCATTGGGCCCTCTGAAGCTAAAAATAGCACTATGGGTACATTTCACTCTGTATTTTCAAGAATTCTTCGTTTTAATGCTGACCGATTGGGGTATCCTTCCAATTTTACGATTTACGATACACAAGATTCGAAAAATCTTTTGAAAGACATCATCAAGGAATTGAATTTAGACGATAAAGCGTACAAACCAAGTACAGTGTTAGGACGTATTTCTTCCGCAAAAAACAATTTAATATCTGCTGAGATGTACGCCCAAAATGAGGAAATACTTTTTGAAGATAAACAGGCTAAACGATCTGAAATCACTCACATTTACACGCGTTATGAAAACCGATGTAGGAAAGCAGGCGCCATGGATTTTGACGACTTATTATTCCAAACACATGTTTTACTAAGAGATTTTCCTGATGTACTGAATTATTATCAACAGAAATTTAAATTCATTTTAGTGGATGAGTATCAAGATACCAATTATGCTCAATATTTAATAGTTAAAAAATTAGCAGCGCTTTATGAGAATATTTGTGTGGTGGGAGATGATGCTCAAAGTATTTATTCATTTCGAGGAGCAAATATTCAAAATATACTAAATTTTAAGGTGGACTACCCTGATTTTAAATTGTTTAAACTCGAACAAAACTACAGGAGCTCCAAGAATATTGTTGAGGCTGCCAACTCAATCATTTCCAAAAATAAAGATCAAATTCAGAAAACCGTTTGGACAGATAATGGAGAAGGTAATAAGATATCGGTTATTCGAACACTTACGGATAACGAAGAAGGAAAGATCATTGCAAGTAAAATATTCGATTTGAAGCAGTCAACGCCAATTTCATTTAATGATTTGGCAATTTTGTATCGAACAAATCGACAATCCCGTGCTTTTGAGGAGGCACTGAGAAAGTTTAATATTCCTTATAAAATCTATGGTGGATTGTCCTTTTATCAGCGTAAAGAGATAAAGGATTTATTAGCATACTTCAGATTAACAACAAATCCACATGATGAAGAAGCATTAAAACGTGTACTCAATTATCCGAAACGTGCTTTAGGAAAAACTACGGAAGAAAAACTGGTAATTGCTGCAAATAAATATTCCGTAAGTATTTGGGATGTATTGACAAATCCATTTGAGTATCCTACGGATTTTAATAAAGGGACACTAGAAAAGCTGGGTGAATTTACAACGATGATTCAAAGTTTTCAAGCCCAGATTAATCATGTGAATGCCTTTCAATTGGCAGAAACTATTGCGAAATCTTCTGGAATTGTTAAAGAACTGCTCAGTGAAAAAGATAAGGGTCCAGAGGAAATTGAACGGTATCAAAATATTGAGGAATTACTTGCTGGTATTCAAGAGTTTGTAAATTCCAACGAGGAAGATGAAATGAAAACGCTTGCTGATTTTTTATTGGATGTTGCGCTTCTAACAGACGCTGATTCAGATAAAAACGAAGAAAGAAATCACGTTACCATGATGACCATTCACTCAAGTAAAGGATTGGAATTTCCTCATGTTTTTGTGGTTGGGTTAGAAGAAAATTTGTTTCCCTCTCAAATGGCATTGCACTCCAGAACGGATTTGGAGGAAGAGAGAAGGTTGTTTTATGTTGCAGTGACTCGAGCGAAAAACTCTTGTACACTTTCTTATGCCGCATCTCGATTTACGTGGGGGCAATTAATTACCTCTGAACCAAGTCGTTTTATTGATGAAATTGATGCTAAATTCCTGCATTTTGACACTCCTCCAAGGGGACAGGGAAGGTCATTGGGTATGGGGTTTTCACGACAAGTACGTCCTATTTCCGGCGGATTGAATAAACCGATGGGTGTTGCAAGTAATTTAAAGTCAATTAATGAGCTAAAAGGGGATCAAGGTCGAGAGTTAACTCAAAAATATATGGTAGGTCAAAATGTGGAGCATAGCCGTTTTGGAAAAGGGAAAATAACGAAAATGGAAGGTGTTGGATCAAATCAAAAAGCAACTATATTTTTTCCGCATCATGGGATTAAAAATCTATTATTGCAATTTGCAAATCTGCAAATCTTAGATCAGGAATAAAATAGTTATGAAAAACTTAACCAACTAAAAGGCAAGAGGCATATGCCTTAATGGCTCTGTTTTCTCCAAAAGAATCTACTTTTTCATGGGTTGTAGCCTTAATAGAAACGCAATCAACGTCCATCTCAAGAATTTCAGCTATAATATTTTGCATAGCTGGAATGTGGGGATTTACCTTTGGTTTTTCCAAAATTACGGTGCAGTCCAAGTTTCCAACAGCAAACCCTTTTCCTACAATTTTTTTGAAAACCTCTTTAAGTAATAGGGTTGAGTCAATACCCTTGTATTGAGGATCGGTATCTGAAAAATGAAAACCTATATCACGTAAATTAGCAGCACCGAGTAATGCGTCACAAATGGCATGTAGTAAAACATCAGCGTCTGAATGTCCAACCGCTCCAAGCTCTGATTCTAATGTTACTCCACCAATTATAAGTGGATAGCCTACAGATAGTCTATGTACATCAACTCCAAAGCCAATACGGATTTTCATCAATTATTCCGCTTTATTATCAACAGATGATTTACCGTCAAGGTTCAATCTTAATGTAAATCGTAGCGTATTTGCTAATGGACTTTGTCTCCCACTGATTGATGCTAAATAAGAAAAATCAATGCCAAACATGTTGTATTTAAAACTTGCGCCAACGTTTATATATTGTCTATTTCCTTTGTTTTTGCTTTCATAAAAAACACCTCCACGTACAGCAAGTACATTGTTGTACCACCATTCCAATCCGCCTGCAATATTGATTTCAGTTAATTCCTCAACAAGTTTAGATCCCTTTTTCACTTGATAGGATCCATCGCTGTTTTGAATATAGTTTCCGTCCGCATTAGTCAACGGTGCTCCAGGTGCATCATAGAAAGATTGTATCATGCCAGAGACAACACCGATGTCATTTGACTTACCAGAAATCATGGTATATGTCCCATCAATTACATCGTAATATGCTGGAGTTGGGACTAGTAATTTCTGTAAATCCAAAGCAAAAGTTACAGAATTGTATTTATCAAAATTTGCTTTGTATGCATTTCCTATTTTTAAATTCATTGGAATAAAATCTCGTTGAGATAATTCAGAATAGGCTATTTTATTTCCTATGTTATTTATGGTAGTTGCAAATGTGTAAGCACCTTTTGTTTTACCAATGGAAGCATCTTCATTGAAGTAAGTAAATGAAATGTCAGTACCACCAACAATACCTGCTTTTGTATTTACACCACCAACAGTAAGTCCACCCGTTAGGTTTGAATAGGCAAATTTACCATTGAGCCCAACGCTGAATTTATCAGACAAGCGAAAAGCATAAGCACCGGTTATTTCAAATTCACTTGGCTTATCATCGCGAATAACATTACCAGAAGCATCTGTGAATGTAATTTCACCTAAACTAAAATAACGTAAGGCACCTCCTACAGAATGCAAACGATTGATTTTATAATAGAAGGCCAAGTAGGATAAATGAATATCGTTTGTCAGTTGACGCAACCATGGAGTATATGACAAGCTAACTTCTGATTTTTCTTTCGCGAAAGAAATCATGGATGTATTCCAATATACGGAGGTTGAAGTGGGACTTAAGGCAGTACCTGCATCCCCCATACCACCAGCACGCGAATCAGGCGTGATTGCTAAAAAAGGTAAAGCAGTTGTTATTGTATTTAACTGTAAATCATTATCTGAAGCACCGCTGCCACCGGTAGGTTGAGCATAACAAGTTAATGTTGCTGTCAGACTAAATAGGAATATGAAAATTTTGTTCATGTTTATTTTGTTCAAATTTCGCACGCTAATCATTCTTGATTGAGGACAATTAAGGTGGTAAATATACGTAATTCCGAAACTTTTATTGTAAATTATTTCAACAAAACCAGTTTTTCCGTTTTTTCTGCCTGCTCTCCCAAGTTGTTTTTAACAGACAAACGATAGATATACACTCCTTTTGCCAAGTTATCACCGAAATCATCTTTGCCATCCCATTCAATTCCTTCAATTCTAAATCCAATCGTATTTACCGTTTTATTTATGGATTTTACAAGTTTACCTGAGATAGTGAATACTTGGATTTGAACATCTAAATTATTACAGGATTGGTTGTGTTCAAATTGGAAAGAGGTCTTGGTAGTAAAAGGGTTTGGATAATTGTAAACATGTTCTAACATAGTATTAGCTTTGTTTTGAACGATAAATTCCGTTTTTATTGTCGAGGAATTGTTGTTGACATCCCAAACCTTAACTTCTAACGTGTGCTTGCCTTGTTCTAGATTTTTAAATTGATACCGAATCTCTCCTGATTGGTAGGAATCAAGATCGGCTGAATAATAATCATTTAATAAGATTGGCTCAGATGAATTTCCATCTAAAACAGCAACCAAATCATGGCCAATGCCATTTCCTACTGTATTAATTCCATTTTCATCAAATGCATTTAATATCATGACCGGAGATTCATCTGTTATGCTTCCACTGATAAAATTTTCATCATTCAAGTATAAATTAAGTTGAGGGCCTTCCACATCATTAATGCCATTTGGGTTTATTCCACCTATTCTAAAATTAGTATCAAACCCATAGGCGTCAATTTCATTGTTAAATGCATAATAACTAATTTTCCCTCTGCCAACATTCAAAGCAATATCTTTTGGTACAACAAACGTAATGTCAAATTGGCCGTTAATAATTGAGTTTTTTCCTTTATAAACAACATTTCGTTGTTGTTCATATTCCAATTCTGGAGAATCGGGGTCCTGACCAAGCGTTTTTTGTGTTTTTGTTTTATCAAAAATAGAGGGTACGAGTTGACCGTTAAAAGTTGAAAGAAAATTTCCACTAACATCCTCAATGTGACCCTTTATTCGAACAGTACTCAAAGCATTCAAAGTGTCAAGATCAATGACAGGATTTTGCCCGTTGATACTATCTGTTATTACCCGAAGTCGAGGTAAAGCAATTTTCAATGCTGGGTCACCAATTAGTGTGAAACTTCTTTTGTTTTCGTTTTGACCCACATCATTTTTGGTTTTCATCATTATTTCTCCAAAACTAAGTGGACTACCATCCAGATTTCTATCAAAAACATGATTGTAAAACGCTTGGCCAGTGGTTGAATTTACACCGAAGTACACTGATCTTGTTGTGGTCATCAGTGCAATGGCGCCTCCCGTGGGATTTAAAGAAACCCATTCTCCGGCCGAAACCCTTTTAGGGTCATCGTATTTGGTGAATTCACAAGTGGCTGACACGAAAAGATGAAGAGCGTTGATGTTCGACCAACTGTTGATTTGTGGAATCGTAACTACTCGTTCCTCTGCTAATCCAACCTCACCACCATGTCCAACATAATTAACAATCAAAGCACCCCGTTGAACTCTGTCAGATATTGCATTATACACATCTGGAAATCGTTGTCCTCCGGCAGTTGTTTGTTGGGGGTAGGCATCCATGTATAATTTATCACAGTTCATTTCAAAATGATTATTTCTAACTGAATTATATTGTGGTTCTGTATCAAATTTGATAAAATACCCATCTTCTTCATCATCGGCAATTTGAACATATTTTAAACGCCAGTCTCCATAAGTTAAATTGTTGTTTGTGTTTAAACAACATGATCCTGATGTACTATTGAAAAATGATGATCCGTTTTTCATGTAGTGTTCAATTTTATCAACTTGTTGCTTAGCTTGTGTATTGTCTGAAATTAATAACCTACCGATACCAATGTCTAAAAGGTCTGCACTAGTAAAAGATTCATTGTCATTCAAAAGCCCAAAATAATCATCTGATACATAACAAGAAATATAGTTTTCACTATTTACAGCTTGGTAGGTCAACACAAAATTATTGTTGTTTGCAACTCTGTTTTTTGGGTCGTAAGTGCCATCACCAAATAACAAAAGATGCTTGGGTTCCGACCCAGGATTTAAAGTTGACCTATCGTAGAACATCTTAGCAAACATACGAATAGCAGTTGCATCAGGAGCCCCAGAACTAAACTCATTAAATATTTGATTGGTTGTAACCACATGGGTTGTTGTTCCATTTTGACGATGTAAATCAGCCAATCGGTTCGCTTGCGAAACAAAATTCGGATGTGTAACAATTAGATAATCGGCCTGATCTAACCCATGAAGATTTTGATATTGAACAGTTCCAATTTTTTCTGGTGTAAAAAATGAAGTGCCGTTTGAAGCAACAAATTCTCTATAACCATCATCTGTTTTAAAAATGAATTTTCCATTAGAAAAATTTCCAGTAACAATTTTTGGGTTGTTTTTATCCAATAAATCCCATACAAATCCAGCTTGTGACAGGGCTGAAATTCGATATTCGCTAATTACCCCTGATTGAGCCCCTGAAAGGTTCCTGAAATTCATTTGAGTCCCATAAAAATTTAATTTTCTTTTCGTGTTGATTGTTAAATGGTCCAAATAGGTAAGGATAGAAGGATTCGTCCGCGTAATCGAAATTTTTAATGGAATATTACTTTGAGTTGTATTAAATGAGAAGCTTGATTCACTTCTTGTATAATCACCAAAGTAACTTAAATTCGATGAAAATAAATTAATGCCATTCAATGAAAAATTTTGGGAAGTTCCCTGTCCATTTGTAGCTAAAGCAGTGTTTATTTTTATTGCGAATGTATCTAAATCTGGGATTGAAAAATTAAATATTCTTTCCATTTCAATATCGAATAACTCTCCATACCAACGCTGACCGCCACCAACTAAATTAATAGTTTCATTTTCATAAATATCTCTATAATCGTAATTTTCAACAATTTTAGTCGCATTATCAGTAAGTTCGGGAAGAGTGTTTATTCTTGAAGGGGTATTTGAAGGGTCAATATTTATAAAGTAGTAGGATTCATCTGAATATAGATGTTGAACGCGTGAAAAATTGTTCGAATTATTAGGTTGCCAACGGTGCGGTCCCCAACCATAAAAAAGGATGTAATCAGATTCATTGAATACACCATCTGCATCACCTTTAATATAAATGGCATTTTTTGCTAAATCATCTATTCTTGGATTAGAATTTTTTTCAGGAAGTAGGCCTTCTCCATTTCCAAAGATGTTGATGTGATTAGGGTTCAGCGTATTTGTACTTACGCCACATGCTTCAAGAAATGCTTTGTCGATTTTATAAATCCCATCTTTATTTACTGCTATTTTATACCAAAAACCCGAGCCATCTTTTAATACCGAGGAACTTGCAAAATCTTTGTTCATAATTTCATTTTCCGCCACTAAAAATTTCATTTTGAATGAAGTAATTTTTTTAACGACATTTTTATCTAAAAAGAAAGGTTTAGCAGATAAAACGGCATAATTTTCAATGCCTGATTTTGTAACTTGGCAATCAAATTCCGGCTTGTAAGGTAAATTTGGGAGATACTTATTTATATAATCAACCTCATTGGGTAACGCATAAGTTGTTTCAAAAGAAATCACCTCAATTTTTTTTCCTTTTGAAGTTTTTTCTTTCCAAAAAAAAGTAGGAATTAAGCCATCTAAGGATTGATTAGCAATAGTAGGTACTTTAATCTCGTTTCCATCATAATAAATGGTTTTAGGTTCTTGCCAAGGAATTTGAATTTCGAACTCTTCTATATTTTGAGAAAATAGTGGGTTAAATAGTATTACCGAAAAAACATAAACACACAATCTAATTATACGAGGGAATAATTTCATAATTCAAAAATAGGTTTTTAATAGTCTCAACGGAAAAAAAAGTTGTTTATTTCACAAAATAGTCTATTTTTGTAACCTTATATTAACTAGAACGTTTTAACTAATCGCGTCAAAATCTTATTACGTGAAAATAAAAGTTACTGATATACTGTTTGTTACAACAGTTTTGTTGTTCTCTGCAAGTTTTAAATTACTTGCTCAGGATCCAACGTTTACCCAATTTTATTCTAATCCGGTTTATTTAAATCCGGCTTTGGCAGGTTCCCACGGGTGTCCAAGATTGGCGCTAAACTACCGAAATGAATGGCCACAATTGAC